>Ga0302326_10015910_pt1 | contig 15781 bp, 12 predicted proteins | sample Palsa_T0_3_FD_202264 | JGI IMG/M metagenome (GOLD analysis project Ga0302326, IMG submission 202264) | Peat permafrost microbial communities from Stordalen Mire near Abisko, Sweden - Palsa_T0_3 | ecosystem: Environmental > Terrestrial > Soil > Palsa > Peat permafrost | place: Sweden: Abisko... | reverse complement strand
AAAAGCTCAGGGAATGTGTATGCCGACCTCGGATATCCGGACAGCGAGAGCATGCTGGTCAAAGCCCAATTGGCCGCGAAGATCGCCGAGATCCTCCAGCGGCGAGCGCTCACCCAGGCCCGCGCCGCCGAGATTTTGGGGTTAACGCAGCCTAAGGTTTCCGCCCTCCTGAAAGGGCGGTTTCGCGGGATTTCGGAGCACCGTTTGTTGGAATGCCTGACCCGGTTAGGCCGGGATGTCCACATTGTGATCAAGCCGACGCCCAGGAGCCGATCGAACGGCCGGCTGACGCTTTCGGTAGCATAGCTCGCCGGAAGACACCCGGGTGCGGCGAACCAGTTCTGTCACGAAGGCGCGCCCTTCGCCACCGCTGCTTTCATCTGGCCCCACTGCTGTTCGAGGCGCTCCACCCGCAGTTGCAGATGGCGCCAGTACTCCGCCGGCATTTTTAACTCCCGGACTTCGTCGATTACGTTCTCGAAATAACTGAAGCTGACGATTGAGTCGCGGCTCTGGCGGTTGATCAGGCTCACATACTTTCGCGCACATCCCAGTAGCACTGCGTTTTCGATGTGCTCGATCGGGACGTTCCGGTCGAACAAGGACGCGGCCATCCGCTCGTCGGCCGAGGTGAACCCGCTCCCGACGCAACGCCTGGCGGCGAGCAGACGCCGGGCCTGCTCGATGTAGCCCGCCAGGGTGTCGGTTTTGGGCGAGACCCGTGCCTTCTCGTAGGGCCAGAACGCATCGCATATCTCAATCTGACCGCCGAGATGCTGGTTCACTGCCGCCTGATTGCTGCATACACCGTGGCGCCGGAGTTCATCCAGATACGTCACAACCGACCGCCGACTCTTCCGCAACGCGGTCGCCAGGCGGCCGTGTTCAGCGCTCAATCGTCCGGTTCTGCGGTCCGCGTTGAGGCAGAGATGGATATACAGCTTGAATGCGCCATCCGACAGCAACGCGAGTGCCCGCGCGACTTCACGGCCGGCCGCGAACCAACCGCTGGGGTACTTCAGTCTTGGAGGCGGCTCATTCATCGCGGCGCACTCAGGCGAAGAATCTCTTCGCGTAACCGATTCTCGACGTCTCCCTGCTTTGCGGCGGCGCGTTCCAGGGAAACCAGCTTTGCGACCAGGGTATCTTTAGGCTCGCGCCGGAGGCGTGAGATCTTCGACTGCAAACTGCGACGTTCTGCAGCTGAAGAGTTGGCGAGCAGTTCTCTGAGCGCCGGCTGCGGCAGGGATGCTACTTTTGGTTTCTGGCGATGGGCCGAGTATATCTGATATGCGAGTTCGTTTCGCTTGATCGTATTTGCGGAAATCGAAACCCCGTGCATCGAGCGTATCGTCTCGCGAATGCTTTCGAGCGTTACATCGCGTCTCTGTTGTTGTAACTGATCCACAGCGGCCTTTACTCGGGCAGCAGTCTCGCACTTCGTCCGCTCCCACCGGCTGCGGAGCCATTCGGGGATTTTGCGATTGGATGTCGGTGTCAGCATCTGATGTTGTGCCCATGTTGGATCGTCACGTCTTGTGACCGATCGGCACGAGCAGCCTCTATCAAGTCCATTTCTTCCATCACCAGATTGCAGTCTGCAATTAGCTGACCGAGCTTCACTTCTTCGGCAGGGAGATGCTCTCGGACCGCGTAACCTACCTGTTCTTTTGCCCAATCCAGCTTCTGTTGGATCTGGTATCGCTTGGCGGGGTCCGGCGCATTACCAGCGCAACCAACACAGGCGAATTTGGCGGGGCACATGTTCGCTACGACGCATGTCCCGCCAAACACCTCGGTGAGCGCGCCCAACTTGCCTTCCGCATCCTTCAGCATTCGTCCAATCTCGTCCGGACTTCGCAAGGCCTCGGCCCCAACGTCGATCCGATCTACAAAAATCATCTCGGCCGCACGGATCACCTGCGTCGGCGTAGGTCTCGAATAGTATTTGGTAACGGTCTTGTCCCGCTGGTGTAGCAGGCTGGCAATGATGTCAACGGACACCTTCAGTTCCGCCATTTCATTCGCGAAGGCGTGTCTCAAAAGGTGCGACGTCAGCTGAACTACCGTTCCATCTATCGCCTGGAACAGTACTCCGTGCAGCAGAAATCGAATCAACGTGTTCAACACCTGCAGGTCGATGCCGTGTCCGTTCCACTGGAGAATGTACCGATCCGGCGGTGTTTTGCCGTATTCTGACTTCACGACCGGGAGAAGCGTTGTGCCGAGCCTCTCACACTGGAATCGGATGAGTTCGACAAGGTGGTTCTTCGTATCCTCGTCAATGTAGTAGTTGGCGCGATCCTTTCGCCCTTTCGGAATCATCCTGAGGACCCAACGGGTCGCCGCCTTCGGACCCACATTGTCGAGTTGCTTGAAACAGTCGGGGCTCTGCGCAATTTGTTGAATCTCGCCGCCGCGTGCGCCGGTGACCGTTCCCATCCGGATCATCAACCCACCGAACAATGCCGCGGCGTAGATGCCCTCATAAGGCAAGAACTCGTGCCCTTCTTAAGCATGAAGGAAATCCAATGGCCGATAGTCCGCGGAACCGAGCGAGAGTATCCCGTCATCCGACCAGGAAACGCAGATCTGGTATCCCCATTTCCGATCAAACTCCGCCCGCGTGTCCGCCATATCGGAATCCGCACGGGCTTCGACACGCCGGAAGACACGATGGCGAAAGAGCTCCAGAAACCAGAAAGGCTCTGCCGCGCAGCTTCTTTCGAGAGAGACCGTTGCGTTGTACTCGACGTAGTGCGCCGCCCGAGCTGCTGAATACCGGCCTTCGCGGCAACGTCTCTGCCACGTGGTGCCATGCGCCTCTTTGTATCCCAGCCCAATGGCGTGCTCACGAACCGACACCGCATCCCAGAGCGTCAACTCCACTCGCTGCCGAACGGCACGCCCGCTTGGCGTCTGTACCGTTTCCTCATAGCTGAACTCGTGAGGATAGGAACAGTGATTTTTCTCAACAAAGGCGATTGCCTCTGTAACCGCCGTATACAGTCTTCGAACTTGATTGCAGCGGACGCCCGCCAAATATCGAACGCGATAGAATTGTTGCTGCACGGCGTCGCTTTTGTTTTTGACCCGCTCTTGCTGCTCGCGATTGACGCCAGCCCACGGAGTGTGCCGGGCCAGTTTTCTTCGGTCAGTCAGCGGCTTGATGAAGAACCGTGACATTCCCTCGAGTTGCTCGGCCGTTAATTGTTCCGCATACTCCTCATAGACATTCCGCACGGCACTCCACTGTCCGATTAGAGTGCGCCGCTGATGGTTTGTCAGGCCCTTGCCCACCTCGCCGACATGAATCCGGAACAGGAGATCATTCGCGTCGATTGAACTCACATCCTCGATCGACTGTTCGGTCATGACACGGCGCATAATATAGGCGAAGTTGGAGATTTGGTTGCGCATCGAAAACTGTTGCCGATCCGCCCGCAGGATGGCAAACAAAGCCATGGCGTCACGAACCGACTGGTTTTCGATCCTGCCGAGATAGGCGAGGACCGGCAGCGAAGGCGTCAGCCACCGGCCATCGTTGGACGGATCGAAGCAGGTCTGCGGCGCGCTGGCGATCACGGGGCTAACAATTTTCGCCAACTCCGTCAGGTTCGTTGGCACGGCGCGCGGACCGCGCACTCCCTGCTGCGGCAGCCCCTTTTGAATGCGCCAAGCGACTACGCCGGGTCCCATTGCGTGCTCATTCCAACGAGGCAGGCAGCGCTGAACAATCCGGCGATTCGGGATGACTCCCTCCTGCCACAAGGCATCGCAAAGAGGTGTCAGCACATCGTTGGGAAGTGCGCGGTTTCGCGGCCACGTCGGCCCGAGATCCGCCTGAATCCGCTCCGCGATCTCCTGGGAGGTCATTGGTACACTCCCGTCAGCAGCGCCAATTCTGGGTCCTTGCGAGGGCCGGCAGTGGACTGTTCGACAAGCTGGAACGGCGACAGCGCCGCGGGGTCTTTCTTGATTGCCTCCTCGCGCGTCTTCATAGCGGCGTGGATAGTCGACAGTGTGGTCGTGACGAAGCTGGCGTCCCGGGTTACATGCTCATACGCTTTCAGCGTTCTCTCCGCGGTGCGCCAGTCCATATACTGGACCAGTTCCGCCTTGCGTCTGAGGGTTTCGTTTTCGTCCTTTGATGTCTTTTCGATCATGCGCAACGCGTTCGTTACGAACCAATGTCTGGCCAGATGCGGGCTTGCGTGGATACCGGCCGCACGCAACGCCGGCGTCCAGTGTCCGCGCCGGAAAATCTTAGCTCTCATCGGAGTGCCGCGGTCAGTGAGGAACAGCGGAACCTTTCCCAGCGCCTCAGTGTCCAGCTTTTCGAGGTCGTTCAGTGTAAGCCCTCGCCGGTCGTGAGCGCGGCGTCCCGTGGTATCGTCGTCAAAGTAACGGCGACACAATTTCGCGGTCGCCGATGAGACAACCAGCCTCTTGGTTCTAATCCCGAAACTTCCTTTGTTTCGCGCCACAAACTGATTCATGAACTGACTCACCGACCAGTCCTGCGCCGTCAGGTCGAGAATCTCACTGATGCGGGCGCCCGATTCGAATAGCATCCTGACCACGCATAGTTCGCGCAATCCCCACCCGTACTCCTTCCCAGCGCTGTAGACGAGGTGCGGGAAGTCGGGATCATCGATGGTTCGTGGTATCCACTCCCGGTCCACGTAGCGGAAGAAGTTGGCTGAGAGTCGAATACCGAAGGGCGGGTCCACGCCACTCAGCGACGGCATCGGATCTCGTCCCTCGACGGATCGCACCGCTTGCCGATAGCCGTTACGCAGATCAGTCCTGATCTGATCCATTTGTTCTTGGAGCAATGGATTCGCGTGCCCGTAGCCGTCGCTCGATATCAGATGATCGTAAAAGCGCCGAAGCGCGGCGAGCAGAATACGGATGTTGATTCCCGTCTCGCGGGTCTGACAAACATACGTGACCTTCACACCCAGGCGGTCGGCCCTGGTGGTCAGCTTGCACTTTGCCGCGACGGTTAGATATTCCCGCAGTACGTTCCGCACTTCTGAAGGCGGTCCGAAGAGACTCCAGCGATTCCGGAGCACGATATCATCGCTCTGCGCCCAATCGAAGGCGGCAAGCACTTCCCGCATGTAGATAGGCACGGAGGATGGCGATAGGGACTTCAGTAGATCGTTCGCGAACAGGGTCAAGGGCACGTCGGGCAGGCCGTCAGCACGTACAACCTGACACTGGTGGCCGAGATTCGGAGTGAAAACTAGTTTCATCACGGAGCGCTCCTCTCAAGTAAAGCCGCGGTTTACGCCTTCCGGCGCGTGACGCAACGCCAAGGTCGGGAGAGACGAAATGATGCTGACGACGTCCGTCCATCGGTTACTGAACAGGAGCAAGGAGCGAGAATAACGAGTGCATCCGATAAAACATTTTCACTATGGAATGTCGCCACATAAAAAGTAGCCGTTTTTTGAGAGGTTTGCAAGAGAAATTTACAACGTCCCTTATCGGGCCAACGTGTCCCTTGTGCAGTGGCGTCAACGGACGTCCGGCGAATGCGTGTCTGGAAGCGTGAGTGACGCGTTGCGCCTGCCGCCACGCCGGCGAGACCGGGACCAGATCCTCAATCGCATCGAGCGGGAGCCCCCGATACTCCAGCCGCGCTGGGGGAGTTGGCGGTACCTGGTACAACCGGTCAGGCGTATCGCCCAGTCGAGGGATCTCTTCATATCGCCGAGTCAGATCACTTAATTTCCGATTGGCCTGCTCAACAGCATGGTCGTTGAGCTTGTCGCGCTCGTGACGGCTCCGCCGGATCCCGCCAAAGCGCTGGTTCTTCCGCCACTGGGAGATGTCGCTGAAAACTGAAGATGACGCGCTGAAAGGCAACAACATCCTCCGGATTGTCTGCCTGATACCGCCGGAAATGGATGTCGATGCTGCGGCGGCTCAGTTGCGCGCTGAGATTCCGGCACGGCAGCAAATCATAGGTACCGATGAGCACGTGGACACACCCGGTCAGACTGGCCAAGGACTTGAGACAATCCAGTTGGTCTCCGAGCCGGCGGCCGCTGGCAATCTTGGTGAGGTGCTGGGCCTCGTCAATGAGAAGGGCTGCCGGCCGGCGCTGCCGAAGAGCCTGCTCCATAGCCTGGCGTAATTCGGGACTTCCTACTCTGTTCGCGATCGCCAGTTCACCGCTTTGATTCCGGCAGACGTGCCGTGTAGCGTAATCGATTTTGTGGTCGATGAGGGGCTCTTCGAGCGCACACAAGGCTCGGCGGTAATAATCTTTCCAACTGAAATTACCCGAGTCTGGCGCGACCGCTTCGAGTCCGACCACCGGAATCCGACCGGGATTCGGCTCGCCAGCCGCCAGAAATCGCTCCTTCAACTCTTGTTCAATCCGCAGACGCAACGTCGTCTTGCCGACGCCTGTCGGTCCGATGACTAGGATCAACGAACGGCCGGCGGGCTCCTGGATGGCGCGTCGGAGAGCATCGCTTACAGCTTGCAGCCGCGGGTGGGCGATCGTATAGGATCGAAAATATGCGAGACGGTCGCTCGGGGGTCGATCCAATAGCTCGCGAGGGAATCCCGCCGGCGCCATTCTCAATACTCCTCGTAGACAGCGAGTTCATCGAGGCGCAGGGTTTTCGGTAATTCCTCGGATGGCGTCGGCGAGTTCACCTCAGGAGCGCCTGGCCCAACGACGGTCGTATTGCGACACTCGTCAGCCAAACCTCCGCCAATCTGTGTTAGGATGCTTTTCGCCTCCCGATCTCTTGTGCGTTGGGCGCCTAAAACATGACCGCCTTCGGCACTGGCCAGGAAATCAGCCAGCTTCTTTGCTGTCAGCGTGAACTGTCCAGTATGCTTCTGCGCGCGTCTTCGCAACTCGGCCGTCGCCAACATCAACTCGCGTTCGGATTTTCCACGTAGGGTGCTGTAGCACTCGGAGATGCACGGAACCCACCGTTTGCGCACATAGGCATAGGCGGTTCCGGCATCGTAAGGATCGTAACGAACCGGAACTTGACTTCTCTCCATATCCGGCTCCCGCAACGCAGAAGCCCAGTAGAAAATGTGGTTGATCTTAACGCCCTTGCCGGGCACGACTCGCGCCGTACCGCGAGCCGTTGTCGGAAGGGTCCACAATCGGAACTCTTCGTCATAGGCGATTATGCGGTGAGGCCGGCTCCCGCTCTGTGCAAACCCGCCCGCGAAGGCTTCTCGGGGGCTCTGCCCAAGCGCAGGGTGTGGGATCGTGTCGTACACCTCGTAGGCCCACTCAGACAAGCACTCGTGAAGCTCGCCAAGCGTCCATTCGGCGTGGTGCTTCGGGTTCACGCTCTTGGTGACCTGTCGAACATTTTTCGTGATCTGCGTGTTCCCCGCCAGGTTGTGAACAAACTGGGTGTTGGAAGTGCCGAACAGTCTTTCGCAAATGGAGCCAAACCGTGCTTTGGCTGGGGGCCGGGTCTTCTTGGTGCACTCGAATCGCGCCAAGAGGGTGTCGAAATAAATGCTTTCAAACTCTTTGCCGCCATCGACGACGAGGCACTGAGGAAACCGGCCATGACGGCGGACGCACTCCCGCAAGACCATCATGCACGAGCGATAGCTGGGCGGGTCGAAGGAGAGAAAGATCGCCAACAGCCGTCTGGAAAATGCATCGGTCATGATTGTGTACCAGGGGCGCCCCAGATTCTGGCCCGTGCGCGAGCAGACCAGTTCGATATCGAGTTCGGTATGGTCGATGTGGCAAATGTGAAACGGGCGATCGCCGTGGCGAGGTGTGCCGCATTCCAGTTCCAGGTAACAGGGCTCATGCGGGTAAGCGGCTCTGGGTCCCTTCCTTTTCAACATCTGTTCATACTGCGGCCGACGGCCGATCTCTTGCGCAAAAGTCTTGTAGCTTGGTGCCGGTGTGTCTTGCATTTCGCAGGCTCGAACCAGTGCGCCGTAAACCTGGGAGCGGGGCTTCTGCCTGAATGTTTCGTACTGGTTTTCAATGAAGTCCCGCATGAGCACCCGGGTCGGTTCCGGGAGCTTCCTCGTGTGGTTTCCGCTCGCATCTGTTCTCGGCAGCAGCCCCAGGAGACCGTTGCCAAAGGAGTCTTCGGCAACCCGGTACTTTCTTAACCAGTCATAGATCGTCCGCGGTGGGACGGCGCTGCCTCTGATGGGCTCTCCTTCCAGATGGGGCCGGATAATCCCGTACCGGCGGTTGGCCTCTTGAAACTGGTGAGGGCTGGCGCTCTCGATCCTACCCCGTGTCTTTGCGTCCAGACCAGCGGGCGCTTGCACGATCCCGGTTATCCCTCCAGCCCGCGCCAGTTCTTCGAACGTCGAATGCGGCATCTCGACAAGAGACCCATCGCTCGCCAAAAGACCTGTCTTGCTGGCTCCGACGTTGACGATCTCCCATCGATTTCCGTCCCAAGAGACCGCTTGCCCGGCCGCTACCGAAACGAAAGGCTTCCGATCCGCCGTGACCGGTGGCGACAATCTCGTCACCGTGGAGTGAGCCAGCGCCTCCTCCTTGCTGCAGAAGACTGGAACTCGTGCTGCGTCTGTTAAGGGGGCAGCACGCAAATCTACGTGCAGATCCGCGGCGGCGATCAAACCATAGATGTCGTCCGGTCCAAACGGATCCGTGACCCGCGTCAGTTCAGCCACCGTTATGGCCGGCTTAGCTCTAACCGCCGCGAGGATGGTTGTGCGCGCCCCATCCGAGACGATCAAGGCACCGCGCAAATAATCTTCCAGGAACTCCAGGTTGCGCCGGTAAACCAAATCCGTTTCTCGGGATGACCGGAGGTGATAACGAAGCCCGAATCGGCTCGCGTAATCTTCTCCCGGCGGGCAATGCCATGTACCATCCTCGGCCCTTCGAAAGCGCTCCGGGCTTTGTTCGGCCAGGGCCGCGAGATCGTGCTCCGTTTTGCATTCCACCCAGCCCGCTGATGCAGTCCGCAAAACGAAAAAGTCCGCGGTGTGCAAAACCTGAAGTCGTCTACCATTCTTCGCCACGTACTCCAGCGGGATGGACGGGTGAGGCTGGTCATAGAACTCCAGGCAATCGGGATCGTTCTCATACTCGAGAACAGCGGCAAGTTCGTTGGAGTGGCTCTCGAACTGGATGGTCACTCCCATCTTGCGACTCGGGTACCTCCCGGCCACATTCCTTTTGCCTCCACCGACCCGGCGTGCGGGCGGCGAGGACCGAATCCGGCCGAGAAGTTCCTTGGTCTCCTGTTTGAAACCGAGACTCCGACACCAACTCTGGTACCGTTGTTCGTCGAGCATCCCATGCCTCTCCGATGGAAGCAGCGCTTCAAAACATTTTACCTCAGAAATGTTTTTTGCAAGACTATGCTTCCAAACGGCACTTCGTGCAAACCTATGCTTCCAGTTTTAGCCACCGGGGAGCACGCCGACGTCCGGTATCGGGCGCATTTGCTGCAAACCTATGCTTCCAACCGTGCAAACCTTTGGGTGAAGTGACAGCCGCCGCCGGCGGCGGAGGCGCTGGTGGTGGGGCCGGGACGAGCGCTTTTTTTCACCGTGCCCCGTCCGACGGCAAAGAAAAATGCCCTTCTGCACCGATGCGCAAAAGTCAAATAAGCGGAGTCGCGGCTCGCATCACGTGGTCAGATCAACGAGTCGGCCGTTTCCCGTCAAATTGACGCGACGGCGACTTACCAGGACCGATCACTCCGAATGTTTCCCGCCACTGTCCGGATAAGGGACAACCTAGGGCTTGGACTGCGAAGATCATGGTTCCTTCACCGAGGCCGCTGCTTTTCCCAATTGGTGATGACGTTCAGCGTGGGCAGCGTAGCGTCGGGCAGGATATTCATCAGGAAACGCTGGCCGTCGGCGGAGGGACTGTAGCTGAAGAGGTTGAGCTCCGGATTGAGGGTGAGGGTTTGAAAATTAAACAGGACCTTGGGTGCTCCAGCTTGGAGCAGCCCACCCGGACGCGATTGTACCGAAACCGCCACCAATGAGCGAGAGTATCCGGGATTGGTCAGGTAATAGAGTTCCTCTCCATCGGCGCGCCAGCGCGGAACGCTTCCGCCGCTGCGCGATATCCTGGTTGGGCCGCCGCCGGAAGGAAACGGACGAGCGTACACTTCGTACTGTCCGGATTCATTCGAAGCATAGGCGACCCAGTGCCCATCCGGCGAGAACTGCCCCATGCTCTCGCTATACACCGTCTTAAGAAACGCGACTGGCGCACCCGGCTTGCCGGAGGGATCAAGCGGGAGATACCAAATATCTCCACGGGTCTTAGGACCGATGTCGGTATAGAGCAGATATTTCCCATCGCGCGACCAATCGGAGGACGGGATTGGGTTACTGCTTTTTAGCAAAAGCTGCTCCGGGCCCCCGCTCGCGTTCTTCACGTACAGGCCCTGCGTGCCGGACAACGCGATGCGGCTGCTGTCCGGTGACCAGACAGGCGGGCCCGCAAAAGGAAGCAGCGTGAAGCGGGATTCCACATCGCGATCCAATTCCCGCAGCCAAAGGCCTGACCGGGAGCTGAGCCCCCTGTACGCAAACGCGACGGACTTCTGATCTGGGGAAAGAGCGATCCCGAACTGATCTCCCTGTGGTCCGACCTTGCCCAATTCCTTTCCGGATCGATCCAACCAGGTGGGTTGGAACTCATTGCGGGGAGATCCCGCCAGGTAGATCAGCGTGCCGTTTGCCGCCGCAGATGCGGCCACTTGCGGAATGGTAAGCGTTCGGGAAAGCTGAGTCGCAATAGCGAAGGGATCTCCCGCGAACTGCAACGTATCCACATCGAAGGGCTGGGCCATCAGTGTGTTCTCGCGGCCGAACAGAAGATGGTCGTGGCTTGCGCCCTTTCTCCGCGGAACGAAAATTGCGCTAGACTCGTCCGGCAGGAGTCTGCGGCCGGCGGGCTGATCCAGCGCGGAAAGGTACAGACCCGCCTTGCTTTGTTCCGCGCTCAGGGCCAAATACAGAAAGTGCTTGCCGTCGGGAAGAAACACCGGGAGTTCGTGACGAATGCCTGGCTCGGCCTGAGTGACCGGCGTGCAGGCGCCGCCCGCCGCGCTCACGCGTTGGATCGGGCCGATATCATCCGCGAAGAGAATCACTCCCTCGCGGCTCCAGGCTCCGCCGCCACCGGTGCCCGTGTCGCAAAGAGCCGTTGCCAGACCGCCGGTTGCAGACACGATCTTCAGTTTCCCGTCAGCAGAGAATCCGAGGGAGCGACTATCAGGGGACCAGAACGGGCTTCTGGCGCCATCGGTGTTCGAAAGAGGCCGCAACTCAAGGGAATCGAGTGCGCGAAGCCAGAGCCCCCTCTTATTTCCCGAGTTGCCGGCGATCGCCACAGTGCGACCGTCGGGGGACAGGGCGAAGTAGTTAACACGAAGCCCAGGCGTCTCAACCGACAGGCGGAGAGCGGTCTCCTGGGGCGGCGTCTCGCGGAAGTGGATGAAGGCCAGGGCTGCCGCGGCGAGCGCAAACACCCCGGCCGCAATCCATCCCGCCATAGCGAGCCGTGACCCCGCGGGAGCGGTTGTCACGGGTTCGGCATCGGCCAGCAACAGCCCCACATCGCCGATATCCCGGAGCCTCCGCCTAGGATCCTTCTGCAGGCACGATTGCAGCAGGCGTCGCGCCTTCACCGGCACCTGCTGCAGGTCTGGCTCTTTGGTTAGCACCGCCGCCAGGGTATGCGAGATCGTTTCGCCGTCGAACAATCTTTTGCCGGTGAGCATTTCGAAGAGCACTACGCCAAACGACCAGATGTCGGCGCGCTTATCCACCGGTTTTACAGCCGCCTGCTCGGGACTCATATAAGCCGCCGTGCCCATGATCATGCCGGCCTGGGTGGCGGCGATGGTCATGGTTGGTGAACTGGCAGGGTCCGGGCCATCAGGGCTGCCGCTGGGAACGGCGGCCAATCCAAAATCGAGCACCTTCACCACGCCGTTGGGCGTGACCATGATATTGGCCGGTTTGAGATCGCGATGAACGATACCTTTCTCATGCGCGGCCTCGAGTGCATCGGCGATTTGCTTGGCGTGGCCGAGCGCAGTCGCAAGCGGTAGCGGTCCTTTGGGAGCTTCTCCCGGCACCAACTCCATCACCAGGGCGCGTTCTTCGATCCCGTAAATCTGCGCGATGTTGGGATGATTCAGCGACGCCAGAACCTTGGCCTCGCGTTCGAAGCGTGCCAGGCGCTCGGGGTCCTGCGCAAGAGCCGCCGGCAAAACTTTGATCGCGACTTCGCGATCGAGCTTAGTGTCCTTTGCGCGATACACTTCACCCATACCGCCCGCGCCGATGGGCGCCAGGATCTCGTAAGGTCCAAGTCTTGTGCCCATAGAAAGCGGCATATGCTTGATTCAGGTAAGTATATCCGATCAACGAGCGGATAGGGACTGTATGACGCCCAAACCTGAAGGTGAGATTGTCGAGGCGAGCCAGAAATCTCATTGGGGGAGCTCGACGTGGAAGCCCCCGGAGAGTATTAGTCTTGTGAAACGCCGCGCCCTGAAATCACTTGGTCGTATAGTCGGCTTATATGGCCAATACTGATGCCCGCGCGGATTTAACCTCTCTGGAATCCTAAGCTTAAGGGCGCGTGCACAGATTGGACCACATAAGCCGGAAATAACCGGCCAATTTGTTTGATTATAGGGCGCTTACGCGGAAAATTGAGGTCCAAACAGATTGGCCGGTTATTTTTGCCTACGGTGACTTGTGCCACTGCTCCCTCAACCGCGTTCGAAGAAGTGACCGGATTAGGGACCGCAGTTCAGATTTGGCAATAGATCACTGGTGACTGGCGCCTACGCTCTCACCTTTTTGACGACGGCTCGAAGTCGCGTCCAACTACTTCGGTCGACTAGAAGGGGATTCACCCTCCCGGTAGCGAGGTTGACGAATCCGCCGTGATAAGAAATCGTCCCATGACGCAACAGCCGGGCGAGCATCGCCAGAACCAACTGTGCGATGGACTGATTGATGTACGGCTCCTGGCGCAATAGCGCTTCGGCCGCGCTACATGCTGGCATTGAATCTGCCCGGTCGAGGGACGCCTCCGTCATTTGTGGAAAGAGTTCGTCGATACAAGGCAGGCGTGTCGAGCGGTCTTTGCGTCCGGGGCGGATCGGTTCTCCAAGGACGAACTGGCCGCAGTCCGAACTGTTCCCGGTGTCGAGCCAGTAAGGGAACCGGCGGCTCTTGAGGCGTACAATCTTCGCCAGCCTGGCGCGCGCCGCTCGGGTGTCGACGCAACTAATCACGAAGTCGCAGTCGGGAACGTCGCGCCCACACCGTACCTCGGTCGGAATCGCTTCCCAATCCAGACCCCAAAACAAGTTCAGGCGATTGATCAGTACCTGCGCCTTGTAGAGCCCCACTTCGCCGAGACTGAATGGCTGTCTCACGCAGTTCGTCTCGGTGATTCTATCGCCGTCGATCACGCACACTCTGATTCCTAAAGGGTGGCCGCCGGCGAGCAGCGCATAGTGCAGATACGGTAATCCTGTGACCAGCGCAGCTCCGGTTCCACCGCAGCCCACAACAACGATCATGATGCGGTCACGAACCATCCAGTGTTTAATGCGATGCCCTCTTAGCGGTTTCGGCATAGCGTCTCTCTCAGCGTGCGCCTCGGAAGCAAGTATTCAACCGGGAAGGTCTTTTTGCCCACAATCGATCGCCACAGCCCGAGGAAGCCTTCCGGGTGACTACACTGCTGAATGCCCAGGTTCGAACCGGTGAATTGGCTGCCAAAAAATGCGTGCGACCAACGAGGAAGGTTTTCGATTGTCGCTGTCGTCGGCACTCGCATGGATCCATGGCAAACTCTGCCGCCCTCGTACGTATTCCAGTACGGCGCCATGAAGAGCCGAGTCTCTAGTTCCGGCCTCCGGTTCTCTTCGAGGGCCCACACCATCAAATGACCGTCGAGTACAGCGAATATCAGCGGTGGATGGGGAAACCGTTTGCCATTGAGCGTCTTGCCATCACAGTCGGACGAGAAAAACATGGTTCGGGTCTGGGCCGGCTCCCACCACGAGACGAGGGAAGTTGAGTAAACCAGCACATGACTCGGTAGGAACGCGGGCGGAAGCTCACTGCCTAAGCCTCGTGCAAGCCTTTCCAAAAATTCCCGGGTAAGAGGTTCGCCGGCATCCAACAGCGCGGGACCGCCCTGGGGATCACGCATGGGTTGATGGATCGTGGCAAGCCGGATCCTATTTTCGCTGCCGTACAGCAGAATGGCGTGGACCAGGTTCAGCGGCGAAGACTGTCCATATTCAGCATCAAATTGCATCTTCACCTCCCTATTGATTGACTTTTGTTAGTGGCTCGAAGCCGGGCACAAGGGAAAGGACGTGGGAGGCCGCTTCGAGCGTATTGAGCGCAACGTCCGCACGGCGAAAGGCTAAGCGGATCGACACTGGATTCGTGCCATCCATTGTCAAAATCGGCCACGGCTCGTTCTCGACTTGGCCGGAAGTTTCAAGCTCCATGTTCAGGAGCTCGGTTATGACGTCGTGCTCTCCGAAGGCAAGCGCAATTAGTGGAATTGGAGCATCGCAATCGTACAGATCGTCTTGGTCTCTTGAATCGAATTTGGGACAGCGGAGGCTCCGCGAGATCCCATCCAGACGCTGGGCCGCCTCCATCAGACGGGCACCCTCGGCGCTCTTTGTAAGGGTCGCGACGTCCGGCAATTTGCCCCGCGGTATCTTGCCAATGCATTGGGGAAGGGCAGGCTCGCTGAGAGTCTCACCAGGCTCGTACGGGACACCGGCTTGCCTGCATTCCTCCTTGCGTTCGTCTTCATCCTGCTGACGCATTTCGATCCACGAGTCCCAGCGACAGCGCGCTTCTTGAACATCGAACACACGGAACCAACGGGACAGGGACGTGCTCAACCAGTAATAGAATATTGCCGGTAGCAGTTCGTGCTCGCTTTTGAGTAGATCGAGCACTGGCGTGAGGTTAACCCAGCTCACTGTCTGCGCGACGCGAAACGTCAATAGAACTCGATGTGGATCGATCTCCTCTGGCTGACGCCAGGTCGACGCGGTCGTGCTCAGGCCAAGGCTGATGTCGAACGCGCGGTCGATTCCTGTCGCTCGACGGCCTGCAAACTGCTCTACTGTCCGTTGCAGGAACTTACCGATTTGGCGCGTGCATTCCCAATCCTCCGGACTCGCAACGCCGGCGCGCAGGAGGTTCGCCGCGAAGAGAGCGCCGTCACTCTGCGCTGCACTGCCAGAAAACTGCCAATGGTGCTGATGGAGACGGGGAAGAGATAACCCCGGTCCGGTGGCAATCAGCCCGGGTGTACGCGGCAGGGGGGAAAAGGCAGCAAGTCCTGGCGGTCGCGAGGCCGCTGGCCTCTTCGAACGAGCACGCTCGCGCCCAGTAGTTCCGACAATGCGCGGGATTCTGGACATAGTCTGAACTTCTCCTTTAATCGCTGGCGGTTGGGGTCCCGAGCGAGTCGCTCGAGTTCCTCCACGGCTTGCTTTCGTGTCATCCCTTGGTTCCTAGCGCGCGTGTGAACTTAAAGTTCAATTTCCCGTCACTGACTTCGGGTCCCTCGATGGCTGCGGTTGTGATCTCCGGATAACTGCTCGCGTAGAAATCGCGAACTTGTTCTGGCGTCATTCGCTCATCAGGGTCTGGGAGCTGCAATCCGGTGTAGGAAAATAATCGACTCAATCGGTCAATCTGCATCTAGACCTCCTCCTCTTCTTCTTCTTTTTTCTCTGTAGGT
>Ga0302326_10015908_pt1 | contig 15783 bp, 21 predicted proteins | sample Palsa_T0_3_FD_202264 | JGI IMG/M metagenome (GOLD analysis project Ga0302326, IMG submission 202264) | Peat permafrost microbial communities from Stordalen Mire near Abisko, Sweden - Palsa_T0_3 | ecosystem: Environmental > Terrestrial > Soil > Palsa > Peat permafrost | place: Sweden: Abisko... | reverse complement strand
TCGAACTTATCGCCTGAAGGCAACTCGCCTGTCGCATCGATGGGTTTGCCATCAGCCTCTTTGTCACGCCACCGACCCATCCAGTCGAAATTCTCGAGCCCGAAACCGATGGGGTCCATGAGTCGATGGCAGGCAGAGCACGTCGGATTGGCCCGGTGCTGCATGACCCTCTGCCGCGTGGTCAGATCCGTTGTCACCTGATCGCCGGCTGCCAGCGGCGGTACGTTAGGCGGAGGGGGTGGCACAGGAGTGCCCAGCAGCGTATCGAGCACCCATGCGCCCCGCAGAACCGGGCTGGTCTGCTCATAATGCGATGTCATGCCCAGCACTCCGGCGAGTCCCAGCACTCCGGCGCGACGAGCGTCCGGCAGCTTTACCAGGTGGAAATCGTTGTCGTTAATGTCCCTGACCTGGCCCTCCATCTGATAGAACTTCACCAGTCGCTGGGTGAGGTACATATAGTCGGCATTCAGCAGTTCGAGAGCGCTTCGGTTCTCTCCCACGATGCGATCCATCAGCAGAACGGCCTGGGTGCGCAGGTCGGAAGCAATGTCGGCGTTGTAGTAGGAACCGATCTCGGTCAGGAGCGGCATGAAACGACCACCGATCTCCTGCGTGCCCAGCCACTGGCCCGTGAAGGTGCCGACGAAACCTCGTGCGCGCGGGTCATCCAGCATGCGATCAACCTGCGCGGTCAGTACTTTCGGATCCTGCAGCTTACCCGCGTCCGCCAGCCGGAACAACTGTTCATCGGGCATCGTCGACCACAGGAAGTAGGACAACCGCGCCGCCATCTCGTACTGGCCGACAGGAAATATACCCGGTTTGGTTTTCCTGTCCTCCATGCGGAAGAGGAAATCGTTCGAGACCAACACGCCCTTCAGCGCAAGTTTTACCCGCTCCTCGTAGGGATCGCCCCGTTCGGCCGCGCGATCGTAAAGCGTCATGTAGCGGTCGACTTCCTCGGGCTCAAGCGGTCGCCGGAAGGCCGTGGGCAGAAATGTGGCGAGCACCTGTTGCGCGGCTTTGCGCGGTTGTTGCGGTTCGTCGCCGGGCTCCATGCCGAGCAGCCTGTAATGCAAGGCCCGCTTCTCTCCGGGAACAGCCGATGCCGTTCGCTGCGTAATCGTGAGGCTCGCGACGTGCGCCTGGCCCTCGCCGGGAACGATAGTCAGAATGTGTGTCCCGCGATCCAGATGGGCCTGTGCGCTTACCATCGGACCGCCGGCGCCACGCCCCCTGCCACCACCGCCGCCGCCCCGGCCCCTTTGCGGCGCCGCCAGCGGCCCGGCGTCGGCGCCGTCTATATGTAAGGTCAGTTTCAACGCCGCGTCCTGAGGATCTAACGACACCCGTACATCGTAGTCGCCTTCCAGATAAACCGGGAGATTAACCGACGAGCCTTGAATTTCCGCCGGCGAAAACGTCTTGACGAGTGCCGGAGTGACAATGGCACGGTCGAGGATTTGTTGTGCCGCGATTACATATTGCTCCAGCATCAGGGGCTGAATGTAAAGTGTTTCCCCGTTTGTATCGAAGCCCGCGCCTCCGGTGCCGTCGGCCGGGAATGCGGCGGTCGCGTCAAAGTCGACACCCAGCAGATCGCGAACAGTATTGTGGTATTCGCGGCGGTTGAGGCGGCGCAACGCGCCCGCCCCTGCAAAATCGCCCGCACTGCATGCGGTCGCCCGCAACTCCGTCTCCACCCATTGCGAAATCCGTAACCGGTCGGCTTCGGTCAGTTTCGTTTCCACCGGAGGCATGGTCCGATTGCGCAGCTGTGCGGCGACGTTATGCCATAAGCCGCGATCCCGGTCCACGTCCTTCGCAGTCGTCGCCTTCAGAAAATTGACAGGCCCGCGCCCGCCGCCCGAATTGTGACAGGCCCCGCAATTCTGTAGCAGCACGGGCCGGATCGATTGAGAAAACTCGCCGGGGTCGTCCGCGGCGCGAAGATTCAGGGACCCCGCGGCGGCTGATGCGAACATCGTCCAGACGGCCAACGATCGTCGCATACTTCTCTACGAAAGACCTTCGAGCGGGCCTGTACTGTCTCCGAACGACTTTTCGTTCACACCCATCCTGTTCAATAACGCCAGATGAAGATTACACATAGGCGTCTTTTCGGGAGCGCGCATCCGGCGGCCCGGACGCAACGCACCCTTGCCGCGACCGGCCAGAAGCAGGGGAAGGTTTTCGACAGTATGGTTATTCCCGTCTTTGATGGAACCGCCGAACAGGATCATTGAGTTGTCGAGAAGCGACGTGCCTGCCTCGTCGAGATTTTTCACTTTGTTCAGAAACCAGGCAAGCTGCTCCGTGTGCCAGTCGATAATCTTTCCGTATTGTTCTTTTCGCGCCGGGTCGTTGCCGTGGTGAGAAATGCCGTGGAATGCGCCTTTTACTCCTTGCAGGAACGAATAGTCCTGGTCGGATTGGGCGTCGCCGAACATGAAGGTACCGATGCGCGTGGTATCGGTCCAGAAGGCCAATACAAAGATGTCGAGCATCAGCCGGAGATGCTCCTGGTGGGTCGACGGAATACCGGGCGCGGGCCGGTCCAGCGGGAACTTGCCCTGATTGATCCATCGCTTCTGCGGGTTGAGCGCGGCCTGCATTCGCTGTTCGACCGAGCGCACGGACTCAAAGTATTCATCCAGCCTGACTCTGTCCGATGCGCTGCCCTTACTGCGCACCAATTTCGCATCGGCCATTACCAGGTCGAGAACGCTGGTATCGTCGCGCTGCAGCGTCGAAAGCAGCGACGGGTCGTGCGGATTCACGCTGGAAACGACAGGCGCCCGGTTGCTTCGAAACAGACGATCGAAGGCGAGTTGAGGGATGATCTCTTTCGGTACCGGAGTATGCGGATCTCTCCAGGAGATAAAGGAGCCGTAGAGTCGTGCAAATCCACCCCCGCCTGTGTCGATACCCGTACGCGGCGCGTCGATCCCTAACTCGAAGCTCGGCAATGCCGTTCGGTCGCCGATTCGCTGCGCAGCCAATTGATCCACCGAGACGCCTCCGGCGTCAAGGTCGTCGGCGGACGTCCGTTGCACGTAACCGCCGGACAGCCAGGCAGGCACTTTGGGCCAGTGCCCGTTCCGGCCGATCGTGTTCTTGTTCCAGAGGTTCTCGAGCAGCATGAAATCGCTCTTCAGACCTTCGAGCGGCTTCAGATGCGGAGTGATTTCGTAGGTTTCGCCGTCACCAGGCGGTGTCCAGTTTTCCGGCCGTACCCCGTTCGGCATAAACATGAACATCATCCGAAGAGGCGGTTCGGACAGACTGCCTTCGACCGGCGCCGCTTTGGACATGGTTTCGAGCCAGGGAAGGGCAAGCGCGGCTCCCGTGCCGCGCAACAGCGTTCTGCGGGTAATCGGTTTGAACATCTGACGGGAACTCCAGCATCTACTGTCTCACGTCCGCTCACTGTCGGCAAACAGCCCCAATGAATTCGGTGGTAATGAAATGTCACCGCGGAACACTATGAAAAGTGATTGTTTGCCTGGCCGACGCAAGACCGTCAGGCGACAACCTATTCCCTACCATAAGGATGTCCGTTTGACTCGCGGCAATTTCCATACATTAGCTGCTGAATTCCGGCGGCTAATCTTGCCGTGTCCGACAGCGAAGCAGTCGCAAGTGAAACAGGCAATGACCCGGGCGTAGGGTCACAGAAGATCGGGAACCTCTGAGGCGATGTCCGAAGGTAGTTGTTCTGAAATCCCCTTCTGACCAATCGTTCGATCAGGTTCACTCTTTCTCGGCATTTCGCTTGATGTCCGGGCGGACCAGAGCTGACGTCCTGTTAGCTTCCGATATTGCCAAATAACGGGACCGAAAGGACTTAGCCCATGAACGAACTGGTAGTAACCGACCGCGCCGCACAATGGCACAGACTGAAGGCGCTGGTGCTCGACAGCGTCTCCTCCCCGATCACGCGGCGCGTTTACAACCTCGGACTGGACGAATTTATCGCCTGGTTCGGGCAGGAGCGCGGCCCGCGGGGTTCACGAAGGCGACCGTTACCGCCTGGCGGGTGGCGATCGAGGCCCGCAAACTCGGTCCCATTTCGATCAACGTCCGGATCACGGCGGTTCGGAAGCTGGCGGTCGAGGCGGGCGACAACGGGCTGCTCGCGCCGGAACTGGCGTCCGGGATCGCGCGGATCAAGGGCGTCAAAACGCTCGGCGTCCGTGTCGGGAATTGGCTGTCGCTCCTCCAGGTGCAGGCGCTGCTGAACGCGCCAAACGTGCGCACGAAGAAGGGCTTGCGCGACCGTGCCATGTTCGCCACGTTGCTTGGGTGCGGACCGCGGCGGTCGGAACTGGCCAACCTGACCGTGAAACACATCCAGCAGCGCGACAGCCGGTGGTGCATTGTAGATCTCGTCGGGAAGCACGGGCGTGTGCGGACGGTCCCGATGTCGTCGTGGGTGAAGAACGCCATCGACGCCTGAACCAAGGAAGCGGGCGTCACCGAGGGGCATCTGTTCCGTCCCGTCAACCGCGGCGATCAGGTTTGCGGGGAACGGATGAGTGAAAAGGTCGTCTGGCAGATGCTGAAAACGTACGTCGCCGGAGCCGGGCTGCCGGACATCGCACCCCACGACTTGCGTCGCACAACTGCGAAGTTGTGCCGGGCGGCGGGTGGTGAGTTAGAACAGATTCAACTGCTGTTGGGTCATTCTTCGGTACAGACGACGGAGCGGTACCTCGGCACGAAACAAGATCTGGCGCATGCGCCGAATGATGCGATCAAGCTAAAGCTGGCGGTCTGAACCTCTGCAAGGGGGTTCAGGAACACGTACTCTCCCGACTCGAAGGCGAGGACCGCCGCGTCGCGGTGGCGCTGATGGAGCGCCGAAGCTCGCCGACTGAGGTGAGCCGGAAATTGGGGGCGGCGCGCTCGACCGTCTACCAGCACATCGCACGGCTGCGCACCGTCTTCATCGAGGCCGGATTTGGGGACACAGCAAGTCGGCCCGCTGCTCCCGCCGCCGACCGGAGCCACGGCCGTGACTACGATGGATTGGGCAACTGTGCCGGATTTCCACGTGCCGGATGACTTGGCCGACTCGATCAGTGGGTTCTGCGGCGGTACGAAGACCGTGGTGGCAAGGCCACTAAGGTTCCGTACCAGATCAGTGGGGGCGAGCCGACAGCACCAACACTCGGAGGTGGACGACCTTCGAAGACGCGGTGAGAGTCTGGCGACGTAATCCGAACCGGTACGCCGGAATTGGGTTCGTGTTCAGCAAAACAGATCCGTTCGCCGGCATCGACCTGGACGACGCACTCGATGAGCAGGGTGATCTCAAGATTGGGGCATCGCCAAGATTGAACTGATGAGACGCCGCCAACAGGGGACGGGGAACTTCATCTACAACATGGCCCTCTATCAGGCCTCGGCGCTCGATGTAATCCAGATGACGCTGCCGATCTTCAACTGGGTGAACAAACTCCTGGAGATCACCGCATTCCGGTTCCGTGCCGAATCGGCGCCAGGCGGCGGCAGCGATGCGCCAACCGTGATTGGCACAGAAATCGACGTGCAGGAGACCGACCCCTCCGTCTGCGACTGGAGTACCTCCGAGGAGCTTACCCCGGCGGGCTACCAGCAGTCAGGGATTACGAACATAGCTACCCTTGACAATCTTTACACTGTCAACGGTTTGTGAGGCAGAAATGGCAATTGGCAACTTCAGCGATACGACACCAAGTGCGGGAACGCCCGGCGAGGTTGCCTTCGATTCGGCAGGGAACTGGTACTGGTGCTATGCGTTGAACTCGTGGGCGCGCATCGGTCCGGGAGGGTATGGCAGCGCCGCCGCGTCCCGGCCGTCCTGGTGAGTCCTTACTTCGCCTGCCGCATCAAATCCGCTCAACGGTCATTCTGGATTGCCCGGCGTGGCCATTTCGCCATACTTATTCGCGTCAGCGGGAGAGTATCCTGATGGCGCGCTCGACATCTTCATCCGTAAGACCGGTGTCTCTGGACGTAACGACCACCACTTCAGTTGGCAGCCCCGTCTCGACCTCATCGTCAACAGCAACGTACGCAACGCCGCCCGGAACATTCTTCTTCAGCCAACTTGTAATTTCTTCGCCCCGCGACTGCATGCCGTCATCCGAAGGTGTAACCCCAATCACCTCGCCACAGAAACCTCTTGCCTCGATGATGCTGACGATTTCGCTGACCTCGTACTTCTTGCGCCAGGAGGACGAGACGACCACTACGGCGCCAGTACGCTGGAGCAGGCGGTTGAGCCGCTGTACGCAAGCCGGATCAATCGAGCGCTCCAATAAACTCCGGTAGGTTGACGGTTGCGGGTTCGGTTCTTCTTTGCAGGACGCTGCTTGCGAGTACCACTGTTTGCTGTTAAGCACTCCGTCGATGTCCAGAAATGCAATCGGCCTTTCCACCTGATTCACTTGCATACGCAACGCGGAATCTCTGATGAATGCATCGAGATAGACGTGATTGCCATCCCCTTAAACGATAGCTTGCCTGGCGTAAAGAGTATCTAAGTTCGGAATAAAGAGTTTTCCGAAAGACGCTATCGATCCCCGTGTGGTGATGGGGCGAAGTTTACCCCGACGCGGGAGTCCCGTGTTGACGAAACGTGAGTTTTCCTTGTTCCGCAAGTTTATGAAAAAGGCATGAAAACCGCTCGCGACGACCCCGGCTGGCTAGTGCTAGTATGACGCCTGAGTTATCGTATAACTTTCTTAATCAGCCTTAAGCCTTTTCTGATCCCCCTGGGTTTACACTCGCCCCTTGGATATTTAGCCGCGATGTGGGTGTTTCCCCTGTGGGTCGCTCTGCTTATAACAAGGTACGGCTCACAGTCATCGTTTTAACGATGGCTTCAAATCTTGCACTCTCTGTCATCAGCATCGTAGACAGGAAGTTCCCGCTGGGAATCGCACCGATACTTTTCCTGCTCCCCATTCTTCTCAGGGAGTTGGACTTGCGCGGCGGGCGGCCATTACGACGATTCGGGTCCTTCGAGTGGTCGTGCTTTATCGCTGGCTCTCTGTTCCTTGCGGTGCTTTCGTTGTTCTTGCGGTAGTTGTGCGGAACGCGCAGCTTTTTCCTGAAGTGCAGCCGAAGGCGCGGATACAAGGCGCCAGATAATACCGTTCAACCGCGTGGCGGGTGTTGAAGCATTTTCTCAGTCGCGTCCTGGTACCATTTAACGCATATGATTCCAGGAATTTGGCAGTTGCTGGCATTCGCCGTGTTCCTGACACTGCTCACAAAGCCGCTCGGCTCGTACATGGCCGACGTCTTCGAGGGACGCCGCACTCTGCTCTCGCGATTTCTTGTCCCCTGCGAAGGTTTCATCTATCGTTTGTGTGGCATCGATGCGGAACGCCAGCAGCAATGGGCAGCCTATGCCGCATCCTGCCTGGCTTTCAGCCTCGTTGGTGTGCTCCTTTTCTATGCGCATCTGAGACTTCAAGGCCTCCTGCCGCTGAACCCGCGTGGCTTTGGCACTCCATCGGCCCCGCCGGGAGCGACACCGATGACTCCGGACCTCGCTTTCAACATCGCCATTAGTTTCATGACGAACACAAGCTGGCAGTCCTGGTCCGGGGAGACTACGCTGAGCAACCTTTCGCAAATGCTCGGGATCGCAGTGCAGAGTTTTACGTCAGCGGCGGCGGGCATGGCAGTGGCAGTCGCCCTTATCCGGTCTCTCGCCCGCCAGGAGTCGGATGTGCTGGGTAACTTCTGGGTGGACGTGACGAGATCCGTGCTGTACATCCTGCTGCCGCTATCGTTCATCGCCGCGCTGTTTCTGTGTTCCCAGGGCGTAGTGCAGAGCCTGGGCACCTGGCAGAATGCGGCGACACTCGAAGGCGCTGCACAGACGATTCCTCTCGGCCCGGTTGCTTCGCAGGAGCCGATCAAGCTTCTCAGCTCGGATGGAGGCGGCTTTTTCAACGCCAACTCGGCGCACCCCTTCGAAAACCCCACGCCGCTTTCCAACTTCGTCGAGATGCTGCTCATCCTGGCGATTCCCGCGGGATTCACCGCCACTTTTGGGCGAATGGTAAGGGAACAGAGCCATGGCTGGACGCTGTATGCGGTCATGATGTTCCTTTTCATCGCGGGCAGCTGCATTACGATGTGGAGTGAACGCGGCGGGAGTCCTGCGATAAAGGCCGCTGTCGCCGTTGACGGGGGAAACATGGAGGGAAAGGAGGTCAGGTTCGGGATTCCCGCCTCGTCCGTTTTTTCGGTCGTGAGCACGGCATCGAGCGACGGCGCCGTCAACAGCATGCATGACAGTTTTACGCCTCTTGCCGGTCTGGTTCAGCTCTTCAATCTCAAGACCGGAGAGGTGATCTTTGGCGGGACGGGATCGGGTCTCATTTCGATGATCCTGACTTGCCTGATCACAATCTTCATCGCCGGCCTTATGGTGGGCAGAACGCCGGAGTATCTTGGCAAGAAGATAATTGTTCGGAGAAGGCCAATCGCGAAACGAGCATAGGCAATCGGATCTACTCGCGTCCCAATCGCTTAAGCCGAAGAGGTTCATCCGGGTCGTAGTCAAATCCACGCGGATTCGGTTCCGACGCAGTGTTGCGCTTTTTGAGCGCGACGATCTTGCGCTGCACTTCCCCGCTGGACGACGCCATCGCGACAGTGCCCGCCGCAACTTGGTTGACGACCGGGAGTTGATTCGAATTGGGCGGGCGACTATCTGCCTGCCTCGCCTTTGCCCGCAATCGCGTCCTCAGGTAATCATGGACTCCGCTGCCGGTCACCTCGACGGCACATTTTTCGGCGAGTATCACGGCGATCTCCTGATACGTCCGACCCCTGCTTCGCAGCGCCTCTATAAATTCTCGGTACGGCTCAAGGCGGGAGCGCGGGGGCTTGCCTGGCAGTTCGTCCAGAATTTTTTTCAGGTTGGCGTCCATGTGCGTGATCCGGAAACCTCTTTGAATTATAGAACGCCGTCCGAAATCTTCTTGATGACTACTTGACAGGCACTTGATGTTCACTTGAAAAATGCTTGATGCGTAGATCCCGTGGCGGTCGCCACAACCTAAGCCGCCAGGCTTAGGGATAGTGTCTCTATTTGAACTTCGGGCAAGAATCCCGGAATCGCCGCCAACATTTTCTTTTCGCCCCGGCCGAACGATGCCAGCCTATCTCGCTATCGCCGCCCCCTTCACCGGCTGGCCGACCTGTCGATGCAAGCTGTTGCGCGATGATGAAGTTTGATGTCCCGGTGAATTGGGCGGTACGGTAGAAGACATGGAAACGCTTCACGTGGAATTGCTAGTCGACCTCGTAACCGCGGCGCGGCTCGACCAGGGGAATGGCGTTTCTCAGGAAGCGGCGAAGCTGATCGCGCTGGAGTTGTTCCGGGAGGACAAGATCTCGCTTGGGCGAGCTGCTGAGCTCTGCCGGACGCCCATCGAGGCCTTCATGGACTACGTTGGTCACCATGGCGTACCTTTGCATTACGGACTCGATGATCTGCATGAAGACTGGCAAACCATCGAGCGCCTCGGATTGTGAAAGTCGTCTCCGACGCATCGCCTCTCATCGCGCTGGCGCGGATTGAATGTCTGGAACTGCTGCCGAAGCTTTATGGTCGCGTGCTGATTCCGACTGAAGTTTACGTCGAGGTCGCGGTCGCGGGTGCCGCTCTGCCCGGAGCCAGGCAAATCGCAGGGGCCGTCGGATCGAGATCGCTTCCGTGAACGATTCAGCCGCACTTGAAGAAGCGCGGCGGCGAACCGGACTCGGGGCCGGAGAAGTGAGCGCTATTATTCTGGCGAAGGAATTAGCCGCTGGCTTGACGCTGATCGACGAGCGGAGAGCGCGACGGTTCGCGAAGGACGAAGGTCTCGGAGTCATAGGATGTGTGGGCATCCTCGAAACGCTCCACCGACGTGGTCATTTGGTGGACCTTCGCGGCGCATTCTCGCGCCTTCTCCATCACGAATTTCGGATCGACAGGCGCTTGAATGCGAGCCTTCCGAGACTTAACTTGCCGCCGTTGTAGCAGGCGTCGGAGCCGTCCGGTGATCGAGTTTGGCTAATCTTCTGCGGCGCTCGCTGCCGCAGCAATGAACGGGAGTGAACTCGATCTGGTACACAGCTACCAGCCGCCGAATGGCAGATCGCTGTCGGGCACACTGGCGAAAAAGGGTCGCGAAACTCCCGCCGCTTGCGCCGCCGCTTTTACTGCCGCCAGCTTCGGCCCATGCGCGACCAGCCGGTTGCCATCGAGCGCAACCCATTCGCCTGCGTAGGGACGCGATTCGTTGGCGAGATCGGCTCTGCTGTGATCGAGTGGCTGAGCCGACTCCCGACTCGGCGGAGGATTCCGATCTTCCACGGTCACATGAACTCGCTGGTGCTCTAACGGCGCAAGGGGTTCCAGCGGGCGCAATAAACCCCGCTCGTAAACCGCCTCAAAATGTATCGCCATGGCACCTCGATTGTACCGGGTGCCATGATCGCTGCGGTTCAGGCCCGCGCCTCCTGAACCCGTTCGACGACCAGTTGTCGCACAACCGGCCCAGACGATTCCTCGAACCGATCTGTGCGAGCCGGTTCCTGCAGTCGGGCAATCCGCTGACCTGCAAGCTCAGCGAGCAATCCGGTCAGCGCCGTGCCTCTGACGATCACGTCGTGGGTGGTGAACACCGCCCGTATTTCGTCGTCGCCACCCTCGGCATAGAGAAACTGGCCCCAGGGGAACACGTAAGTCCGTTTCAGGAGCACAATCTCCAGCCCTGTCTGACGCTCAGTGCCGATTGCTTTGCCGTTGCGCTGCCTATCGACCGAAATCGCGTTCACGACGTTGCTCCCTTCTGGGCTCCTGTTGAAAGATCTCGGCCGGCGCCGATTCTGTTTCGCGCATACGTACCCGCATCGCCAGCTGCCGCGCCGCCATCATTCCGCGATGCGCACCGCGCATCAAAACGGTCCCGGCTTTGCGCGCCAGATCGGATGCCGATTTCCGCGCCGACGATCGAGCCACCGATTCGCGGAGCGATTCCTTGTCGCTCGTGATGACCTGAACGCTCTGACGCCCTCTCGACGCCGCTACGTAAAACAGTTCCTTCCGCATCCCGTCGCCGGAAATGATTACGGCACCAACCGACTTCCCCTGGCTTCGATGCGCGGTTACCGCATATCCGTGCGTGAAGTGCCTGAAACCGGCGGGCAAAACCCGCCCATCATCGAGAGAAATCCGGCCTGCCGGGTCAACACCGGAGACAGTCACGATATCACCGTTTGTAGCGCAAAAGTTCTTCTCACGCCTGTTCGCCGTAAGCAACAGACGGTCGCCGGCAGCGACTTCGATGGATCGTCGTTCATACACGTCGAATGACTTGGCCTGTTTGGTTGTGAGAGTCCGTTCCTCGCCGTTGGAATTGCGAATGACCATGCCTTTGTCAGCAACGCGAACCACTTCGACTGTTTCGTTCTTCGCAATACCTTTGACGGCGCGGTGAAATGCAAGCACCTGACCGGTGGAGAAATTCCGTGGATCGCCTTTCTGAGCCGCGGTCCAATTGAGCGGTACATCTCGTGTCGATTGAGAACCCTCCGCCAGCCGTCCCGCTCGCATTCGGTCCGCACGGATCGCCGATGTAACCCGCTCGATTTCGTCGTGGGTTGCACAGACCACGAGAACCGACGACTGCTTCTCCAGCGCCGTCGAGTATTCTTGCGCCACTTCCTTTGCGCGGTCGGCGGGAGCAACCTCACGGACAGCCCCCATCGCATCCAGCTTCTCGAACCCACGTTCCGGATCACGCCGCAATTCCTGAATGGCATCCCGGTAGTCCAGTTGAGTCTGTCGTTGTACCTGAGTCAATGCGATGCTCTTCAGCCGCGATTCCTTTTCGAGAATCCGCAACGCATCGCACGCCTCCACGCTTTGAATCTGCGCGTATCGCCGCTGAACACTACCCGCGCGCCCCCCTCGTAGGCGAGTCGGAGAAACTCAGACATCCGCCGTCCGGAGACCATTCCGGCTTCGTCAAGAATCAACACCTTTTGACGGAGCCCCTGTTGCGTACCGCGATCCTGCAGGAGGCGCTCCACAGTCATGGCATCTCCGAACCCGACCTTTTGCAGTTCCTCTACGGCGCTCATAGTCGGTGCGATAGCGAGAACTTCGCATCGTGCTTCCAACAGGCCGCGCCGCAGTTCCTGCAACGTCGCCGTTTTGCCGGTGCCTGCCGCGCCCGAGATCGCGACCACGCGGTCACGCGAATCGAGCACGAATTCGACAACACGCTTCTGTTCCGGTCGCAGTCGATCCGACGCGATGAACTTCTCGACTCTGCCAAGCCGGTCACATCTCCCGATGCCACGGTTGACCCGGTTTATCATCTCGCGTTCACGCCGCAGACTCTCGGCGGTTGCTATCTCGTGGCCGTCGCGAAGCAACAGGCCCGACGCCTCCTCGATGGCAAGCGTACCCTTCAACTCCGCATAGTTGATCTTTCCGCGTCCATATCGCAAAGCTTCCGTCAGGACTTCGTGATCTCGTGCCACCGAAAGCCGCTCGAAGATGTGATCCTTGCCGTATTGCAGTGAATCCGCGGCGGGTTCGACAGCCACATTGCGAAGCGAACGCTGAAGGCTCGCAAGGGCAGAGATCTCGTCCCGTGCAACCCGATCCTGCTGTCGGCTTCGTACTTCCTCCGTGGAGATTTCCGTCAGCTTATCGGCGCGTGTTTCCCGAACCAGAACGGCGACCTCATTGTCTGTGGGTTGACGCCCGTTCTCTGCGACGAAGGTTTTGATGGCAACATCTCGTTGCTGACTCCGCTGGCTGAATCTATCGAGCAGTTCCCGCGAGACGCCGCGGATTTCAAAGCCACCGTCCCGGCCCTTCGAGTCCCGCCGGTTCTCAATCTCATAGCCCAATGTACGAACCTGAAGCGCCAGGCAACTCCTGTAGACTTCCGTGAGGTAAGCCCGGCGTTCGTAGATGCCGGATGCCTGGAGCGCTTTCCATCGGCCTTCAGCACCGTCATAGGTCAGGTTCGCCGCGACTGCGTGAGCATGAAGCTGTGGATCGAGTTCCCTGCTGGTGTCGTGACGGTAGACGGCGATTGCCAGGTTGCCTGTGATTCGATCCGCGTTCGCGCCATCCATTCGGACACGCGTGGCAGCTTGATTTTCAAGCTCCCGGAGTGTTTCGGCAACGGCCCGCTCGTGCGCCTCAATCAGCCGGTTGTCGCCTCCCACAATGGCCATAATCGAAACTGATTTCGGTGCTGAAATAGTGAAATCGTAGAGATGACGCCCGCGTGACTGAACCTCGCCATCGGGTCCTGTTCGGTCGGCGCTTTGCCGTTGGCGAAGGAACGCGCCGGTTGCAGGATCGAGGCCTTCTCGCAGCGCCTCAAAGTCTTCCTGCCGAACGTCACCTTGCAACCCGAGAAGTTCCGACCCGCGACCGTACCACCGGCCTGTTACTCGCTCGCCCTCCGCATAGTAGTCGCTATGTTCCAGGTGCCGGGCCGAGTAACCCTTCCCATCCGCCATGGCCCGAATCGTAAGCACGCAGTCAGCCCCGGCCTATCGAAACGCCCAGTGATCGAGAATCGTCCCAAGCAATGTGCCGACGACAAGCGAGCAGCCAGTGAGCAAAAGAACCGACCAGCGATACTCCCCTTGATACGTCGTCAAAAGTTCACGCGCAGCCTCGTGTGCGCTGTTCGTCGATGCTCGAATTGCATCGATTACCTCCTTGGCCTGATGCACCGCCCCGCCGTAAGCCTTATCGAGTGAATCCGCCGTCGCGCTGAATTCGGACGAACTCTTGCGCAGCTGCGTGGAAATGACCGCCAGCGCCTCGGCCGTCTGCGGGATCGTGGACTGAACGAACTGCTGCCGAAGGCTCTCGTTAATCTTCCCGGCGATAATCTCCGGACTGATTCCCTTCGCGATCTTGTCCGGTAGTCCGCTGAGTCGCTGGTCGATTTCGTGACGGTAGGCTTCCGTCGATTCAAGAGACTTTTGCAGGCTTTCCGCAGCCATCGCAATAAGTTGCTCAAGGCGTTCGCGCTCGATTCCAATGCGTGCGGGAATCTGCTCCATCAACAGCGTGAGAAACTGCATGATCCGCAGAATCCGAAGCATCTCGTCATTCTCGGGCAGGGAACGGCAGTGACGCATCTCACGGTAGAAGTCGGCACGCACATCGGCGGGGAGTGCGTCTGCGATCCGGTCGGTGAGATCGGGCTCAGAAGTTTTCACGGCAGGAGTAAGCCTTTCACCCGCTCGAATTCCGCAAACATCCGGCGCCGATAGCTCTGCGCGCGCATAACAAACGACGCCTTTTGTAATTCCGGCGCATTTGTCGCTCTGCCCGCAATCTGGCCGAGCGTTACGCCATGATTCCGCGAAGCGTTTTCCAGGTCCGGCAGACGATAGTCCATGCGAATCACAGCCGGTTCGAAGACCTTCTGGAACTGCCGCGACTGCTCGCTCTCGCGCCAGTAGGCAAAGTCGGCCTGTTCAGTGATGCTGTTCTCGACGATCAGGTATGAAACTCGATTCTGTAGTCGCGAGGCCCAGGTCAGGACGCTTTCGACACTGGCAGGATCCGCGGTTACAACGCCGATAGCGGTAAAGGCAATGCCGGCCTCCAGAACATCCGGATACATTCGTTCGAACCAGTCATAGGTGACCTGCCCTGCACCGGCGCCCATGTCCGCGAGAATCACCGGTGCACCATCAGCAAGGTGATCGACAAATGCATCCAGCCCCGCTGGCGTGTGGATATTCACCTTAGGCGCCTTCTCTCCGTAGAAATGCGCCAGAGATCCGCGTGCCTTATTCTCCGAATCGAGATCCAGCAGGCTTACCGGAATCTCGTTTTCCGCAAACCATTCGGCAAGCCCGGACATCACGCTCGTCTTCCCGACTCCGCCTTTGCCGCCCATCGAGAGAATGACCCGTTTCTCAGCTTCAGGCGCTGCGGTGTTTTGCGCCTTCGCACGTGTCGTCGCTGTCGTCACCATATTTGCCACCTTCCTCTGAACTACAACTCGCCGTATATGAGTGAAAGCTCCGAAAAAATCGCCTTCAGCCTGGGTTCCGCCATGCCCCTTGCGATTAGCTCCTTCAGGAGGTTCCAATTTTCCTCGCTGAAGCTCAGCATCACGCCGTCCTGATTGCGCCGGAACTGGTAGTACACCGAACCGCCCCCCGCATCGGTGCTGGCCGATGCATGAAAGTTGACGCCGGTCCATATGGCACCAGGAGCAAGCGTCCTCAGCATTGCGGCAAACTCGCGTATCTGCGCGTACCCGGATAACGTGTAGATCACATGCATGAACTCGGTGTCAATACCGACTGCAAAATGGATATCGGTCGACCCGGGTTGCACACTGAGCGACAGGTTTCCCTGTTGGATTCGGGGGATGGAGTCGAGAAGCAGAGATCCATCCCGCAGGAGACGAACCGGGCTGTGTTCCTTGATCAGGAATCCGCGAGCGGCCATCCGGAACAGCGTATTCATGTGAGGCGCGAGGACGCTGTTGAGCGTTGCGATCTCATCGAACTCCTCGTCTCGAATCGCGACGTACAGGCAGCGGCCCACACCGACGGCTTGCTTCCCGCTGCCGGAACTTCGAACGTCCTCGATCAGCTTGGCGATTGCCTCCGGCAAAGTTTCGCTGTCAAGCTTGCGGTCATTCCACACGGCCCCGTCGACGAGGTTCCCGAGGTAGTACTTGTCGAGGCCGCTGCCCCGGTCGGCGCGAAGCCCTC
>Ga0302326_10015900_pt1 | contig 15787 bp, 12 predicted proteins | sample Palsa_T0_3_FD_202264 | JGI IMG/M metagenome (GOLD analysis project Ga0302326, IMG submission 202264) | Peat permafrost microbial communities from Stordalen Mire near Abisko, Sweden - Palsa_T0_3 | ecosystem: Environmental > Terrestrial > Soil > Palsa > Peat permafrost | place: Sweden: Abisko... | reverse complement strand
GCGCCATCATCATTTTCATGATGACCAACGGACTCGTGCGCATCGGCATCCCTGGCTACATCACCTCTTCGCTAACCGGCGTCATCTTGCTCGTCGCCGTCGGCATCGACGTGAAATGGGCAAAGAATCGCGGCAAGGTGATTCAGAAAATCTACGTCAATCCTGCACTGCTGTCGCTGTCGCCGTCGCCGTCGATCGAGCGCGGCAGCAAATCCCCGTACGCACAGAACGACCGGCTGGTCGGTGCTGAGGCGATCGGGCTCGATCAGGTCGAAGGGCCGGAGGATGTGATCCTCGACCGGCAAGACCGGCTCTACGGCAGTACGCGGGACGGCAACATCATCCGTCTATCCGGCGAGCATTTCGAAAAGCGCGAAGTGTTTGCCCACATTGGCGGACGCCCATACGGCATGCAGTTCGACAAGGACGAGAACCTTATCGTCTGCGTCGGCGGCATGGGGGTCTATGGCATCAAGCCGAGCGGTGAAGTGCTCAAGGTCACCGACGAGACGAGCCGCACCTGGACCAAGCTCAACGACGATTCACGTGTGCGCATGGCGGACGACCTCGACATCGCGCCGGACGGAAAGATCTACTTCAGCGACTGCACCACCCGTTACGAGGCGACGACCTATCCGCTCGAGGTCATCGAAGGCCGACCGAACGGCCGTGTGCTCTGTTACGATCCGGCCACCGGCAGGACCGAAAAGCTCATCAAAAGCTTTTATTTCCCGAACGGGGTATGCGTCTCCCATGATGGCCGTTCGGTCATGATTGCCTCGACGACCGCTTGCCGCATTTATCGCTATTGGCTTGCCGGTCCGAACCGCGGCAAGACGGAAGTCCTGATCGATGAAATCCCGGGCCATCCCGATAACATCAACCGCGCGTCCGACGGGAACTATTGGCTGGCGCTGATCGGCATCCGCACGCCGAGTTTCGACCTTTCGATGCGTAAGGCGGCGTTTCGGCGGCGCATGGTCAAGCAGGTGCCCACAGACGAGTGGTTTGGGCCGAACCTTAACTATGGCTGCGTCGTTAAATTCGATGAAGCAGGCAACGTGCTGGAGTCGTACTGGGATCCGACCGGCATCTCCCACGCTTCGGTATCGTCGATCCGTGAGCACAAGGGACATCTTTACCTCGCCGGCTTGGAGAACAACCGGATCGGCCGCATCAAACTGGAAAACGCGGACCCCACCTGGACAGGCTACGAGGCCTATTGGGGCAACAAGCGGCGGGTGTGATGCGATGAGCTTTCTTACTTACCTGCGCCGCGACCTCGATCAGATATTTTTCAAGGATCGCGATCCGCACGCGATCCCCTCGATGGACGGCGCGTTCAGCCCGAACGACCGGCTCGAACGCACGACAGCGATCGGCGAGCTACTGCCTGGCTGCGATGCGGTCACCGAGGCACTGGACGGCGCTATCTGCGTCTCCGCCGGCAATAAGGTGTGGCGGTTAAGTGGCCACGGTTACACGGAACGCGCCGTGTTTGCCGAGTTCGACAGCGAAGTCGGCGCTCTCGCCTTTCATCCTGACGGCCGCCTTCTCGCCTGCACGGCGCGCGGTCTGGCGGCAGTCGATTCGTTAGGGCGCAAAACCCTGCTCGACGAAACCGAAAGCGGGCCGCTGCATTGCCTCACAGCCGTCGCCGTCGCACCCGATGGCATGATCTTCGTCAGCGATGGCAGCACCCGCCACCCAGCTGCGGATTGGTGCGTCGATCTGATGGAGCTTAACACGCTCGGCAGGATCGTGAGCTGCGGACCCGCGTTGGACAATGCGCGCGTTCTGTTGCGCGGGCTGAATTATCCGGGCGGTCTTGCGATCGCGCCGGACGGGCACCTGTGGTTCACCGAAAGCTTCGGTCATTGTTTGAGCCGCGCGCGCATTTCCGCCCCGGGCGCTATCGGCGCGACGGAAGTGGTGATCCGCAACATGCCGGGTTATCCGTCACGTCTTGCCAACTCCGCCGGCGGAGGCTTTTGGCTCAGTTTCGTTGGTGTTCGCACCCATCTCGTGGAGTTCGTGCTGAAGGAAGACGATTTCCGCTACGAGATGATGCGGACGATTCCCCGCGCCTATTGGATCGCGCCGGTCATTCCCAGTGCGCGCGACTGCCTCGAACCGCTGCAGCTGGGCGGCCTGAGAGCGCTCGGCATCGAAAAGCCGTGGGCGCCGCCGCGATCCTACGGATTGTTGGCGCGGCTCGACGCCGACGGTGAGGTGGTGGAAACGCTGCACAGCCGCGTGGGCGGCCGGCATCACGGCATCACGGCCGCCATCCAAACCGCACAAGGCGTCGTCATTGTCTCGAAAGGCAGTGGCCGGGTGCTGCTGCAACAATCGGGTGCGCAACAATGAATGAGATGACAGTCCTCGATCGCCCCGCCGAGGAGGCAACGCCACAAGGCGTGCGCGAGCCGGTGCTGAGCGTGGCCAAGGGCAGCAAGATCTACGGCGGCGTTCACGCCATTGAAGACGTGGATTTCGATCTTTATCCCGGCGAGGTGCATGCGCTCGTGGGCGAGAACGGTGCGGGCAAATCGACGCTGTGCAAGGCGATCGCCGGCGCGATCCAGCTTACGTCCGGCACGTATTGCGTGGACGGCAAGCCGGTCGATTTCTATTCGCCCCGCGATGCGCTCGCTGCGGGCATCTGCATGGTCTATCAGGAGACGAGCTTGGTGCCGACCATGACGGCGGCGCAGAACATCGAGCTCGGCAACGAAAAGCTGCTCACGCGTTTCCGCACGCTCAACATCCAGGCGCAACAGCTATTGCAGTCGCTGAATTTTCATGTCGATCCGGCGATACCGGTGGCGCTCTTGGGCACCGCAAAGCGGCAGATGGTCGAGATCGCCCGCGCCATCTACAACAAGGCGCGCATCATCATCTTCGACGAGCCGACCGCAAGCCTCACGCCGGAAGAGATCGTCCACTTCTTCAATCTGGTGCGGGATCTACGCGCCCGCGGCGTCGCTGTCATCTATATCTCGCACGCACTGGAAGAATCGCTGAAGATTTCCGACCGCATCACCGTGCTGCGCGACGGCAAGGTGGTGGTGGACGCCGCCAAGACTTCGGATATGACGCGCGAGAAACTCGTGCGCTACATGGTCGGCCGAGACATTACCCAGACCCACTATGCGACCAACCGTGACGGCAAGACACGGCACAAGGCGACCGAGAAAGTGCTGACGGTCGAGAATGTGACGATGGGTGCGGTCGTCAAGAATATGTCGTTCTCGGTTTACGCCGGCGAAGTCGTCGGCGTCGCCGGCCTGATCGGCTCCGGGCGGACCGAGATCGCCAAGATCATTTACGGCGCGCTAAAGCGCAATCTCATCAACGGCGGGATGATCTATCTGCGCGGCAGGCCGATCCGTTATCGCGTGCCGAAGCAAGCGATCAATGACGGCATCTGCTACATCACCGAAGACCGCAAGCTCAACGGTTACTTCGAGACGATGCGCATCGACGACAATGTCTATGTGAGCAAACTCGCGACCAAAGCCGGCTGGAGCTTTCTGCTGTCGCCGTTCAAGCGCGGCAAGCTGGCGAATTATTGGGTCGAACGGCTCAAGATCGCCGCGCTGCAGCGCAAGGCGCGCATTGTCGAACTCTCCGGCGGCAATCAGCAGAAGGTCGTCATCGCCAAGTCGCTCGCGCAGGATCCGTCGATCGTCATCTTCGACGAGCCAACCCGCGGCGTCGATGTCGGCACTATCCCGGAAATCCACGCGCAAATCCGCCGTCTTGCGGACGAAGGTAAGGCGGTCGTGGTGATCTCTTCGTATCTGCCGGAAATCCTGGCCGTCTCGGATCGTATCCTGGTGGCCCGCCTCGGCCGCATCGTGGCCGAATTCGACGGAGCGACGGCGACCGAGGATAAAATCATGTACGCGGCCATTCACTGATCACGCGGCTTTGCCGAGGAGAAGCGCGATATGGCATCTGTGACAACCGCCACGCCCGCCAAGGCGGCGCCCTGGTGGCGCAACCTCAGCCGGCTCAGCCAGGAACAGGTCGTCGCCGCAATCGTCATCGTTTTGCTGATCGTTTTCGCGGTCACTCTCCCCGGCTTTGCGACGACGCGGAATATCCTGGGCCTCATCCGCAGCATTTCAATTCTCGGCATCCTCGGTCTGGGCATGGGGCTGATAGTCATCAGCCGCAGCATCGATCTCAGCGAGATCGCGCTGATGGCGTGCCCCTGGGGCGTCGCTCTCATCGCCAACCAGCACGGATTGCCGCCATTCTGGACGGCGGTGCTGGCGCTCGCCATCGCCGTCGCAGTCGGTTGCGTTAACGGAGTCATGGTCGCTTTCGTCGAGGCTCCCGCGCTGTTCGTCACGATTGCGACGACGCTCGTGGTTTATGGGGCCGCGTACTGGGTCGCGCCGGTCTACGTCGTCTACGCCCCGCAGGACGCCGCGGCGCTGCTGTTCGCCGGACGTGGCACGCTATTCGGCGTGCCGATGCCGATTATCGTGTTCGCTGCGGCGGCGCTGGTCATGCACGGCTTCCTGTCGCGGATCTCGATCGGCCGCTTCATTTATGCCCAGGGCGACAACCCCGACGCGGCGCGGCTGTCTGGCGTCGCGCTTCGGCCTCTGACACTGTTGGAGCATGTGTTGGTTGCGGTTTTCGCCTGGCTCGCCGGGTTGGTCTGGATCGGCCAAACCGGCAACATGCAGACCAATATCGTGATCATCGGCACGCAAATTTTCGACGTCATCCTCGTTGTGGTGCTTGGAGGCATCAGCCTCGTCGGCGGCCGCGGCGGCGTGTTCAGCGTTGTGGTCGGCTGCGCATTAATCGGTACGCTGCTCAACGCTTTCACCATCATGGATGTAAATACCGAGGTGCAGAATATCATCCGCGGCGTCGTGCTGCTCGTCGCCATCATCGTCGACAATTGGCTTCACCCACGTGACGAAGAGACTGCACGTCAGGGTGAATGACGTTGCGCGGGTGCAATCGTCTCACGAACAAATACAAACACGGTCGGCGTCTGCCAGAAATGCGAGAGTCGAACTGCGATCAAGTCGTTTATGAAATCGATCGCGCTGGTACCCAAAGCTATCCGCTAGATGCGGTCAGATTTCAGCGAATGCGACGAACGCCACCGGCCTTAACGGCTCAGCACTCCTCCATGCGCGCCATTTTAGGTTCGATACGGACTACGTTACGCGGGCAGAAACGATGGCCGTAGGGGGCATGGATCTATCGGACTTCTATACAGCGCATTTGGTTTAAATTCGGCAACAAGCTGCTGCATTTTGGGAGGACGCACACCAATGGCCGGCATACACTTACTCGATCGCATCATTGGCAGCGAATACCCGCGCTTTGCCACCGACACCGACATACGTGCCTTCGAGCAGGTTCCTTACGCAGAACGCATCGCCGCTGAGAGCACGTACGATGCCATCAGGTTAGGTGCGGCCCATAATCCCGATGCTCCCGCGATCCAATACCTGCCTAATGCAGATCCGGCCGACAAACCGATCGTCATCAGCCATCGCGATTTCGTCGCGCGCGTGACGCAGGCCGCCAATATGTTTCATGCCCTCGGCGTGGACGGCGACGCCGTGGTGAGCTTCCTGCTGCCGCTGCTGCCTGAGGCCTTTATCACTCTCTTCGGCGCCGAAGCGGCCGGGATCGCCAATCCCGTCAACCCGCTGCTCGAGCCTAATCAAATCGCGGAAATCCTCGAAGCCGCGCGCACCAAGGTGCTGGTTGCGCTCGGCCCCATGCCCGGTACGGATATCTGGCAAAAGGTCGAACAGGTGCGCGGTCGCCTGAAACACCTCAAGGCGATTATACAGGTCCACGGTCCCGGCGAACCGGCGAGCAAAATTTATTCGTTCGGCGAACTCATCAAGGAGCAGCCATCCGACCGGCTTGTCAGTGGCAGGAGAATTTCGGGTGGTCAGATTGCGGCCTACTTCCACACCGGTGGCACCACCGGCACACCGAAGCTCGTCCGCCACACCCATACCAATCAGGTCTCTCAGGCCTGGGCCGTCAATTTGCTGCTTAAATCGAGACCGGGCGCCAATCTGCTATTCGGCATGCCGCTCTTCCATGTCGGCGGCTCGCTGACGCAGGCTCTGTCGGCGTTTTCGAGCGGGGGCTGCCTCGTCGTCTTGTCGCCCGCCGGGTGGCGTAATCCAGTCAGCGTCAAGAATATCTGGGGCCTGGTCGAACGCTTCAAACCCCAAACGCTGTCGAGCGTCCCGACTGTACTGGCGGCGGCGCTTGCCGTCCCGCCCGGCAATGCCGACTTATCGAGCCTGCGATATGCGGCGGGCGGCGGATCGGCGATTCCGGTGGCCGTCGGCAAGGCGATCCAGGACAAATTTGGGCTGCCGGTTCTCGAAGTCTACGGCATGACCGAGACTTCGAGCGTACACACCATGGCCTATCCGGATCGTCCCATCCGCCTCGGCTCGGTTGGTCTGCCCGTGCCTTACGCTCGCGTTCGTGTCATCAAGCTCGACGACGCCGGCCGGCTCGAACGCGATTGCGCGGTCGACGAGATCGGCAATGTGATCATGGCGGGACCGGGCGTCTTCAGTGGCTACGTCGCCGACGTGCACAACAAAGGCGCGTTCGTTGACGGCAATTGGGTCAATTCCGGCGATCTTGGCCGTCTCGACAAGGACGGTTTTCTCTGGATCACCGGCCGCGCCAAAGACCTCGTGATCCGCGGCGGCCATAACATCGATCCAGCTCCTATAGAGGACATCTTGTTCCAGCATCCCGCCGTCGGTCTCGCCGCGGTCGTCGGCCGGCCCGACGCCTATGCCGGTGAATTACCGGTGGGCTACGTGCAATTGAAGCTAGGGGCAAAGATCGCGGCGGGTGAACTCGAAGCCTGGGTCCGCGAGCGAACGCCCGAGCGCGCCGCAGTCCCGGTCCAGATTTTCCAAATCGATCCCATGCCGCTGACCGGCGTTGGCAAGGTGTTCAAGCCGCAGCTTCGGTGGGATGCCGCGACGCGGGCTTTGACCAAAATTCTGGTGCCGCTTAGGGAGAAGGGAATCGATTGTAGCGTTCACGTCGGCCCGCATGGCAGCCACGGCAGTCTAGCCACGGTTCGGATTGTCCATGTCCCGGATGACAAGCGCGGCGCCGTTGCTGACGAGGTGCACAAGATGCTCGCCCCATTTGTATTACGTCACGAAATTGTTTTTACGTAAGAGCGATTTTTTGTCGGATTGACGTGACTAGAACTAACACCGTCGTTCGATCGAAGTCTCTCAAAGCGATCTAATCGATCGGGTCGCGGGGCCAAAAAGGCGGAGCGGGGCCCCTCCGCTCTCCCCCATTTATCCGACTAGGGAATTCGCCGCCGGCGTGCTTCGATCCACAAAGTCACCCACAATAAAGTGTCACGCACCTGAGAGCTTCAGCCGCGATCCACTCGGATACCGAATCTTGCAACGGGACTGATTTCGAAAAAGGCTCAGGGAAGCATGTCACGGACCGCGTAGATTGCCGATCCATCACTTCCGCGGAGCAACCGTCATAAAGACCCCGCTCGCGCCCGCGCAGATTGCTTCGTCCGCCATCACGAGCGCGCGGCGACCGGGTTCGGCTCATAGCTTTTCCCGCCGCGGCCCCATGAAGCCGAACAGAAAGCCCGCCACCCTGCGCATCTGAATTTCTTCCGACCCTTCGGTGATCCGGTAGCGCCGGTGATGGCGATAAATGTGCTCGAACGGCTTGTGGCGCGAATAACCGATGCCGCCGTGTACCTGCATCGCGCGGTCGGCGGCCTCGCAGCAGAGCCGGTTCGCCCAGTAATTGCACATCGAGACCTTGTCGGAGAGCTTGCGTTCGATCTCGGCCTGCGTCATCTGATCCATCTCCCATGCGGTCTTGCGGATCAAGAGGCGCAGCATCTCGGCTTGCGTTGCAAGTTCGACCAGCGGCCATTGGATCGCCTGGTTGTCCGCCAGCGCCCGCCCGAATGGCTTGCGCACGCGGGCATAGTTCACGCTCTCGTTGATGCAATAGACGGCGGCGCCGAGCGAGCTGGCGGCCTGACGAATCCGGTTCTGGTGGACGAAGCACTGCGCCAGCGCCAGACCTTCGCCGACCTCGCCGAACAGCGCGTGCTCCGGAACGAAAACATCGGTGAAGCTGACGCGCGGATGGTCGGTCGGCATGTTGAAGGTCCACAGAAACTCCTCGATCCGCACGCCAGGCGAATCGGCCGGAACCAGGAAGCAGGTGATGCCGTGGGCGTCGCCGTCGCGCCCCGACGTGCGGGCAAAAAGGGCGCAATGGGTGGCGACGTGCATGCCGGTCGTCCACATCTTCTCGCCGTCGATCAGCCAGCCGGCGGCGCCGTTACGTGTCGAGCGCGTCGCGCGGGTTTCCATATGCGTCGCATCGGAGCCGTGTCCCGGCTCAGTCAGGCCGAAGGCGAGGCGGTATTTTCCGGTGATGCTGCCTTCGATCATCGCCTGCTGCTCGGGCCGCCCGTAGAGGTCGAGCATAGCGACGAACGGTAGATTGCCTACGATCGAATGTTCGTTCTGGAGGTCATTATGTAAGCCAAGACCTTTGGCCGCGAAATGTTCGCGAATGACCGCCATCCACAAATCCGAACCGTCGGCGCCGCTATATTTTCTAGGCAAGGCGAAGCGGTAGTGCCCCGCCTTGTCGGCCAAATCCTTCGCACGCTGGAGCAGCGCTTCCCATTCGGGTCGCGGCAGGCCGCCGCGGTCGAAATCGGTGCGCGCCCATTCGCGCCGATGATCGAAGAAGCGGATGTTGTCGTCGGCTTGTTCGAGCGAGCGGATTTCAGCCTCGATGAAAGCGTCCAACCGACCGAGATAGTCGGTAAGCCCGTCGGGCAGATTGAAGTTCATGTCTGCGTTTGACGACATGCTCTAACTCCTCGGCGCTTCGTTGTTGCTTCCGTCATCCGCGGGATTTCCCGTCATCGCCGCGAGATATGCGGAATAACTCGGCTGATCGATTGCAAGCCGGTCGATGGCCGTTGCGCGCAGGTGCTGCCGCAATCCCGGCTGATCGAGCGTCATCGCGCCGAACGCGATTTTCTCGCACAGAGTCTGCCGCATCGCTTCGAGCGACGCCCCGCCGCCAAGGAGGCACGCGAGGCGGGCGCGCTCGCGCTCGCTGGCCGCGTCCTGCATGGCTATTTCGCGCCGCACCAGATCGATGGCATTGATGCTGATCCGGAGGTTGAAAGCTTGCGCGCCATCCAAAGACGGCAGCAGCGCATCGCGTAGAAAATGCGACACCGATTGCAGAAGTTCGCCGGCGGGAGGATGTGCGCTCATCGGTTTGCCTCAGGAGCCAAAATGTCCAGGAGATCGAGCTCGGTTTCGGAAATGCGTCGGCCGATCATCGCCCGTTCCAGCGGGATCGGCATGCCAGCCTGTGCCGGGCGGGCCATCGAGCGGCAGATCAGTCCCCAGCGGAGCGAACCGAACGTGCGCCAATAGAGCACACGCTCGATGTCGATCGCTTCGCCGCCTTCGGCCCGATACCCTTCGAGCAATTGCTCGACGCTGCCGAAACCGCCAGCCGCTTTGTCGATCGCGCCAAAGCGCCAGCTATTCACAGTCATCCAGCCGAGATCCTGGGCGGGATCGCCGATGTGAGCAAGCTCCCAATCGAGTACGGCCCGCACGCCGTCAGGGCCGACGATCAGATTGCCATTGCGGAAGTCGCCATGCAGGAGCCGCGGCGCGCTCGGCTTTGCGGGCACGCGAGCGCGTAACCAGCGAAAGGCGAGCTCGTACACGGGACTGCCGCCGCCGAATGACCGGTAAGTTTCATAAAGCTCATCACGCTGCTCGGCTGCAAAGCGCGTCCGCAGCGCCGGCAACTTGTTCAGCGGCACCGCATGGATGCGCGCGAGGATCGCGCCGCACTGGAAGGCGAGGCGGGGGCGTAAGTCGGCGAACGCCGCATCCCGCAAAACGCGGCGCGCCAGGGCTTCACCTTCGATACGCGTGGATATGAAACCCCGCCCAAGATTGTCGCGCGGTTCGAGGATGTGACGGACGGTCGCCGTCGGCACGCCGCATTCTCCGGCGCAGCGGATCAAATGCGCTTCGCACTCTGGAGTGACCGTGTCTTCGCTCGGCAAGGCGTCGTCGGAAAGGCGCCGGAGGATCAGCGGGGTTACGTTGGCGCGATCGATGGCATCGAACGCCCAGGTTTCCTGATTGGCACCGCCGGTGAGACGCTTGAGCAACGTCTTGCTCAGATTGCCGAGCTGAAGGCGGATAAGCAGTGTGTCAAGCCGGTCGGCAAGTGGCGATCGGGCCTGATCGGTCATGTCCGCCGTTCCCACTCGCGCGGCAGCGCTAAGCGTGCCTGGACCCTGCGTTATCAGAGCAGCGAAGTGCACTTTCCGCAACATAAACTGCCCGTTTATTCTTCGAACCTCCCGTGCTCCATCTGCGCTGGAATTTGAGTGAGTTGCGCAGTGAGCGCATTCGGGAACCGCTGGCGTCGACGAAAGCAAACGATGTCATTCGGCGTGCAATTTTGGCTCTGACGCAATTTTGGTGCAGATGATTCATTCGGCGCCGATCAGCCTCGCCTGAAGCAGATCGATTTTGCCGCGGCCGTACATTTGCCGTCTGACGAGTTTGAGGCGGGTAATCTGACCTTCGGTCCGCGCAAGCGCGCGTATGAATTTGGCACCGCACGGAACAGCGGGGAAGAGGATTTAGTCGTCGCTTGGTTTTTTGCCGACGACGGCGGTTATCAGGCGCCGGTCGGACCTGATCCGCTTGGCAAAAGCCGCGTTGGCGAGACTGCCTCTTGTAGTCGCGGTGACCATGGTGTCTGCCCTAGAGCTGCTGAGAGACCAGATTGACCACCATGCGCGCCGTGTACCGGCGAGAGTCCAACCAAGATGTCCATGGCCGGTATTATAAAATATGCGTGGGCGTGTCGTCTTCCTACCTCCGCAGATATCTCTCGGGCGACGTTGCTCACTGGACACCTTGGCCGGAATACCGCTACCTCTGCCGGCAGGGAGTGAATTCGTAAACACCAATAACAAGAGACTTCGCCCGTGCTGAAGCTGCAAGGCCGGACAGCCGTCGTAACCGGCGCTGCGGCGGGAATCGGTCAGGGCATTGCCATGTCCTTGGCGCAACGCGGTTGCCATCTCGCGCTCGCCGATATTGACGACACGGCGCTCGCGCGCGCGGCGGCTGCGATCGCCGCGCCGGGCTTACGCATCAGCCGCCATCATCTCGATGTTTCGGACGCGCAGGCGATTGCCGCCTTTCCGCAGCTTGTGACCGCCGAACATGCTGGCGTCGATGTTCTTGTCAACAATGCCGGCGTCGCACTTCATGGCAGCTTCGAGGAAGCCGCCGAAGCCGATTTCGAATGGCTGTTCGGCATCAATTTCTGGGGCGTCGTGCGCATGACGCGGGCTTTCCTGCCGCTTTTGCGGCTGCGCGATGAAGCGCGCATTGTGAACATGTCGAGCCTATTCGGCCTGATCGCGCCGCCCGGCCAGACTGCCTATGCGGCGAGCAAATTCGCCGTACGCGGCTTTTCGGAGTCGTTGCGGCATGAGCTTGCGGGAACGCATGTCGGAGTCACCGTTGTTCATCCCGGCGGCGTCGCCACCTCGATCGCGGAGAACGCACGGATGCCGCAAAGCATTGCCGCCGAAGATGCGGCAGAGCGACGAAAACTCTTCCAGTCCTACCTCACCCTGTCGCCCGCAACCGCCGGTGAAATCATCGTTCGTGGCATCGAACACCGCAAGCCGCGAGTGCTGGTCGGCTCCGATGCCAAAAGGATTGCGCTCATCGAGCGGCTCATCCCTGTGTCATACTGGAGCTTGCTTGGGGCGGCGTTGAAGAAATGAAAATTGTCGAATTAAGTGCCACAGTGCACGCTTGCAGGCCGGCAACAACAGGAGCACGCCGATGATCGTCTCCGCTTGGATCGTCTGTCTCGGGCTTGTTCTGCTCGGCCTCGTGCTGGGCGGACTCGCCCTATTCTCGGCGTGGACGGCGCGGCAGGTCGAGAAGGCAGTGCCGCCGCTTGGCCGTTTCATTGAAGTCGATGGATCGCGCATCCACTATCTCGACGAGGGTTCCGGACCGCCGATTCTTTTCATTCACGGCCTGGCCGGGCAGATGCGCAACTTCACCCATTCGCTGCTCGAGAGGCTCAAGAACGATTACCGGGTCGTCATTCTGGACCGACCCGGCAGCGGCTATTCCACGCGCCCGCCGCATGCATCAGCGACGATCGGCGCTCAGGCCGCCACGATTTCCCGTTTTGCGGAAGCGCTCGGGCTTAAGCAGCCGCTGGTCGTCGGCCATTCTTTGGGCGGGGCGATCGCACTAGCGCTGGCAATGAACCATCCTGAGCAAGTCAACCGCTTAGCGCTCATCGCGCCGGTGACCCGCCGTCCAGACAAAGTGCCGGCGGTGTTCAAGGGTCTCGCCATTGCATCGCCGCTCGTTCGCCGGTTGGTAGCCTGGACCGTGGCGGTGCCCTTGTCGATAAAGAACCGCGACGCTGCGCTCGGCAGTCTGTTTGGTCCGCAGCCGGTGACGCGTGACTTCGCAACGAAAGGTGGCGGACTGCTATTTCTGCGGCCAAAAAACTTCATCGGCGCCTCATGTGATCTGATGGCGCCAAGGGAAGACCTTGAGGCGATGCAGGAGCGCTACGCCGGCCTGAAAATCCCGGTCGGTGTTTTGTACGGGACCGACGACGGTATCCTCGAAACGACTGCGCACTGCGAAGCGCTGGCGTCAAAATTGCCCGGCGCTGACTTCGAGCTGATCGAAGGTGGCGGACATATGATACTCATTTCATCCGCCGACCGCGCTGCGAAATTCATCGCGCGCATGGCGCAACGCGCCGCAAACGAGTTGCGATCGGCTGACTGCGAGATGACTTAAACCATGATCGAGGAGCATTTTGACGTCATCATCGTCGGCAGCGGACTGTCCGGGATCGACGCGGCCTATCACGTGCGGACCTACTGCCGGGGCAAGTCCTACGTCATTCTTGAAGGCCGTGACGCCATCGGCGGCACCTGGGATTTATTCCGCTATCCCGGCATCCGCTCCGATTCAGACATGTATACCTTCGGCTATTCGTTCCGCCCTTGGCAATCGAATGCCGCTATTGCCGACGGCGACTCGATCCGAACATATATTCGCGAGACAGCCAAAGCCTACGGCATCGACCGTAAGATCCGCTTCAAGCATCAGGTGAAGAGCGCGTCATGGTCGTCCGTCGACGCGCTTTGGACGGTCGAAGTTGAGCGCGGAGCCGCGCATGAGTCGGCTCACCTCACTTGCAATTTTCTTTTTAGCTGCACCGGCTATTACGACTATGCGGCCGGCTACACGCCCGAATTCGCCGGTGTTGAGACGTTTCGCGGACGTGTCGTGCACCCGCAAGCATGGCCGGAAGATCTCGATTATGCGGGCAAACGCATTGTGGTGATCGGCAGCGGTGCAACCGCGGTGACGATTATTCCGGCTATGGCGAAAACCGCGGCGCACGTAACCATGCTGCAGCGTTCCCCCACCTATATCGTTTCGCGACCGACGGAGGACGCGGTCGCCAAATGGCTGCGCCGGTATCTACCGGTGCGGCTCTCCTATAGCTTGGCGCGCTGGTATAACGCGCTCTTCGCGCTTTATTTCTACAATCTCGCCCGACGCAAGCCGGAGGCGGTCAAGCGATGGATCGTTGCGCAGGCGCAGGCGCAGCTTGGCGCCGACTACGACGTCAAGACCCATTTCACCCCGCGCTACAAGCCTTGGGATCAGCGCATGTGCTTCGCGCCCGACGCCGATTTCTTCCGTGCCATCAAGTCGGGCAATGCGGACGTGGTGACCGATCAGATCGAGAGCTTCACCGCAGCCGGCATTCGCCTGCGATCGGGCCGCGAAATCTATGCCGATATCATCGTCACCGCGACGGGGCTCAAGCTGCAATTACTGGGCGGCATCCGGGTTATCGTCGATGGCAAGCCGGTCAAGTTTTCCGACACAATGAATTTCAAGGGCGTCATGTTCAGCGACGTGCCGAACTTTGCCGCGGCGTTCGGCTACACTAATGCCTCCTGGACGCTGAAGTGCGATCTGACTTGCGCCTATGTCGTCAGGTTGATCAATTATATGGATCGGCACGGCTATGTTGCCTGCACGCCGCGCCAGCACGACGCTTCCGTGAAGTCGGAGCCGTTCGTCGATTTCTCTTCCGGTTATTTTCAGCGCTCGATTGATCAATTCCCGAGCCAAGGCTCGAAGAAGCCGTGGAAGCTTCACCAGAATTACGTGCTGGACCTGGTCAGCCTGCGCTTCGGCTCGGTCAACGACAAAGCCCTGGAGTTTTCGCGGCGGCGCGAGAGTAATATGGCCGCATAGGTCCGCGCCACCCTTGGCCATTTGAGTTCGCAGTGGGTCTCACAACCGATTCTGGCCCAAATCCCGTGGAAAGTCCTTGGAGCCGGCCCAATCGGCAGCCCAAGCCATTGATTTGTCTTAGCGCTACGAACTCCCAAATCAGCGTAGGGTTGATAATTGCCGGCGCGAACATGGGCGGCCTTGGCCGAGCCTTGAGTGAAGGTTGAGGTCTCGACCGCCCAGCGACCAGCCAGATGCCCCCTTTTCTATATCGCTGCCCAAACACGGGCTACAGGGTCCAAGGCTTTGTCGCCGATGAAGTCGATCCCGATGAAGCAATTCACCATTGTCTCTGCCCCCACACGCGCGCGCGAGGTGGGCGCACCGGCAGGCCGAGCCGCATCGGCCGCGGCTGCGCCGAGCAGAGCGATCGGCTCGAGCCGCCCTGGGCGGCGCAGCGGCTGCTGGTTGACGTCGCCATTTCTTTTTAGCGGAATTGTTGTTCGCAGATTCTGGTTCGGGGCGACGATGGAGGTCGGGGGATCGGGGCGATCGATGATGATGATGTCGGCGGGCGCCGGCGCTGCGCGAGCCACGGGTCATCGACACCAATCAGCCGCGCGCAGGTTTCGGCGACGATCCTGGCCTACATCACGAGCCTGTCTGCATATGAGCGATGCTGGGCGGGAATTGGACGAACGTTTCAGCTGCCCGTCCTTTTCTTGGTTTGACTCATGTTTTCACGATTTCGTCGGATTGACCTACAAATTCACCCACGAAGAAAACGGCGCAACAAAAAGCGGGCGCGGAGGCGATCCAGAAGTTCTAACGTTCGATCTGCACCAGCTTGCGGCCGAAATTGTCGCCGGTGAACAGGCCAATAAAAGCGGCTGGAAGTTTCTCGAACCCTTTATCGATATCTTCACGGTATTTCAGCTTTCCGTCGACGATCCACTGGGCGAGATCGCTCCACGCTTTTGGGAACTCCCGAAAATAATCGAAAGCGACTAGCCCGCGCATCGTCAGCCGTGACGTGATGATATGGCTCGTGTTGCGCAGACCGGGGCGGGCGGCGGGCGACGTGTTGTAATCGGCCACCTGGCCGGAGACCACAATGCGGCCGTTTCGGCGCATCAAGGGAAGCATACCGCTCAGAAGAGAATTGCCGACATTGTCAAAGACGATGTCGATCCCGTTCGGACACTTACCCGCGACGGCAGCGTCAACGTCCGGCTCGGCGCGGCGGTCGATGGCGGCGGCAAAGCCGATTTCGCGCAGCCAGGCGCACTTCTCCGCCCCGCCGGCGATGCCGATGACCCGCGCCCCATAAATCGCCGCGATTTGCCCGGCCGCCGATCCCACGGCACCGGCCGCCA
>Ga0302326_10015898_pt1 | contig 15789 bp, 14 predicted proteins | sample Palsa_T0_3_FD_202264 | JGI IMG/M metagenome (GOLD analysis project Ga0302326, IMG submission 202264) | Peat permafrost microbial communities from Stordalen Mire near Abisko, Sweden - Palsa_T0_3 | ecosystem: Environmental > Terrestrial > Soil > Palsa > Peat permafrost | place: Sweden: Abisko... | reverse complement strand
AGCAGTAGGCGTCGCCGGTGCTGCCCAGCGCGCAGGTCTGGTCCTGCCCGCCGCTGATCTGGGTCAGGGTCACCCCCGACAGGACCCCGGAGGTGGTCACCGCGACCGCGGTGGCCTGGGCGGCGGTGGTGGAGCCGTTGCCCAGCTCGCCGTTGGTGCCAAGCCCCCAGCAGTAGGCGGCGCCCGCGCTGGACAGCGCGCAGGCTGTGCTGCCACCCAGGGCCGCGCTGATCTGGGTCAGGGTCAGCCCCGACAGGACCCCGGAGGTGGTGACCGCCAGCGGCGCGGTCTGCGGGTTGGCGGCGGCGGCGTTCCCGATCTGGCCCGCGCTGTCGCTGCCCCAGCAGTAGGGGACGGGAGGCACCGCGGTGGTCAGCGCGCACGCGAAGCTGGTACCAAGGCTGATCTGGGCGAAGGCCAGCCCGCCGGTCACCGCGACCGGCACGTCGCTGTTGGTGGCCAAGGTGGTGTTCCCCAGCTGGTCCTGGCCGTCGTTGCCCCAGCACCAGGCGGCGCCCGCGTTGGTCAGCGCGCACGCGAAGGTAGCGCCGGTATCGATCTGGGTGAAGGTCAGCCCGCCCGATACCAGCACAGGCGCATTGCTGCTGACGGTTGTGCCGTTGCCCAGCTGGCCGCTGCTGTTGACGCCCCAGCAGTAGGCACTGCCCGCGCTTGACAGCGCGCAGGCGAAGTCACTGCCCACGCTGATCTGGGTCAGGGTCAGCCCGGCCAGCGCCCCGCCGGTGTACACCGCCACCGGCACGCTGCTGTTGGCGATCGAGTTGTCCCCCAGCGTTCCGGTGCTGTTGTCGCCCCAGCAGTAGGCATTGCCGCTGCGGATCTCGCACGAGGTGGTGAGCCCGGTCGCGATCGCCGGCGGGTTGAGCGCCGCGACCTGGGCAGCGGTCAGCGCGGAGGAATACAGCGCGACGTCGTCTATCTTGCCGCCGACGAAGTCGGCCGGGGTGCCGTTGTACATGTCCTGGCCGATCATGGTGTTGCCGGTGGCCTGCCAGGGGGTGGTGAACGCGGTGGTCGCCTGGAGCGCCCCGTTGACGTACAGCGAAAGCGTCTGGGCGGCCAGGCTGTACACCCCGACCAGGTGATACCAGACGCCGACCTGCGCCGCAGTGGTCGACAGGGCCTGGGTGATGGTGGCCGTACCACTGTCGGACGCCCGCGCGGCCAACGCGAAGTGGTCGTTAGCCTCGTCATACGTCAGGTACATGCCGGAGACGGTGGTGCCAGTAGGGGAGGCGAGACCGCTGATGCTGACGAAGGTCTGGTATACCCCGCCGGCGGCGATGCTGTTCAGGTTTACCCACGCGGAGGCCGTGTAGCTCGCCGCGGTGTTGACCACCGCTCCGGTGATGGTGACGGCGCCCGCAGCCGTGCCGGGGAGCGCGATCGAGTGCGCGCCCACCTCCGGCGCCGCCCAGGTGACCCCGGTGCCCAGGGTCCCGGTGTGGCCGTTGCCCGATGAGTCGGCCGTGGTGGTTCCCGAGCCCTCACTAAACGGCCACGATCCCGCCGCCGCGGGCACAGTGGCGGCCGCGGACGCCGGCGCCGGGGCTACCAGCTGGACGGCCACGCAGACGCAGGCCACCAGCACCGCCACCGCCACCGCCACCGCCCCGCGCCGCAACGGCCGCAGCACCACGTGCCGCGTGGCCCCCGGCCACGCCCGACCCCGCCGGAGCGCCAACCGCGCCGGCGACATCCTCCTGATCACAGCCCGTCCCCGTTTCCCGACCGTTCCGTTCCCCGGAACGGGGACCGCACGAATTCCCTCGCGGAATTCCGCCTCCCGGCCAACCCTTATGCGCCAATACCTCACAAATCGGCGCACGACGCTTATCGCTAAGAACCCTAGCATGTCTTATCGGCCACCTTCCGCAAAGATAGGCCAGGAAGCCATCCAAGAATCCGCCAGATCCTGTCCTTTGACCCGCCGTAACTAGATAGGCCGTCCGTTACGGGTTCGCTGTTCGTCTATTTGCGGGTGACTGCTGGTTGTGGTGGAGTTCCGCGCGTGCCCGGTGCGCCCGTTCCCGATGATGCTGCGGGAGCGGGCGGCGGGAACTCGAGGCGCAGGTCGCGGACCTAGCGGCCCGCGCGCCGCCAGCGGCAGCCCCTGGATCCCCGAAACCGGATAAACCAGCCCGGCATTACAGCGCCGCGCACCCGGACCGAAACCGGAACCTATCCAGTTACGACCGGCCAAGGTCACTCTATTCCGCAGCAGAGGGAACGGCGACAGACAGTCCCATATTCGTTAAATTTGCTCAGCCTTGGCCGAACTAATTACAACCCGTAGGAAAAGTGTGGACAAGTTCCCGGATTTCCCTACTCCCGGCAGCCATTCCGCTCCGTCCGCCGTCCGGTATTCCGGACTGCCGGCGTTAGCGCCGGCGCGGGTCATACGGCCGAGATTTTCTGTGCTGCCTGTGGGCCGGGCCGAGGCCCGGGTGGCCGTAAGCGTGCTCGCAGCGTCATGCCACCATGGCGAGGGCGACCGGGGGCGCGGCCGCGCGGCCGGCACCAGGGCGACCGGTACCGGCGCGGTTGATTTCGGCGACTCCTATGAAGGCGCCGGTGCGGGAGAGGCGGCGCAGATCCTCGGTGACCGCGAGTGTCAGGTCGGCCAGGGTGGTGTCGAGCGCTCCGGCCAGCGCGGCGATCATCTCGCTCGACGGCTCCTTGCGCCCGCGCTCGACCTCGGACAGGTACTGCGGTGAGATCCCGGCCCGCTCCGCGGTCTGCGCGAGCGTCTCGTCGCGGTCGGCGCGCAGGGCCCGCAGGCGGTGGCCGAGCACCTCCCGCCATAGCGGCTCCGGCGCCTGACCCCACTGCGGGAATATCCCGCTGATCTCAGCCATGACTCCACAGTAGAGAGCCCCTGCCGACGGCGAAAGCACCGTTCACCGTGAGCGGAGGGGAGGGAGGCGGAGCCAGGGTCCGTTCGAGATGATGATTTTGATCTGCTGGCTACCCGGTCAGCGCGGTAGCCGTGGTCAGCAGCAGGTCGACCGTGATCGGCTTGGCCAGCAGCGCGTCCGGCCGAGCGCCGTGGTCCGATGACGTAAGGATGGGCGCGTCCTGCGGGTACGCGGTGACGATGACCACCGGGAGCGTGGGCGCCATCTGCCGCAGCACGGCCGCGAACTCGAATCCGGACATGAGCGGCAGGTCGAGGTCGGTGATGACGAGATCCCAGGGCTGGGTTGCCGCGAGCGCAAGGGCGGCAGTGGGGTCGGCGATGTGGGTTACATCGAACCGACCCCCCCTTGCCAGCACGTGCGTGCAGAAGAGGGCGAATTCTGGATCGTCCTCTACGAGGAGCACCCGCCCTCGTGGGGCAGGCGTCCCGGCGGTCTGGTGCGGTGGTGGTGCATCCATGAACCGAGAGTCTGCCTGGTCAAAATGTCGACCTGGTGGCTTCTGCGGTGCGGGACGGTTGCCGTCTTCCCGGCCTTATCAGGACGGGCTGCCGGACCGGTATCGGTAGCCGAAGCCGCGGACGGCCTCGATCGACGGGCCCGCGTCGGCGCTCGGGCAGATCTTGCGCCGCAGTCGCATCACGCTGTACTTGACCCGCTCAGGCCCGACCCCGAACGGGTCGCTCCAGGCTAGTTCGAGCAGCTTGACGGGGCTGAGCACCTGGCCCTTATGCCGGATGAGCGCGGCCAGCAGCCGGTACTCGGTCGCCGTGAGCTCGACCGGATCGCCATCGACGACCACCTCGTGGGTGCCGAAGTTCACCCGCACGCTGCCGTCGTCGTAGACCTTGGCCGGAGCCGGCTCGGCCGCCTGCCGACGCCGCAGCAGCACCTGCACCCGGGCGACGAACTCGGCGTTGCCGAACGGCTTGGTGAGGTAGTCGTCGGCGCCGCCGCGCAGCCCGCGCACCTTCTCGGCCTCCAGGCCGTGCCCGGTGAGGATAAGGACGGGGACGTCACTCAGGTCCCGGATCCGCTCGAGCACGGTCCAGCCGTCCATCTCCGGCAGGCCGATGTCGAGGACGACAAGATTCGGCTGGTGGGCGTGGAAGGCGCGCAGGCCCTCCCGTCCGGTGTTGGCCTCGGCCACCTTGAGCCCGCTCCGGTCGAGCACGGTCTTGATGCCGAGCGCGATGTCGGGGTCGTCCTCGATGACGAGCACCTGGTCGGTCATCGAGCCCCCGGCGGCGCCTGCATCGGGAGGAACACGCTGAACTTGGTCCCCTCGTTCAAGCTGCTCTCCACCTTCACATCGCCGCCGTGCATCTCCACCAGCGCCTTCACGATCGACAGCCCGAGGCCGGTGCCCGGCAGGCCGGCGATGCGCGCGTTGGATCCCCTGACGAACGCGCCGAACAGCTTGGCCGCCTCGTCGGGCGGTATCCCGATGCCGGTATCGGAGACGTCGATCCGCCAGGTTGACCTGACGCACCTCGTGCCGACGAGGACGAGCCCGCCTGAGTTCGAGAACTTGACCGCGTTGCTGATGAGGTTGTCGAGAACCTGGAGCAGCCGCCGGGGGTCGGCGGGCGTCGCCGGGCCGTCGCCCGCGTCCAGGTGAATCGTGACGCCGACCTTGGCCGCGAGCGGCTGCGCGTTGCGGACCGCCTCGGCGGCCAGGCCCGAGATGGAGACCTCGCTCAGCTCAAGCGGCAGGCCGCCCGCCTCAAGTCGGTTGAGCATCAGCAGGTCATCGATCAGGGTGAACAGCCGGTCCGCGTTCCGCTCGATGATCTCGAGGAACCGGATGCCGTCGGCCGACAGACCGTCGGCCTCGCCCCGCAGCAGTTCACTGAATGAGACGATCGAGGTCAGCGGCGTGCGCAGCTCGTGCGAGACGACCGCGATGAACTGAGCGCGCCGCTCGTCCAGGTGTGGGTGCCCAGCGCTGGGCTGCGGCCGGTCATCCTGCGGCCGGTCGCCCCGCGACCGGCCCAGCTCAGACCTGGCCCGAGGCACTCCACCCATAACTCTCTGTTTTCCCATGATCACTCATAGTCAAAACTATTTCGATAACGCACTGCAACTGACCTGCACCTTAAAGGCAAACTCGCTGGCCACTGGGGTCGCAGATGGTTAGTGCATGGCGATCACTGAACCCCACGGTTACACCGAGCGCGGTCAAGTGCGTGGGCACGAGGACATTCCCAACATTCCCAAGCAGACCGTCGGTCACTCGGCGGAAAAGGCAGAGCCATCGGCGCGGACCGCGCAGCCGAGGGTCTCCGTCGTCATCCCAACCCTCAACGAGGCTCGGAACCTTGATCACGTCTTCGCCGCTCTCCCGGCCGACCTGCACGAGGTCATCCTGGTGGACGGCCACTCGGTGGACGGCACCCCGGACGTCGCCCGGCGGCTGCGCCCCGACGTCCGGGTGGTGAACCAGACCAGGACGGGCAAGGGGAACGCGCTCGCCTGCGGCTTCGCCGCCGCCACGGGCGACATCATTGTCATGATCGACGCCGACGGATCGACTGACCCGGCCGAGATCCCGCGCTTCGTCGAGGCGCTGACCTCCGGCGCGGACTTCGCCAAGGGCTCACGGTTCGCCCCCGGCGCGGGCAGCACGGACATCACCCCGCTGCGCAAGCTCGGCAACAAGCTGCTCGGACTGGCCGTGAACCTCATGTACGGCACCCGCTACTCCGACCTTTGCTACGGATACAACGCATTCTGGGCCAGGCACGCGCCCGCCTTCCGGCTGCAGGCAGAGTCGCCCGGGCAGCGGAAGGTCTGGGGCGACGGGTTCGAGATCGAGACCGTGCTCAACCTTCGCGCCTCCGCCGCCGGGCTGGCGATCACCGAGGTGCCGAGCTTCGAGCACGCCCGGATCCACGGCGAGAGCAACCTCCGCACGCTGCGCGACGGCCAGCGGGTGCTGCGCACCATCCTTACCGAGTGGCGGCGGGCATGACCGCGGCGCGGTCGGCCGGGCCGGGGCGGGGCGGGCAGGGCAGGCGGGGCGGGCAGGGCGGGCGAGACATCAGCCCGAGCGTGTCGGTGGTCATCGCCGCTTACTCGTCCGACCGCTGGACGCAGCTGCGGGACGCGGTCGCCTCGGTCGGCGCCCAGCACCGCCCGGCGCTCGAGACCATCGTTGTCGTCGACCATAACCCGGAGCTGCTCGCCCGCGCCCGCCGCGAGCTGACCGGCGCCGTGGTCATGCCGAACGCGGGCCAGCGGGGTGCGTCCGGCGCGCGCAACACCGGCGTGGCCCGGTCCGGCGGCGAGGTCGTCGCCTTCCTCGACGACGACGCCTGCGCGACCCCGGGGTGGCTGGCGGCCATGATCGTGCACTTCGCCGACCCCGCGGTCGCGGGCGTGGGCGGCCGGGTGGACCCGCTGTGGGCCACCGCGCGGCCGAACTGGTTCCCGGGCGAGTTCGACTGGACCGTGGGCGCCTCCTACTCGGGCATGCCGGAGACGACGGCCGAGGTCCGCAACGTGTGGAGCAACAACATGGCCCTCCGGCGGGCGGCGTTCGACGCGGTCGGCGGGTTCCGCGAGGACTTCGGGAAGCTCGGCGCCGCCTCCCGCCCCGAGGACACCGAGCTGTGCCTGCGCGTCACCAGCGGGAGCTGGCTGTACGAGCCGGCCAGCGCGGTCGGTCACTGGGTGCCCGCCCAGCGCGCCACCCTGCGCTACTTCCTCCGCCGGTGCTACGACGAGGGGAAGGGCAAGGCCCAGATCGCGGTCATGGACGGCGCCGCCACCAGCACGTCGGCCGAGCGCTGGTACACGGTCCGGGTGCTGCCCGGCGCGGTCGGCCGCGGGCTGCGCGAGGCGGCGACCGGCGACCGGTCGGGCGCGCTGCGCAGCGCCGCCATCATCGGCGGTTTCGGCATGGCCGCGGCGGGATTCGCCGTCGGCTGCCTGTCGGCGGCCGCGTCCCGCCGGGCACCCTCGCCCGCGGTGACCACTGAGCTGGCGGTGACGCTATGAGCCTGCATCCCGTGAAGGTCTGCGAAGTCGAGCTGAGCGAGCCGGTGAGCGGCATCAACGCCCCCGGCCACGAGGCCGCCCTGGTGCTCGCCCGCTGGCACTCCGAGCCGCTGGCGGTGGTGGACATTCCGCTGATCGACGGCATGGCCGGCGCGGGCCAGGTGGCCCAGGCGCTCTGGCTGTCCGTCGGGCAGCAGGTCAAAGACCGGTGTTCGGCCGCGGGTATGCCGAACACCGCGCCACCCCGACTGCGGCCGCCTACGGCCCGCAGGCATTGCGCGACCGCGGGCTTCGGCTCCCTTCGCCGTCGCCGTACCTGACCGGCCGGGCGACGACGCTGCTGAACGCCCCGCCCGCCAGCGTGGTGATCTGCACCAGGGACCGCACCGAGCGGCTGGGCAGCTGCCTGGCGGCGGTGCTGCGCCAGGACTACCCGGACTTCGAGGTCATCGTGGTGGACAACGCCCCCGCCGACGACGCGGTGGCGAACCTGGTGGCCGGCCGCCGAGCGGCCGGGACCAACGGCGTTCCGCTGCGGCACGTCGTCGAGCAGCGGCCCGGGTTGTCCTGGGCCCGCAACACCGGGCTGCGCGCCGCCTCCGGGCGGATCGTCGCCTACCTCGACGACGACGAGCACCCGGACCGGCACTGGCTGGCCGAGCTGGCCCGCGGGTTCAGCCTCGGCCACGGGGTCGTCGGGGTCAGCGGGCTGGTCCTGCCGGCCGTGCTCGACACGCCCGCGCAGCGGCTGTACGAGCAGTTCGGCGGGCACAGCAAGGGCCGCGGCCTGACCGCCGAGGTCTTCGACGTCGCCTCGCACGCCCGGCAGCACCCGCTGTACCCGCTGCCCGCGTTCGGCGTCGGCGCGTCGATGGCCTTTGACCGGGAGGCGCTGCTGCGCATCGGCGGGTTCGACGTGGCGCTCGGCGCGGGAACGCCCGCCCGGGCGGGCGAGGACACCGCGGCGATCGCGGATCTGATGCTCGACGGGGGCACGTTCGTCTACTGGCCCGGCGCGATCATGTGGCATGAGCACCGCAAGGAGCTCGCCGAGGTCGAGCGCCAGCTCGACGGGTACGGGTCCGGCCTCACCGCCTTCTACACCCGGGCGGTGCTGCGCGATCCGCGCCGCCTGCTCACGCTGGCCCGGCTGGCCCCGCGCGCGGTCCGCGACCTGCGCGGCAAGGACTCGGTGCGGACGGCCAGGATGACCGAGAGCTACCCCGCGACGCTCCGCCGCGCCTCGGTCCGGGGGATGCTCAGCGGCCCGTTCAGGTACCTGCGGAGCCGCCGGGCGCAGGCCCGGGTCGCCGCGCGCCCGGTCCGGTCCGGAGTCTCCGCCGCGGCGTGAGCGTTCGCCTGGTCAACGTCACCGGCCGTTGCCAGATTAGTCACTTATTGCATTCATCAATGTACGATCGGTCACTAGACGGTCGTGGTTATCGGGACCAAGCGGTCAGTGGGGGCGCAGATGAGCGGATGGTACGGGTCGGCCGTGAGAAACCTCGCCTGCCTCGCCGCCGCCGGGCTCGCGCTGTGCGGCTGCAGCACGCTGACGAGCGGCACGCCGTCGGGAACCGGGGACAGCCCGGCCGCTGGGGCTTCTTCTTCCGCTTCCGGCTCCGCTTCCGCCGCCGCCTCCTCGACCCGGCCCGCGTCCGCCTCGGTGGAGGCGGTCGGAAGCCCGCTCTGGCAGCTGAAGTGGCAGACCGACTTTCCCCAGGCGGCGCCGCTAGGGTCGTTCTCCGGGTGCGACAACTTCGATCGCACGCCCGCCGCGTTCTGCAGCGGCCTGCCTGCCGGGCTGCGGTCGCAGTGGTGGGCGTACCCGAACGGATGGCCCGACAGCGCCACCGAGGTGCACATGCGGCTTGGCGGCTACTACGACCCCTCGCACACCATCTCGATCAGCGACGGCCAGATGCACATCAGAATGTTCCGCGACGCCGGCCCGATCCATTCAGCCGCCGCGGTGCCCAAGGCGGCGATCGGGCTGATGTACGGAAAGTACGTGGAACGGTTCCGGGTGTCCGACCCGGACTCGAGCACCGGCTACAAGAGCTCGCACCTGCTCTGGCCCACCAGCGAGCCGCTCAAATACGAGGTCGATTACCCCGAGGGCGCGTGGGACAGCGGCTTCTGCGTGCACGTGCACAGCGTTGCCCAGGGCAGCGAGACCAAGAACGTCTGCCCGCCCGGCGTGACGTTCGCGACCTGGAACACGACCGAGATCGAGTGGTGGCCGGGGAATCTGGCGTTCTACCTGAACGGCACCGAGGTCTATCACCTGACCGGGACGTGGGTGCCCGACGAGCCCATGTCGTGGATCATCCAGAACGAGACCGCCCTCAACGGCGAGATAGCGCCGGAGAACTCTTCCGCCCAGCTGAACATCGATTATGTCGCCGTCTACACGTACGCGGGAAAGAAGGGCTGACGATGGCGTTTCGCGCGTGGGTGCTGCAGGACTGGGCGGCCAACGCAGGCCGGCCGGAGACCCGGCTGCTGCTGGCCTGGTTCCGCCTCGCGCAGTGGGCGGACGGCCGCTGGGGGGCGGCCGGCCGCCTTGTGGCGACCCCGTACTGGCTGGTCACGTCGCTCCTGCTCGGGTTTGAGCTGCCGGTCACCGCGACCGTCGGCCCGCGGCTGCGGATCTATCACCGCAACGGCATCGTGGTCAGCGCGCACGCGACCCTCGGCAGTGACTGCCAGCTGCGGCACGCGGTCACGATCGGAAACAAGACCGACCGGGCGGGGCGGGAGGTCGGGGTCGCGCGGATCGGCGACAACGTCGATCTCGGGGCCGGCTGCGCGGTCATCGGCGACATCGAGGTCGGGGACCACGCGCGCATCGGCGCGCTCGCGGTCGTGACCCGGTCGGTGCCCGCGTGGGCGGTGGTGGCGGGCAATCCGGGACGGGTGATCCGCGTCGACCGCCCCGAGGCGGCCGATTCGCACGCTCAGCCCAGGGTCACCCGGTAGATCACGACATCGGCGTTGCGGTACACGACCCGCCAGGCCGAGTCCGCCGCGACCGCCTTCGCCAGCTGGTCGTATCCCTTCGGGTAGCCGAAGTAGCTGGCGTAGTTGTCCATGCTCTGGCTGAACACCACGTACGCGCTGGGATGGCCGAGCGAGTCGATCCACTGCTCCACGTCGCCCAGGCTGCCCTCGTCGAGAAAGGACGCCCCGTTCTGCGGGTCGGCGGGCATGATCTGGAAGTCGTAGGCGGCGTAGTTGGCGGCCTCGAGCCCGGGGAAGTTGTCGGCCGGGAGTATCAGCAGCGAGCCGGGCGGTGCGTGTCCGTACAGCCAGAGGCTCGCGGCCAGCTCCGGCGGGGTGAAGGCGTAGACCGCGGTCGGCCCGTACAGGCCCTGCAACCCCGCCACCAGCGCCGCCGCGCACACGAGGGCGCTGACCAGCGGCCGTAGGGTGCCTCGGAGCTCGGCGATCAGCTCGGCGATGAGCAGCGCGCACCACGGGGCCGAGAACAGGAAGACCCGGTAGATCGCCTCTCCGCCGTAGCTCTGCACGCCGAGCACCACGAAGGGGCTGAACGCGAGGACGGCCGGGAGCGCGACCCGGCCGAGCGAGCGCCACCGCAGCGCGATGGCGACGGCCGCGCCCAGCCACATGGCGGCGGCCAGCACATGGACGACCTCGCCGGTCCGCAACTCCGCCGCCTTGTGCAGGATGCCCTGCGACCCGGAGGCGTTCTCGAACACGTCGCCGCCACTGAAGACCCCGCCGAACTGCGAGGTGATCAGTCCGTAGCGCGGCGCCAGGAAACCGATGGCGATGACCGCGAGCAACCCGAGCACAAGCCAGCCGCGCCACACCAGGCCCAGCACCACCAGGGCCGCGACCCCGAGCAGGGCCATGTACGGGGTGAGCTGATGGGCCGCGACGATCGCGAAGTAGATCACGGCTACCAGCGCGAGCGCGATCCAGCGCATCGCCGTGCTGGCGTCGGCCGGCGTCGGCCGCCCGCGCAGCAGGAACTCTCGCGCCGTGTTGACGAACCGCCAGCGGCAGTGCGCCGGCGTCGGGGCGAGCAGCCAGCGGATGACGATCGCCATGATGGCGAGCCACAGCAGGTAGCCGAACGCCTGCGGGGACAGGTAGTCCTGGCCGACCCAGGCGATCAGCCCCTCGTACAGCAGCACCGCCAGGTAAGGCAGCCGCCGGTCGCCGGTCAGCAGCCGGAAGATGCCCAGCAGCAGCAGCCCGTCGGCCAGCTCGAACGCGACCGGCCCCCAGGCCGCGAACGACAGCGGCCCGGCGTTGCCGAGCGAGCTGATGGAGGCGACCGTGGTGAACAGGGCCGGCCACTCCTGGTAGATGTTCGAGGTGTCGGTCACCCGGTGGTACTGGCCGAACGCCTGGGCCACGCCGACGTGCTTGTAGACCCAGGCGTACTCCGGCGTCCCGCCGTACAGCAGCGGCACGGTGGTGTGAATGGCGACGATCAGCGCGACCAGGAACGCGCCGAGCAGCCAGGCTCTCGGCCGGGACCGGCTGAGCTCGGCCACCATGCCCGCCAGCAGCGCCGCCAGGCCCAGGAAGAACCACGCGTTGGCGCTCGCGAGCACCCCGTAGGGCCCGATCGCCTGCCGGTCGATCTGGCTCACCCCGAAGGCCCAGAGGCCGATCCCGGCCAGCAGCAGCCCGGGCTGAACGGCCAGGCTTCGCCTTACCGGCGCTCCGCGCAACACGGACGCCCCCCGCGCACCAGCCGGGCGGCGCATGAGACCACCCCGATGACCGCGAACGCGAACAGCGCGCGCGGCTGCCAGACCGTCAGCCAGATCATGATCGCGGTGACGATGGCGGTCACGGCCAGGCTGAGCACCAGCGTGAGCCCGGCCTGGACGAGCCCCTCGCCGCTGTCCACCCAGCACATCACGGCCGCGCCGACCGGCACCGAGGCCAGCAGGAAGGCGCCGGCCAGGTTGGGCGCGCGGCCGGGCACGGCCAGCAGGGCCACGGCGGCGACGCTGGCGGCGATCCCGGCCCACGCGGTCAGCCCGGTCCGCGTCCGCGGCTGCCGAAGGGCCGGCGAACGCACGGTCATCGGACTCGTTTCGCGGGCACGCCGACGTAGACCGCACCCGGATCGCAGTCCTTGGTCACCAGCGCGCCGGCCCCGATCACGGTCCCCGCGCCGATCGTCACCCCCGGCATGATCATCGCACGGGTGCCGATCCAGCAGCGGTCTTCGATGTGCACTTCGCCGTACGTGGCCGACCGCGCCACCTGCCCGTCCGGGTAGATCTGGTGATCGGAGGTCAGGATCATCACCTGCGAGCCGAACAGGACGTCGCGCCCGATGACGATGCGGCCGTGCCCCTCGAACCAGCACTCCGAGTTAATGGCGCAGCCCGCGCCGATGCTGACGTGCTCGGACTCGAACCAGCAGCGCTCGAGCCCCCAGATCACCGGGCCGAGCTTGACGCCGCCGAGACGCAGCAGCGTGCGCCGCACCGGGGTGGGCCACAGAGTCGAGGTGGCGGGCTGGCCGCGCAGCAGCCACCGCGCCAGTTGCCGCACGTCGTTGAGCAAGATGGCGAGGCCCATCTTGACCGGGTGCTCGACCTCCCGGGCGGGCAGCGGCAGCGCCCCCAGGATGGGCGGCTTTGCCGCTGGCGAGGTCGCTTCATTGGCCACTGACGAACTCATGTCATGCCCTCCCGAACTCGGCTCGGCGAATGTGCCGCACGGTGAACGGCGTTACCGCCACCGCCAGCGCCGCCTGGGTGCCGAGGTAGGCCCAGCCGACGGCGATCAGCCCCAGCCTCGGCAGCAGCGTCAGGGCCAGCACCAGCAGCAGGATCCCGGCGACGGCCTGGAAGCCGGCCAGCAGCCAGACCCGCTGGTCCAGCCAGACGAGCGTCCCGTAGACGACGATCACGGCGGTGAACGGGGCGGTCAGCCCGACCAGCCGCAGCAGCGGCACGCCCTCCGCGACGTACTGCGGGCCGACCAGCTCGATGAGCGGGCGGGCGGCCGCCACGCAGATGATCATGGCCGCCGCCACGATCCCGCCCCACAGCAGCAGGCTGCGCCGGAGCAGGGTCCCCGGGTGACCGTGCGATCCGGCCGTCTCGACCACGAACGAGGCCGAGACGTTCCACAGCACCAGGGTGATGCCGGATGCGATCAGCCACGGCAGCGTCAGGTAGGCGGCCGCCGCGGGGCCCAGCCGCCACACCACGATCAGCGGCATGACCTGGACCGACGCGGTGGCGCAGATGTTGCCCGCGTACTCGCCGGCGACGAACGAGAGCAGCCGGCGGCGCGGGGGCAGCGTGCCCGGGACCCGGCCGTGGGCCGGCAGCGCCCGGCCGAACAGCAGCGAGTTCACGATCACGGCGGCGGCGAGCGCGGGCAGCACCCAGGACCAGACGGCGCCCATCGCGGTCTCGAACAGGACCGGCAGGAGCACGATCCGCGCGATCGCGGTGGTGATGTTCTCGGCCGCGACCGCCGGCGCCAGCCGCAGCGCGGTGAGCGCGGAATCCTCGAGCGCGAACACCGCCAGCACCGGGACCGCGACCGTGAACTCCGCGTACTGCGCCCAGCCGCCGGTGACGACGTGGCGGCCGAGGCCGCTGGCGCAGTACACCAGGCCGGCCACCAGGGAGAGGAACACGACGACCAGATAGGCGCGCTCCACCAGGTACGTGCCCAGCCGGCCCGCGGCCGGCAGCAGCCGGACGATGACGTTGGTGAGGTTGAGCTGGGCGATCATGGACAGCAGGGTCAGCGCGGCGACCGCCGCCGACGCCTGCCCCACCACGGCGGGCGGGCGCAGGTGCGCCGCGACCACCCAGAACACCAGGCCGAGCCCGTTGGCCCCGATGGTCGCCGTCATCAGCGCGAGGGCGTTCACCGTCAGCGACTTGGGCAGCCGCGGCAGCCTGATCGCGCGCGCTGCCGTCATCGCCGCCACGGCGGCGACGCCCGCCGGGCCCGCAGGTACGCGGCCGGCCCGGCGGCCATGCCGCGCAGCTCGGCCCGGGCCAGGGCGGGCGGGTAGTCGTCGGACCGGTTGACGCTCTTGGCCGACGACTCGACCCGCAGCGACTTGAGCCACGCGGGCACGATCCCCGCCAGCCCCAGCAGGTGCCACGGATCGCGCAGCGCCACCGCCGTCAGCATCGCGGTGAAGCCGAGCCCGTAGCCGTAGATCTGCCGGTCAAGATCGCCCATGGTCGCGCGGTGCTGGTGCTCGATGATCGCGGATGGCTCGTACCCGATCTGGTGCCCGGCCGTCAGCAGCTCGACGAACATCGCCAGGTCCTCGCCGCCCCGTGTCGCCGTGCCGACGCCGAGCGCCTCGTCGAACCCGCCCGAGGCCTGCAGCACGGCGGTCCGGAACGCCATGTTCGCGCCAAAGCCGAACTCGCCGGTCAGGTACAGCGAGCGAGTCTCCTCGCGGCCGGTCAGCTGTTCGCGACGCCGCACCCGGAACCGTCCGGCCCGTCCGAACGTCAGCGGCGCGTAACTGCGATCGAGGCCGCTGCCGGACTGCTCGAAGAGGATCTGGGCCTGCGTTTCCAGCTCGAGCGGCACCACCAGGCCGCTGACGGCGGAGACGTGCGGCTGGCGCGCGAAGCGGCCGCCGAGCGCCGACAGCCAGCCGGGATGGGCCTGCACATCGTCGTCGGTGAAGGCGATGATCTCGCCGGTCGCGACCGCCACCCCGCGGTTCCTGGCGGCCGAGATGCCGGGCCGGGGTTCCCGGACCACGCGCACACCCTCGAGTTCCGCCAGCGGCGCGTGGTCGGGCCGGTTATCGACCACGATCACCTCGTAGTCGGGGTGATCGAGCTGGGCCAGCGTCTTGAGACAGCGGCGCAGCTCGGCCGGGCGGGCGAAGTTGGTGGGGACGACCACGCTCGCCCGCGATAGCGGCAGCGGCGGCGGCTGGTGGGCCGCCGGCCGGTCGCGGTGCCAGTCCTCGCCCAGCTGGCGGCTCACCTCGCGCTCGAGCTCGGCCGCGGCGATCACCGGCGCGCGGAGCGGGATCTCGATCGAGCCGAGGGGATGCCCGGCCTTGCACACCAGGATCCAGGCGGCCGTGTAGGGCGGCTGCTCGGCACGCCCGCAGTCGATGTCGGCCAGCGGCCCGGCGACGTCGATCACGGCGACGCGCACCGGAGCGGTCAGGTTCAGCAAGGGACGCCGTTCCGCATGGTCTTCGCGAGTCCCCCCGGTTCGGGCAGCGCCGCGGGCGCATTAGCACCGCCCGGCAACGCTAATTACTCTTAGTAATCGCTCTACTACCCTCGGCATATTGAAATCATGCGCCACTCCTTCAACAGGCGACGCAGGCGAGCGCGCGGATATCCTGCTGCCATGTCTGATCGAACGTCCGGTGTGGCCGGCGACCTCGCGCCTGAGGGCGTGCTCCGGGCCGCCATTAACCTCGGCAACCCGGTCCTCGCCCAGGGCACGGCGGCGGCGCCCGCGGGCGTCGCGGTCGACATCGCGCGCGAGGTGGGGCGGCGGCTCGGTCTCCCGGTCGAACTCGCCTGCTTCGACGCCGCGCGAGACTCGTTCGCGGCGGTGACGACGGGTCAGGCCGGCATCTGCTTCCTCGCGATCGAGCCCGCCCGCGCGGCCGAGGTCGCCTTCACCGCGCCGTACGTGCTGATCGAGGGCGTTTACGCGGTAGCCGAGCGGTCGCCGCTGGCCGCCGTGGCCGACGTGGACCGCCCGGGCGTGCGCATCGGCGTCAAGCGCGGCTCGGCCTACGACCTGTTCCTGACCCGCACGCTGCAGCACGCCACCGTGGTGCGAGGGACGGAGGGGACAACGGAGTTCCTGGCCGGGAACCTGGAGG
>Ga0302326_10015896_pt1 | contig 15790 bp, 11 predicted proteins | sample Palsa_T0_3_FD_202264 | JGI IMG/M metagenome (GOLD analysis project Ga0302326, IMG submission 202264) | Peat permafrost microbial communities from Stordalen Mire near Abisko, Sweden - Palsa_T0_3 | ecosystem: Environmental > Terrestrial > Soil > Palsa > Peat permafrost | place: Sweden: Abisko... | reverse complement strand
ACTACGCGCGGCGGAGGCGGCGTGAACATGAACGCGCGCACCGCGGAGATGCACACCAGGCGCCTGACCGGCATGGGCGCGGTCGCAACGCTGGCGCTGGCGGTGCTCGTCTTCGGCTGCGTGCTCGGTGCAACGGCCGGGCCGCGCGAGGCCCTGAACATCAGGACGCAGGCGCTGCGCCAGACACTCGGTGACATCCCGCCGCTGGGACAGACGATCACGGCGAGCACCAGCTGGAGCGAGTTCAATGACAGCATCGCCGCGCCGCAGACCAGCTTTACCGATAGCCAGCTGAGCAACCTCGGGGATCAGTTCAACAGCGACTTCAACGAAGGCGTCCTGCACCTTGCCCCGGTCTCCGCCGACTGGGCCAGCATGACGACGAGCGAGCTCGGCGTGGAGAGCGCCCTCGCCGGCACCGGGGGCTACCGCGTAGAGATGGAGGTCAGCTATCGCCTCCCGTACACCGGCCATGTGCGGGTTCTGGCAGGCACCCTCTCCGCCCCGGCCCCCGCGGCGTCACGTCATAGCGCCGGATTCTTTCCGACGATCAACGTCGCGGTGACACGGCAGACCGCGGGCAAGTTCGCTCTGAAGGTCGGCTCGGCGGTGCGGACCATCGGGCCGCCCCTTCCGTCGTCGGGCGTGGGGACGACTATCACGCTCAGGGTCACGGCGATCGTGGCGGAGAGCCAGCCCGCTTCGTCCTTCTGGGCCGCCGATCCGTCGCTGGCCGTGCCCGATCTGAACGTGCCGGGTACGTCACCCCCGTACTGGACTTCCGGCGTGTTCGCACTGCCTGATGAGTCCGCTGCGGTCCAGCAGGACTACGGCCCCGGATCCCTCAACGTGCTGTGGGTACTTCCCGTGAACTTCAGCGGGCTGCTCGGAGACCAGGCGCTTCCACTGGCCGCGGCGCTGCGGAGAATCGTCAGCGAAGAGCCGCCGCTGACCGGCCCGCTTGAAAACATCGCGACCGAGGTAACGGTCAGCACGGGACTGCAGCAGACCCTGGGCGGGTTCATCAGCGCCCTCGCCTCGTTTACCGGCACCGCCGCCGCGGTCGACGCGCTGCTGTGGCTGCTGTACGTGAGCCTCGCGGTAACCGCCGCTGTCGTGCTGCTGCTGGCCGCGCGGATGATCGTCTTGCGCCGCGCGACTGAGCTGGCGCTGCGCCGCGCCCGCGGCGCCACGCTGCTCCAGACCGGCCTCGCCGCCGGGCGCGGGGCGGCGGTCGGCTGCGTCCCGGCTGCCGTCATCGGGGGCGCCGTCGCGGTCCTGCTCGTACCGGGGCCTACGCCACCGGGCGGCTGGTGGCCAGGGCTCGCAGTGCTCGCGGTCGCGATCTGCGCGCCTGCCGTGCTGGGCGCATGGCAGCAGCGGCTGCCCGGCTCCGGCCGTGGCCGGGCCGCGGGCGGCTACTCCCGGCCCGGGCAGAGGGGACCGAACCAGCCGAGCCAGGGTTACGGCGCGCTCGGCTACGGCAGGCGCGGCCGACGCCGGTTCCGCGGCGGGGTCCGGCTCGTCGTCGAGATGACCGCAGTTGCCGCTGCGATCGCCGGCATCGTCGTGTTCCGGCAGCAGGGCAGCCAGCCGGGCACCGGTGTGAACCTCTACACCGCCGCCGCGCCCGCGCTGGTGGCCATCCCAGCCGTTCTCGTCATGGTGCGGCTCTACCCGCTGATCCTGCGCGGGCTGCTGCGCGGCGCCGCCCGAGGGCGGAGCGCAACCGGGTTCCTCGGCCTGGCACTGGCCGCGCGGGGGGCGCTTACCCTCATCCTGCCGGCGTTCGCGCTGGTACTGGCGATCACCGTGGCCGCCTTCGCGGGAATGGTCCGTAACGCGGTGACACAGGGCGAGATCAGTGCCTCCTGGCAGGCCGCTGGCGCGGACGTAACGATCTCGGACACCGGGCCAGCGGGGGCGATCCCCGCCGCGGCCCAGCGCGCGTTCGCGGCCGTGCCGGGCGTCGAGGACGCCGCAGTGGTGTCGGAATGGCTCCTGACCGCGCCGAACAGAACCCTGGTGACCGCGCTCGCCGTTGATCCGGCCGGCTACTCGGCGCTGGTCGCGTCGTCCCGGACCTGGCCCGCCGTGGGCCCCGGCCTGCTGAGCGGGAACGGGGTACTTGCCTCCCCCCGCGCCCTGGCGGCGTTCGGCCGGGGCAAGACCGTGACGCTGACCTCCGACACCGGCGCGCCGGTGCGGATCAGGGTCGCCGGGACGCTGTCCGGCACGCCCGCGCTGGCCGCCGGCGGGGCGTTTGTCCTGATGCCCGAGTCCCTGATCGCGCACGAGCTGAACATCGCACCCAACCTCATGCTGCTGAACGGGCCAGGAATCGATGTCGCCCGGCTCACCGCGCTGGTGAACAGGATGGTGCCCGCGGCCGCCATCACCGTCCGTTCGGAACTACTGCGGCAGCTGACCCGCGCCCCGGTGCAGCGCGGTGCGTTCCTGCTGTTCGCGCTCGCACTGGCGAGCGCGGCGGGGCTGGGGCTGGCAGTGATGCTGCTGCAGCTGGCGCTCGGGGCGGCGGACCGGGAAGCCACCCTGGCGCGGCTGGCAACGATGGGGCTCGGCGATGGGCAGCGGACCTGGCTCGTGCTGCTTGAAGTGCTCCCAGCGGTCATCGCGGCGGCGGTCGCGGCCGTCGCGTCCGCGCTGATACTGCCCGGGATCGTCGCGCCGGGGATCAACCTGTCGGCCTTTACCGGCTCCAGTGCCGGCGTGCCGCTCGTACCCGACGTGACGTCGGTAGCGCTGCCGATCGCCGGGCTGATCGTGCTGGCCGCCGTGACCCTGGCAATCGAGATACAGGCACGGCGCGGCGTCGCGTCGGCCCTGCGCGGAGGTGAATGAAAGTTGCCTCGGCCTGAGGAGCTCCGGGCAGACGCGGCGCCAGGTTCCGGCGCCCGGTACGGCGACGGAGCCCTGATTGTCTGCGACCGGCTGGTGCGCATCTACAGCGCCGACGGCATTGAGGTACAGGCACTGCAGGGCCTTGACCTTGTAATCTCGCCGGGCGAACTGACTGCCTTGGTGGGCGCATCGGGATCTGGCAAGTCCACCCTGATGAACATCCTGGCCGGGCTCGACGCGCCGACCGCCGGCGTGGTCCGGGTAGCCGGGCACGACCTAGGGTGGATGTCCGCCCGGCAGCGGAAGCTTTACCGGCGTGCGGTGGTGGGGTTCATCTGGCAGCAGACATCGCGGAACCTGCTGCCCTACCTGACGGGACTGCAGAACGTCCAGTTCCCCCTGCAGCTGGCGGGCGCGTCGCGCTCGGTGCGCCGGTCGCGTGCTCTCGAGCTGCTTGACGTGCTCGGGGTCGCGCACTGTGCCGGACGACGGCCCGACCAGATGTCTGGCGGCGAGCAGCAGCGGGTGGCGATCGGTGTGGCGCTCGCGAACTCGCCGTCGCTGCTGCTGGCCGATGAGCCGACGGGCGAACTAGACACCGAGACGGCTGCTTCCGTCTTCGGTGCTCTGCAGACGGCTAACTCTGAGCTTGCCGTCACGGTGCTGGTCGTGACGCACGACCCCGAAGTCGCGGGGATGGTCCGGCGGGTGATTGCGATCAGGGACGGCCGGACAAGCACGGAGACACTGCGTTCTGATTCGGCGGACGGCTCCGGGCTGGGGCACGCAGTGGAGTATGCGGTGCTCGACCGTCTCGGGCGGCTGCAGCTGCCGCCCGAGATGACCGACGCGCTCGGCATGCGCGATCGTGTCCGGCTGGAAGCCGAGCCCGACCACATCGGTGTCTGGCCCGCACCAATCTCAGATGAGGACGATTGGTGAAGAACATGATTGACGTCCGGGATCTGACCCGGACCTACGGGAGCGGGCCAACGGCGACGGCGGCGCTGCGCGGCGTCACCTTCACTGTCGGCGAGGGGCAGCTGGTCGCGCTCCTCGGCCGATCCGGATCCGGGAAGACGACGCTGCTTAACGTCGTCGGCGGCCTCGACACCGCCGACGGCGGCTCCATTTCCGTCGCCGGGCACGACATGACCGCGATGGGCGAGCGGGAGCGCATGCAGCTACGGCGGGAGACAGTGGCGTACATCTTCCAGTCGTTCGGGCTGCTGGCCGTGCTGTCCGCCGCCGAGAACGTCGGCGTCCCGCTGCGGATCGCCAGGGCCGCGCCGAAAGAGCGCGAATCCCGCGTCGAGTTGCTACTGTCGAAGGTCGGGCTCGCCGACCACGCGAAGCAGCGCCCGGCCGAGCTGTCCGGCGGTCAGCAGCAGCGTGTGGCGATCGCACGGGCGCTCGCCGCACAGCCGTCTCTGCTGCTCGCGGACGAGCCCACCGGCCAGCTTGATCGCGAGACCGGCCGCCAGATCATGCGGCTGCTCAGGACAACAGTGGAGTCGGAGGGCGTCACCGCACTCGTCGCCACCCATGATCCGGCGCTAATCGACCTGGCCGACTCCGTCTTGCACCTGGTCGACGGCAAGATCACCACTTAGCGTCCGTGCAGACTGGCGTGATCTGCAGGGCTTGGCTTGGCGCCGTCTCGCGCTGAACGCAAAGATTGAAGCATGTCGGATATTGCACGGCGCCCGGCCGGGCAGCGGATCCTGGAGCCGGACCGGCAGGAGAGGCGTCAGGCGAGCGAGGCGCTGCGAGCAGCAGCCAGGGTGATCTTCGGAGACCCGGTGGAGTTGCCGCGGATCCGGGACCTGTCCGCCTTCGGAAAGTACTTACTAGCCGCCGCGGCTGTCACGGTGCTGGCCAGCATGGTGCTGCTGGTCTCTGCTTCCGCAGCCGCCGGGCAGCAGTCGGCCTGGCAGGTCACCGCCGCCGAGGTCGTCGCGCCAGCCGGACTGCTCGCCGGAAGCATCCTCGTCCTGCATGCGACCCGCGACTACCTGCTCGGACTGGCTGGCGTGGCAGCCTGCGCGTTTGTCGCGATCCTGCTTGCCACCTTCGCCGGGCTGACGCTGTACGTGACTGGCTTCGCCCCCGCGACGGTGGCGGGAGTGGCCACCTCAGCTGCCCGCCAGCACCTCGCGGTGGCGCTGGCACTGGGCGGGGTCCTGGCCGCGCTCCTGTTAATCGCGACTCCGTGGTCGCCCTACCGTAAGGTGGCTCAGCCCGGTCTCGCGGCAACGGCCGTGCTCGCGCCCATCTTCGCGCTGCTGTCTCAGGACGGGCCGCGCGCTTTCCTGTACGGCTTCCCGGTATTGCCGGGCCTTGGTGGCGACCCCGTGCTGGTGGTGGCCTCTGTCGGCGGACTGCTCGCCATCCCGCTGGTGGTGGCGAGCAGCATCGAGTGGGTCTCAGGATGCGTCGCCGCGGGCTTCCGACTGGGGACAGCACTAGACAATCAGCGTCTTCGCTGGCTGCGTGCCGGTTTGGTCGTCGCCGTGCTGCTGTGGCTGGCGCTCGGCACATCCGGTGGGCTACCGGGATGGCTTGGGGGACACTTTGGCGCTTGGCCCCTGGTCCGCGACGCCCATCCAGATGCGTGGATCCTCGCGGTAGCGGTGACCGCTCTGGCGGCGTTCTTCGTCGCCAGAGCACACGGCCGGCTCGACCTGCAGGAAGCGACCAGAGCCGCCTACATTCCGACGGGCCTGCTGTTCTACAGCAGCATCGCCGCCGGTGTCTGGATCTTCTACCAGGCAGTGCACTTCCTTCTTGAGCAGTCACTGCCCGCTGCCGCGCCGGACCTGGTCGTCAGTATCGGCGTGTTCGCCCTCGCTGCCGCGACCTTGTGGCTGGGGGCCGGAAAGCGGCGCCAGCCGGTCGCGGTGCTCGCCGGTCTCGCCGCATGCTGCGCGCTGGTGATCCTCACTGGGTCCCGCTGGCCGACTGGGGCCCTGCCGAACGAGATCGCCTCAGAGTTTCCCTTCGGCCTGAGTTTCATGGGAAGGGTCCTCGACAGCGCGGTCATGATCGTCGCGGCTGCCGGGATTATCGCCCTGATCGCATTCGGTGCCTGGCTGGCCTTCCTGCTGTGGGCGCGAACCATCAAGACCACCAACGTGGACGGCAGCCCAGCGGGGCGCACAGGCTACGAGACCGTGGTGCTGCCCCTGGCCTGCTGGTCAGTACTGCTGCTGGGAGGGGCACTCCTGCGGATGCGCGGCGGGCTCTTGCTTTCCGCCTTCACCCACCCGGTCCTGCCCGACCCCGTTGTGTTCACGGTCGTCGCTGTGCCCGTCGCAGCCGTCGCCGCGCTCGGCCTGTGGCATGCGCGACCCGAAGTCGCGCAGGCGGCACTATGCGTCGTCCTCGTCATGCCCGTCCTCGCCTTCCTCCCGTTCGCCGTCCCTGCGTCGCTGGGGTCTGCCGGCCGGCTCGCCGTGCTGGCACTGGCAGCCCCGATCATCTACGGGCTGGCATTTGGCGGCAGGGACATGAAGCGTGATGGCAGCACGGAACGGCAGCTCAGCTGGCTCGCCGGGACCAGCGCCATCGTTGTACCGCTGCTCGCCTACCTGGCCGTAGTCGGCCATGTTCGCGGCAGCCTCACCGGCCTGCTGACCGATACCGGCGAGACGGCGGGGTCAGGCCTAGGCGCGCACCTGCGACTGGTGCTTCTGCTGCCGCTCTTCCTGACGTTCGTCACTGCCAGTCCGAGACCGACGGCCGAATTGCGCGGCCGGCACGCGCGGTCACGCGCGCTAAGAGCCGACATCATCGCGTTGTCCGTGCGCGACAAGGACCTCGATAACACCTACCTGGACAACCTTCGCCGGCACCTGGCCGCCGCGAGCCCAGATGACCAGGCCAGATACGCCTGCAAACTGGCAGAACGCCTATCCCGCGCGTACTCACCGCCACGGCACCGTCGGCCGGCGGCATCCGTGCACGGGCCAAGGGCCGCCCCTGGCTATCCCCGGCGGGAGTCGGTGTCCTTCGCTCTTGACGTCGCCCGCCGCCGCCTGGCCGGCGAGACTCCCTCAGCGCACGACCGGGCCAGGGCACGTTCGCTGGTCACCCGTTCCCTGCCTGCGCCGCCGCCGGATGACCACGCCGCCGTGCGCGCGTACGACACGATCCAGGTCCTCCACTGCCTGCTGGCCGACGGTGCGGGCATGGCCAGCCCCTGCGTTGATGTACTCGTGGCCGCTTCGAGACACGAGGTCGAGGCTGCCGCCGAGCCCTATCTCACGGGCCCTAGCACGGGGCCGCAGTACGCCACGAACCTCGAGGAGACACGCAAGCAGATTGATGCGCAGCTCGCCACCCTCACAAACTTCGAGTTCTACGAAGGCGTGAGTGAACTGGTGTGGCTGGCGCCTGCCATGGTGCTCAACGACCCGCCTGGAGTGCGACCAGGCAGTCTGGCAGGCAAGCACCCCTACCGATACATCGCAGCTGGTCTCGCGGTCTTCGGGCTGGCGGCCACACTCGCCTACCTGAGCATCGCCGGAGTGCCGAAGTGAGTCGCAGTGAACAGTCCGGCGGAGTCCGCCGGATCACGAACGGCTCAGCGAGGATCGCGCGCGCCTCTGCCTCCATTGACCTGCCGTGGCGAGCCCCGCGGATCTGGACGCGCCGCTTCACAGCTGCGCTGAGGTTGCGAATATTCAATGCAGCCACTGCTCCACCTTGCGCCATCACCGCCATCATCGCTGAGCACATTGGCCAGGCGGCTTACAGATACCGTGCTTAGTCAGCAGCGCTGACGCCTTACCGCTCCGCCGGGGCCGGGCGGAACAGGTAGTTGCGCTTGCCGGCGGATACCTCACTGACCTCCTGCCAGCCGCGGTGCCAGGAGTACATCCGGTAGCCGCGCTGGATGATCCAGTCCGCGACCTCGGCGGCAGTGTGCTCGTAGCGGGCCGTGTGCCGGGCCTCGATCTCGATCAGCATCGCCGGCCGGAATCTGTCGATGCTGTGCTGACCGCCCCGCAGTACGTACAGCTCGGCACCCTCCACATCGATCTTGATGAAGTCCAGCCGGGTGACGCCTGCCCGAGAGATCAGGGCGTCGATCGTGTCGACGTCAACGGTGACCTCGTCGTGGCGGATGAACTCGGCGTTCGACCCCAGCCCCGAGGACCGTCCGGTCAGGAAGGACCGGCCGGTGACCGGGCCGTGCCGGCTGAACGGCACGCTCATGACACCCGACCCCGGCTCGGCGCCCAGGGCCTGAGCGTAATGGGAGACATTCTGCCGGTAGGAGGTGCGCAGCACCCGGCGCCACATCGGGTGGGCGAACGACAGTGGCTCGACGGCATGGACCTGCCCGGAGGGGCCGGCAAGCCGGGACAGCACCAGGCTGTACAGGCCAGCGGCCGCGCCCACGTCGAGGCACACGCTGCCCTGCTCGATGACGCTGGCCAGGCCCAGCATTTCCGACTCGAGGTACGGCGTCCACCGGGCGAGCAGCATTACCGCGCCGTGAATTGCACTTGGCCGCACGCTAGACCACCTCACTCGCCGGGACATGTTCACCCGCGACGTGCCACGAGTTGCCGTGGTCCGGCCGGGACCACCGAACTCTCGGGCCGGACCGCCAGACGTAGACGGTCATGTAGATCATGAAAGCCAGCCCGGAGATCAGGAAACAGTTGGCGGCCAGCGTGAGCACGCCGTGTGTTCCATAATCACCGGCCTGGCCGGAATGTGGCGTCCACCACATCGGCGCCAGCACGAAGACCGCGAAGCCGAGCGCCGCGGCGACTCGGCTCCGCCGTCCGCCGCGCAGGAGGACCACCAGCGCGGGCATAACCCAGACCCAGTGGTGGGTCCACGAGATCGGCGATATCAGCAAGCCGGTGATCCCGGTCATGGCCGCCACGCCCAGCCAGTCGTCACGGCGCGCCAGAACTGCCGCCACCGTGATTCCCAGCGCGGCAATGGCAGCCGGGACGGCGGCGTACCAGGCACCGACGTGGCCCACGCCGCCCAGCCACCGCGCCACAGCGCCGTAGGGCGACTGGTTGCTGATGTAGGTGCCGCCCACCCGCCGCGTGTCGTAGAACAACCGGGTCCAGTACAGGCGCGAGACGGTGGGATCGATCAGGAAGCCGATCAGGGTGCAGCAAGCGAACATCGCGGCACCGGTCACGGCGTCTCTCGTGCGCCGAGTGAGCAGGAACAGAAGGATGAAGATGCCCGGCGTCAGCTTGATCGCCGCGGCGATCCCGACAGCGATCCCGGCGGGCCGGACGCGCGCGGCGCGCCACACGTCGGTGAGGACAAGCGCCAGCAGGAAGAGGTTGACCTGGCCCAGGAACAGCGTGTGGTACATCGGCTCGAGCATCAGGCCAGCGGCCACCATGGCGGCCACGACAGTCCCGGACGGCCGGCAGCCGGCCAGCCTCAGGGTTAGCAGGCTGGCCCAGGTCAGCGCCCCGATGGAGGCGAGTTCCCACACCACCCGGACCACAGCAGCCGGCATCGCGGCCAGCGGAGTGAAGAGCGCGGCGGCGAACGGCGGATAGGTGAACCAGCTGGCCTGAGGTGCAACCCGGTACAGCCGCAGCCCCTCGGTGACGGCCCGGCCGCCCCACAGGTAGATCTGCAGGTCGAATGGCCGGTAGACGATCGCGAAGCCACTGACCACTGCGACCTCCAGCAGCAGCGTGAGCCAGACAAGCCGGCGGCCGCCCCGGCTCTCCAGCCAGCCCAGCGCCCCCCGAGCCGGTAAGCGTCCGGGTGTCGGCCTGCGGCAGATAGCCGTCACGAATGAGACTTGCGGTCATCTCGGCCGGCCTGTCGCGCGTCGTCCCCGGGCTGCTGACGTCATGCTGCGAAGCTATGAGCGGGGTGCTGCCGAGCGCATCGTGCTGCGGAATGACCCCTGTCTTCACCGCGACGGGCTAGCCGTCCCTCTCACGGATGACGAGCCACGGCCGGCCGTTGCGCCCGGTGTCGAATGCGTTACCGGTAGCCCCGCTTAAGCAGGTACCTGGCTCCTGCCTCGAAGCCTTCTGGACTGAGCACCTCGAAACCGAAGGCGTCGGCGAGCCTGTCGGTGGTGTTGAACGCGGCGCAGACCGCCAGCGCGTCCTCGACCTGGCGGGGTGAAACGCCGGCTGATAGCACGTCCCGCATATCCTCGGCGCTGACCTGTCCTTCAGCGGTCAGCTTGCCGAGCATCCGCAGCGTGGCCCGGAGCGGTTCCTCGACGGAGGCCGATTCCAGGTCGGCGAGCACTCCCTGAACCTTCGCGCGGTCGTGGTACGCCTGACTTGCAGTCGCAGTGTGCGCGCCGATGCAGAATGCGGACTCGTTCGCTGCGGACACGTAGGCGGCCATCAGTTCCCGGTCTCCCACCGACCAGGCGGACGGCCCGCGCATCGCCTCGTGAGTGAACGCCTTCGCCCTGGCGCCATAGAAGTCGGGCCGGTAGAAGACGAGCTTGGCGGCGTCGGGTACCGGGTGCCCGGAGAACAGCCGGATGAGAGCGAACAGCATCTTTGTTCCGGGCTGGTAGCCGCGGTTAAGGATGTCGAGGCGCATTAGTCAGCTGCCTCGCTGCCGGTCGCCTCAGCCAGGGCCGCAAGCCCCGCCTCGTACATCCGGGCGGACTCGCCGACCGCAGCGCAGATCACCAGCTCGAAGAGCTGGTTCTCGCTGAAGCCCGATGCCCGGGCCGCAGCGAAGTCCGCCTCGGCGACCTGGACCGGTCTGGCGGCGACCTTTCCGATCAGCGACTGCAGCGGCGGGGAGAGTCCTTCGTTGCTGAACGCCCGGGCTCGCTGCTCGGCAGCTGCCGAGCCCTCTCCGTTCAGGACGCGATCAACCAGCGCCTGGTACATCGCCCGTTTCTTGCTGTCATCCGGCATGGCACGCTCGCCTCCTCTGCAGGTCTGCTGTCTGCCTCTAGGTATATGACGATCGGCGGCTGGCGGGCGGGCAAGAGGACAGATTGACCGGATGCTCACCGAAAAGTCCGGAGCTAGTATTGCTGCCATCAGCGCGCTGCACGGAGGGCCGGCCATGACAACGACTGCACCCACGACCGGTCCTGCCGAGGGCACGCAGGAGATCCAGGACGCCGGTCACGTCGACGTGCTTATCGTCGGCGCCGGGGTCTCCGGCATCGGCGCCGCGCACCATCTGCGGGAGCAGTTCCCCGACCGGACCTTCGTCATCCTGGACGCCCAGGACAACCGCGGAGGGACGTGGTGGACCCATAGGTATCCGGGCGTGCGCTCCGACAGTGACCTGTTCACCTACGGCTACCGGTTCAAGCCATGGCGCGGCCCGTCGATCGCGGCGGGCGAGGAGATCCTCGCTTACCTCGACGAGGTCATCGAGGAGGACGACCTCCGGCAGTCCATCCGCTACCGGCACCGGGTCACGGCGGCCAGCTGGTCCACCGAGGACCGCCAGTGGACCGTCGATGTCACCAGGGACGACAACGGACAGCAGCTCCGGTACACCACCGACTTCCTGTGGATGTGCCAGGGCTACTACAACCACGCCAGGCCCCACCGGCCCGAGTGGGAGGGCATGGATCGCTTCCAGGGCGTGCTCGTGCACCCGCAGAGCTGGCCCGGGGACCTGGATCTGGCGGGCAAGCGCGTCGTCGTGATCGGCTCCGGTGCCACGGCCGCGACGCTGATCCCGGCAATCGCGGAGAAGGCGGAGCACGTCACGATGCTGCAGCGGTCGCCGTCGTACTTCTTCGCCCCGCCCACGACGGATGAGCTCGCAGTGACGCTGCGGGCGCTGGATATTCCCGAGGAGTGGACGCACGAGATCCTGCGCCGCCAGCACATCGCGCAGACTGACTGGCTGGCCGCCACGGCCCGCGAAGCGCCAGAGGAACTGCACGCGTTCCTCATGGAGTCCATCCGCCCGCTGCTGCCCGAGGATTTCGACGTCGATAAGCACTTCACCCCGCGCTACCGCCCGTGGCAGCAGCGCATCGCCATCGTCCCGGACGGCGATCTGTTCGCGGTACTGCGCGAGGGGTCGGCCTCGATCGTCACTGACACCATCGAGACGTTCACCGAGCACGGGATCAGGGTCAGCTCCGGCGAGGAGATCCCTGCCGACATCGTGGTGACCGCCACCGGTTTCAACCTGTCCGTCCTCGGCGACGTCGCATTCAGCGTCGACGGTGAGCCGGTCGACTTCACCGAACGTGTCACCTGGCGCGGCATCATGATCAACGGGCTGCCGAACATGGCCTACATCTTCGGCTACTTCCGCCACAGCTGGACCCTGCGCGTCGACCTGGTCAGCGACTTCGTGGGCCGCCTGCTGGCGCAGATGCAGAAAAAGGGCGCCACGATGGTGGTCCCCACCCTGCGACCGGAGGACGCGGACATGCAGCTGCGGCCGTGGTCCGATCCGGAGAACTTCAACTCCGGCTACGTCATGCGCTCGCAGCACATCCTGTTCAGACAGGGCGACCGCGAGCCGTGGACGCACATGCTGGAGCACGAGCAAGAGCGCGAGCTGCTGCCTGAGCTGGACCTCGACGACGGAACGCTCCTCTACCGCTGACGCTCGGGGGGCCTTAGCTAGGCTTGCGAACGTGACCGATCACTACCGCGCGCCCGGCTGGTTCACCCGCAACGTCTTCAACCAGTCCGTCGCGTTCCTGACCCGGCAGGGCATCAGCGTTCTCGGGTCGCGGGTCCTGGCGGTGAAGGGCCGGACGAGTGGCCAGTGGCGTACCACGCCGGTGAACCTGCTCACCCATGACGGCCGGCGGTATCTCGTCGCGCCCCGTGGGGAGACCCAGTGGGTGCGCAACCTGCGGGTCGTCGGCACTGGCGAGCTGCGCCTGGGCAGGAAGGCCGAGCCGTTCCGGGGCCGTGAGCTCACCGACGAGGAGAAGGTGCCGGTGCTGCGTGCCTACCTGAAGCGCTGGAAGGCGGAGGTCGGCGTCTTCTTCGACGGCACCGGGCCAGACTCCACCGATGACCAGCTCCGCGCTATCGCGCCCCGGCACCCGGCGTTCGAGGTACTTGCCGCCGGGTAGGCAGGCAGCCATCCGGCAAGAGCCAGAGCCTGTGTCCGCAGTACGCCAGCTGATCGATACTGCGGTCGCGGACCGCATCGTGCCAGGGGCGGTGCTGGCGGCCGGCATCGGCGGAGCGACGATGCTGATTCATACGGCCGGGAACGCGCAGGATGACGACAGCGGCCGCCGGCCGGTCTCGGCGGGCACGATCTTCGACCTGGCATCGCTCACCAAGGTCGTCGCGACAGCGCCGTGCATGCTGCTCCTGGCCGCTTCCGGGCAGCTGGGCCTGGACGATCCCGCGGTCCGGTACCTCCCGTCGTTCACCGGGCCGGGCAAGGATCAGGTCACCATCCGGCAGCTGCTGACGCACACCTCGGGCCTGCCGGAGCACCGCGCCTACTACCAGTACCTCACCGACGCGGGCCAGCTCCGGGCGGCGGCGCTCGCCGAGCCGCTCGTCGCGGCGCCGGGTAGCGGCTGCCGGTACTCCGACATCGGCTTCATGGTGCTCGGGCAGCTCGCCGAGGCTGTGTGCGGCTGCGATCTCGCCGACACCGCCTGGCAGCTCGTCTGCCAGCCGCTGCGGATGACCGCGACGCAGTTCCGGCCGCCGGCCAGCCTGGCCGGCCGGATCGCCTCGACCGAGATCGTCGCCGGCGCTGCCAGGACCGGCCTCGTGCACGACGAGAACGCCGAGCTGGCCGGCGGTGTCGCCGGCCACGCGGGGCTGTTCGGCACCGCGGCTGACCTGGGCCGGTACGCGGCCGCGTGGACGTGCCCGGCGCCAGAGCTGCCGGACGGCTGGCTGCCCGCCGGCCTGCGGGCCGAGGCGCTGCGCTGCCAGACCGCCGGACTGGACGGGCGGCGCGGCCTCGGCTGGGGGCTGCGCGGCGACCGCTTCGACAACATGGGCGACGGCTGGCCGCGATCAGGCGCGGGCCATACCGGCTTCACCGGAACCAGCCTCTCGGTTGACCCGGTCACCGGGCTGTGGGCGGTGCTGCTGACCAACGCCGTTCACTTCGGCCGCGGCCGTCCCATCGCGCCGTTGCGCAGGCAGGTGCACGCCGCCGTCGCCGCGGCACTGCTGGGGCCGCCCCCGGCAGGGCCGGCGCAGGCCGTCAGACCGGGCGCTCGCGGGTGACGGACGCGGGATCCTTGTCCCGGCGCAGGCCCAGATAGCGCGGATGGCGCAGCTGACCAGCGGTCGTCCACTCGGCGAACCCGACCTGGCCGACCAGCCGGGGCCGCACGAAGTGCACGCCCGCTCGCGGCACGGCGCCGCGGCCGAACGGCGAGGCGGGCTGCTCCAGCCCGGCCAGATCGTCGGTCAGGCTTGCCAGCGTCGCGTCGCTGAATCCGGTTCCGACCTTGCCGGCGTAGACCAGCTGCCCGCTGTCGTCGTAGTAGCCGATCAGGAGCGCTCCGAAACCGGCCCGGCTGCCCTGCGGGTCGGTGTAGCCGCCGATCACGAATTCCTGGTTGTTCTCGGCCTTGAACTTGAGCCAGTCCCGGCTGCGGCCGCTCACGTACGGGGAGTCCGCGCGCTTGACCACCAGGCCCTCCCAGCCGCTGGCCAGGGCATGCTCCCAGTAGGCGCCCGCGGTGCGGCTCCGGTGCACGGTGTAGCGCAGCGGGCCGCCGAAGTCCAGCAGCTTCCTGAGCACCTGCTTGCGCTCGCGCAGCGGCAGCGCCCGTACATCACGGCCGTCCGCGCGCAGAACGTCGAAGATGAAGTAGACGACCGGTACCTGCCGGATCAGCCGGGCATCCGGGGCCCGGACGCCGAGGCGCTGCTGCAGCCGGCTGAAACTCGTCGCGCCGCCCAGCAGCGCGACCACCTCGCCGTCCACGACGAAGTCCGCGGCCTGCTGGGCCGCCAGCGCCGCGGCCAGCTCCGGATACGTGCCGTTGACCTGCTGGCGATTACGGGTCATGAGCCTGACCTGACCGCCGTCCCGGTAGGCGAGGCATCGCTCGCCGTCGAACTTGCGCTCGTACATCCAGTGCGGATCGAAGAACCGCTCCCGCGTGAGCGTGGCCAGCTCGGGCTCGAGCCAGCCCGCCGGCACGGCGGCGTCCTGCCGCTCCGCCGTTTTCCCGGATCCCGCCATCTGCTGGCTCCCGTCAGCCGCCTGATCCGTCAGGACCACTCTGCATCAGGGTAGGCGCGGGGCTATCTGCCGCGCACGCCGCCGCTGGCTGGCGGGTCGGCCGGCCGAAAAGGGCGTATTCGGGACTAAGGTCCCGGTGTTTCTGGCTCATTCGTCTCTGCTGTCCCGCCAGTCTCCGTGGTGACATGAGGTGATCTAGGGCTGGTGTTGCGGGGGACCCGGGCCCGGTAGCGCCACCTGACGCCGCCGGCCGCGGGTAGCCAGCCCGGACGGGGGGATGCGGCGATGTCCGAACCAGCCGTGGCCACGCTCTGGCCAGCAGACCACAACGACGACTACAGGCCGGCCGTGGCGGCCGCAGTACCGGAGGCGCTGCCCCTGGAACTGCTTGCCCTCGCCCGCGTCTGCCTGGAGCGGGGCCAGCTCGCGGAATCGCGTGACCGGCTGGCGGCTGCGACCAGGGCCCTGCGCGCCCGGCCGGATCCGCTCCTGTCCGCGGTCGCGGACCTGATAGCGGCCGCGCAGCTCGCTCACGGCGCCGGAGATGCCGGAGACACCGGTGGCCGCGGCCTGCCGGGGAGACTGGCTGCGGCGCAGCGCGTTCCCGTCATTACTGAACAGCTCAGTAAGCGCGAGCGGGAGGTGCTTGAGCTTCTGTCGGGAATGCTCACGACCGATGAGCGCGGGCGAGCTCTACGTGTCGGTGAACACGGTCAAGACGCACGTCCGGAGCATTCTGCGCAAACTCGGCGCGGCCCGGCGCGGGGAGGCGGTGCGGCGG
>Ga0302326_10015895_pt1 | contig 15790 bp, 15 predicted proteins | sample Palsa_T0_3_FD_202264 | JGI IMG/M metagenome (GOLD analysis project Ga0302326, IMG submission 202264) | Peat permafrost microbial communities from Stordalen Mire near Abisko, Sweden - Palsa_T0_3 | ecosystem: Environmental > Terrestrial > Soil > Palsa > Peat permafrost | place: Sweden: Abisko... | reverse complement strand
TGTCGGTGATCGCCCGATGCCCGTTGGACAGTTCCAACTGGGCCGCCAGCGTGATCGGCCCCGGCGCTTGAACTTTGACGGGCCGCCCGCTCCCCCGCAAACCCGCGGTCTCCCAAGCCTCTTCCAGCGCATCGATGTCCTCGTCAAGCAGGCTGGCCGCCCGCCGCGCCACCGCGCCGGCCCGGGCCACCACCCGATAGCCACGGGGCACGGTGTCCATAGCCACGTCGATCAGCAGTGCACCGGCACGGCCGATGATGTCGGCGCCCACTCCGCGGGCGGGCAACTCGACAAGGTGGGCCATCGCGGCGCTCAGCTCGCCGACGACAATCTCGGCAGCCGGTCGCGCGGCGGTACCGGGCCACGACCCGGTGCCGGTAGCAGTTGCGAAAACGCTCACCGGACAACCGTATTCGATTGGGTCCCCGGCGCACCGAGCGAGGGCCCGGTCCCGCGATTAGGCTGGCGAGAGGGAAAGAGGCTGACAATGATGGCGCGACGGCTGATGCTGTGTGCCGCGGCCCTGCTGGCCGCGGGATGCACCCACATCGTGGACGGGACCGCGGTGCCCGGATACGGTGCAGCACCGAACCTTTCCGGTGTCGACGTCAACCGCGTCCTGCTCGAGCAGTCCCGCATGCAGGCGATAACCGGCGGGGGCGAGCACCTCACCATCATCCCGTCGATGGACGGCGACTCCCCGGTCGACATCGACGCCCTCGCCCCGAGCGCGCCACCAGCGTGCCGCTTCGTCTACGCCGACAGCGCGACCTTCGGGCCCGACATCGAAACGTTCCACAAAACCACCTACCAGGATCCGCCTCATGGCGGTCTGATCTCGGAAGGCGCTGCCGCCTACCGCGACGCCGATACCGCTCGTCACGCATTCAGCGCCCTGGTGGCAACCGTTGGCCACTGCGCGGACAGCTCTGCCGGTTCGGGGTTCGTCGGTACTTGGAAGTCCGACGATCAGTCGCTGCAGACCCGCCCCGGCGACTGCGGGCGTGACTATCTGCTCAAGTCCGTGGTGCTGATCGAGGTCACCTTCTGCGGATTCCCGGACTCGGTGTCCACGATCGTGATCACCAACATCGCCGCCAACGTGCCGGGCTAACTGTCGGACACCGAGCGTGCAGTGGTGGCGGAAGTCTGGCCGAATTCTCGCCGTGGTTGCACGTTCGGCGCGAGGTCAGGCGGTCGCGGTGATGGTGGCACTGCCGAGCACTTCGTCGCCGTCGCGGTCGGGGCGGTACAACACCAGCGTCTGGCCCGGCGCCACGCCGCTCAGCGGCGTCCGCAGTCGTACAGCCAGCTCATCGCCCGCCAACTCCGCTACCGCGTCGACGGCCTCGCCGTGTGCGCGGACCTGGACCGCGCATTCGACGGGTCCGGCGGGTGTGGTGCCGGCGGTGAAAACCGGCTGGTGACCGGTCAGCTGCCAGACCTCGAGGTCGGCCGCGGAGCCGACCTGGACCGTGCCACTGTCGGCGTCGATCGCGGTGACGTAGCGCGGCCGGCCGTCCGGGCCCGGGCCGGCGATGCCCAGACCCTTGCGCTGGCCGATGGTGAAACCGTGCACGCCGTCGTGGGTAGCCAGCACGGACCCGCTTTGGTCGATCACCGAGCCGCGCCGCACCCCGATGTGCTCGCCCAGGAAGGCCCGGGTATCACCGGATGGAATGAAGCAGATGTCATGGCTGTCCGGCTTGTCCGCGACTGCCAATCCCCGCCGGGCCGCCTCGTCACGGATCTGCGACTTGGGGGTGTCCCCAATCGGGAACGCGGCATGGCGCAACTGATCGGAGGTCAGCACCGCGAGCACGTAGGACTGGTCCTTCTCGGCATCGACGGCCCGACGCAGCTGCCCGCCGGACAGCCGGGCGTAGTGGCCGGTGGCCACCGCGTCGAACCCCAGGACCAGTGCGCGAGCCGCCAGGGCGGAGAACTTGATTCGCTCGTTGCACCGCACACATGGATTGGGGGTTTCGCCGCGCGCGTAGGACGACACGAAATCGTCGATCACGTCTTCTTTGAACCTGTCCGCGAAATCCCAGACATAGAACGGGATTCCGAGCACATCAGCGACGCGCCGAGCATCGCCGGCGTCTTCTTTGGAACAGCACCCCCGCGAGCCGGTGCGTAAGGTGCCCGGGGTCTGCGACAAGGCCAGGTGTACGCCGACCACGTCGTGACCGGCGTCGACCATTCGGGCGGCGGCGACCGACGAGTCGACACCACCGCTCATCGCAGCGAGCACTCTCATCGCGAAACCCCGGCGGTGGCAAGCGCGGCTTGCCGGGCGCGGGCCACGGCGCCGGGCAGTACCTGCAGCGCGGCGTCGACATCCGACTCGACACTGGTGTGCCCCAACGACAATCGAAGCGACCCTCTGGCGCTGGCCGGGTCGGCGCCCATCGCGATCAACACGTGCGACGGCTGTGCGACTCCCGCCGTGCAGGCCGATCCGGTGGAGCACTCGATCCCGTTGGCGTCCAACAACATCAGCAATGCGTCGCCTTCGCATCCCTCGAAGGTGAAGTGCGCGTTGCCGGGCAGGCGGCGTGAGCCGGTCGCGCCGTTGAGTCGGGTGTCTTCGACGCCGGCCAGCACACCGTCGATCAGACGGTCGCGCAGCAGTCGTAGCCGCGCGCTGTTGACCTCCAGTCCGTCCACGGCAAGCTGCATCGCCGTCGCCATGCCAACCGCGCCGGCGACATCGGGTGTGCCGGAACGAATGTCACGTTCCTGACCACCGCCGTGTGACAACGGCATACAGCCGACGTCGCGGCGAAGCAGCAGCGCACCCGCGCCGGGCGGGCCGCCAAACTTGTGAGCGGCCACACTCATCGCAGACAACTGGCTGGTCGCGAAACCGACCGGCAACTGGCCCACTGCCTGAACCGCGTCGCTGTGCATCGGCACATCGAATTCGGCTGCGATGGCGGCGAGTTCGGCGATCGGCATGATCGTGCCGACCTCGTTATTGGCCCACATCACCGAGACCAGCGCCACGTCGTCGTGGTGCTCCAGAGCGTCGCGCAGCGCGGCAGCCGACACCGAACCGTCGGCAGCCGTGGGCAACCAGGTCACCTCGGCGCCCTCGTGTTCGGCGAGCCAGGTCACCGCGTCGAGCACGGCGTGATGCTCGACTTCGGTGGTGATGATGCGGCGGTGGCTCGGCTCGGCGTCGCGGCGCGCCCAGTAGATGCCTTTGACGGCGAGGTTGTCGCTCTCGGTGCCGCCGGCGGTGAAGAGCACCTCAGACGGACGGGCACCGAGCTTGGCGGCGATCAGCTCGCGGGATTCCTCCATGCGACGCCGGGCGACCCGGCCGGTGGCGTGCAGCGAGGAGGCATTACCGACGGTGCTCAGCACGACCGTCATCGCCTCGACGGCAGCGGGGTGCATCGGGGAGGTGGCAGCGTGATCCAGGTAGACCATGACCTGCCCAGGATAGCGACGCCCCGTGACGATGCGGGCCGCGGAGCGGCCGGTAGAGGAGCTGGGCAATTGAGCCCGACCCCGTGAAGGTCAGGATGCCAGCACGGACGACCGCTGCCCATGACCTGGGTGCGGCGCCGATGTGATGCGTATCGCGGCCTGACAGCGACGGGCCAGCTCGCGGCGATCGTTGCCCGGAAGCTGCAGCGACTCGACGTAAATCCGGGCCACCGTGCGGCGGGCGACCATCAGCCGGCCGATCGAACGCAGCAGCGTGTCGTCGCCGATGTAGGCCGGAACGGTCGAGACTTGGCCGTCCCGGTGCTGGTAGCGCAGCCGCAGCGGCTGGACCGGTCGGCCGGTGTCGACGGCGGCCTGGAACATCGCCGGATAGAACGGCCCGGAGCCCTGGTGGGTTCGCCCGCTCAAGCCCGATTGCCCGGCGTCTCCCCGGGCCGCTGGGCGGCCCGCATCGTCGCCGGGCCGGCCGCACCAGGTGGTGCCCTCGGGGAACGCCACCACCGTGTGGCCCGCATACAAGCGGGCCGCGACGGTGGCCACCACCTCGGGGAGCTGGCGCAGGCGAGCACGCTCGATCGGAATGACCTTGACGATGCGCGCCATCATCCGCACCGCGACATTGCCTGCAACGTCGGCGCGGGCGACAAACGACAGCGGCGATGCCCGCCACCGGCTTGACGGCAACGCGGCGCCGATCGTCAGGATGTCCAGCCACGACATGTGGTCGCTGACCACCAGCACCCCGGGCAGGTTGCGGATCGGCCCGCCCGCGACCGCGGTCTTGACGCCGAGGCACCACAGCAACATTCGGCAGTAGATCTGTCTCGACTTCGACCAGCCGGGTATCACTCCAGCCAGCAGCGGCAACGCCGGCGCCAGGAGCAACAGCAATCCGATCCGCCGGGCGACCCGCAGGGCCACGATCAGCCGCCGGGTCGCCTCATATCCGCCGGCCCGCAAACAGTCCGTATCGCAGGTCGCCCGGGGCAGCCAGGCGTGGTCGGGGGACGCCGGAGCGCTCATCAAGCCACCCGGCCCGCTGCCTCGGTGGCCGCCGATACCGACCGGAGTCGCCGCAGGTAGCGGGTGTCGGCCTGACGCTTGTCCAGCAGCGCGGGGAAGTCACCCACGCCGAAGTCGACGTCATGGGCCGGCTCGCCGCAGATACGCGCACCCAGTCGAAGGTAGCCGCGCATCAGCGGCGGTATCACCGGCCGCGAGGGCGGCTCGATCTCGTCGAGCGAGCGTCCGTCGATGACCACCGGCCGGTGCGGATGCACCCGGTAATCGGCCGGAGCGGCGTGGCGTCGCGACACGAAGTCGCGCACACCGCGAATCTGGCTGCCCGGCGGTCCGCCGTCCCCGGCCACCGGCACCGATACGCAACCGGTGACATAGTCGTAGTCGCAGTGGTCGAGGTAGGCCAGGATGCCGGCCCACATCAGAAGTACGACAGCGCCATTGCGGTGATCGTTGTGAACCACCGCGCGGCCCATCTCGACCAGTGACGGCCGTAGCGAATCCAGCGCTTGGATGTCGAATTCCGTTGCGGTGTAAAGCCCTCCAGCGGCGATCGCGCCGGTAGGGGAAAGCATGCGATAGCAACCCACCAACTCACCGGAGTTGTCCTCGCGCACCAACAGGTGGTCACAGTGCTCGTCGAAGCGGTCGACGTCGAGGCCGTCGCCCTGCCCGGTCAGTGCGAAACCCGGCTCGCTGCTAAAGACGTCGTAGCGCAGCCGTTGTGCTGCCTCGGCTTGAGCGGGATCAGTGGACAACAACAGGGAATAGCGCGGCTCAGCCGACGAACGCAGGCCAGGGGCCGGTTTTTCAGCGGCGATGAGGACCGACTCAGTGCTCATGGGCGCCACTTCTCCCCATCGCTTCGCTCTGCATCGTCGTGTCGCGGCTCATGCCACCACAGTTGCGTTGTTGATCAGCTAGTTGGCATCCGAGCCGTAACGTGTCCGTGCACGGTAGATGACGATGTCGCAGCTCAATTCCAAACACTTGTCTGCGCGCGACGTTGCCTGGGTCACAAAATTGGTCCAATATTCAGCCGTGACCTCTACCAGCAGCGCAGATAGGTTCGATCCCGATGCGCTGCGCACGAAGTACGCCGAAGAACGCCAGCGACGTCTGCGCTCCGACGGCATCTCGCAATATGTCGAGATAACCGGCGCATTCAGCAAGTTCGGCGAGGATCCCTGGGCCGACCCAGACTTCAGCCGCGACCCGATCGTCGATTTTGCGGACGTCGCGGTCGTCGGCGCCGGCTTCGGCGGCCTGCTGATTGGCGCGCGGTGCAAGCAGCTCGGCGTCGAGAATGTGCGGCTGATCGACAAGGCCGCCGACGTCGGCGGTACCTGGTACTGGAATCGCTACCCTGGAATCGCCTGTGACGTCGAGTCCTACGTCTATATGCCGTTGCTCGAAGAGCTCGGCTACATCCCGACCGAGAAGTACGCCAAAGGCCCGGAAATTTGGGCGCACTGCCGTCGCATCGCCGAGCACTTCGACTTGTACCGCGACGCCTGCCTGCAGACTGAAGTGCAGGAAATCCGTTGGGAACCAAGCAGTTCCCGGTGGGTGATCTCCACCCACCGCGGCGACGAGATTCGTGCCCGGTTCGTTGCGATGGCCAACGGCTACCTGCAGAAGCCGAAACTACCTGGCATAGCTGGGATTACCGACTTCGGCGGCCATACCTTTCATACCAGCCGCTGGGATTACGAATACACCGGTAACGACCTGCGCGGTCTGTCCCACAAGCGGGTCGGGATCGTCGGCACCGGCGCAACGGCCATTCAGTGTGTGCCGCGACTCGCCGAATCTGCCGGTCAGCTGTTCGTCTTTCAGCGCACCCCGTCGACGGTTGACGTGCGTGCCAACCGGCCGACTGAACCGGATTGGGCCGCATCGCTGGAGCCAGGTTGGCAACAGCGGCGCATGGAGAACTTCCAAATCCTCACTGCCGGAGGCGCATCTGACGAAGACCTGGTCGATGACGCGTGGACCAGCCTGACCAAGAAAATGCCAATCGTCAACGAAGGTGGGCCGAACGCCGCCGAAATGGCCGACTTCGCCAAGATGGAAGAGATCCGAGCGCGCGTTGAAGCCATCGTCACCGACGCGGCCACCGCCGAGGCGCTCAAACCGTGGTACGGGTACTACTGCAAGCGGCCGTGTTTTCACGACGAATACCTGCAGGCGTTCAACTGCGGCAACGTCACGCTGGTCGACACCCAAGGCCTCGGCGTTGAGCAGATCACCGCCAATGGCGTGGTCGTAGACGGTGTCGAATACCCGCTGGACTGTTTGATTTTCGCCACCGGATTCGAGGTCGGCACCAGCTACTCGCAGCGCACCGGCTTCGAGATCGTCGGCCGCGACGGGCTGACCCTCACCGACAAGTGGGCCAACGGCGTCCGCACCTTGCACGGCTTGCACGTCAGCGGTTTTCCGAACTGCTTTATCGAGAGCATCGCCCAGTCCGGTTTCACCGTGAACTTCCCGTACCTGATCGACACTCAATCACGTCACATCGCCTGGGTGATCGCGTGGGCGCTGCAGCACGGCGCCACGGAGGTCGAGGCAACCCCGGATGCCGAAGCCGCCTGGGTCGACTCCGTCGTGCAACGCTCGAGCGTTATCGCCGGCCGGCGGGAATCGTGCACTCCCGGCTACTACAACCGGGAGGGCCAGGCGAGCGCGCGGCTGAACCAGGACAGCTTCTTCTTCGGCAGCCCGACCGAATACGCCGACATCCTCGACACCTGGCGGTCGTCGGGCACGCTGGAGGGCTTCGTCATTCGAGAGTCGACATCTGGCCGGGTCAACCGGTAAGCGCGATCAACAGAATCAGGCGTGGCTTCCGCCCACGCGCTACAACGCGCTCGATGAAAGTCACGACGATGAACTCCAGGCCATACTTGCGGCGGATCACGCCGGCCAAACGCTGAACCGTGGCCGGCTCGGTAATCACTTCGGCGATCCCATCCACCGGCTCAGCGCCTTCGCGGACCTTCCCACCACGGCTGCATGGCACCAGCACGACCCGGGGGTCGTTCTTGGCTCGCTTCGCCTTCCAGCTGTCGGCCGGCGTCCAGACGAAGAGGTGATCGCCGTCGCGGCCAATCCACATCGGCGCCGCGACCGGGGTGCCGTCCTTCTTGAAGGTCGTCAGCGAAACGAATTTCTCTGCACCCAATGCCGACAAGGCGTCTGTCATCGCGCTCCTAGATCACGCTGGGCCGAGAAAGTCAGCTGCTGACCGATTCGGATTCTGCAGGCAAGGGTATGGCAGGCAGTGTGCTCGCCGTCGACCGCCTGATTGCAGCGCCGTCGTCGGCGGCGTGGAACGTTCTGGTCGATCTCGATGCGTGGCCGCAGTGGGGCCCGACGGTCCGCGGAGCCCGGCTTGATTCGCCGCACACCGAACTGTCACTGGGCGCTACCGGCGTGGTGCGTACGTCATTGGGGTTCGGCGTCCCATTCGTCGTCACCGAGTTCGAGCCGGGCCGGCATTGGGCGTGGAAGGTGGCCGGCATCCCGGCCACCTCTCACCGGGTCGAGCCGGTCGGCCGCGACACACGAGTCAGCATCGGCGTCCCGTGGTGGGCCACCGGTTATCTTGCGGTGTGCTCGATTGCCTTACGTCGGATCGATGCGATGTTGAACGACGCGGCGTAGTGCCGGCTCACCAACCCATGGATCCCGGAATTCCCTTGAAAGGACCCACAATCCAGCTGGTTACCCAGCCGCCGTAGAAGCCACCCGGCTGCGGAATCACCTGCTCGCCGTTGACCGTGCAGCGGTCCACCGCCGCGGCCATCACCGCGATCGCACCCGCAATCGGGGCGAAATCGGGACTGGGCTGCCGGTAGGTCCACGCCGCTTGCGGCGCCACCCGCGTCTGGGTCACCAAGTCGTAATAGGTTGCCTGGCCTTTCCATTCACACCAGGAATTGCCGTCGGTCCGTCGCAGAACCCCGTCGGCGAAGGAAGTGCCGGGCAGATAGTAGGTCGGCGGATGGCTGGTCTCCAGCACCCGCCACCCGCGATCGGTCGACGCCACTGTGCGGCCACCCAACTCGATGGTGATCGAGCCGGTGAACTCCTCGAGCCGCGGCGGGCGCGGATAGTCCCACACCGACTCCTGCCCGGGGCCGGGCGTATCGGGCGTCGGCCAAGGTTCCACAGCGCCATTGTGCCCCCGTTCACACAATGTGTGACACGCTGCTCGGCGGGTATCCCCCACCGTCGGGCCGTACCACGCGGCGCTGAAGGCGAAAAGAGGGCGCTTTGACGGAAGTTGTCGATTCGGTCGAACCGACGCGGGCGGCGCCCATCGAGCAGTGGCCGGGCAAGGCCTATCCGCTCGGCGCCAGCTACGACGGGTCAGGCACCAACTTTGCGCTGTTCAGCGAGGTCGCCGAGAAGGTGGAGCTGTGCCTCTTCGACGCCGACGGCACCGAATCCAGGGTGACGCTCAACGAGGTGGACGGCTTCGTCTGGCACGGCTTCCTGCCGGCAGTCGAACCGGGCCAGCGCTACGGCTACCGAGTTTATGGACCCTACAACCCGGCTGCGGGGCAGCGGTGCAACCCGAACAAGCTGTTGATCGATCCGTATGCGAAAGCGATCGACGGCAACTTCGAGTGGCACCAGGCGCTGTTCAGCTACAACTTCGGCGACCCCGACAGCCGCAACGACGACGACTCCGCGCCGCGCATGCCGAAGTCGGTGGTGATCAACCCGTACTACGACTGGGGCAACGACCGGCCGCCCGGCCACGAATACGCCGACACCGTCGTCTACGAGGCACACGTCAAGGGACTGACCCAGCTGCACCCGGACATTCCCGAGCGGATGCGCGGCACCTATGCCGGCATCGCCCACCCGGTGATCATCGAGCATCTGAAAGAGCTGGGCGTCACGGCCATCGAGCTGATGCCGGTACACCACTTCGCCAACGACTCCACGCTGGTGGACAAAGGGTTGTCAAACTACTGGGGCTACAACACAATCGGCTTCCTGGCCCCCGATTCCAAGTACGCCTCCAGCACCACCCCCGGCGGCCAGGTGCAGGAGTTCAAGACCATGGTCCGCGCCCTGCACGAAGAGAACATCGAAGTCATCCTGGACGTGGTGTACAACCACACCGCCGAAGGCAACCACCTCGGCCCCACGTTGTCGATGCGCGGTGTCGACAACGCCGCGTACTACCGCTTGGTCGACGACGATCAGCAGTACTACATGGACTACACCGGAACCGGCAACAGCCTGCACGTCGGGCATCCGCACACACTGCAGCTGATCATGGATTCGTTGCGGTACTGGGTGACCGAAATGCACGTCGACGGGTTCCGCTTCGACCTGGCCTCCACGCTCGCCCGCGAGTTCTATGACGTCGATCGGCTGTCGGCGTTTTTCGAACTCGTGCAACAGGATCCGGTCGTCAGTCAGGTCAAGTTGATCGCCGAGCCGTGGGATGTCGGCCCGGGCGGCTACCAGGTCGGCAATTTCCCGCCGCAGTGGACGGAGTGGAACGGCAAGTTCCGCGACACCGTTCGCGACTACTGGCGCGGGGAAGCGGCGACGCTGGGCGAGTTCGCCTCTCGGCTGACCGGCTCAGCCGATCTCTACGAGTCGACCGCCCGGCGCCCGGTGGCTTCCATTAATTTCGTCACCGCTCACGACGGTTTCACGCTACGGGACCTGGTGTCGTACAACGAAAAACACAATGACGCCAACGGCGAAGACAACAACGACGGCGAGAGCAACAACCAATCATGGAACTGCGGCGTGGAAGGTCCGACCGACGATCCTGAGATCAGCGCGCTGCGTGCTCAACAGCAGCGCAACTTCCTGGCGACAACGCTGCTGTCGCAGGGGGTTCCGATGATCTCGCACGGCGACGAGCTCGGCCGCACACAGAACGGCAACAACAACGGCTTCTGCCAAGACAACGAGCTCACCTGGGTGCATTGGGACAAAGCGGACACCGAACTGCTGGCGTTCACCCGATCGGTGTCTGCGCTACGCGCCGCGCATCCGGTGTTCCGGCGCCGCCGATTCTTCAAAGGGGTGCCGGTCCGTCGGCGGGGCGTGGAAGGACAGCCCGACGTCTCATGGTTCCGGCCGGACGGCTCCGAAATGAACGACGACGACTGGGATTCGGGCTTCGGCAAATCAGTGGCGGTCTACCTGAACGGCCTGGGCATCCCCGACCTCGACGCCCGCGGGCAACGGGTTACCGACGACTCGTTTTTCCTGTGTTTCAATGCCCACCACGAGCCGATCGAATTCACCTTGCCGCCAGGCGAATTCGGCCCAGCGTGGCTCCCCGTCGTCGACACCGCCGAAGCGACCAACCCCGTTGATCGCCAACCGACTCCGGCTGGCGATACTGTTCGGGTAGCCGGACGAGCGACCGTGGTGCTGCAGGCCAGCGACGAGTAAACGGTCGGCTCAACCGATTCCCGGTCAGCCGTGCGGCGCCTCAGAGATCTTGCTGTCCGGCTTGCCGAGCGTCTGGCAGTAGGTCGCCGCTGACAGCCGGGTCGCGGTGATCTCCAGATTGGAGGGGTCGGCGCCGCTCTTGTCCTTGAGCATCTTGCTGACCTCGTCGTTCTGCTTTTTCTCGTCCTGCGTGGTGAAGTCCTTGCACTTGGTGTCACCACCGGTGTTGATGATCTGCGACGCAGAACATCCACTGAACAGAACTGCGGCGATCGCTATCGCGGCTGGCGCCATTGCCTTCATCTTCCGGCCTTTCCTGGAACGAAGTAGCAAGTCTCTGTACACCACTTCGCCGGATTTCAAACCTTGTCGACGCCGTCAGGCCGGTGGCACCCGGATGCGGATCGGGCCGCGTGCCGGCTGATCCGGATCGACGACCGCACCGCGCTGCGTGATTTCGACGTCGCCGTCGCGCGCCAACGCGAATGCGATGCTGCGGCTTTGGGCCGTCAGGTCGCGCCAGTCGTGGCCGCCGACGGCGCGCGCGGCATCCGACGGGCAGATGCTGGAGTTCGGTCCGCGATGCTGCGCGAGCGCCAGAATCGCGGCGCGTAGCCGGGTGGCCGCCGGTCCGCCATCGAGCGCGGACCGGGCGGCGCCGGCCGCGGGACCGTCGCCGTCGGCCACGCAGACCAACTCGCGATGAGGATCCGATCCGCCGCTGCTCACCTCATCCAAGCTAGGCCGAAACACACAGGCTAGGCCGAAACGCAAAAGGCGATCAGCCCTTGCGAGTCTTGACTGCCTCAGTGAGCTGCGGCGCGACCTTGAACAGGTCGCCGACCACGCCGTAATCGGCGATCTCGAAGATCGGCGCCTCTTCGTCCTTGTTGACCGCCACGATCGTCTTCGAGGTCTGCATGCCGGCGCGGTGCTGGATCGCTCCGGAGATGCCCAGCGCGATGTACAGCTGCGGAGAGACGGTCTTACCGGTCTGGCCCACCTGGAACTGACCCGGGTAGTAGCCGGAGTCCACCGCGGCGCGGGACGCGCCGACCGCGGCGCCCAGCGAGTCAGCCAGCTCCTCGACCACGCTGAACTTCTCGGCGCTGCCGACACCACGGCCACCCGACACCACGATGGTGGCTTCGGTGAGTTCCGGGCGGTCGCCGGCGACCGCGGGCTCGCGTTTGGTGACCTTGGCGGCGTTCTCGGCGGCCTCGGGTACTTCCACGGTGACCTTCTCGCCTGCGCCGTCGGAGGGCTCGGCGTCGACCGCGCCGGGCCGCACGGTGATCACCGGGGTGTCACCGTTGGCCTGCGCCTCGACGGTGAACGCGCCACCGAAGATGGAGTGGATGGCCTTGGGCCCGGCCTCCACACCGACCACGTCGACCAGCAGACCCGAACCGATCCGGGCCGCCAGCCGGGCGGCGATCTCTTTGCCGTCGGCACTGGCGGCCAGCAAAACGGCTGCCGGACTGGCGGATTCGGCCAGTGCGGCGAGCACGTCGACGGACGGGGTGATGAGGTAGTTCTCCGCCGTGTCGGATTCGGCGACGTAGATCTTGGCGGCGCCGGCCGCCTTCAATCCGTCGACCAACGGGTCGGCCGTGCCCGGCTTGCCCACCACGACGGCGGCGGGCTCACCCAGAACGCGTGCCGCGGTGATCAATTCGGACGAGACCTTCTTCAAAGCTCCATCAGCGTGCTCGACGAGCACCAGTACTTCAGCCATGAGTTATTCGATGTCTTTCAGTTAGGGACTACGTCTTAGATGATCTTCTGAGAAACCAGGTACTGGGCAATCTGGCTGCCGCCTTCGCCCTCGTCGGTGACCTTCTCACCTGCGGTCTTCGGCGGCTTGGGGGTAGCTGTCAGCACCTTGGAGCCGGCGTTCGCCAGCCCGACCTCATCGGCCTCGACACCGATCTCGGCCAGGGTCAGCTTGGTGACTTCCTTCTTCTTGGCGGCCATGATGCCTTTGAAGGAGGGGAAGCGCGGCTCGTTGATCTTCTCGTTGACGCTCACCACGGCGGGCAGGGAGGCCTCGATGGTGAACAGACCGTCGTCGGTTTCCCGCTCACCGGTGATCTTGTCACCGGCCAGTGACAGCTTGCGCAGGTGCGTCAACTGGGGCAGGCCCAGGTACTCGGCGATGATGGCCGGCACGGCGCCGCCGGTGCCATCGGTGGCCTCGTTGCCGGCGATCACCAGCTCGGTGCCCTCGATGGTGCCCAGCGCGCGCGCCAGCGCCCAGCCGGTCTGGACGACGTCGGAGCCGTGCAGCCCGTCGTCGAGCAGGTGGACGGCCTTGTCGGCGCCCATGGACAGCGCCTTGCGAATCGCCTCAGTCGCCCGCTCGGGGCCCGCGGTAAGCACGGTCACCGACCCCTCGGTGCCGTCGGCGGCCTCTTTCTCGCGGATCAGCAACGCCTCTTCGACGGCGCGCTCGTTGATCTCGTCCAGCACGACGTCGGCGGCCTCGCGGTCCAGCGTCCAATCGCCGTCTTTGAGTTTGCGCTCTGACCAGGTGTCTGGGACCTGCTTGATCAGAACCACGATGTTCGTCATGAGAGTGGCTTGTCCTCCTCGAGTCAATCCTGCAGCCGTAAGCGACAGGACTTAGGTCACGTCTTATGCGCCCCGCACCCGCATGTTACTGACCGGTAACTTTGTGCGGTTCGCCCTCACACCATAGCGGGTCGTCCTGCAGGTTCTGCCCCCACATGCCTTTGCTGGCGGCCAGAGACCCTGCCCCGCCGGCGGGATTGCCCGTAGTGAAGCATTCGCGAACCCGTCGCCACGCGTTAGCCTGCCTATGTAATGAGCGCATTCATCCCTGATGTTCCCCACGCCCCCGCCGATGCCGTTCTGCCGCTGACCGGTGAACGCACCATCCCGGGTCTCGACGTGGAGAATTACTGGTTTCGCCGCCACGAGGTGGTCTACCAGCGGTTGGCGCAACACTGTGCGGATCGCGAGGTGCTGGAAGCGGGCTGCGGGGAAGGCTATGGCGCCGACCTGATCGCCGGGGTCGCACGCCGAGTGATCGCGCTCGACTACGACGAGGCCACCGTCGCGCACGTGCGGGCCCGTTACCCGCGGGTGGAGGTCATCCACGGCAACCTCGCCGAGTTGCCGCTGCCCGACCACTCGGTCGACGTCGTGGTCAACTTCCAGGTCATCGAGCACCTGTGGGATCAGCCACAGTTCGTCAGCGAATGCTTCAGGGTGCTGCGGCCCAGCGGGCGGCTGCTGGTGTCAACCCCCAACCGGATCACGTTTTCCCCCGGGCGCGACACCCCGATCAATCCGTTCCACACCCGCGAGCTCAATGCGGACGAGCTGACGGAGCTTTTGCGCGACGCCGGTTTCGCGATGGACGGGGTGTACGGAGTTTTTCATGGCCCGCAGCTGGCTGAGATGGACGCCCGGCACGGCGGCTCGATCATCGACGCCCAGATCGCGCGTGCCGTCGCCGATGCGCCCTGGCCGGACCAGCTGCTGACCGATGTCGCCGCGGTCACCGCCGCCGACTTCGACGTCGTCGAGGCTGCGACGGAGCCGGCACATCACATCGATGACAGCCTGGACCTGGTGGCGATTGCGGTGCGCCCGTGACACCGGCGGCCAGGGAGGCGGTGCCCGGGCTGTTCACCCTGGTGCTGCACACCCATCTGCCGTGGCTGGCCCATCACGGCCGGTGGCCGGTCGGCGAGGAATGGCTCTACCAGTCGTGGGCGGCGTCCTACCTGCCGCTGTTGCGGATGCTGCGGCGACTGGCCGACGAAGACCGGCAGCGGCTGATCACGCTCGGTGTCACTCCGGTCGTGATGGCGCAGCTCGACGACCCGTATTGCCTTGACGGGATGCATCATTGGCTGGCCAACTGGCATTTGCGTGCCGCCGAGGCTGCCAGCGTCCGCCCCGGGGACGGGCCCGAAACGTCGCCGGCCTCAGCACCGGAGGCATTGCGCGCCTTCGGAATTCGCGAACTTGCCGAAACCCAGGAAGCACTCGAGGATTTCACCACGTACTGGCGCCACGGGGCCAGCCCGCTGCTGCGGGGCCTCATCGACGCGGGCACGGTCGAATTACTGGGCGGACCCCTCGCGCATCCGTTCCAGCCGCTGCTGAACCCGCGGCTGCGCGAATTCGCGCTGCGCGAGGGTCTGGAAGACGCCCGGCAGCGGTTGGCGCACAAGCCGATTGGCATCTGGGCGCCCGAATGCGCCTACGCCCCCGGTATGGAGCACGACTACGCCGCGGCCGGAGTCGGCCACTTCATGGTCGACGGCCCGTCGCTGCACGGTGACACCGCGCTGGGCCGGCCGGTTGGCGGCTCAGGCGTCGTCGCGTTCGGGCGCGACCTTCAGGTCAGCTACCGGGTATGGTCGCCGAAATCCGGCTATCCCGGCAACGCCGCCTACCGTGATTTCCACACCTACGACCACCGAACCGGTTTGAAGCCGGCCCGCGTCACCGGACGCAACGTGCCCTCGGAGAAGAAGGCACCCTACGAACCCGACCGCGCCGATCGCGCAATCGACAGTCACGTAGCCGATTTCGTCGAGATGGTCCGCAGCCGACTCCTGTCCGAATCCGCGCGCATCGGGCGACCTGCCCACGTGGTCGCCGCATTCGACACCGAATTGTTCGGCCACTGGTGGTACGAGGGCCCGGTATGGCTGGAACGGGTGCTGCGGGCACTGCCGGAAGCCGGCGTGCGGGTGGGCACGCTGAGCGACGCCGTCAACGCGGGCCTCGTCGGAGATGCCGTTGAATTACCGCCCAGCTCTTGGGGTTCCGGCAAGGACTGGCAAGTATGGGCCGGTGATAAAGTGGCCGACCTGGTGCAGCT
>Ga0302326_10015892_pt1 | contig 15792 bp, 12 predicted proteins | sample Palsa_T0_3_FD_202264 | JGI IMG/M metagenome (GOLD analysis project Ga0302326, IMG submission 202264) | Peat permafrost microbial communities from Stordalen Mire near Abisko, Sweden - Palsa_T0_3 | ecosystem: Environmental > Terrestrial > Soil > Palsa > Peat permafrost | place: Sweden: Abisko... | reverse complement strand
CCGGTTCCAAGCCCGTCGCGGCTTGCGCGGAGACCGTGAGGCAACTGAGGGCGAGCACCGCGAGGGCTGCGGCTGCTGAGAATCCCTTGGCACACACGAATGGGAAGATAGCGCCTCGCAAGGAGGGTATCGCCGCCGCTACAGACCGGTGGCCGGATTGGCGGCGAGCCCCTGCAAGGTGAGGTCTCGCGGATTTAGCTCGTGTGCCCTGTCGTAGTTTTGCTTTGCCGCTCCGATCGTGCGCTCTCGAAGCGAGATGTCCCCGAGCAACGTCCACGTGACAAAATTGTTCGGCTCATGTACGAGGGCTTGGCGCAGGACAGTCTGGGCCGCGGAGGCCTGGTCGAAGCGAGCGAGGGCGGCGGCCTTGACGTAATACGTTTCCATCGCATCGGAGTCGATACTCAACGAGCGGTTCGCGTCGGCGATCGCCGACGCCGGGTGTGCGGCGAGCTCGTGCTGGGCACGCGAGCGATAGATTTCCGCCAGCCCCTGCCGGCTGAGACTGGCTCCCGCCACAACCAGCGTCACCAGAATCGCCGACGCCCCTAAGGCAAGCGCCGGCCTGCTCGCAAATGCCTTGCCGAATCGGGAATACCCCGAGACGGCTGCTGCCGACTGAGGGCTCCGCGAGCGGACCAGAACCGCCGCTGCCGCGATCGCGATCGCGGTCAACCCCGGGAGCAGATGCATCCAGTCGACGCTCGTCTGAGCCAGCCACGCGATGACGGCACCCACTCCTGCGACCATCAACGCGCGTGACAGGGACGAGCGCGCTGCCGCGGGACGCATGCGCGCGATCCCCCAGGCGATCCCGCCGATGAAAGAGGCCAGCAGCAGGGCGCCCACGACGCCCAACTCGGAGAGAGCTTGAAGCTCGACCGAATGGGGCTGGTCGATGTCCTCGGTCGTGGCGCGCTGTTCGTAGTAGGAGCGCGGGTAGTTGCCCGCGCCCACACCGAGCACTGGATTTTCGCGCCACACCCGCCACGCGATCCGCCAGTAGTCGTAGCGGTTGCCTCCGCCGGACAGCAGCCGTGGTTGACTGGCTGTGGATGCAGTGACGCTGGCGCTTGGCGCAGCGAGATTGGTGAAGGCGTGCCACTGAGTGCGAGCGTTGTGCTCGACTCGGTGTGCGGAGCCGACCGCCACGATTAGCGCAACCACGACGGGGGTCACCAGTAGCCACGATCCAATTGAGCGTGCCCGCAGGCCCCACGGGCGAGGAGAGACAGCCAGCTCCCATACGAGAGTAAGCAGCGTCCAGGCCAGCCCCGCGGCGATCGCGGCGAGCAGCGCGGCCCGACCGGCGACGTGACCGGCTTCCACGGACACCGATCCACCTGCTGAGTGTTCATAGACGCGCAGCAGGTCTACGGCGGCGAGCGCGACTGCGCCTGCCACAACCAGCAATCCGTAGATCCGGCGGGTGCGGCCGGGGACGACCGCTACGACCACCACCAGCGCGAAGAGCATCGCCAGCGCGGTACCGCGCGACTGGGACAGCATCGCCAGGCAGGCCATCAGGGTGGCGATACCGGCCGCCGGCCCCGCCACCAGCGCGCGCCGGGTCTCGGCGGCGGCGAAGCACAGCCAGAAGCCGATCACGAACAGGCACCCCTCGCCGTTGATGTAGCCCAGCGGCGAGTTCAGGCGGCCTCCGAGAAAGAGTACGCCGGGATTCTCTCCCAGCAGCCGTGCGAGCACGGAGATCGCCACAGCAGCCAACCCGAGCCCGGCGGCTCCGAGCAGCACCGCCGAGCGCCGCTCGCTGCGCAAGAGCGCCAGCAACAGCAGCAGCAGCGCTCCGTAGGCCAGCCAGCGATTGCCGCTCACCACAGCGTTCTCCACCGATTCCGCCCAGGCGGTGGAGATCAGAGACCAGATGCCCAGACCCAACAGGCCCCCCATAGTCAGCGCCGCCGGGGCAGAGGGGCGAGTTGGTCGCGCCACCACCGCCACGGCACTCGCGGCCACGAGACCGAGCCCAATCGGCACCCAGGCCGAGGTGTCGTAGTAGGCGAAGAAGAACGGGCTCAGGCCAGCGCCAAAGCCAAGTAGCAGCAGGCCGATCAACGCAGGCGGCAAGCGATCAGAGATCGGCCCGCGCGACGAAGTGTGTGCAGTGTCCTTAGCCATTGGGGGTGCCGGGGTCCGCGACTGCGTCCTTTCGTGCAGATCGATTAGTCTGCTCGGCTGAAGCGAATGTGTCCGCATGGGCGGATGTCTCCCCTCAAGAGCAGTCAATCGGGCAAGGAAGCTGAAGCCCGAGAACAATAGCCTCCGTTGTCGATTGATTTTCGCCTACCAGCTGCTTTCGCCCTCGCCCTCATTGCCACCGTGCTCGCTGTCCCAATAGCGATCTCGGTCGCTCGGCGGGGGGGGCTGCTCGATCATCCGAAGGGCTGGAAGCATCATGTGCAGCCGACGCCCTATCTCGGCGGTGCGGCTCTCCTATGTGGTTTCTCGGTGGCGGTCGTGATGTTTGCCGAGGGGTTTGACAGTCTGGTGTGGCTCCTAATTTGCTGCGTTGCGCTTTGCGTCCTTGGGACCCTGGACGACCGGTGGGGGCTGCCAGCGACCGTCCGACTAGTAGCCACCACTGCTGCAGCCGTGGTGCTGTGGGACGTGGGCCTTGGCTGGTCAGTCTTTCCAAGTGCGACGGCCAACCTTCTACTGACCGTGGTGTGGGTGGTAACGGTCGTTAACGCGATTAACCTTCTCGACCTTCTCGACGGTGCCGCGGCGAGCACAGTCGCCGCGTGTGCTGCCACTTGCGCTGCGGTGGCGGGCGTCTTCTCCGATCCTCTGCTCGCAGTGCTTGCGCTCGCGCTATGCGGGGGATGTCTAGGCTTCCTGCGGCACAACCTCCGATCCCCGTCTGCGATCTTCCTCGGCGACGGTGGCACGATGCCCCTCGGATTGCTTGTTGCGGTGTTGATCGAGACCCTCTCATGGGGAAAGATGAGCGCGTTCGCAGCGATCCTCGGCGCGATATTGCTTTGCGGTCTCCCAATCTTCGACATGACGTTCCGCATTTTCTCCCGACTGCGCCGCGGAGATACACTGCTCACCGCCGGTCCCGACAGCGTCGCCAATTGGCTCCGAGCGCGGATGCCATCGGCGCGTTGGGTGGCGCTCACGCTCGGACTGACGCAAGTGACGCTAGGCGGGATAGTGGTCCTCGCGGTGAACTCGGGCTCGGAGGCGCTGCTCGTGGCCGGTCTCTGCGCAGCCTTGGTAGGGGGTTCCCTGATGGTCATGCTCGACGCATCCGGCTTCGGCCGCCATCTCGTGAAGGATCGCCCACCGACCGGCCGTCGCGCGCGCACGACTACAGGACGGTCGACTTCGCTGGCGGACGTATCCAGCGACTCCGGGTAGAGCTCCGGCTACCCGGCGCCGTCCGCCGCGGCTTCGCGCAGCACCGCAGCGATGGCGACCGTGGCCGTCGAGCGCTGGTAGCGTGCCTCGAAGCCGATATGGGCACGTTGACCCATTTCTGTGAGCGGCGCTTGGCGAGCTGCCCGTATGGCCTCGGCAAGATCGTGGGCGGACCCAGCGGGCGCCACCAGTCCACAACTGAACTCGTGCGCGATTCGCGCGGGCTCTGACTCAGCGTCCACGGATGCGATGAACGGCCGGCCCGCAGCCATGATGCCGTACGTCTTGCTCGGGGCTGCACAGCCCCACAGCCCTGGCACCAACGACACTACGTGAATATCCACGGCCGCCATCAGCCGCTGCGCCTCGGGCTTGGGCACTCTAGGCAGGAACTGCAGACTCGCAAGCTCGCTGGCCGCCGCCTCCCTGAGGAGGTTCTCTCTAGCCGGACCGTCTCCAACGAAGACGATCACCAGGTCCTCGAGGTCTCGCAGGGAGCGGGCCACCTGCACATACATGCCGAGGTTCTGAGAGAGCCCCATGTTGCCCGCGTGCATGACGACGAACTTTCCGTCCCATCCATACTCCGACCTCACGGCAGCGAGGTCTTGTGGGTTATTTTCCTGAGCCGATGCCCAGGTGGGGATGAAGCGCAGACGCTCGCGGGGGACACCTTCAGCGGCCAGCTTATCCTCCATGTCTCGCCCAACCACCACGATCCGGACGGCTCGTCGCTGGACATACCGGTTGATACTTCGCCAAACGCGCGTGAGTCTTCCCTCCCGGATCTTGCCGAGTGCAATCGTGATATCCGGATGCACGTCGTGACAGATCTGCACGAAGGCGCAACGATGCCTGGCCGCGGCTAGGGCTCCAATGAGTCCCACGAGTGGAGGATCGCTCATGCTCACGACGACGTCGGGCCCTCGCGCGAGACATGCAGCTCCGAGTGCCATTACCAGGAAGGAGAGATAGTCAACGAACCGCCTGGCAACGTTCCCCCGGCCCAGGGAGCTCGAGGGGACTGTTCGAACGGCTACTCCCGCCGGAGCAGGGTCGCGTCGCCCTGGATCGTAGCTCGGTCGTCCGACGATCACTTCGACATGGTTCTCCACAGCCAGGTCACCGCTCAACTCCGCAAGCAGTTGCGCGGTGTTCGCCGTGTCTGGCGGGAAATACTTGTTGACGATCAGTATCCGCAGGGGCGGTGCCGAGGCGACTGTTCCCTCACCTGTCACTAGCGGAGATTGCTGACGATGATCTTAGTCACACGCTCGGCCACTCCCGTGTCATCGGCATAAGGCGAGCGCCATCCGCGATCTGCGGAGATCATGATGTCAACGCACGTGGCCAGGTGCTCAGGGTCCTGCAGACCTGAGAGGATGTTCGAGCCGCATTCCACAGTCTCAGGACGCTCGGTGCTCTCGCGACAGGTCACCGCTGGGACGCCCAGCAGACTGCACTCCTCCTGCACTGTGCCGCTGTCTGTGAGAACGCACCGCGCACCGGCCTCGAGCGCCACGAAATCGCCAAAGCCAAAGGGCTCGTGGAGCTGGATACGGCGATCGAGGACGATGTTCTGGTCTGCGAGCTTCGGACGTGTACGGGGATGCACACTCCACACCATCGGGATGTCCAGCCGCTCTGCTAGGAGATTCAGCGCGGCACAAACGACTCCCAACCGCTCGGGAAAGTCGACTGTCTCCTCGCGGTGAGTGGTGACCAAGATGTATTCGCCAGAGCTAACGCCGCAGTCGGCAAGTGCGCTAGATGCCTCCCACAGCCCGCGAAAACTCTCGAGCACGTCAACGATCGGGTTGCCCGATACGAAGATCTTCTGGGGATGAACTCCCTCGGCCAGAAGATAATCGCGGGAACGCGAGGTGTATGGGAGCAGCCAATCGCTGATGTGATCGATGAGACGGCGGTTCTTCTCCTCAGGGACACGCCAGTCAAAGCATCGATTGCCGGCCTCCATGTGAAAGATCGGTATGTTCATCCGCGCGGCGGCGATCGCCGAGAGCCCGCTGTTCGTATCACCCAGTACCAGCAGTGCGTCCGGGTCATGGCGTCGCAGCACGTCCTCGCTGCGCGCGATGATGTGGCCGATTTGCTGGCCCACCGTCTCCGCGCGGACATCGAGATACTCATCCGGAGCTGGCAGGCCCAGTTCGGCAAAGAAGACGTCTGAGAGGCGCGGATCATAGTTCTGACCCGTATGAATGAGAACGTGGTTCAGACCCACCTCGGCAAACCGCTTGAGCACGAGGCTCAGGCGAATAAACTCCGGCCGAGTTCCGGCTAGGACCATCACCTTCATCGGGTTCACCCCACCGGTGGATATACCCCGGCCATCGCCGGATCTATGAATTCGGCGGTCGCGAGCAACGCCTCGAGCGCCTCTCTCTCGATAACGGCGTCGGCGGAGGAATAGTCGCCCTGCAGAGGACGGCTCGCCTGCTCACCGGCAATCTCCGGGAGCTGGGGCTGAATGACGTAGTGCTCATCGCGCTCTATCGTGCGGAACGCCTCCTCCTCGGACACCAGTATCTCATGGATCTTCTCGCCCGGTCGGATACCGGTGAAGACGGTCTCTATGCCCCTCTCGCCAATCAACTGAGCGGCAATGTCCGTGACGCGTGCCGATGGCACACGCGGTACGTATACCTCCCCGCGTTGTGCGCCGCGTAGCGCCGCGAACACCGTGTCGACTGCGCTGTCGAGACTCAGCAGGAACCTGGTCATCTCCGCCATCGTGATGGTCACCGGACCGCCGTGGGCGATCTGATGCTTGAATAATGGGAGGACCGAGCCCCTCGAGGCAAGTACGTTGCCGTAGCGGACGGCCACCAGCCGACAGTGCTCTTGCTGGATGTTCGCCTCGATGAAGATTCGCTCCTGCAACGCCTTGGTCATGCCCATGACGTTGATCGGCTTGCAGGCCTTGTCTGTGGACACGCCAACTACGGTGTGCAGTCTCGGAGCGCTGCGCATGGCACGGACAAGGTTCTCGGCGCCGAGCACGTTAGTGGCCACGGCCTGAGCGGGGAAATACTCGCAGGCGGGAACTTGCTTCATCGCTGCTGCATTGATCACGACGTTGCTGTCGGCGACCGCGGCTTGGAGACTCGCGTAGTCTCGAACGTCACCGATGCGGAACTCGAGCAGTTCGTCGAAGTTCGCGTAGTAGATGTCGTCGGTCGCTTGATAGGCATGCTTCCAAGTAGACTTCATCGCGTACTGCTTGGCCTCACAACGGGAGTACACGATGACCTTCTTGGGTGTGCCCATCTCACCGCGCAGCAGCCGACGCACGAGAGTTTGGCCGAGCGAACCTGTGCCGCCTGTGATTAGAACCGTCGCGTCATCCAGCATTGTTGGAATAGGTCCTTCCTCTCGCGTACTCGGCGAGCATCTCTTTCCACGAAGGCACGACGAGTCCAGTCAAATGGCGTAGTCGCTCGGAGTCGAGGGCTCGATTGATCACGGGATCATCGATGGGGACGATCTCGACATCCAGTGCCAGGATGCCACGTAGCGCTCCGAGCAACTCGTACTTGTCGATCGGGTCGCTCGAAACGTGGTAGAGACCGCTGAGCTCGGGATGCTCGGTGATCAGCCGACCGATGACGCGGGCTAGGGCGCGCGTAGTGAGCCCGGAGAAGATCGCGCGGGTAAAGCCATTGACCCGTCCGCCGTCCTGCGCGGCAAACCACTCGAGCAGGCCGGTCGAGCGCTCGAGCTCCCAGCCGATGATCGAGGTGCGCAGCGTGAGCGATCCAAGTGTGACGACCTCGCCCAGGTGCTTCGTCAGTCCGTACATGTCGTGCGAGTCGGGCCGGTGCTCCTCCGTATACGCTTCGCCGATGGGAAGCTCGCCGGAGAACACGCAGTCGGTGCTGATGTGAATAAATCGAGCGCCGAGTGACTCGCATGCTGCCGCGCATTCGTGGGGAAACAAGGCGTTCAGTCGGATGGCCGGCAAGGGCTTGGACGCCGCTTCGAGCTGCTTGACCAGACCTATGCAATTGATCACCGTCGTCGGCGCCACCGAGGCGATCAGCGAGGCGACATCGTCGCTGGTCGCATCGAACTCGTGGAGTTGCACGACTGTCTCGAGGGCGCCCGCACGATCTCGGCTACGGATCGTGGCGTGGACGTCGAAGTCGGCGGCAGCTAACTCAGCGACAACTACGTGCCCGAGCATGCCGGTGGCGCCCAGTACCAGTACCGTGGGCTGTGCGCTTCTCACCGAGCATGCCTCTGTGCTTGCACAGCGGGCAATATACCGGGCGCAGCCTGACAGGGGCTCTACCTCGCTCGATCGTCTTTGCCGGAGTGCGAACACCATCCGGTAGGCGGACAGGCAGCTCCCGCTCCAGTCCAGTCGTGCGACAGCACACCGGCGCCCGGCTTTCGCGCACCACATCCGGCGCCCCAGTGGGCGACCCCTTGAGGCCGTTAGGATGTCACCACATGAGCGCGCGCTTTGACGATCTGAAGGTGTTGGTGAACGCTGTCTCTGCTCGTCGTGGCGGTGGCGCCACCTTTCTCTTTGAGCAGCTACGCGCTCTAGAGAAGCTCGGTGACGTACACCTGACCATTGTCACAACTCGAGTGGCATACCCTGCCGTACGGCGCTTTTGTCCTAAGTCCGACGTGATCGCGTGGCAAGGCCGGCCGTTACCTCTGCGGATCATGCATGAGCAGATCGGTCTTCCGAAGCGCGCTCGCGGTTACGATGTTGTTTACATGCCGGGCAATTTTGCTCTTGCCCGAACTTCTGTCCCCCAGGTGATGGTATTACAGAGCCCGTGGCATTTTGGCGGCGACGCGCGTCTGGCGAGACGCCGCTGTGCTCCGGCCATGCGTGCGCGGTTCGCCGTGGAGGAACTCGCCGCGCACGCGTCGGTGCGCAACGCGGACCAAGTGATCTGCGTTTCAGAGACGATGAGATCGTATGCCGTCGAAGACGTGGGACCACTCTCCAAGATCAGCGTGGCTCCGTCTGCGCCCCCCTCCTTCCCTCCCTCCGCCATGTCGCCACGGACAGAGCCGTATGTGCTATCCGTCGGCATCGATCTGCCGCACAAGGACTGGTCCGGGTTGATCGGTGCCTTCGAGCGCAAGGTTGATGTACCCCCTTTATGGTTAGTGGGCTGGTGCTCAGCGGCCCGACGTCGTGAACTAGCTACACGTTTGAAAAATGGTTCAGTTCGCTTTCTGGGTCCGGTCACTGACCGCCGCGTCCTCGGCGATCTGTACCGGAACGCCGCGTGCGTGATTGCACACTCCCATCTCGAGAGTTACGGATTCACGGCCGTCGAGGCTCTCTCCTTGGGCCGCCCTCTTGCGGCGAGCGATATTCCGGCACATCGAGAGTTTTGTGGCTCAGCCGCGCACTTTTATGATCCCTGTGACCCTGATGCATTAATTTCGGCGGTAAGGGACGCGGCTGTGGACGGGCCCCCGACAGTCAAAGCGCCGGCACTGGCTCTCTCCTGGAATGGCAACGCGCGGCTGACGCGCGAGGGCCTGGAAAAGGCAGTATGTGGCGTTGGCCGCTGAGACTTCGCACCGAGGCCAACAACTATGGTATGTGCGATCCCTCCGAGTGCGCCTGCATTTCGGCTCGGCCAGGAAGGCGAGCAAGACGGGCTAGGGTTCGCACATCGTCCCAGCCTGGGATCAGCACCCGGTATCCCCCGGCCCGAGCGACAAAAAGCCTCGATTGAAGCGCCAGGAAGACGACGTACGCTGTACTTGACGCGATCGAGGCCTCGCGGAGTCCCAGCGGTCGAAGAAGCAGGACGTCGAGAGCGATATTCAACGCCAGTGCGATGCCGGCAGCGAGAACCGCGGGCAGGGGATAGCCTTCACCCGCAAAGTGATGTGACAGCACGGCGGCAAGGCCGAGGGCGAAAATCCCCGGGGCTAAGAGTTGGAAGAGCGAGGCGGCAGGCGCGAACGAATCGCCGAACAGTAGGCGCACCAATGGCCCAGCCAGAGCGGCGCATACGATACATGCAACTCCGAGTACGATCACAGTCGCACGGAAGGCCGCGGCGCTGGCCGCGGGGCCTGAGCCTCGGGCGACGCGGGGGAGTAGATTGATCCCCACCACCAGTGGGATCAAAAGCATCGCTTCGGCCATGGTTGCGGAGACAGAGTAAAGACCCGCGGCTTTGGCTCCCAAGTAGGCGTTCACGAGCAGTAGGTCAAGCGTAATCAGTAGTAAGCCGAGTACGGTACCCAGGTATACGCGCGCTCCGTAGCGCAGCATCTGCCCGAGTAAGTCTTGCTGCAGCTGCGGGCGCCACCACTTGGGGGTCCGAAGATGAAGGATGCCGAGTGCGGCCGCAAGCCACCACGCGCCAATCAAGATGGCGACTGCGGCCACTTGGCTCAATCCTACGAACGTCTCCCAGATCAATAACCCGGTGACTGCGGAACCGGCGCGATATAGGTCGAGAGAATTGTAAGCCCGGGCACGGCCCTGGCCGAGCAGGATGCCCTGGAGCAGGAGCATGTAGAGAATTCCAGGAGCACCCACAGCGACGAGGACCGTGATGCCCCAGCCTAGACCGACGACGTTCGGCGCCACAGCACGAAGGGCGATGACTCCGATGGCGAGCCCCCCGCCAATCACGATCGTCAGCAGCAGCGCCTGGCGAACCGCTTGCGCCGGAGTCGACTTTCCCCCGGCGACGTAATAGGCAAAGCCGCTGATGAAACCGGCGCTGCCCAATTGCACCAGGATGGCGCCCAAGGTCAGTGCGACGGCGACCGCGCCGCGGCCCGTCGGACCGAGGGCGCGAGCCACGATGACGGTGCTCGCGAAGGCCAGACCGTACGTCACTGCTTTCGCGAGGAATGTAATCGACACGTCCCCGGCGAACCCTGTTCCATCGCTCTTACCCGCCGGCTCGGGTATGTCGAGGTCTCCTGTCCCGGGCGCGGGCATTACCCCTGCTCTGCGATCTGCCGGATGAAGGCAGCGAGCTTCCGACCCTGGACCGACCACTGGTGAGTGCTCAGCACCTGTTTACGCGCCGCCGCGCCCCTCGTCCAGCGCGCACGGGGATCCATCGATGCAAGGTGTGTCAGGGCCTCTGCGAGCGCTTCCGGGCTCTCCTCGTCCAGGAGGAACAACACCTCACCGAACTCCTCCTGCACGTGGCCGGTGCCTGTGCTCAGCACCGGCACGCCAGTGGCCAGATACTCGACCAGCTTGGATGGGAAGAAGTAGTCAGTGTTAATACGCTCGGTGATCCGGAGATTGAGGAGGAGGTCAGCCTCACCGTATAGCTCGAGGACCTCGTTCTCTGAGAGATAGCCGCGGAAGTCGATCCGAGCATCGCCGGCTGCTGCTCGCTGGATCACCTCTTCCTCGGGTCCGCGTCCTGCAACGAGCAGCCGGAGTTCGCGACCATCGAGTTGGGCGAACGCGGCGACGATCTCTGGGATGCCGTTGATCTTCGTAAGCGAGCCTGCGAAGGCGATCGTGAAGGGTCGACCCACTGCTGAGGGGGGTACGGATGGGTGATGCTCGAAGCGACTGACGACGGTATCGCCGACGCCTCCCTCGTTTCGTACCCACGGTATTCCCGGAGCGAATTGCTCAGCTATGCGACGACTGGCGACGCTCAGTCCGTCGAAGCGGGGGATCAGACGGCGTTGCAGCCAGAAGTCCAGCCGCCGCGACCATGAGTCAGCGACCGTTTCGCCGGGCACGAAGATGTCGTTGACCGATGCAATGGGCGACGCTCCGGACAGGCGGGCCGCGATCAGCGTGAACAGTCCCGGCGGCTCCGTGAGATTGTAGGTAAGCACCGTCCTCTTGACTCCAGGTGGCGCTTTCCAGCGCACCAGCCGCGAGAGCACGATGAGCCCGACAGTGAGCGGGCGGATCACTGGAAGATTGACATATGGAAGCAGCTCGATCGAAAGGCCCGACTCAACTTCCTGGCGACTGCCGCGAACGAAGAGTGTGCGAGACCGAGGGAAGAGCCTCATTGGACGTTGGGAGAGGATCAAACATGCCGGCAGCCCGGCTTCGCTGAGCGCCAAGAGCAAACGCTCCTGGAACATATTCCCTGCACGGTTGCAGGCCTCGTTCCAGAAAGGGGCGCAATCGGGAACCAGCGTCCCGACGAACGCAAGCGCGATGTCGCTCTCAGCGGAGCGGGTCATTCCGAAGCTGGGGAGGGCGCCGTGGTCCGTCGCGTCCACATCCAGAGTGCTAGCAACCCGATAAAACCCACCGTGCTTTCTCCGCTCGAGAGGAGCTGATCGTTTGCGGGGAGATAGGCGATCATCAACACGAGCAGCGCGAATGCTCCGACGGCAAAGGGATTGGATCCCTCTAAGGTGTCGAGCCACCCGAGGGCGAGCAGGCGGCCGATAAGCACCATTAGCAATAGCACCCCCGGAAAGGTGATATCGGACGCAATCCAAGCATAGAAGGTGCTCCACAGCCCGTACGCGTCCCAGCCGTCCTTATATTCGACGCGCATCGGATATGGGCGATCCTCGAACTTTGTCGAGCCCACGAGACGACCGCCGGCTCGCGCAAGGAATTGTGAGCCGCCTAGGCCGTACGTGGGCACATACGGCTGTTCCAGGGCGAGCGACAACCCATAGTAGCCCTGAGTGAGATACCCGGCAAGCGCGATAAACGAACGGCGGAGGCGTTCCGGCAGCGGTGCCACCAGCCAGTAGTTAAGATGGGCGAGGACGAGGGGAGATCCAGCGTGCGGGTGTTCACGTTGATACTTCGCGGGGCTGAACGCATATCCGCGCGCCACGAGCGCGGCATACTGTGCGTCCGGCGGCCGCGCGGGAGAGCTCCAGTTTGGGGCTCTCGCATTGATATCGAGGCTGACTGCGAGGCCACCGGTGCGCGATGACTGACCCGCTGAGAAGAATACGAGTAGAAGCGCAATCGCGGTGATCCCCGTGCCCGCCACGGCAAGAACGTGGCGCCGGCCGACGGATATGCGCCCCCCCAGCACGGCGGCCGCGCCAAGCGCTGAGATCAGGATAGCGGTGTCTGCGAGCGCCTTATTTGTGCCGGAGGCCACATAAATGCCCAAGTAACCGCCGATCGCGATAAGGGCCATGACACGCATGGACTTAGTCAAGGTTTTCCAAAAGTAGACTGTCAGCGGCAGCAGCAGTGTGAGCGGCACCCCTAAGAGGATGCGCACGTACTCGATCCACTGCCCCGAGGCTTGGAGCGCGACCGAGTTTGTGTACGCTGAACCAGGATCGCGAAGTCCCCTCACGACATTCGGATACCAAGACCCGGTTCGCGCATGCGATGTTGCTGGCAAGACAACCAGTGTCGTGCCCACACACACCCAAAATACAGATCGCAGCGACCAGCGCCCGCTGTAGGAGCGCGGCGTACCAAACACAGCGCTCAGGTATCCGCCGAGCAGGCACAGGGGCGCGAGGATCAGGAAGCCATAGAGGAGAACCGGGTCTTTGATCGGCCATGGCCACAGTCCCGATGCCAGGAGCAGAACTGTGCAGCTGAGGTAGATCATCGCTACTACGATGGGCGCAAGACGCACCAGTCGGGACGGGTCCGACTTTTGTCGTGGGCTGCTTTGATCGTCTTTGATAGGCGCCCGATCCCCGCCGTATACGGTATCTGTGGGCGCTTGCCGTGGGCTGTCAGCTGATTTCGACGCGACTACACGGCGGTCTCGGTTGATCAATCCGCGCAGCAGGAACACGCACGCCTGGTAACGCGCGTGCGCTCTCGTCCGCATTCGACTTACAGGCGCGTTCACGGGTCGCATGATCCCAGATCGTCAGGTTGCCTCGGACTGCCTCAGCGAACAGTCGCAGGTAGCGCGTCGGCGCGTGGAGGATTCGGGTACTCTTCGTGCGCTCCGTGAGCCTCTCTCGCCATCTAGAAGGAGCGCACCGACAGACTGGGAGCTGGGCCGGATGAGCGCCCTACCGGGCGATCGTCGCGCCGAGGAGACCTTGAGCGCCGCCGAGGCAAATCGCCGCTATTACGCGGGGCGGGCCGCCGAGTACGACGACACCGAGGAGTGCGTGACGCTCGAGCGTCATCGAAATCGTCTTCGCCATGTTCTCGCTACCGCGGTCGCCGCCGCCTCAACACACGATCGGGTGCTGGATGCATGCGGCGGCTCGGGCTATGCGTCCCTTGAGCTCGGGGCAATGGGTCTCGACGTCGTCACCGTGGACATCTCCCCCAATATGCTCGCGATCTATGAGAGGAAGGCATCCGCCGCAGGACTCACCGCCACGGCGGAGGTTGGCGAGATCGCCTCGTTTCTGTCCAGGAGCCGCGATCCGTGGGACCTCGTCGTCTTTTCCTCCGCACTGCATCATCTCGACGACTACCGGGGAGTGCTGGATGCCGTACTTGAGCGGCTCGCCCCCGGGGGAGTGATCGCCACGGTTTTCGACCCCATTGCCGCAGGAAAACTCGCCCAAGTGATCCGCTATGTCGATTATCTGCTCTGGCTGGCGGTGACACGGCCACGCACATTCCTCGGCAGGTTGGGCCACCGAGCGGCACGGGCCGGTGCGAGCTCGGATAGCGTCGGGCGGGTCGCGGAGCGTCATGCACTCACCGGGATCGACGACACCGCCTTAGCCAAACACTTCGAGGACAGCGGCTTGGAGGTCATTCTCCACGAGCGGTCATATGAAGCGCGGTTTGCGGCGATGCGGGGACTGCTTCGTCTGCTCGCGCGGCCGACGGGGTTCGCGTTCGTTGTTCGACGGATCGTCTAGAGATGCCGCTGTGAGTCATTCTTCGCAGGATCGAACGGATGATCGTCACCGATGGTCGTGCGCGAAGAGCAACGGGCGAGTGGAAGGGGGACTAGCAGCCGATGTCGATGAGAGCTGAGGGCTCGCGGCGAGTTGCCGCGGGACACATAAGGCCGCGGACCGCCGTGGTGTACGGGATGGTGCTCGTGTGCCTGCTCATCACGATCGCGGCGGCCACGCCGGCGAGTTCGAGCGCCGAAGCCCAGAAGGCGATGTGGGGCCCCGCCATCCACGAAGGGACCTCCCTCTTCCCCACCTACCGCGACCTCGGCGTGAAGATCTACGAGGACGACCTGCACTGGAACTTGATCGCATTACGCCGTCCCCATAGCCCCACCAACCCCAACGACCCCGCCTACACCTGGCCGGCTGAGGTCACCCAAGCCGTCGCCGAAGCCCAGCGCTACCACATGCAAGTGGCTCTCCAGATCGTCGGCGCGCCCACCTGGGCCAACGGCGACAAACCTTGGAACTGGGCGCCGATTCACGCGGCGGACTACGCCAACTTCGCGATCGCCGCCGCGAAGCGCTACCCGTCGGTGCATCTGTGGATGATCTGGGGCGAGCCGTCACGTGGGCACAACTTCGAGCCGCTGACGTCGGCGAAGCCCTTTACGAAGCTGAACGCCCAGCAGCAACTCGCGCCACATATCTACGCCCGCATGCTCGATGGGGCCTACGAAGCCCTGAAGAGCGTCAGCCGCTCCAACCTCGTGATCGGTGGCATGACCTACATCGGCGGGGAAATCTCCACGCAGCAGTGGATCGAAAACCTGCGCCTGCCCGATGGCAAACCGCCCAAGCTGGACATGTATGGACATAACCCGTTCAGCTTCCGCGCTCCAAATCTCTCCAACCCCCCCTCGCCCGACGAGGAGATCGACTTCTCCGACCTCGGGCGGCTGAGCAAGCTCGTCGATCGCTATCTGGGACGGCCGGGAAACCCCGATCCGAAGCTGTTCATCTCCGAGTGGACGATCCCGACCAAGATCGACCTCGAGTTCAACTTCTACGTGGAACCATTGGTCCAGGCCCAGTGGATCACCGACGGTCTGCATCTCGCCGAAAGCCTGCCGAGTATCTATGCGGTTGGTTGGATCCACCTCTACGACGAACCGCCCACCACCTACGGCGGCCTGATCGAAACCGACGGCGTCAAGAAGCCCGGCTACGCGGCCTTCAAGGACGGTTGAGCGCCGCGCTGTTCGCTCGTGACAGGTGGGAGCTGAATAAACTCCCTCAGCCAATGCCCTCCAAGCTGACGATCAACCCCCAGAACGTCGTCCACGAGACGATCGACGGCGAGACGATCCTGATCCATCTCGGGACGGGCACCTACTACAGCCTGGACGGTGTGGGAGCCCAGATCTGGGGGCTGCTGGCGGCGGGCGCCTCCCAGAGTGAGGTGGCGGCGGACGTGGCCAGCGGCAGCGACGCCGATCCGGCGGCGGTCGAGCAGGCGGTGGAGTCGCTCGTGGAGGAGCTTCTCCGCGAGGAGCTGCTCGCGCTCGAACCCGGCGACTCTGCGCCTGCTGACTCAGCCTCCGAGCCGTCCTCCCCGCTCACGACCTCCGAGCCGTCCTCCCC
>Ga0302326_10015891_pt1 | contig 15794 bp, 18 predicted proteins | sample Palsa_T0_3_FD_202264 | JGI IMG/M metagenome (GOLD analysis project Ga0302326, IMG submission 202264) | Peat permafrost microbial communities from Stordalen Mire near Abisko, Sweden - Palsa_T0_3 | ecosystem: Environmental > Terrestrial > Soil > Palsa > Peat permafrost | place: Sweden: Abisko... | reverse complement strand
TCGTCGCCAACGCGACCGGCATCGCGACGTGGAACAAGACGCTCGTCGCGGCACTGCGGGGCGGCGGATGGAACGTCGCGACGTTCGTCGACCAGCCGGCTCGGCCGGCGACCGCCGTCTACGGCTCGGGCGCAGCGGCCAACACGTTGGCAGCGGTGTTTGGTATCGGGCGCAGGCGTGCGACGACGACGACGCTCGTGGTCGGCACCGACTACGCACCGAAGGAGGACTGATCGCGGAGTTCCGCGCGCCGCCGTCAACGCCGTGAACGTCACGTGCGCAAAACGGCACTCCCCAGCCCTCAACCCGCGCGGGCCGGCGCGCGATCGGGTCGAAATTCGGCCTCCAGTGGACACGGCTCTGCCCCCTTCAACGCCGAGTTCGAACCTCGGCCGTCATGTGTTCGGAGTAGCGGCGTTGGCCTTCGGCCTCGTCGCGCTGACCTGGCATGATTACAAGGAATGGGATCAGCTGCGGAACACCTTGAACGCGACCGCCGGCCCGATCTTTGTCTACGCGAGCGCTGCCGCCCAGATCTTCGGCGGCGCGGCAATTCAGTTCCAGCGGACGGCGAAAATGGGCGCGCTGGTCCTCGGCGCGGCATACCTTGCCTTCGCCCTTCTGTGCGTGCCACGAATCGTCGCCGCACCGCGAACGTACGATCCCTGGGGCAACTTCTTTGAGCAATTCTCGCTCGTGACCGGAGCGGCGCTCGTGTACGCGCGCCGCTCACCGGCATGGGCACCGGAAACGATCGGCCGGGCCGGCGGCATTCTCCTCGGTATCTGTGCCGCTTCGTTTGCACTCGAACAGTTCTTCTTTCTCGGCGCTACCGCCGATCTCGTTCCGAAGTGGATTCCACCAAGTCAGATGTGGTGGGCGGTCGCGACGACCGCTGCGTTCGCACTCGCGGCCGTGGCTCTTCTTACGGGCCGATCGGCGCTGCTTGCGACGCGACTGCTGACCGCGATGCTCGTGCTCTTTGGGCTCCTCGTGTGGGTACCGTTGCTGTTCTCGAATCCGCACGACCATACGAATTGGAGCGAAACGGTGGAGACCTTCGCGATAGCCGGAGCCACATGGATTCTCGCCGACATCCTCGGCGAGCGCCGGCGCAGTGGCGATCGCCTGTGACTCCTCGGCTGCCAAGCGGCGGGGCGCGGATCGCTCGCGCGTTCTCGTCGCCGTACGCGCACGAGAAGCAGACCGCGATCGCGTGCGCACGATTCTTCCCGCGGACGCAACAGAAGCCTACGGGAAACAGGCTTCCGTCGCGTTCGCTATTCGTTTACGTCGTGGCGGGCTTCTGCACGGCCACGCCGATCGGCTCGATGATGCCGGTGACGTCGAGTATCGGCGAACCGCCCGCCGGATAGGCGAACTCGTCCGCATCACCGCTGCCGGCGTTCGCCGTCCACAGGTACTTGTCGCCCTTGGGTACGTCGCTCTTTACGAAGGCGAAGGTGACCGGGTCGCTGATGCCGCCGCCAAGCGTCGTGGTCGACGAGGACGATGTAAAATTGGGTGCGGTCCACGTCGTGATGGTCAGAGCGAGCTGATCGTCGACGGCAAGGTCCCCACTCGTCGTGAACTGGACGCCGCCCGGAAACTGGAGCCCGATGCTGGTGAGCGGCGTGCAACTGGACGAACCCGCGCGCACGAGGTCGACGTGCGGGATCCCGCTCTCATCCTCACCGTCGACCGCCACATCCCCCTTCTTGTCGACGCCGACGAAGTAGTAGCGGTAGAGGTCCGAGCACGTCACGGTCTGCAAGAGCGTGCCGCTGCTGCTGTATTCCTCTAGATTTCCTGCCGTGCACGATGGAACGCTGCAGATGTTCGAAACCCAGATCTGCGCGCCGCGCTTGCCGACGGCCACGCCGGCCGGATATTCCCCCCGAGACGGAGATCGTCGACGTCGGACTCGTCGACGGTGGCGTGAACACGAGAATCTGCGAGTCGTTCGTGTTGGCGACGTAGACGTTGGTCTTCGTCGCGGCGAGGCCCTGAGGGCCACTGATGCCGCCGCTGACGATGTACGTGGGTGATCCGCCGGTCGCCGCATAGCCGTACAGCACGTTCGCGCCGTAGTCCGACACGTAAACGGACCCGTGGCCAGTTCGGTCGGGAATCGCTTGATGATGCCGCAGGATCGCGCCGCCTGCGAACGCTGCGGCGAGGTTCCCTCTGCTGGATGGTGCACCGTGACGGCTGACGGATTGCGAACCCGCGGAGCCGTGCGCCGACGGTAGATTCGCGGTTCCCGGTGAGCCGCTGCCCGAGCAGGCGGACAGAACGAAGCCTGTTGCCAATGCAAACAGACCGTAGCCAGAAAGTCGCATAGCTTGTCTCCACAAATGCGGGTCGCCGGCCGCGGTAGCCGCGCGGCCGAGTCCCGCCGGAAGGTGGGGGGGGGCGTTGGCGCATGAGCCGTCGCCGGCTCGTACGGACCAGCGAGTCAGGCGTTGCCTCGGCGTACGAGAAGGACCTTCCACCACAAGCGCAGCGACGCAATGCCCAGGCAACCTACACGCTTCTTTCAGAATCCCGGTGCGCGCTGCGCGACGGCTCGACCCGCGCGCGGACGAAGGCCGACGGTGACCGATGCCGCATTGGCCCGGCATGGCCGAACTCGTCGCCGTCATTACCGCCGGCGGTCGCGTCGACGGAGCGTTCGCCGATCTCATCGGCACCAGCGTGAAGGCGCTCGCGCCGATCGGCGACCGTCTCCTCATCGACGCTGCACTCGATGCGGCGCGCGCTGCGGGCGCGACCCGAATCGGGGTCGTCGGTCCCGCTGCGGTACTCGCGCACTGCGAGGGACGCATCGACGAAGCCATTCCCGAGAAACCCACCGGTGAGGAGAACCTGCGGAGTGCGCTCGCGACCGCGCGCGGCGCTACGCTGCTCCTGCTCACGAGCGACCTGCCGTTCGTGACGGCGCACGACGTCACAGATTTTATGGAGCGCGCTCGTGAGAGCGACGCGGCGATGCCGCTGTCGGACGCGGCGGCGTACGACGCTGCATTTCCCGCGGCGCCGCCCCATGTCGTCACGCTCGGGGGCGAGCGCGTCGCGAACGGCAGCGTCTTCTTCTTCGCGCCCGGCTCGGCGCCGCGCGTGAGCGAGATCGCGGAGCGACTCTTCACGGCGCGCAAGAGCCTCGGCCGCATGGCCGTGCTTCTCGGGCCCGCGCTGCTCGGGAAATTCGTCGTGCGCCGCTTGCGCATCGAGGATATCGAGGCGCGCGCGCAGCGCGTATTCGGACTCCGGATTCGGGCGATTCGCGATGCCGCGCCAGGGCTCTGTTACGACGTCGACACGCAGGCGGACTACACGTACGCGCTCGAACGGATGGCTGGTGGTTAGACCCTCACGCCTCGGCGCGTTCACGTTCGGCATCCAGATCGTCTGGGGGGCAATCCTCGCGGTCTCGCTCCAGGCGCGCAGCGACGAGCTCAGCGCCGGGGCAGGCATCGCCGTCTACAGCATCATCGCGCCCATCGGCGCGACGCTCGCCACGATCGTGCAGATCGTCGCGGGTATCGCGTCGGACGGGCGTCGACTGCGGGTCGGGCACCGGCGCGAGTTCCTCGTCTGGGGGACCGCATTCTCGTCCGTCGCGCTCGTCTGGTTCTATCTCGCGCCGAGCCTGGCGCAGTTCGCCGGCGCGTTCTTCCTGCTACAGATCGCGCTGAACGTTGCGACCGGGCCGTATCAGGCGTTCATCCCCGACTACGTGCCGCCGCTGCGTCGCGGCGAGGCCTCGTCCTGGATGAGCGGATGGCAGTCGCTCGGCAACGCGCTCGGCTTGCTCGTCGCAGGATTCGTTCGCGATCTTCGCGCGGTCGCCGCGGTGCTCGTCGTCGCGCTGATAGCGACGTGCGCGGCGACGCTCGCGCACGTGCGCACGCTCCCGACGCTGCGGAGCGAAACGTCCCGCTTCGCGCTCGACCGCGTCTTCACGACGCTGCTCGTCTCGCGCGGCGTCGTGAACCTGGGCTTCTTCACGCTGCTCGGTTTCCTGTTCTTTTTCGTCCAGCAGAGTCTCGGCGTGAACGGCAACGGTGCGGCGCGCACGCAGACTGCGCTCGTCTTCCTCACGTTCACGCTCGCCGCGATCGTGGGGGCGGTGCTCGCAGCGCGCCCGAGCGACCGGTTCGACATCCGCGCGGTGGCGACGGTGGCGAACGCGGCGATCGTCGTGGCGCTCGTGCTGCTCGCGGGCGCGCAGAACCTGGCCGTCGCCTACGGCGCTGCAGCGCTCGCCGGAACCGCCTGGGGCGCGTTCTTCACCGCGGATTGGGCGCTCGCATGCGCTTTGCTGCCGCGGGGCGCCATGGCGACCGCGATGGGTGTCTGGAACGTCGCGACCGCCGGGCCACAGATCCTCGCACCGCTGATCGCCGGACGCCTCGTGCTCTTCTACAACGCGATATCGCCCGGGCTCGGGCCGCGCGTCGCCGTCGTACTCTCGCTCGTCGAGTTCGCGCTCGGTACGGCGCTGCTGTGGCTGCTCCCGGCCACGCGGGCCGCGCAAACGCCGGATGGCACCGAAGCCGTCGCTTAGGGCGAGATCTCCGACCCCGACGAAACCACGGTCGGCGGAGCAGGCGCAGGCGACATGGGCGGAGCCGTGATGGGCGCGGGCGCGACCGGAGCCACGCGAGCTGCCGGGCGGCGTGCCGTGATGGCGTCGAAGCCGACGTACCGTCCCGTTGGCAACACGACGCTGATGGCGGTGAGCGCTGCGGCGAGGATGTCGATCCCCGCGTACCCCGCGACGCTCGCGAACGCGCCTTTCGCGGCAAAGTAGTTCAGCGCGAGCACGACCCCCACCACCGCGCCGGCACGCGAGAACAACCCGAGCAGCAACAGGATGCCGGCCGTCAACTCGCCGAGCTGAACGAGGAAGGCGAACTGTGCGAGATTCGGGGTCACGATCCGCTCGAGGAAATCGTGGTACGGTCCCGGCGCAGTCTTTCCGAGCTCGCCCCCGATGAATTGCGCCATCATCCCGTCGGGTGCGCCGAACGCCGGGTGGGCGCGAAGCTTGCCGAGCCCGTGGTCCAGCCAGAAGATCCCGGTGTAGATTCGTACGAGGGCGAGCCAGAACGCGTAGGTGCGCGGAGAGGGCAGCATGCGATCACCGTGTACCCACGGACGCATCGATGTCCACCCTGCAAGCGCTCGTCGCTATGACGAGGAGCCGAGCGTGAGGATTCGCTCTGCAACGAGCGAGGCTGCCTCCGGGTGGCTGAGCGCGCGCATGTTCTCGTGCAGCGCGCCTAGGCGCTCGGGTGACGTGAGGAGCTCCGTCACGGCCTGCGCGAGGACGCTCGGTCCGCGTAAGCGGATCGCAGCTTTGCGGGCGATCAGGTAGCGGGTATTGCGCTCCTCCTGCCCGGGGAGCGGCCGCAGCAGCATCAGCGGCAGACCGGCGACCAGCGCCTCCGACGATGTGAGCCCGCCCGGCTTCGAGAGCAAGACGTCGCTCGCGTGCATGTAATCGAAGACGTTGTCGACGAATCCGAAGACGCGCAGCGGGTACTCCAAGCGCTCCGCGGCCGCGAGCACGCGGCGTTCCAGGCTCGCATTCCGCCCCACGATGATCGCACCGGCGAGCGGCACCTCGACCTTCGCGAGGGCGCGCATCACCTGGTCGAGCGGACCGATGCCCAGGCCGCCGCCCATCATCAGCACGAGCGCGCGATCCACGGGCAGGTCGAGCTCCCTGCGCAGCGCGTCCTTGGGCAGGCGCGCCCGCGCGAACCGCGAGTCGACGGGAATGCCCGAGACCACGATCCGCTCGGCGCGCACGCCGCGCGCGAGCAGCGCCGCGCGCATTTCCGAGGTCGCGACCGAGTACGCGTCGACGTTGCGATAAATCCAAAACGGATGCACGACGAAATCGGTGACGATCCCGATGACCGGCAGGTCCGGCGCGAACGACTGCTTGTACGCCGCCATGACTCCGCACGGGAACGCATGGGTGCAGACGACCGCGCTAGGGCGCAGCTCCTCGATCAGCGGCCGGAGGTTGGCGGCCGTGAACTGGCTGACCCACGTGCGGAACGCCCCGACCTGCGTCGCACGCTCCGCGCGGTCGTAGATGTAGCGATACACCTGCGGGACGGTCTTCACCATCCCGATGTAGCCGTCGGCCACGACCTTCGAGAAGATCGACGCCGCGTACTTGTACGAATCGACGATCTCGATGCCGATGCCAGGCTCGTGCTCCTGCAGCGCGCGCCCCACTGCGGCGGCGGCGGCAGTGTGGCCGACGCCGACGCTCGCGGACAGGAACAGAACGGAACGCCGCCCTACTGCGGTTTCTCCTCGGCGCTTCCGTTCTGGCTCTCGGTTTCGTCGCCGGCCTCATCGGCCAGTTCCAGGAACTCGTCGAGGATCTCTTGCGCGAGCTTGTCGTCGTCGAGCAGCGTGCCGTTCGAGTCGGTCACGACGAAGTCGTCGATCTCCTCGCTGTAGCAGATCGCGAATCGCTCGTGATCTTCGTCCTCGACCACGCCGACGACGCTGAATTGGAATTTTTCGCCCTCGTTCGTCTCGATGACGAGGACGTCGTCGATGTCGACCGGACCAAGCGCGCCCTCTGACGTCCCCTCGCCACTCGCCGACTCGTGCGGTTCGCCGTTGTGCGTGTCGATGGCAATCCTCCTCGTGTTAGTGCAGGTACCGGGAGACGTTGGCATTGTGTTCCGCGAGGGTTCGCGAGAACGCATGATGGCCATCTCCCCGGTAGACGTAGTACAGATACTGCGACGGCCGCGGGCGCAAGGCCGCGACCAGCGACGCGCGCCCGGGGTTCGCGATTGGGGTTGGCGGCAGCCCGAGGTGCTTGTAGGTATTATAGGCCGAATCGCTCGCCAGGTCCGCTCTCGTGATTTCGGTCTTGTGCGCCGGGAACGTGTATTCGATGCTCGCGTCCACCTGCAACGGCATCCGAAGGCGGAGGCGGTTGTAGTAGACGCCCGCCATGAGCGGGCGCTCGTCGTCTGCCTTCGCCTCCCGCTCGATCAGCGAGGCCAGTGTCACCACCTCGGGAACGCGGAGCCCGAGGCGCCGGGCACGGGCCTGTGCATCGGGCGGCAGCTCGTGGCGGAAGGCGTCCGTGAGCTGGCGCTCCACGTCCTGCGGGGTCGCATCCAGCGCAATCAAGTAGGTGCTCGGAAACAGGAATCCCTCGAGCGATCGCGTTCGGGTGCCGCCGACGACGATTGTATCGTGCAGGAACGCATGCGTGAGCTCCGCCTCGTCGCCCAGTCCGTGCGCCGCGAGGGTCGCGGCGATTTGGCGCGCGGTGTAGCCCTCGGGAAACGTCACCCATTCCGCGACCTGTCCGCTCCCGCTGACGATCTGCTGCAGGATCTCGCCGGTCGTCCGATGCGCGTCGAACCGAAATGCCCCGGCGCGCAGGAGGCGGCCGGCGCCGTGCAGGCGGGTCGCAAGCTCGAAGGCGAGCGCCGACCGAACGACGCCGGCCGCCTGCAGCTGGCGCGCCGTCTCTGAGGCGCTCGTCCCGGCGGCGACGATCAGCGTCGTTTCGCGAACGGGTAGCGCCCGGTCGCCGGCGATCGCGAACGCGGCGAACCCGGCGGCAGCGGCGGCGATGCACACTGCCACCGCGGCGCAGAGCGCGAGAACTCGGGTCATATTCGACTACCGCGACGCGCGACGGCGTGCGAGAAACGAGTCGAGGATGAGCGCGGCCGCGACCTGATCGACGACGCGCTTGCGCCGTGCCCGCGAGAGGTCCGCGGCGAGTAACGTCTTCGTCGCCTGGGCGGTCGTGAGGCGCTCGTCGGCGCGAGCGATCGTCCCATCGTACACGCGCCCGAGCATCTCGCAGAAGCGGTCCATCTTCTGCGCCGCGATGCCACGCTCGCCGGAGAGCGAAATCGGGTCGCCGACGACGATCGTACGTGCCCCATGCTGCGCGGCGAGTTCGACGATGGCGGCAAGGTCGGCGCGCAGCGCGGTGCGATCCACCACGCCGACCGGCAGCGCGTACGTCTCAGACGGGTCGGAGACGGCGATGCCGATGCGGCGTTCGCCGACGTCAAGGGCGAGGACGGGCACTACTGCGAACTCGCGGCCCGCCCGAGTTCCCCGAGCAACAGCGTCGACTTCGGCCGCTTCCCCAGGTGATACGTGACGAACGCGTCGATGGCGCGAGTCGCGGCAGGCCGCGGATGCAGCGCAGAGCGGGTCGCAGTTGCGCGCGGCGCTCCGAGCGCCCGGAAGTTGCCGACGTCCTCGGCGGAGAGCGCGAAGACGTCGGTGTGATGCGGCCTGCATGCCGCGCACGACAAGCCGCCCGCCTCGACGTCGGCCCACGCTTCGCCACCGGCAAACGGGCCGCCGCAGCGCACGCACGCACCGCTTGCCGGCGCGAGGCCCAACACGTCGAGCAGGCGCAGTTCGAAGCGCGGAACGAGTGCCGCGGGGTCGGCAGCACGTGCGAGGCCACGCACGACGCCCTGCAGCAGCGCGTACGCCTCCGGCATGGCAAGGTCGGGCTCGCAGAACGAGTCGAGCAGTTCGGCGACGACGCTGCCGGCCGCGAATGCGGCTGGCCGCACGAGCGAGGTCCATTCGGTCGCGATCAACTCGGCGCTCGTGATCACGTCGAGGTTGCGCCCGCGGTGCAGCGTCAACGCGGCCTCGCTGAGGAACTCGAGGCGCCCCGCCACCTGGCTCTTCGCACGGCGGACGCCCTTCGCCACGGCGTCGACCTTCCCGCGTACGTCGGTGAAGAGGGTGTAGATCCGGTCGGCCTCTCCCAGGTTGCGGGCGCGCAGGACGATCGCACTGGCCTTGTACGCGCGCTCGGGCGCGCTCACGTCTGACGCACGCGTTCGGAGCCGCGCTCGATCTCGGACACGTCGTCCGAGGCGCTCCCGTTCGCGCCGTTGCTTCCCTTCGTGATGCGCACGGCCAGGATGCGGCGCCCGTGCATGCGCTCGATCTTCAGGTGCACGTGGTCCTTCGTCTCGATCTGCTCGCCCTCTTGGGGAAGCCGGCCGAACATGCCGACCGTCAAGCCGCCGATCGTCTCGAACTCCTCGTGCGGCAGATGCGTGCCGAGGCGCGCGTTGACGTCCTCGATGTTCACGCCGGCGTCGACGACGGCTTCGTCGGGCGTGACGAAGCGAATCGGCTCCTCTTCACCGTCGTCGTGCTCGTCGCGGATCTCGCCGACGATCTCTTCGAGGAGGTCCTCCAGCGTGACCAGGCCCGCCGTGCCGCCATACTCGTCGACGATGATGGCCAGCGAGAACTTGCCCTTCTGCATCTCGCGCAACAGCTCGGAGATGCGCTTGTTCTCGGGCACCAGCGTGACGGGCCGCATCAGCGAGCGAATCGGGATGTTCGAGAGGTTTCCGTTCGAGAGCGCGATCAAGAGTTCGCGGTCGTGGACGACGCCGATCACATTATCGATCGTGCCGTCGTACACCGGCAGCTTCGAGTAGCCCTCGGCGATGACGAGATCGAGTGCGCGGCGTGCGGAGCTCTCGACTTCGACGGCGACCATGTCGGGCCGCGGCGTCATCACTTCGCGTACGATCGTATCGCCGAACTCGATGATCGAATGGATCATCTCGCGCTCGTCGTCCTCGAGCACGTTCTGCTCGGCGCCCACGTTGACGATGTTCCGAATGTCGTCCTCGGTGACGAACGGGCCGCGCGAGACTGGCGAGACGCCGAAGATGCGCACGATACCGTTCGTGACGACGAGGAACGCCATATTGACCGGCGTCAGCACCCACGCGATGCGCTCGACGATCGGGGCGAGGCGCAGCGCCCAGCGCTCGTTGTTGGCGACGGCGATCGTCTTCGGAATGATCTCGCCGAACATCAGCAGCAGCACCGTCATGACGATCGTCGACCACACGGCGGCGTGCGGAACGCCGATCCTGACCAGCACGATGGTCGCGAGCGAGTCGGCCGCGAGGAGCACGACCGTGTTCCCGATGAGGATTGAGGTGAGGAAGCGGTTGCGATCCTCGAGCAGGCGCAGGACGGAGCGGGCCCCGGGAAGCTTGCGCTCGAGCATCCCGCGGGCATGCAGCCGCGAGAGCGAGATGAGCGCGGCTTCCGAGCCGGAAAAGAACGCGCTGCCGAAGACCAACGCGACCAGCACCAGAATCTCGGGCCAGTGAGCGCCAACGTTCACGACGGTGGAGCCATGCAGCGCCGCGGCAGGCGGCGCTTGCTACTTAGGGGGTCGGTGCTCAAATTGGCGCCATTATAGCACATGGGGAGCCCTGATGAAGAGGAAGATCGCGTAGCTCACGCCGGCCCCGAGAACGGCTCCCAGGAAGACCTCCAGCGTGCTGTGGATGCCGGCCTCCACGCGGCTCTGGCTCACGAGAAAGGCCAGGAAGAACGCGATGACGGCGACGAGCAGGCTGGGAGCGAGAAGCGCGATGAGCGTTGCACCCGAGAACGCCAGCGCGGCATGGCCGGACACCGCGCCGCCCTGCAGGATCGACCCACGGCCCATGTAGGCTTTGGCGAAGATCGTCCCAATCGCCACGATCCCGAGCGTGATGAAGACGATGTTCGGCGGTGCCTGCGCGACCGCCGTGTAGACGCGGTTTCCGTTTGCCGTAATGCCCTCGTAGAAGATCAGGTACCCGACAACCGCGGCGACGACGGAGGCCACGAGGACGGCGCCCGCCGCCGTGTCCTTCGCGATCTTGGCCAGCGGATGGTGCGCGACGGTCATCAGGTCGACCACCGACTCGATCGCCGTGTTGACAAGCTCGAGGGCGATCACGAAGCCGATGAGCAGGATGATCGTCACAACGTAGAGCCGCTGCAGGCGCAGGTAGAGCGTCGCCAGCAGAACGAGGGCGCCGAGGACGAGGTGCGTGCGCATGTTGGGCTGGGTGCGCGTGGCGTAGACGATCCCCGCGAAGGCATAGTGGAACGAGCTCCACAGCCGGGCTTCGGTGATCCGCTTCACGCTGGCAGGCAGGCGCGCTGGTCGCATGCGTCCCCAGTCGTTCGGGGACGCCGGCCCTCACCCCGTCTGGGCGCTCAATAGGGCCAGGGGAGCCCGACCGTCGCCGCCAGCCGCCGCTCCTCGGCGCGCATGCGGGCGCGTTCCGCGGGCCGCTCGTGGTCGTGTCCGAGCACGTGCAGCACCCCGTGGATGAGCAGCCTGCGCACCTCGGCGTCGAGGGTCGCGCCGTAGCCGGCGGCCTGACGCGCGGCGGTATCGAGGCTGATGACGACGTCGCCGAGCAGCCGCTCCGGCCCCGCGGCGGCCGGCAGCGGACCCAACGGGAAGCTCAGCACGTCGGTCGCCGCGTCCTTCCCGCGGTGCTCGCGATTGAGCCGCCGGATCGCGGCGTCGCCGACGAGCGAGAGCGACAGGGTGCCCTCGGGCTCGCCCGCGGCGGCAAGCAGCGTGCGCGCCGTGCGCACGATCCGCCGGCTGTCGACCCGATGCTTGCGCGTGGTGTTGCGCAAGTAGATCCTCACGTCGCGCGCGCGTACGCGGTGATGATCTTCGCGACGAGCGGATTGCGCACGGCATCCTGCTCGGTCAGCTCGACGATCGCGATGTCGTCGATCCCCGCAAACAGCGCGCGCACGTCGAGGAGCCCGGGTCGGGCGCTCGGCGGGAGGTCGATCTGCGTGATGTCGCCGGTCACGACCATCCGCGAGTTCGCTCCCAGGCGCGTGAGGAACATCTTGAGCTGCTCGCGGGTCGCATTTTGGGCCTCGTCGAGGATGATGAACGCATCGTTGAGCGTTCGTCCGCGCATGTACGCGAGCGGCGCGACCTCGATGATCCCACGCTCGAGCGCGCGCGAGACCGCGGTGTCTTCCAGCAGTTCCGAGAGTGCGTCGTATAGCGGCCGCAGGTACGGGTCGACCTTGTCTTTCAGGTCGCCGGGCAGGAAACCCAGCTTCTCGCCCGCCTCGACGGCCGGCCGCGTCAGCACGATCTTCGCGCACTCGCGCGCGCGCAGCGAGCGCACCGCCATCGTCATCGCGAGGAACGTCTTGCCCGTGCCCGCCGGCCCGATCGCGAACGTGAGCGGCGCGCGCAACATCGCGTCGACGAACGCGCGCTGGCCTTCCGTCTTCGGGCGGATGTCGCGCCCGCGGTGCGCCGAGAACAGCGTCTTCGGGAGCGCGCGCGCGACATCCCCACTGGGATCGATCACGTCGCGAGCCGCCAGCGCCACGTCGTCCGGCGTTACCTGCGTCCCGGCGAACGCCGCGTCGTACATGCGCTGCAGGACGCCATGCGCCGCGTCGACGGCCGTCGCTTCGCCGCGCAGGCGGATGCGTTCGCCATCGACTTGGACCGTCACGGGGACGATCGCCTCGAGCGCCGCGATGTTCCGGTCGAGGTGACCGCACAACGCGAGAGGATCGCGAAGACCAGACAGTTCGAATACGCGCTCGGCTTGGACGTCGGCCACTACCGGCTTAACGCCCCCACGGGGCCGAACGGTTGCCGGGGGTCAGCGCTGGTCCGGGCGGCGGAGCGAAACCGGCGGTGCGAGCGCCTCGGAGAAGACGATCGCCGCCAGCAGGTTCGCGCGCCCGCGGAAGGAGGCAAGGAGCGGTGCGGCCGGCTGCGATGCGCTCGCCGGCCGGGTTGTCACGGCCGTCCGCGGCGCGTAGCGCAGCGGCGGGGGTGCTGCCGCCGGAGCCGGCCGGGGGACGATCGGGCGGCGCGCCGCCGCCCGGGCGGTCGCGATCGCGTCCTGAATCGAGCGCCCTGCAGCGCCGGCCGCGCCGCCACGAGACGCGCGCGCGACCGCCTGTAACGTCCAGAACACGAATGCGATCACCAGGCCAAACGCCGCAAAGCCGATGATCTCGTTCGTGTCCACGAGCGGTCCCTACGTGCCCGGCACGGGCGGAGGGGTGGGGCCCGGCAGGGTGACGCCACCCGGGCTCGACGGATCGCCGGCAACGCCGGCGCCGATCGACGCGCGCATTTCGGTGTCGGCCTTCACGTTGTTCAGCCGGTAGTAGTCCATGATGCCGAGGTTGCCGGCTCGGAAGGCCTCGGCGATCGCCTGCGGGATCTGCGCCTCCGCCTCGACGACCTTTGCGCGCTGGCGCTGCGTCTCCGCGCGCATCTCCTGCTCTGTTGCCTGCGCGGCGTACTGCTGCTCCGCGGCCTTGGCCTGCGCGATCTTGCGGTCGGCTTCGGCCTGCGATGTCTGCAGCTCGGCGCCGATGTTCTTGCCGACGTCGACGTCGGCAATGTCGATCGACACGATCTCGAACGCCGTCCCCGCGTCGAGGCCCTTGGCGAGCACCGCCTTGGAGATGCGGTCCGGGTACTCGAGCACTTCTTTGTGATCGATGGCGGCGCCGACTGCCGAGACGACGCCCTCGCCGACGCGTGCGACGATCGTCGGTTCGCCCGCGCCGCCGACGTAGCGGTCGAGATTGCTGCGCACGGTGATGCGCGCCTTGACGTTGAGTTGGATGCCGTTCTGCGCGACGCCCTGGAAGATCGGTGTCTCGATCACCTTCGGGTTCACCGATGTCTGCAACGCCTCGAGCACGTCGCGCCCCGCTAGGTCGATCGCCGCAGCACGCTGCCACTCGAGCGGGATCTGTGCGCGCTGCGCCGCGATCATCGCGAGCGTGACCTTGTCGACGTTGCCGCCCGCAAGATAGTGCGACTGCATCTGGTTGACGGTGAGCGAGAGCCCCGCCTTCTGCGCGCGCACGAGGTTCGCGACGATCACGCCGGGCGGGATGCCGATCAAACGCATGCGGATCAACGCGAGCATGCTGAGCGGCACGCCCGCCGCAACCGTGCGGATCCAGAGCCCGAGCGGGAAGTAGTACAGGAAGATCAGGACGCCGATGACGACGGCGAAAAAGATGAGTCCTACGGCGAAACCGGCCACTAGTTCTCCTTGCTGAGCGGTCGCACGAAAACGCGGGCACCTTCGACGCGGCTCACGCAGACCGCGGACCCCGCCGGGACAAAATCGCCCTCCGTGAGGACGTCGACGCGGCGCCCGTCGATGGACGCGACGCCCGCCGGGCGCAGGTACGACGTGGCGAACCCGCTCTGTCCGAGGAGTGCCGTGAGGTTCGGTCCGGCCACGTACTCGGGCCCCTGTGCCGCCGTGAGCGTCAGTCGCCTGATGAACGCGTTCTCCGGGAACACGCGGCTCGCTCCCCAGAAGGCAAGGGCCGACAGCACGATCGCGACCGAGATCGCTTGCGCGGCGACGAACAGGAACGGGATACCGAACGCCAGGACGACGGCGGTGAAGAGTAAGACACCCCCCAGAATTCCGGCGAAGCCATGCCCGGGAAGGACGTGGAGTTCCAGCAGGATGCCCATGACGCCGATGAGCGCGAGCCCGACGACCAGTCCGTTGCTGAAGCCGGCGTACACGTGCGTGCCGAAGAACAGCCCGAGCGCACCGACGCCGATGAGCCCCGCGATGCCATGCAGCGTCTGCATCTCGATGAGCAGGCCGAGCACGCCGATCGATAACAGCAAACCGCTCACCTCCGCGCTCGTCGCAAAGCGCGCGACCCGCTCGCCGAACGTATACTCGGCCGTCCGCGTCGCGTGCCCGTCGAGATGCGCCGCGCGCAGCGCGTCGTCCAGCGTCGGCTCGACACGTTCCGCGATGCCCGCGCGCTCCGCCTGGTCGGCGGTCAGCGAGAGGATCGCACCGGCCTTCTTGTAGGTGGGCACGTCGATCGTCCGGTCGACCATTGCCCCCGCGATCGTTGGGTCGCGGTGGTTGCGGGTCGCCGTCGACGCAAACTCGGCGCGCAGCGCCGAAATGTTCTTTGGCGTGTTCGGAATCGGTTCCGCCGCGCCGATGCTGGAGCCGGGCGCCATGACGAGGTGCTGCGCCGACAACGAGATCAAGGCGCCGGCGGAGTAGGCCCGCTCGGAGATGTACGCGACCGTCGGCACGTGCGAGCGGAACATCGCGTCGCGAATCTCCATCGCCGACGACACCAGGCCGCCCAGCGTGTTCACGTCGAGCACGACGGCGGACGCGCCGGTCGCGTTGGCCTCGGCGACCGACCGCTCCACGAGATGCGCCATCCCCTCATCGACCTCGCCCGAGATCGGGACGACGATGACATCGTGCGTCGCGGCCGCCCGGGCGAACCCCAGGACACCGGCCGACAGCGCCGCGCCGAACAGTGCGAGGCGGACCGATCTCCACATACGCCCGTTGCTACCGGTCGACTGGGCCGAAGTTACGCGGGGCCGGCGCGCCGCCCGCAGTGTGACGACGCCTAGAGCGCTGCCAGTTCCTCGAGGACCACCGTGCGGACCAGGCCGCCGTCGGCCGAGCCGCGCAGCCCGGGCAGCACGGCCTTCATGACCGCCCCCTGGTTGCGCTGGTCCGGGGCCATCGCCCCGAGCGCCTCGCGGACGATGGAGCGGATCTCCTCCGCCGTCTTCTGCTGGGGAAGGTAGGCCGCCAGGATGTCCCGCTCGCGCGTCTCCTTGTCGACGAGATCGGTGCGCCCGGCTTTGCCGAACTCGACGATCGAGTCATTCCGCTGCTTGACCAGCTTGCGCACGGTCTCGGTCTGCTCGTCCTCGCTGAGTTCGCGCCCCGCCTCGATGCGCCGGTACGAGAACGCGGAGATGGCGGAGCGCAGGGTATCGAGGCGCACCTGATCGCGCGCCTTCATCGCCTCCTTCAAGTCGGCGGTGATCGTGTCTCGCAAGCTCATCGACGGTAGTTCCTCGTTGCCCCTCCGGGCGGGTGACGCAAATGACGAGGCCCCGC
>Ga0302326_10015890_pt1 | contig 15798 bp, 14 predicted proteins | sample Palsa_T0_3_FD_202264 | JGI IMG/M metagenome (GOLD analysis project Ga0302326, IMG submission 202264) | Peat permafrost microbial communities from Stordalen Mire near Abisko, Sweden - Palsa_T0_3 | ecosystem: Environmental > Terrestrial > Soil > Palsa > Peat permafrost | place: Sweden: Abisko... | reverse complement strand
TAAGAACTAATCCAGCCGCAGTCCATTGAGCTTCCTGGGGCCAAGCCCCAAGCTCACCTCCAGCCCAATACGCGGAGGTGGCAAATCCAGCCAAATATCTATGTCTTTCTGCTCCTGTTGGGAACTCCCGCGGACGACTACTTAGTCATCGGGGCCACACCGGCGCAGGAAGCCTTGTTACGAGATCAGATTCAGGTCATGCAGCCGGAGGTTCTCCCTCTGCGCGTCCTTTTCGCGCCGCACTGGAAATACGTCGACAATGCCAGAATCTTCCGGCTGCACGTGCCCGCCGGTTACACCAGCGCGATGTTCACTCACTTGCCAAGCCGCAGCGTGTTCATCGACAAAGACCGATATCAAGGCGAAGCGTGGCTGGGGCACTGATGGCCCACGAACTGGGGCACCTGGCCGCGAACAGCGCTCGCGAGGACGAGGCTGAAAAAGCCGCATCGAAATTCAGGAAACGCCTTCGCGCGGTCCCGAGGCCGCCAGGCTTTTTTACCTTCCCTCCTAGCCGTCACCTGTTGTCACCTATGTCCAAGCCCTTCTGATATCAAGGCCGGACAATCGCGGCAATGCACTTGCATCGGTTTTGGGGATGGAGGTCAGCTAATGAAACCCTTGCTGGTCTTTTGCGCCTTGTCGCTCCCGTCCTGGGCACAGGTGGTCGAGCATGCCGACCCACAACCTATTTACCGCGTGACTGTGGTCTCCCGAACTTTGGAGGCCGTCAACTATGAGCATCGCGGCGGACCGACCCTGATCGATTTCCAGGGAACGGTCTTGCTTCCGAAGGCGAAGGGACAGGCCATCGTGGAGAGCAAGCGCGGGCGCGTTTCCATCGACGCGAAGTTCGAGCGCCTGGAACCGCCCACTCGTTATGGCACCGAGTATTTGACATACGTTCTGTGGGCCATCTCGCCCGAGGGTCGTCCGAAGAACTTGGGCGAAGTGTTGGTGGATTCCTCGAACAAAGCGCACATCTCGGTAACCAGCGATATGCAGGCCTTCGGAATGATCGTGACCGCCGAGCCGTATTATTCCGTGACAACTCCGAGCGACGTGGTCGTGGTGGAAAATCTCGTCCGGCCGGATACCATCGGAATGCGCGAGCAAGTGACGGCGAAATACGAATTGCTTCGGCGCGGGCAGTACACAATGAACATCCAACCCGCGCAGCTCCATTCGGTGGCGGCTGCCGACGCCGAGAAATTGCCCTACGACCGCTACGAAGCGCTGCTGGAACTTTACCAGGCCGGGAACGCGGTCCAGATCGCGCAGGCGCTGGGAGCCGAACGATACGCGCCCGAGCCGTACGGCAAAGCCGTGACGCTGCTGGAAAACGCCCGCGCTCTTTACAGCCGAAAGAATGATACGCACATGATCGTGTCTAGCGCGCGCGAAGCGACCCAGATGGCCGAAGACGCCCGAACGATCAGCGTCAAGCGCCGCGACGAGGAACGCATCGAGCGCGAGAGACAGCAGTCGCAGCAGGAGGAGGGAAATCTTCGAAGGAAGGCGCAAGCCGACGCCGAGCTGGCGCAAGCACAAGCCGTCGCGGAGCAAGCCGACGCCGAACGCGCGGCGGAACGCGTCAGAGCGGAAGCCGAGCAGGTGCGAGATCTTGCCGCGGAACAAGCGGCGCAGTCCCGGCCGCAACTGCCTCCGCCGCTGGTCGCCACTCCCGTAAAACCGGCGCAGTATGAGCTGACTGCGGAGCAACACCAATCGCGAGCGGAACTGCTGGCGGGATTGAACTCCATGCTGTCGACTCGAGACACGCCGCGAGGCTTGGTGGTCATCGTCCCGGATTCCTTGTTGCCCGCCGACACTGAACGCCTCATGCGGCTGGCGGCTGTAATCGCGGCGCATCCCGGACTGACGATCCGCGTCGAGGGTTACACCGACGATCGCGCCGCCGGCCCGGAAGCCGACGTTCTGACGCAACGTCATGCGGACGCCCTCGGAGCCGCGCTGGTTCATTACGGCGTCAACCCCGGGTCGGTCAGCGCGGTCGGATTCGGCAAGGCTCGGCCCATCGCTTCCAATGCGACCGCCGGCGGGCGCGAGGAAAATCGTCGCGTGGAGATCGTCATCTCGGGATCCAGCATCGGTGGGATGGCATTGTGGGAGAGGACTTACTCGCTAAAGCCGCGGCAGTAAGCGGCGGACCGTGCCCATGATTTACTCGTAACGCAGCGCGATCATAGGATCCACTCGCAACGCCCGCCGCGCAGGAATCCAACAAGCCAGCAGCGCGACGGCGGCCAGTAGCAACGAAACTCCAGCGAACGCTAGCCCGTCGAGCGTGCTCAGCCCATAAAGGAATTTGGACAGCAGGCGCGAAGCGCTCATCGATACCGCGAGGCCGATGGCTACTCCCACTCCCACCAAGCGCATGCCCTCGCGCAACAACAGCCCCAGCACATCTCGGTTTTGCGAACCCAATGCCACGCGGATTCCGATCTCGCGAGTTCTTTGAGTTACGGTGTAGGCCATTACAGCGTAAATTCCCGCGGACGCCAGAAGCAGCGCAAGGGCGCCGAGTGCGCCGGAAAGCAGCGCGCCCATTTGGGACGGCCAGATCCAGAGAGCGAGATTGTCGTCCAATCGATGCGCGGAAATCGGAAGAGTCCTGTCGAGCGCTCGCACGGACTCAGTAACAGCCCCCATCAGGGGAACCGCGGCGCCTTCGGTGTGCACGAAGAACTGCATGTCCGAAGTGTCCGCGCGCGAAAGCGGAAGATAAAGGTAAGGCTCAGCGCTGGTCCAGAGATAGACATTCCGCACATCCTTGGCGACCCCAATCACTTCGCGGTACGCCGATGCTCCGCCGCCGTTGAACCGTTTGCCGATTGGATCTTCCCCGGGCCAATAGCGCTGCGCCAGCGATTCGCTGATTACGGCGACCTTGGCTCCTTCTCGAAGATCCTGAGAACTGAAATTGCGGCCTCGCAGGATGGGTATGCGCAGGGCCTCGAAGTATCCGGGGGAAACGGTGTTGAAGTTTACGGTCGGCGGACGCGCTCCTGGAGGCGTTTTGTCGCCTTGAATTGCTAGCCGCGTAATCGCGAAGTCGGAGCCCAACGGTGCAGTTCGCGCCAAGCCGACGCTCTTGACTCCAGGCGTGGCTTGCAGACGCTCCGTCAGTTCGCGCTGAAATTCGCCGGCGCGCGCAGAGTCGTAGCCATGTTGCCGAAAATCCGGCGAGACGACATAAATGTTGCTCATTTCAAATCCCGGCGTTACGGTCTGCGCCTTTTGGAGTGCCCGTACCAGCAGGCCGGCGCCAACCAACAGGATTAAGGATACGGCGACCTGCGACACGACGAGCGCGCCGCGGAGCCGAGACTTGCCGACATGCCGGCCGAACGCGGTCGATTCTCCTCTTACAGCAGCCGAGAGATCCTGTTTGGAGGACCGCAGCGCGGGAAGTACGCCGCACATCAATCCCGAAACAACCGATAGCAGCAGAGTGTAGCCAAGGACGCGAAAATCCAGACCCACATTGAGCAAAAACCGGTGCGCGCCGGGCGGATGTACCGAAGCGAGCAGCAGGTCGGCCATCCAGAACGCCAGGATCAATCCTCCAATCCCACCCGCCAGCGCCAGGAGCGTGCTCTCGGTCAAGTATTGGCGCACCAGCCGGCCTCGCTTTGCCCCCAGAGACAACCGGATTCCTATTTCTCTTTGACGACCGGCTCCTCGAGCCAGCAATAGATTCGCAACGTTCGCGCAGGCAATCAGCAGGACAAGCGCGACCGCGAACATCAACAGCACGGCCAACGGCAATACGTCATTGAGTTCTTGAGGATTCAGAAACCCGCCCGCGGTTAGAGTCACGCTCGCGCGGTGGTTGTTGTTGTTTTTCGGCTGAGCGAACCGCTGGGCCAGGACCGCCATTTCGGCCTGAGCCTGTTCCCTGAGAATCCCAGGTTTCAGGCGGCCCACCACCTGGAACGACATGTTATCTCGATCCTCGAGAATGTTGGCCCCAGGCCGGACATTGCCCTGCATCATGATCGGCGCCCATAGATCGGGAGGATCGGGCTCGGTCCCACCAAACGTTTTCGGCGCGATTCCCACCACAGTGTAGGAAACCGAATTGAGAGTAAGCGTTCGTCCCACCAAGTTCGGGTCGCCTTGAAACCGCCGCTCCCAAAGATCGTGACTCAACACCACAACGGGGTGTGAGTTCGGCGTTTGATCTTCCTCCGCCGCGAACGTCCGCCCAGGCGCGGCTGCAATCCCAAGCACCGAGAAGTAGTTTCCCGAAACCAGCAGGGCTTGAAGCGTCTGGTCTGCGCCACTCCCAGTCAATGTCACGCGAGTGCCAGTGAAGGCGGCGAGTCCGGAAAACACGGTATTGTGATCTCTGTAGTCGACGTATTCCGGATACGAAAACACGCCGTATCGGGCTTCGCTTTCGACGGTTCGGTAAACATTAACGATGCGAGCCGGGTCCGTCACGGGAAGCGGCCGCAAAACCAGCGCATTGAAAAGCGAAAAAATAGCTGTGTTTGCCCCGATGCCCAAGGCAAGCGTGAGGATCGTCGTCAAGGCAAAGCCCGGCGACTTCAAAAGCTGGCGCAGGGCATAGCGAAGATCTTGAAGCAAAATCATCGTGTGCTCGCTTCATAGCAAATAAAAGGCCAATAGATTGCGACTGTAAGTGATTCAAAGCGCGAATTGGCGAGCTGCAATAGGTGTCCGTATTCGGGCAGTTGATGTTTGCGGATGGAACGTATCATTCGTAACGCAGCGCCCGCATGGCGTCGATGCGGCTGGCGCGCAATGCGGGAACGTATCCGGCGGCGCAAGCGACCGCTGCCAAGCCGGACGCCGCGAGGATGAGAGTCGTCGGATCGTACGCGGCAATGCCGAAGAGTTGCGTTTGTACCAGGCGCGTCAAGACCACCGACGCCGCCAGGCCCGCCACGATCCCGATCGCCACCAGCGCCAGCACTTCGCGCATCACCATCCAAATCACGTGCTTTTGAAAAGCTCCCAGCGCCATGCGAATCCCGATTTCGCGAGTGCGGCGCGCAACCGTGTACGCCATTACTCCATAGAGACCGATAGTGGCCAGCAGCGTCGCCAGACATCCGAAGACGGTGGACAAGGTTGCAATGAGGCGTTCCACCAGAAGCGAGTTGGAAATCTGATTTTCCATGGTTCGCATGCTATAGAGCGGGAGATTGGCGTCCAACTCGCGTACCTTGCCGCGTACGGCCGAGAAAAACTGCTCCGGGTTCATGCTGGTGCGGACATACATGGTCATGCCACTCACGTCACGATCCGCCATGTACGGCTCGAACATCTGGATGGGAATCTCGTCGCGCAGGTTCGTGTACTTGATGTCTTTGACGACGCCGACAATCTGCATGTCGGTTTTGGTGTTGGGATCAATGCCGAACCCGACGCGCCGGCCCAGCGCTTTGACACCCGATCCAAAGAATCTCTTCGCGAATTTTTCATTGACGATGACTACGCGCGGGGAGGTGTCGTCCGGCTTTTCGCCATGCTGCTGGGACTCGGAATCCTTGGGCGTGAAATCGCGGCCGCACAAGATCGGCACGCCCATCGTTGCGAAGTACCCCGGTCCGACGGAATTCATGAAAGGATCGGGCGTCTGGGCCGCTGCGGGATGATAGCCTTCCACGGTGACCCACTGGTCCCATTCGTCGTCTTCGAGAATCCGGAGGGAAGCCAGCCCCACCGAGCGCACTCCGGGAACGGCATTGATGGCATCCGTTAATTGCCGATAGAAAATCTTGGCGCGATCGGAGCTGTACCCGTTCAAGGAGGGGTCGACGTTAAAGGCGACCAGATTGTCGGACGAAAAACCAGGGCCGAGATCGCGCAGGTTGCGCAGGCTGCGAATAAACAGACCCGCGCCGACTAGCAGCAACAAAGAAAGCGTGACCTGAGCGGCGACCAGCCCTTTCCTAAGACGGACGCCCGCGCCGCCGCCCACGATTCCGCCCACGGTGTCCTTCAGGGTCGGGGCCACATCCGGCTTGGTACTTTGGAGCGCTGGAGCGAAGCCGAAAATGAGACCGGTGAGCAGCGCAACGGCGCTGGTAAATAGCAGAATCCGCCAGTCCGGCGTAGCGGACAGCTTCAGAGACGCGGTGTCCGACGGCACGAAGGCTAGCAACACGCGGTCCGTCCAAAGGGCCAGGGCTAAGCCCAAGACGCCTCCCGCTCCGGCCAGGAGCAGGCTTTCGACCAGGAGTTGCCGGATGATTCGAATGCGTCCGGCGCCCATCGCCAAGCGTATCGCTATTTCCTTCTGGCGCGAAGTAGCGCGAGCGATTAGAAGGCCCGCGACGTTCGCGCAGGCGATGAGCAGGACGCCGCCGGTAAGCGCCATCAAAACCCATAGAGGTGTGCGGAGCTGTTGCCGCAAATACGAACGCCCTTGCGAGCCAGGTAGGACCCGGATGACGTTCTTGAGAAACTTCTCGCGAACCTCAGCCGTAGCGTTGTTAAAAGCCGCTTCCTTCACTTCCATTTCCAACATTCCGTGGAAGAACGGTTGGAGCGAGGCTTCGGCCTGCCGCTCCTTAACCCCCGGTTTAAGACGGCCGAAAGCATTCACCCAACGCTGGCGCCGATTCTTCATGAAGTCCGCGTTGGACATCGGTATGGTCTCGGTGACCATCATGATTGGCACGAAGACTTGGGCGATGCGACCCAGTTCGACGCCGTCGAATCCCGGCTGCGCGACGCCGATCACCTTGAAGTTGTGCCCGTTCACGAGCACCGTTTTCCCAAGGATGGAAGGGTCGCCCGCGAATCGGCTTCTCCAGAACGCGTAGCTCAGCACTAACAGGGGATGGCCGTTGGGAATCCGGTCATCGTCGGGAGTGAAGGTCCGGCCCAGAGCAGCGCCGACGCCCAGCACGGGGAAATAAGTGCCGGAAACCAGTTCGCCGCCGACGCGTTCCGTATGCCCGTTGAAGCCCAGCGCCACCTGGTAGGGAAAGCGGCAGAACATGCCGCTGAACACAGTATTGTGGTCGCTGAAATCGTGATACATCGGATAGGAAATCGCGTTGCCTCCCCAATTGCTGCCGTAATGAAACCCTCGCATAGTAAGCAGAACCAATTGACTGGGGTTTTTGACGGGCAGAAGGCGAAGAAGGACCTGATCCAGCAGCGTGAAGATGGCGGTGTTCGCTCCGATACCCAGGGCCAGCGAGAGGACGGCCACGGCGGCGAAAACCGGCGATCTTCTTAAGGTTCGAAGCGCGAACCTCAAATCGTTTTTCATCCTCGCCCCCCCTAAACATTCCTTAGACTGCGCGGACGCAATCCGGTTAGCCGCGCCGCTGTCCTCAACTACCGGGCTTCTATCGAAAGGTTACGGTCCTGAATGTTGCTATCCTCGGAAAATCATGGCCAAAAGGCTTGGATGGATTCTTCTGGTTGCCGTGGGACTGGGTATCGCGCCGGCGGCACGCCAGCCTCAGGGTGATCCGCGGCTGAAGAAGGCGTTTCGCCGGCCCGATCAGAACGGCTGGATCTTCGTTCACCTGGAAGGAACTCCGGCGGAGATCGGATACCAGCACGGATTTCTGCTGGCGCCCGAGATCGAGGATACGCATCGGGTGATCGTTGTGAGCCTGACGCACGATTCGGGAAAGGATTACGCTTTTTTTCGGAACGCCGCCGAGAGAGTGTTGTGGCCGCGCATCGAGGCGCAGTATCGCGAGGAGCTGAAAGGCGTCGCGGAGGGGTTGAAAGCGCGGGGCGTTGCGCTCGACCTGTGGGACATGGTGGCGCTGAACGCCTGGCTGGAATTGTCACCCTATTATACGAATTGGTACGACCGGGAGCACAAGCTCTCCGCCCTTCGCCGGCCGGCGGGCGAGCATTGCAGCGCATTTGCCGCCACCGGCAGGTATACCAAGGATGGCAAGATCGTTATCGCGCACAACAACTGGACCGAATACAAGGAAGGCTCGCGGTGGAACGCGATCTTCGACATCGCGCCGGCGAAGGGCTATCGCATTCTGATGGACGGAATGCCGGGCCTGATCCATAGCGGCGACGATTTCGGGCTCAACAGCGCGGGCATCGCCATCACCGAGACGACCATCGGTTACTTTACCGGCTTCGATCCGAACGGCGTTCCGGAGTTCGTCCGCGCGCGCAAGGCCATGCAATACTCGGCTTCGATCGACGATTTCGCGCGCATCATGAAAGACGGAAACAACGGAGGCTATGCCGATGCGTGGCTGATCGCCGACAGTAAGAATAACGAAATCGCCAACCTGGAATTGGGGCTCAAGCACGTGACGCTGGATCGCACCAAGGACGGATTTTTTGTCGGCTCGAATTTCCCGGCAAATCCGGACTTGATCCGGGACGAAGCGCCCGAGTTTCCGGTGTCGGACCAGAGCGTCAGCGAAAACGCGCGGCGCGTTCGCTGGCGGCAGTTGATGGCGGAGAACAAGGGCAAGATCGATATCGGTGCCGCGCAAGGTTTTCTGGCGGATCATTACGATACTTTCGCGCAGGAGATCGCGCCGAGCGAGCGGACGCTGTGCGGGCATATCGATCTTTCCGCGCGCGGGTCCATACCGTCGCAGCCGAGGTTCGCTCCGGCCGGCACGGTGCAAAACAAAGCCGCGGACGGGACGATGGTGGCGCGGATGTCGTTCACCGCCGCCATGGGACACGCTTGCGGGCTGGATTTCAAGGCCGCTGAGCATTTGAAGAATCATCCGGACTTCACATGGGAGAAGGACGTCCTGCGCGATCTGGATTCGCGTCCTTGGACGATGTTTCGCGCCGCAGAATAGCGCCCGCGTGTACTGTTCGTATTCGGGATTTGGGTTCGTTTCATAAATTTTGCATTGCGAGATCTGCGTCGCTCCTGTCCATGCAGGGTCCATCAGGACAAGGTTAAGGCCGGCGAGGGCCAGCGATGGCACGGGGATGGCGTAAGTGATTGCGGCGGGTGGAGAAATATTCGGTCAGCCAGCGTGAAGGCGATCGGCGGGTTTGCACAAGCCGCCGGAAAAGCTCGACTTTCTCCTCGGTATATAATACCGTGTGGTTATGGAACCTAGTGGTTATTCACTAAAGGCGCAGGGCCGGCTGGATGCCACCTTCGCGGCGCTGGCGGATCCCACTCGGCGCGCCATCATCGCCCGGCTCGCGACGGGCGAGGCGTCGGTGAGCGAGCTGGCCGAGCCGTTCGCAATGAGTCAGCCCGCGATCTCGAAGCATCTGAGGGTTCTGGAGCGGGCCGGCATCATTTCGCGCGCCCGCGACGCGCAGCGGCGGCCGAGCCGGCTGGTGGCAAAACCGCTCGCGGAGGCCAGCCGATGGCTGGAGCACTACCGGCGGTTCTGGGAGACATCCTTCGAGCGGCTGGACGCATTACTTGCCGAGTTGAGCGCGCCGCACAAGAAAAGCGGGCGACCTTCCAGCCGGAAACCATAATAAGGAGCGCAAGAACATGAAGCATAAGAACACGATCTGCCTCTGGTTCGACAAGGACGCGCATGCGGCGGCGCGGTTCTACGCCGACACCTTTCCGGATAGTAAAGTAACCGCTGCTCACGAGGCTCCCGGTGACTACCCGGGGGGCAAGAAAGGCGATGTGCTGACGGTGGAATTCACCGTCCTGGGCGTTCCCTGTCTCGGTCTCAACGGCGGCCCGGGGTTCAGGCACACCGAGGCCTTTTCCTTCCAGATCGCGACGGACAATCAGGAAGAGACGGATCGTTACTGGAACGCGATCGTCGGCAATGGCGGCACGGAGAGCCAGTGCGGCTGGTGCAAGGACCGCTGGGGCCTTTCTTGGCAGATCACCCCGCGCGCGCTGATCGATGCGCTTGCGGCTGGTGGCGGTGAGTCAAAGCGTGCCTTCGAGGCAATGATGACGATGAAGAAAATCGACATTGCCGCCATCGAGTCAGCGCGGCGAGGCTGACCTGTTTCGTCTGTCCGGGATATGGGGGAAGCATGAAGCGCACGTGGACGATCATAGGGGTAGGCGACGTGCCGGGCAGTTTCAAATGGTACCAGGCGCTGTTCGGTCAGCCGGCTACGCAACCTGCCCACGATTACTTTGGGCAAATCCTCGATTCAGATGGAACCGTGTTGCTCTGCCTCCACGAGTGGGGCGCCCACGGGCATCCCTCATTGATGAGCCCAGCTCACGCGACACCGGGCAACGGGCTCCTGTTGTTCTTCCGTGTCGATGATTTCGATCTTGCACTTCAAAGGGCACGCTCTCTGGTCACTCGGCTCGAAGAGGAGCCACACGTGAATCCGAACACTCAAACCAAGGAGTTCTCGCTCCGAGATCCGGACGGATATTACGTTACGATCAGCGCACTCTGACAAGGCGCTGCTGGAATTAGCGGTGGGCGCATCCGGGCCAGCAACAGGGGCGTCGTTTTCCATCCCTAAGGCTGGAACAGCCCCACTCGATCCGGCGGCTTCTGGTTTCCGCTTTTTTAGCGGACTCAATCCAACATATCCACTCGTTGCGCGCGAGCGGGGTAATATCTTCCCATGTCGTTAACGCTTGCGGGTCGGATATAAGCGCTTTTTTCAAATCCGCGGGAACTTCGTGCACCACCCCGGTGGAAATCTTTTTTGGCGACACAGAAACCATAGCGCTCGTGTGACGGAACAACTGGAGGTTATCGTAGCAAGAATCGGCGCGAGGCTTGAAGCGAGGTAAAATGGTTGTGCCATGAGCGATCAGGAGTATCCGCTTCCGCCCGCCACGTTCGAGTTCCTGATTCTCTCGCTGAAGACCCAGACCGAAATCCAGCTCGGGTTGATGCACTTCGGCGAAGATAAAGATCAGCCGGAACCCAATTTCCCGATTGCGCGGCACAGTATCGATCTGCTGGCAATGCTCCAGGAGAAAACGCGCGGCAATATTTCGATCGAGGAGCAGCGGCTGGTCGAGAACTCGCTCACCGAATTGCGCTTTCGATTCGTGCAGGTGATGGAGCAGCATCAGAAAAAGAAAAGCGCGATTCCCGAGACGCCGTCAGATCCGGCCGAGACGGAACGGCAGGCTGGCGCGTAGATGGCCGCGGAATCCGTGAGCATCACGGTGCTGGGGTCCGGCACCAGCGTTGGGGTTCCCACCATCGGCTGTCATTGCGCGGTGTGCACGTCGGAGGACTCGCGCGACAAACGGCTGCGCCCCTCGATTTACGTGAAGTACGGGGAGCACGGCGTACTCATCGACACGACTCCCGATTTCCGCCAGCAGGCTCTACGCGCGCATATCGAACGCGTGGATGCGATTTTGTTCACGCATTCTCACGCCGACCACATCATGGGGCTGGACGACGTGCGCCCTCTGAACTTCAGACAGGGCGGCTCGATTCCGATCTACGGATCGGCGGAACACATCGACAATATCCGGCGCTGTTTTCACTACGTTTTCTCGAATCACAAATCGGAGTCGTCCGTTCCGCGGCTGATCACGCACGTTTTCGACGGCGCGCCGCTGGACTTGTTCGGCCTGGAATTTACCCCGATTCGGTTGTGCCACGGCAGAGGCACGGTGCATGGCTTCCGCTTCGGACAAGCCGCCTATCTGACCGATCACAGCGACATTCCGGAAGAATCGATGGAATTGCTGAAGGGTTTGGACGTGCTATTCCTGGACGCGCTGCGGCACCGTCCTCATCCCACGCATTCCACCGTGGAACGGTCGCTCGAAACGGTGGAGAAACTCGCGCCGCGCCGCGCTTTTTTCACGCACATCTGCCACGATCTTTCGCACGCGCGCACCGAGGAGCTTTTGCCTCCGCATGTTCGGCTGGCTTTTGACGGATTGGAAATCGCGCTCGAGGGTCCACAATGATTTATCGGAGCCTGGCCGAACTGCCGCGCGATTTTGGCCCGTCGGCGATCACCATCGGAAATTTCGACGGGGTTCACTTGGGTCACCGGGAAATCCTGCAAAGGGTGGCGGCGGTTGCCGCGGGGAACCGCTGGAGGCCGACCGCGCTGACGTTCGACCCGCATCCGACGAAATTAGTGGCGCCGGAGCGCGCACCGCATTTGCTGACGACGGTGGAAGAGCGCGCCAGGCTTCTACAGCAGTGCGGCATCGAGCGCGTGCTTATTCTGCCGTTCACCACAGAAATCGCCAGCCTTACTCCGGAGGATTTCGTGCGCGAGATTCTCGCCGGGAAGCTCCAGGCGCGAGCGGTGCTGGTGGGCCACAATTTTCGTTTTGGAAATCGAACGGCGGGCGACGCTCGAACGCTGGAGGAACTGGGGCGCAAGTACGCGTTCGAGACGGAAATCGTTCGGTCGATCCAGTGGCGCAATCTTTCCATTTCGAGCAGCGAGATTCGGCGCTTGATCGAGGCGGGGGAGGTTAGCCGGGCGTGCAGACTGCTGGGGCGTCCTTACGCGCTGGGGGGCGCGGTGGCGAAGGGGCAAGGCATCGGGAGGAAGCAGACCGTCCCGACTTTGAATCTTGAGACGAAGGCGGAGGTTCTGCCGAAGACCGGCGTGTACGTGACGCGAACGCACGATGCGAAAACCGGGCTCCAATGGCCTTCCATCACAAATGTCGGTTATCGGCCGACCTTCAACGGGCACGGTCTGACGATCGAGACCTACTTGCTGGCGGCTCTGGACGGCCCGTCGCCCGAGGAGATTTCGGTGGAATTTCTGCGCTGGGTGCGCGAGGAACGGAAGTTCGAAAATCCGGAAGCGCTTAAGACCCAAATCCTGCGGGATGTGGGGCGCACGCAGGCGTATTTCCGGCGGTTGAAACAAATGGCGGCGTCGGCGCGCTAACGGCTAACAGGCCTGCACAGGCTAAAGCAGATGCACCCTTTGCGCTTTCCAATGCGCGAAAATCAAGAGGAAGGAGACTTATGAGTCTATCGGAAGGAAAAGTGCGACACATGCAGGCGCTTTCGAATAAAGGAGGCGTTATTGCGGCGGCCGCCATGGATCAGCGCGGCAGCTTGAAGAAATCCATCGCCGGTGCGCGGGGCGTTTCCGAGGATCAGGTGACGTCCGACATGATGGCCGAGTTTAAGATCGCGGTTTCGAAGGTTTTGACGCCGCACGCCAGCGCGATTCTGCTGGATCCCGAATATGGACTCCCGGCCGCCAAAGCGCGTTCCTCCAACGCCGGACTGCTGCTGGCGTACGAAGAGAGCGGTTACGACAATACCAAGATCGGCCGGCTTCCGGATTTGTTGCCGCACGTCTCCGCCACGCGCATCGCGGGCTGGGGCGCGAACGCGGTCAAGATTCTGCTGTACTACACGCCCTTCGACGATCCTCAGGTGAACGACATCAAGCACGCGTTTATCGAGCGCATCGGAGCGGAATGCGAAACGCTGCAGATCCCGTTCTTCCTCGAATTTGTCGGCTACGATCCCAAGGGGGGCGACGAAAAAGGACTTGAATTCGCGAAGATCAAGCCCAAAGTGGTGACCGGGAGCATGCAGGAATTCACCAAACCACAATACAAGGTGGATGTTTTGAAGGTTGAGGTTCCGATCAACGCGCAGTTTGTGGAAGGCAGCAGCGTCTACCAGGGCCAGAAAGCCTATTCGCGGCAGGAGGCGTTGGAACATTTTCGCCGCGGCGCGGAGGTGGCGACGAAGCCGTTCATCTACCTGAGCGCGGGAGTGGGAAACGCGCAATTCGTCGAGTCGTTGAATATGGCGGCGGAAGCGGGAACGGATTACTCGGGCGTGCTGTGTGGCCGGGCTACGTGGAAGGATGGCATTCCGATTTACGGGAAGCAAGGCGTCAAGGCGCTGGAGGACTGGCTCGAGGACCAGGGGGTGAAGAACATCAACGCCGTGAATGCGGCCATCAAAACCGCGAAACCGTGGTACGCGAAAGCGGGCGTGCCGCAGCCGGTCCACGCTTAGTTGGCGGAGCCGGGACATGGGGGGCCGGCGCGGACGAGGGCGTCCGCCCCACCGGCTTCAGCGCTCTCCCCATTTCAGTTTTTGACGAAGGACGTCGAAGAAGAACATTTTGGGCGGCCGGACCAAGTGAATCCGATGCGCCGAACTCTTGCAGATGACGCGATCTTCATGCATCAGCGGCTCGCCCACTTGTCCATCCACAGTGAGGAATGCTTCGTTGTCCGAGGCGTGGCAGACGATTTCGATCACGCTGGTATCGGGAACCAGCACCGGGCGGTTGGTGAGCATGTGCGGACAAACCGGCGTGATGCAGAGCGCGGCGACGGCCGGAAACAGGATCGGTCCGCCCGCCGAAAGCGAGTAGGCCGTGGATCCGGTGGGCGTGGCGATGATCAATCCGTCCGCCTTGAAGGTGCTGACGTACTGCGAATCGACGAAGGTTTCCAAATCGATCATGCGGGCGATCTGCGTTTTGTTGATCACCAGATCGTTGAGCGCTTCGTAGGATTGAATGATGCGGCCGCGGCGGACCAGGTCGCCGTGGAGCATCCGGCGCGGCGCTAAGCGTTGCTCGCCGCGGAAAGCGCGTTCCAGCTCGTCATAGAGTTGATCGAGCGTGATCGCGGTTAGAAATCCGAGCCCGCCCAGGTTCACCGGCAGCAGCGGAATTTCCCGGCCGGCGACCGCCCGAGCCGCGGAGAGCAACGTACCGTCGCCTCCGAGGACGATCACCAATTGCGTGCCCTCGGGAACCTCGGCCCGCGGAAGCCCCTGGGCGAGACCCGCATAACGAGCGGCTTCTTGATCCAAGCGAGCCTGCACGTTTCGGGCTGCCAGCCATGCCACCAGTTCCGGGACAATAGCCTGCGCGTGCGGAATTCCGGGCTTGGCGATGATGCCGACCACCCTAATGTCTGGCATATAAGAGGAACTCCTGATTGCCCTCGGCGCCGAGGATGGGAGACGGCATGGTTTCGGTTCGGAAACCGATTCGTTGGACCGCTTGCTCGACGCGCCGGCAGGCTTGCGCGTGCAACTGGGGATCGCGGATAATGCCTCCCTTGCCCACTTGGTGCTTCTCCAGTTCGAACTGGGGCTTTACCAGAATAACCATTTCCGCGTTGGACGCAAGCAGGCTGGCGAGCGCGGGGAGAATCATCGTTACGGAGATGAAGCTCACGTCGCAGACCGCCAGATCGACTTGCTCCGGCACTTGGTCGCGAGTCAGGTAGCGGGCGTTCATTTGCTCGCGAACCACGACGCGCGGGTCATTGCGCAGCCGCCAATCGAGCTGGCCGGTTCCGACATCGATGGCATAGACGCGAGCGGCTTCGTGCTGCAGCAGGCAGTCGGTGAATCCGCCGGTGGAAGAGCCCACATCCAGGCAGACTTTTCCCGCGACGGAGATCGCGAAATGATGCAAGGCGGCTTCCAGTTTCAGGCCGCCGCGCCCGACGTAGCGCGGTTTCTGGAGCAATTCGACTGTGCTGTCGGCGGCGACGGCGTGGCCGGCCTTGTTCGCCTTTTGACCATTGACGAGAACCTGTCCGGCCAATATCAGCGCGCGCGCCTTTTCGCGCGATTCCACCAAGCCGCGGTCGACGAGCAGTTGATCGAGTCTCCGGCGTTCCATAAATAGTGCTTCCGCAAGAAGCCGTTCGTGCCGCTGTACTTGTTAGAAACTTTTCAAGGTGACTGACGCTGACGGATTCCACCCTCGTGGAGTCGAACCCGCATAACGATGAGGCCAATTAGAATGTATTCCATCGGCGTCGCAAGAATCCACCAGGCAAGTCTCCATTGTTCAACCGCTCTCAAGAGAAGGATAAAAAAGAGCAGATGAACCAAGAGAAGTGCTGAAATCAGGGCCCAAAAGGAGAGGAGGCTGCGGGGT
>Ga0302326_10015888_pt1 | contig 15800 bp, 9 predicted proteins | sample Palsa_T0_3_FD_202264 | JGI IMG/M metagenome (GOLD analysis project Ga0302326, IMG submission 202264) | Peat permafrost microbial communities from Stordalen Mire near Abisko, Sweden - Palsa_T0_3 | ecosystem: Environmental > Terrestrial > Soil > Palsa > Peat permafrost | place: Sweden: Abisko... | reverse complement strand
ATCCGGATCATGGCAACTTCCAGCCACTTGTTTTCCGGCATCCTGCGCAACGCGGGGAGTCCATGAACCGACGCGCCGTGCGACAACACAGCCTGTTTGGACTGAGCTTCGGAAATTCCATCCTGCCATCTGAGGCTGTCGGTTGGCCACGTCGTTGTATGTTGCCAGTGCAGAAGGACTATGTCGAAGTAGTCGGTTTTGGCGGCCTTGCGCAGCTGATCGATTTTTTCTTGCGGATCCACGCCGTCATGGGTCGTGACCTTGGTCATCAGCCGATAGCTATCGCGCGGAACTCCCTGCAGGGCGACTCCCAGCATCTCGTGCATTCCACTGTACGATTCGGCAGTCTCGAAGAAGCGGACACCGCGCTCGTGGGCGTGGCGTACCAGCCTGGTGAACTGCTCCTGACCCAGGTCGCGCTGTATCTGTCCAGAGTAGCTGCCCGTACCGAATGCGAGCCGGGTCACCTTAACACCAGATTTTCCCAGCGGGACCCAATCCGTAGCGGTCTGACGCTCCGCTTTGAGCGAGAGGCTTCCGGCACCTGCGAACGCACCCGCTACGAGTCCGGTCTTGATGAATGCACGTCTGGAGTAGTGAGCCATGATCTACCTCCGTTGCGCCGAATCTTACCACAGGTGATCGGTACGGTTCCTGGGTCGCGCGGTAAAACGCGGTACATTGGCTGCATCATGAAGAAGTTTCTTAATCGCCCGGAAAACGTAGTCGAAGAAATGCTGCAGGGCCTGGTTGTGCTGCATCCAGGGTGCGTCCGCCTGCCGGAGCACAAAGTCCTTATCCGCGCAGATGCTGAGCAAGGCCGCCAGCAGGTCGCACTTCTCTCCGGCGGAGGGAGTGGTCATGAGCCCGCGCACGCAGGCTACATCGGTGCGGGCATGCTGAGCGGTTCTATCGCAGGGGAAGTTTTCACGTCACCCAGCAGCGACGCGGTTTTTGCTGCCATTCAAGCGGTCGCGGGGAAACCAGGAGCTCTGTTGGTGGTGAAGAACTACACCGGCGATCGCCTGAACTTCGGCCTCGCGGCTGAGATGGCGCGTGCGCAAGGCATCCCGGTGGAAATGCTCATCGTGGATGACGATGTCGCCCTGAAAGGGATGGGCCAAGCGACCGGGGCGCGCGGTCTTGCGGGCACGGTCTTCATTCATAAGCTGGTGGGCGCTGCCGCCGCCGAGGGCAGGAGCCTGGCTGAGGTGGCCGCTCTCGGCAAGGCGGCTGTTGACTCGCTGGCGACGATGGGGGTTTCGTTTTCGGCTGGTACCTCGCCCGCGGTGGGAAGGCCAAGCTTTGAATTGGGCGAGAGCGAAATGGAACTTGGCCTCGGCATTCACGGAGAACCGGGCGTAAAGCGGATGCAGCTGCAGCCCGCCGACGAACTGACGGAGACGTTGCTGCGGCAGATTCTGCAGCACGGGAAATTCGGGAACCAGAAGCGAGTCGCGGTGATGATCAACAATCTGGGGGCAACGACCACGATGGAGCTGGCGATTATCGGCCGCCATGCAGTGAGTTTTCTGGAGCGCGAAGGGTTTGTCGTGGAAAGAATATATGCCGGAACATTTCTCTCCGCGCTCGATATGGCAGGCATTTCGATTTCCGTTCTTGGCCTGGACGACGACCGGTTACGTTGGATCGATGCTGCCACCAAGGCGCCCGCGTGGCCAAACGTGCTGAAAAGGATCCCAGGCAAACCGGCGGTGCGGATTGCAACCGAGGTTAGCGCCAGGGCAATTTCGACAGCGGGGAGCGGCGCGCATACGGAAGCGGGGAAAAGAACAAAACAGGCCATCCAAGTCGCTTGCCGGGCGTTGATCGCCGCGGAAGGCGAGTTGACTGAGATGGACCGCGTGACCGGGGACGGCGACCTCGGCGGAAGCATGACGCGCGCGGCCACGGCTGTGCTGGATGCAGCGAACTCGTATCCGCTGGACGATATTCCAGCCACGCTTAAATCCCTCGGTCATTCGCTCGGGCGCGAGTTGGGCGGATCATCGGGGCCGCTTTACGCGGTGCTTTTTCTACGTTGCGGCAGCGTTCTCGAGGTTACGGGGGCAACTGGGCTAGCGCAGTGGATTGAGGCGTTAGACAAGGGCTGCCAGGCCATCAGCGAATTGGGTGGCGCAAAGCCGGGTGACCGCACGATGTTGGATGCCCTCGATCCTTTCGTGAAGACATTGCGCCAGGACATGGGTGCGAAGGCAATGCCGGAGTTGGTACGCGCGGCCGTGCAGGCATCCGAGCACGGCGTCGAAGCTACAGCTCAAATGAAACCCAGAATGGGCCGTTCGAGTTACTTGGGGGATCGAGTGCTTGGCCATCCTGATCCCGGCGCAAAGGCAATCTCCCTATGGTTGCGAGCGGTCTGCGAGAACCTATTCCCGATTCCGGATGCGAAGATCTGAACCGCGGGAATCGTCGGCGCCACCCGGCCTTGCGCATGCCTCCCTCTATAATAGAGTGCATGGGTCCCTTCAAATTTCGGCCGCAGCCGGTCCTGCAAAGGGTGTTGGATTGGATGCCGGCGGCGCTGAGTGTTTTGATGATCGCCCTCGAGTCCACCGCCACCTTCTCTGCAAATAACACCAGCCAATGGCTTTACCCGTTGTGGGTTAGGCTCTTTGGGCCGATCAGCCCGGCCCATTGGGCGGAGGTACATCATCTCATCCGCAAGACCGGTCACTTTGTTGGTTACGGACTTGTGAGTGTCGCTTTTTTCTACAGTTGGCGGCAGACTCTTCACCGGATGGCCGTCGTCAAGCATTGGACTCTGTGGCGGCGAGCTTCGGTTCTAGCGGTGCTTTGCACTTTGCTCATCGCCAGTCTTGATGAATACCATCAGAGCTTTCTGCCCAGCCGAACCAGTTCGCCCCGCGATGTTCTTATTGACCTCTGCGGAGCGATTGCGTTTCAGCTTGTCCTGCTCTTGATCATTCAGTTGTTCCGCCCGCGGCTCCGCGCAGCCTGAAACTCCGTGGTTTTCAGTTCGTCGTTATCTGACACAGAAATAGGATGATGCGGTCATGCTCACCCGGCGAAGCTTCCTCGAATTGTCCGCAGCAGCGTTGCCATCATTCACGCGCACGCTGTGGGCGCAGACCCACTTTCCCATCGGGCTTCAACTGTCTACGCTGAACTCGATGGCGAAGGCGGATCTTCCAGGCACTCTAAGCCAGATTCATGCTGTTGGTTACCAGGAGGTTGAGCTCACACCAGTCGCCTATACACTTTCGGCGGAGCAGTTGCGTAGGGTGGTCGCAGCGAGTGGCCTGAAGGCTCCAAGTGGCCACTTCGAATATCTCGACCTTGACGGGCAATTTGACTATGCAAAAACTTTTGGTCTCATGTGGGTTGTTTGTCCCATGCTTCCAAAATCGCAGTGGACCTCGGCCGACGGATTCCATACCGCAGCCAGGCAGTTCAATGAGTGGGGCAAGCGCGCAAATGCGATGGGGATGCGCTTTGCGTTTCACAACCATGACTATGAGTTTCGCCAGTTCGACGGGACCACCGGCTTCGACATGCTGGTGAAGGAAACCGATCCGAAACTGGTTTTCTTTGAAGTGGACTGCTATTGGATCACGCAGGCGGGGCTTGATCCCATTGAGATGCTTAATCGGCTGGGCAGGCGTGTCCGCTTGCTGCACATAAAGGACCGTAAACCTGGCTTCCCTCCATCCAACGATATGAGCCAGAGTTCCGCGCATTTTACTGAAGTTGGAACAGGCGGCATCGATTGGCCCCGGATCTTAACCGCGGCTCGCAAACTCCGAATTGAACATTATTTTGTCGAGCAGGACCACATCGATGGAGCGCCCATCGAAAGTATTCGCACCAGCTATAACTATCTGCGTAAGATTTTCCCGTCCTGAGGCATTACTCCACCCGCAACGCTTCCATCGGGTCAAGCCTGGAGGCGCGCGTGGCCGGCAGCCATACTGCCAGCAGTGCGACCGCGGCTAGAATAACCGGTACAGTTACAAATACGATTGGATCCCACGATTTAACGCCGAAGAGGAAGCTGGCAATCAGGCGGGTAAGCCCGAAGGCCGCGCAGACTCCGACAATCACTCCCGCGATCGCAAGCTGCATCCCTTGCCAAACGACGAGGTTGCGAATCTTCTTACGGTCCGCACCCAGGGCCATGCGGATGCCCATCTCCTGCGTCCGCTGCTGCACCGAGTAGGCCATGAGGCCGTAGATGCCGATAGAGGCGAGAACCAGTGCGGCGGCGCCGAATATGGTGAGCAGCAGCATGTTGAAGCTTTGCCGCGCTGTCGAGTTAACTACCACGTCATCCATCGGCCGCACCCGGGCCACTGGAAATCCACCGCTGGCCTGCCGCAGCTGCTCGCTTACCGCTGATATAAACTGGTGCGGTTCGGTGTGGGTGCGTACCAGCCAGACCACCGGCCCAATGCGCGCGTTGAGAGCGGTCATGCCATCGGTAACTTGTGCTTGCGGAACGGTCATCTGCGGAAAGAACTCCCGGTTTAGACCGCCACTGTGAATGTCTCCTACGATACCGACGATCTGCCGCGCGGGTTCGTCAAACTCCGGCCCCACTCCCTTGCCGATAATGATCTGTTGGCCGACGGGGTCTTCTTTCGGCCAGTATTTCTTCGCCATGCTTTCGTTGATCAGTACGACGCCTGGAGCTCCCGCCACATCACGGTCGGTAAAGTCGCGTCCGCGCAGAATGGGAATCTTGAAAACTTCGTAGTAGCCGGGTGAGGTGTTCATCCAACCGACGCCCTGCTGCTGTTGCTTGTCTGCCGGGCGGCCGACTATGAAAAATGGCAAGCCGAAACCGCCCTCGAGCGGCAGGCAGCAAGTAGAAGCTGAGGCTTCCACTCCTGGGATCGCATTGAGACGCTCGCGGCCGTTGCGCACCAGCTGTGCCACTCCGGCTGTCTTTTGAAAACGATCACCGGTCAACGACATTTCGAGGGTAAGGACGTTGTGCGCCTCGAAACCGGGATTCACGTTGCGCAGCGCGAGAAAGCTCCGGATCAGGAGCGCAGCGCCGATCAGCAGCACCAGGGCTAAGGAGACCTCACTGATGACCAGCAGGGAGCGGGCTTTGCTTTGGCGGAATCCGGTGCCGGAGCGGTTGCTGCTCTCTTTCAAGGTGGAGTTGAGATCGGGGCGTGAGGCGCCGATGGCAGGAAAGAGCCCGAAGAGAATTCCGGTGAGCATCGATACGCTGAGGGTGAAGACGAGCACGCGCCAATCGAGGGCGACCGCGTCACCATGTTCGCCAATGCGCGGAATGTCGCCCGGGCTGACGGCGAGTAGAGCGCGCAAGCCAACGTAGCCCAGCACCAGGCCCAGCAATCCGCCGGTCACCGAAAGCAGAACGCTTTCCGTAAGTAGCTGTAGGATAATGCGCGACCGTCCGGCGCCCATCGCCGCGCGTATGGCAAACTCCCGCTTGCGGCCCGTCGCATGAACCAGCAGCAGATTGGCAACGTTGGCGCAGGCGATCAGAAGTACAAGGCTCACCGCGCCCAGCATCACCAGCAACGAAGAGCGCACATCACTCACAATCGAGTCACGCAGCGGATCGACTTCAAATCCTCCCTTCGGCCCGATCGCATCCGGGTAGCGCCGGCGAAACTGATCGGCGGCAACTTTAAGCGCGGCGTTGGCCTGGGCCAAAGTAAGGCCCTGCTTGAGGCGCCCGGCCGCCCTGAAGTAGTGGCCTTGATTGGTGCTGTTCGGGTCGAACTGAAAGGGCAGCAAAATATCTGCTTCGGGGTCGGAGACAAAGGATTTTTCCAAAACTCCGACGATGGTATAAGGCTCGTTGCCGAGAGATAGCGCGCTGCCAATGATGTTGGGATTGCCGCCAAATTTGCGCTGCCACAGACCATAACTCAGCACCACGACCTTGCCCCCGTTGGGGGAGTCTTCCTGCGCGGTAAAGGTGCGGCCCAGTGTCGGGGACGCGCCGAACAGACGGAAGTAAGCCTGCGTGACATGGATACCGTGTACCTGTTCCGGACGGTCGCCCGTGAGGTTGAAGCCAGGACCGCCGAAGTCGTAGGCCGCTACATCCTGAAAAACGTTGGTCTGCTGTTCCCAGACACGAAACTTGGGGATGGAGGCGCCTGGGCCCTTGCCCTGGGGCGAGGTGAGCAGGAACTGAACCATGCGATCCGCGTCAGGGTAGGTGAGCGGCTTGAGCAGAACGGCATCGACCACCGTGAAAATGGCGGCATTGACTCCGATACCGAGAGCCAATGCAGCAATCGCGGCAAAGGTGAATCCAGGATTCGAACGGAACATGCGCACCGCATGCTTGAAGTTGTCCCAGAAATCGGTCATGCCTCGCTCCTTGACATGAATATTAGACGAACCAGAAAGGGACTGGCCGTTAGCGAAGTCTGCACACGCACAAAGTTGAGAATTTACAAAGGCCGCGAACAATTCTAGGATCTGCTTCGTCCAGTCATTGGTGATGTTACGCGGATGCTCTTCCCGGTCCGTTCACCGGACGTCAACATGGATGAGCAAAGGAATTCTGATGTCGGGCAATCCCAAGCAGACGTTTCATGGAATTACACGCGCAATTTTTGCGCGGTTGCGGCAAAAAGCTTCGCGGTTCGGTATCCGCGTCGCCACTCCCAAGGGGGAAGCAGTGAAAGATGGGGTCCTCATTCAATGGAGCTATGACGCTTCCGCGGAACTCCTGGAGGTGGAGTGCCGGGCGCCGTTTTGGCTCAACGCCACCCAGGTCAATCGAAATCTCCGCAATGAAATAGAGGTCGTTCTTCGGTCCAGCCGCGCCGCCTAAGACTAAGGCCTGCAAAATGTAAAGACTGAGCCCTCAATGGTGTGCAAAAACTGGTTCTCGACTGGGGAACACTTGACGTTTTGCGTGCATACAGTGGTGGGGGGATTATCGGTCCGTATGATTGAGTCCGGGGTATCGGCTGGAATCTTTCTCTCGCGAGCACTCGCGAGAGCAGGCAAGCAATGAGTTCGCGGATAGTGCGGCTTGTCTTCGGCTTGCTTCCCGCCAGGATCGGGGATTTCGGGGATACTTGTGTAGCCGAGGTGGTTCCCACCCCAGTTGCCACCGTGGCGACGCCACTCCTGAGCCAACTTCGACAGAAGTTGCTTTCCGACGAGGCACTTGCAGAGCATCTGCAAGGCGGGAACGCGGATGCGCTGACGGTGCTGTTTGAACGGCACAGTCCACTCCTTTTCGGAATAGCAAGGCGCATATTACGCAATGGAGCCGAAGCTGAAGATGCAGTCCAACAGGTTTTTCTCGATGTCTTTCGCTCCATTCAGCAATTCGATCCCCAAAAAGGGGAATTCAAGACCTGGCTTCTCATGTTCGGCTACCAGCGGATTCTGAACTGTCGTCGAGCTCTCGTTTCGAACCGCTTCTTTGAGACAGACACTCTCGATGAGCTCCTGCCTGGGCTGCTCCCCGAGTCGAAGTACGCGGCAGGGTATTCGCCGGCTGAGAGCAGCATCCTGGTGGAGCAAGTGCTGAATTGCCTCCAGCCTCGCCAGCGGCGGACTATCGAACTCATCTATTACGAAGGCCTCACCGCTGAAGAGGTTTCGACACGTACTGGGGAAACAGTGCGCGTAGTGCGCCACAATCTATATCGTGGCCTCGAAAAGCTGAGGAAGGCCCTGCATAAAGGAGAATCTTCAGCGCGGACGGAAGAGGGGCCGAGATGAATCGAAACCACGAAGATTTCGAAGTCCTGTGCGCCCTTACCATGAACGGGAATCTAACCAGGATGGAGCACGCGGAATTGCGCGAGCATCTTGAGAACTGCGTCTTCTGCCATATACGGTTGGTCGAGATGCGTCGGGTCGCAATCCACCTGCTGCTTGCGCAACCTCACAAGAACCCACGCAAACTCTTGGGAAAAGGCATGCGCGAACGCTTCGTAGCGCGAGCGATAAGCGAAGGGATTCCGTTGAGTCCTCGCTCACAAGGTGTCGGCTTCAGTGCACTTGGTCTAGTGACTGTGCTTATGGTTGTCTTGTTGCTGGTCACCGCAACTCTGGGCGATGGACCGTACAGGTCTGTGTTCAAAACGGACGTTGGCGACACCGCGCGTGTTTCAGCGTTAATTGCAAATAAGAAGGTCTCGACGGAAGACACCGTGACCGATCCTCCGGGGAAAGTACGAACGGGTCATGTTCTCAATCGGCACGTTCGGCGGGGTGGTAACGGACCCTTACCAGGCACCTTCCGCGCAACTGGACCGGGGCTGCCGAAAAGCGAGCCAGGGGTTTGGCAGAGCCGCCAGTTCACTTTCACGCCGTATTCGCGAAACTCCGCGACACGGCCTTATCCCTTATCGACAAACCTAAGCCTGTCTGAGGTTGTGCCTTCGCTTGTATTCCCCGATCGTGTTTCCGAACTCAGACTCGATGCAACCTCTGAGGTTTTCAGACGCAATGCGCCGCACCTCCTGGCAGAATCCGGACGCGGAGTATTTGGTTCCCCAGCCTATAGATCCGATGCATTCCATATCCTTCACGTCGTGGTTCCGCAATCATCAGATCAGGAAAGGCCGCAATGAGGCGATTGAGTGCGGTGCAGCTCTTATTGGCGTTCTCGACCTTGGGTCTTGTTGGTTCTCAGGCTCAGGTTCCTCCGAGCCAACTGGTCACGCAAAATATAGTGACATTGAGCTTCAACGCCGCCGTACTTCAGACTGCAGAGGCGCAGAAGGCTCTTGCTGGCCTGCAATCGAGGTTCGCCCCCCGGCAGGCGCAGCTCCAGGCGCTTAACGATGAGGTCGATGCCTTGCGCAAGCAGATCAGCGCTGCCGGTGACAAGCTCAGCGACACGGAAAGGGAAACACGCCAGCAGTCACTCGACAGGAAAGAGAGGCAACTCCAGCGTCAGGCCGAAGACTTCAAAAACGATTCGCAGAGCGAGTCTCAGCAAGTATTCCAAAAGGTTGCGCAGAGACTTTACGCCTTCCTCCAGATCTATTCACAGCAGCACAATTACACCGCAGTTCTCGAACGCGGTTCCGACGCCGCCCCTGTTGTCTGGTACACCGCCAATAACATGGACATTACGGATCAGCTCGTCAAGGCTTATAACGCGCAATCTTCGGCTGTCTCGTCTGGAACTCCTGATAGTCCTAACCAGGGGAGTCGAACAAATCCTCCGAAAACTCTACCCGAGAGTCCATCACCCCATCCATAGGCACAGCGGTGTTCAGTTTTGGACACTGAAGGTCAACTTCGAACATCTGCGCCCCGCCTGCCTCAACGCTCGTCCCGGCGAATCTGCGACCAACGGCTATACGCTATTGGCCATCGAAGTGCATATTGAAGATGCAGTTCGAGGGTGACCAAGAATGCAGACTGTACTCCAGGAGCTGCGTTACGCGCTCAAGCAAGTAGGCAAAAATCCTGGCTACTCGATCGTGGTCGTCCTGACCCTGGCACTGAGCATCGGCGCCAACACTGCGATCTTCAGCGTGGTCGACGCCCTCCTCTTGCGGCCCCTTCCTTATCCCGAGCCGCAACGCCTGGGATCTCTCATGCAAAGAATCTCCGGCCCGGGCGGTAGCACCTATCCCATTGACATCGATCGTGATACGTGGCGGTACCTGCAGGATAATGTCCCCGCCGTAACGGCTGCCGTTGCCAGCAAAACCGGCGGCGTGAATCTGCAGGCGGCTGGGCGCGCCCAATATGTTCATGGCCAGCGAGTCTCCGCGCGATATTTTGACGTACTTGGCCTTCGCCCCATGATCGGACGCAGCTTCACCGCCGCGGAAGACACGCCTGGCGGATCGAGAGCTGTTGTTCTGAGCTACGGCCTGTGGAAGAACACATTCGACGGTGACGCCAACGTGGTCGGCAAGGCCGTACGGTTAAAGGATGTTCCCTACACGATCATCGGCGTACTACCGGCAAAAGCACACACTCCATCGAGCGTAGATTTGTGGACGTCGCTGCGTCCAGATTCTTCCGAAGAGGGAGGCGGAGACAATTTCCAGCCGATTCTGCGGCTTAAGGACGGGGCGACCTGGCAGCAGGCTGACGCACAGTTGAGCCAACTACAATCGCTCACTTCGCGTTTCGTGCAGAAGAAGCACCCAGGCGCACAGGTCACCTACTATGCAGTTCCGCTTCAGCAGAGTCTGGCGGTAGAGACACGCATGCCGGCAATGATCCTTATGTCGGCCGTGAGTTTTGTGTTGTTGGTGGCTTGTGCCAATCTCGCCGGACTCGCCCTGGTGCGCGTTGGGCGCAGAGAGCTTGAGATTGCTACCCGGCTTGCTTTGGGCGCCACCAAGTGGGCCATTCTGCGTCAATTCTGGATCGAGAGTCTGGTTCTCACAAGCGCGGGCGGCCTCGCTGCTGTTTTAGTCGGTGGCCTAACGCTCCAACTCATGAACAGGCGCATTCCGGAGAATTTCCTACCCCTTGGTGGGGTTTCGATGGATGCACGGGTTTTGTTGATCACCGCCATTGCAGCAATCGGAGGCAGCTTGTTTTTCGGCCTGTTGCCGGCCCTCGATGCCCGCCGTATCAATGTTCAGGCTGCTTTATCCGGTGGCGGGAACCGCTCGGTTGCCCAGTCCAGCGGCACCCGAACCCGCTATGCCCTGATCATTGGCGAAGTCGCCCTAACGGTTGTCCTGCTCACCGTTGCCGGGTTGCTCATACGAACACTCATCTATCTAAGAACCCTGCCGGCGGGGTTCAATCCAGAAAACGTCATGGTTGCAAAAGCGTCTCTGGATGAGGTCCGTTACAACAATCAGGCTTCGTTTCTGAAGCTGCTCGACGAAAGCATCGCCGCGATGGAGAGCATTCCGGGAGTGCAGTCCGCTGCTGTGGGGCTCACCGTTCCCTTCGAACGCGCGCTCAACTACTCGGTCAAGATCGCGGACGGCCAGCAGGCCGGCGAACAGGATATAACTAATCTTGTCTACGTCACGCCGGCCTACTTCGAGGCGTTGCAGATAGCCCTTCACGCGGGGCGGCCTCTTACCTCCGGCGATGGCTCGACCACCCAGCATGTTGCGGTCGTGAACGAAGCTTTCGCCAGAAAATATCTCGGCCGGGAGGATAGCGTCGGCCGCCACCTGCTGAGTGACGGAAATACGGTTGAGATTGTCGGCATCTCGGCGAACGTGATCACTCCGCCTGGATTTACGCCGGGAGGACCGATCGTCGCGGAACCTACCGTGTATGTGCCTGCGACGCAGATGCCGACGCAGCTCGTCAATCTCGCGCATGTGTGGTTTCAGCCCAGCTGGATTATTCGTACGAAAGGGAAGCTTGCAGGCATACCCCAGCAGATGCAGCAGGCCATGGGTGGTGTAGATCCTGATCTTCCCATCTCTGGGGTTTACGGCATGACGGATCTACTTTCAGACGCGTTGCTCTTCCAGCACATACAGGCCGGCCTGCTGGCGACTCTTTCAGCGTTGGCGCTCTTGCTCTCTTCGGTTGGCATCTACGGATTGGTCTCGAACCTGGTCAATCAACGCACCCGTGAACTCGGCATCCGCATGGCCCTTGGCTGCACGTTGCAGGGCGCGATGTTTGAGGTGTCACGCCCGGGTATAGCCGCCACGGGCGCCGGCCTGGCCGGAGGCCTGCTGCTTTCGTCGACGGTGGTGAAGGTTGTGCGCAGCCAGCTCTTCGGTGTCGCTTTGTATGATCCACTTACGTTATGCGCGGTGTCGGCCTTCCTTGCTGTCGTGGCTGTCTTTGCCGCTGTGCTGCCGACCTTCAGAATTGCGAAGATCGATCCGGCCGAAACGCTTCGCGCGCAATGAGGCGGTACTCGGTTACTCCGTGCGCAGCGCCTCGACTGGATTGATAGAGGCCGCTCGCTGGGCTGGAATAACGCTGGCAATGAGTGCGCACAGCCCCAGCGCTGCGATGGAGCCGGTGAGTACCAGCGGGTCCCAACTCTTGACCTGGTACAACTGTGCGGCGATCAGATGTCCGCACGCGATGGAAATCGGAATGCCGATAACCAGGCCGATCACCACCTGCCGAAAAGCGCCGCGCAGAACCAGGCCAACCACGTTCCCGCGGTTGGCGCCCAGGGCCATACGCACTCCAATCTCGCTGGTGCGCCGCTCGACGGTGTATGCCGTGACTCCATAAAGCCCGACGGCGGCGAGTACAAGCGCGAGCCCGCCAAAGAGCCCGGTCATCTCCGTCACCGCGCGCTTCTGGTCGAAATTGCTGTCAACCTGCTCCTGCATCGGCTGTACATTGATGATCGTCAGATTGGGATCGACCTCACTGAATACTTTGCGGATGAGCGGTTCGATTCCCAGCGCGCTTCCCCGCAACTTGAGCACGGCGCCCCCGATGTAATGCGAGCGGTGGTCGATGAGCGCCATGATCGGTTGGTCATAAATGACATGCTGCGCCAGCGGTACGTAGAACATTGGCCGCGGCGGACCACCCGGGTCTCTATACTTGGCGTCGTGCACAACGCCTACGATTTCAAACGTCGTGTTGTACCTAGGCATGTCCAGGCCGTAGTGTTTTCCGATGGGATTCTGGCCGGGAAAGAACTTCTTCACGAATGCTTCGCTGACCACGGCTACGTTGCGCGTGCTGCCTGTGTCTTCCTCGGAGAGACTCCGGCCGCGCACGATGTGCTGGCCCATGGTTTCCAGATAGCCTGGGCTGACGCGATCCCACGAAGAGCCAGAGTTGTCGTTTAGCTGTGGTACCCCCTGACCTTCGGGAACAATCAATTCGCCCCAGTTATCTATGTAGGGGGTATAGAGGGCGAGCGCCGCTTGTTCCACTCCAGGGATCGCATTTAGGCGGTCCTGCAACTCGCGGTAAAGCGCGTCGACCTGAGGTTCGGTGTAGCCGGAGGGCGGCCCGTTCAACAAGATACTGAGGCGGTGGTCGGTCTCAAAGCCGAAGCTCTGATGCTCCAGATTGCGCAGGCTGCGGGCAAGCAGACCGGCCCCGGCGAGCAATACGATCGAAAGCGTGGCCTGCACCACGACCAGCATTTTCTGCGGGAGCGTGGCGCTGTCGCGGGTGCTGCGATTGGCGCCCCGCAAAGCCTCGACCGGATTGCCGTGTGAGGTAAACCATGCCGGCGCGGTGCCGAAGAGCACTCCCGTGAGCAGTGACAAGCCGAAAGCGAATGCCAGGACTGGTAACGAGGGCGTGGCGTCGACCGGAACATAGTGGGCGTTATGAAAAGCCAGCGCGATCATGAGCTTCACGCCGAGGTAGGCGACCACGACGCCGGCAACACCCCCGAGGACAGAGAGCACGACGCTCTCTGTGAATGATTGCCGAATGAGCCGCCGGCGTGATGCGCCCAGAGCCAGCCGCACAGAGGTTTGCGAACGCCGCGCCGCTCCCCGCGCCAGCAGTAGATTGGCAATGTTGGCGCAGGCGATCAGCAGCACCAGGCAGCAGACCGTGAGGAGGATACGAAGGCTATCTCCGTAATCGGCTTTCATATCGCCCACGCCAGCGCCTCCGGGAACGATGTTGATCCGCTGGCTTGGGAGTGCCTTGATGATCAGGGGCATGAATTCGGCCGGCCATCCGCTGTCGTGGGCCATCCAGTCACGCAGAAGCGTGGTGAGGCGGGGTGCTACTCCATCCAGGCTTGCGCCCGGCTTCAGTCTTCCGATGACTCGCAGCCAGCCGGAGATAGATTGCTTCAGTAACGAATTTTCTGCATTGACCAGGGGTTCCTGCTGCAGGGGCAGCCATAGTTCGGGAGGATTGCTGCGCAATGTCTCACCGAAGAACCCAGGGGGTGCAATGCCGGCGATAGTAAATGGATGACCTTCCACGATTAAGGTCGATCCTACGACGGAAGGATCGGAGCCGTACTGTTGCTGCCAGGCACGATAACTCAACATGGCTGCCGGTGGCGCTGAAGCTTGATCGTCGCTGGGACCAATGGTGCGCCCGGCGAACGCGCGGATGCCGAAGGTGGAAAAGTAGTTGCCGCTGACGAATTCGCCGCGTAAGGGCTTGGCCTGGTTGTCGTGTTGCCCGCGGCGTACGCTGAACTGTACGCCGGATGCCTGGAAGGCAGTCATTTGCTCAAACTCCGGCGCCGCGGCTTGCACCCGGAGAAAGAGGGGATACGAGTACAAGCCCCAGTCGCCGTTCTGTGGGCCGCCCTGAACACAGCAGTCCGTGCCGGAGCCGATGCGGTAAAGGGTCGATGGATCCACGACCGGCAGTGACTTAAGCATGACTGAGTAGATAAGGGAGAAGATGGCGGTTGTTGCTCCGATGCCCAGGGCAAGCGTGAGCATAGCTGTCAGGGTGAAGACAGGGGAAAGACGCATTTGTCGAAATGCGTAAGAGATGTCCTGCCGCAGCGTTTGCATGTTAGCTAGGTACGCGGGGCTGGGGGTCTGGGTTCCCGGGATTATTGGAATACTTACCGCAGTGCTTCAGGGAGAGAAAGAGGGCGAAAGCGATCGATGGGCTGCGTCCTCATTTTCGGCCCACGTACGCTTTGGCGAACGTGGGGCACCCGTCTCTCCAATTGAAGGGTTTCAGGGGGTAGTATCCCACATGCCATTACTCGGTCCGCAGGGCTCGCACTGGGTCGATCGAGGCTGCCCTTCGTGCCGGAATAAGACCGGCAAGGGCGGCGATGAAAACGATGATCACAATTGCGATTGCGTAAACTGTCGCATCCGTTGAGGAGACATTGAAGAGTTGGGTGCGCAGTGCTCGTGTAACGGCGATGGAGATGGGAATCGTAACCGCGATGGCGACGCCCGCAAGAATCAGAATTTCCCTCAGGATAAGACGAACCACTGTCCAGCGCATCGCTCCCAGGGCCATGCGTATGCCGATTTCGCGGGTACGCTGGGCAGTCGAGTAAGCGAGGATTCCGTAGAGACCGAGCCCGGCAAGCATGGTGGCCAGGATGCCAAACGCCGAGGCAAGCAGGGCAATCGTGCGCTCGTTCGATAGAGTGTCATCGATCTGGGTATTCAACGTGGTGAGGTCATTCACGATGAGGTTGCTGTCCAGGTTGGCGATCGCTGCGCGGATGCCGGCTGCCGCAGCGTCCGGGGGTTGGAAGGTACGGAGGTAGAAGGTGAGGGCCGTCGGTTTCTCAGCCTGAACGAAGGGGCGATAAGCAGTGGCCATGGCTGGATCGCGGACGGACTGGTGTTTGGCATCGCGCACGACGCCCACGATCATGGAGTCCGTTTCCGGCCGCTGCGGGCGGCTCACATGGCGTCCGAGAGCGTTCTGAGCGCTCCCAAAGTAGTGCCGCGCGAACGTCTCGTTGACAATGGCGACTTTCGTCGCTGTGGCGCTGTCGGCAGTTGAGAAATAACGACCGGCGAGCAGCGGAATGCCAAGCGCCTGCAGGTAGCTATCGCTCACCCACGGGAGCTCGACGTTATAGTCTTCGTCGAGCTGAGAGCTGGAACCGGAAACCTTGACATCGCCATTGATCTCATCGCCCTTGAGGTCGGCATCATTGGTGGCTCCTACACTGCGAACTCCGGGTAAAGCGGCAAGCGCGTTGAGAGCGCGCTGTTCGATCGGCGCAATCTGGCCGGCGGAATAGCCCGCGAACTCCGGCGCGAGCTCGAATGTCAGCAGATGATCCGTGGCGAAGCCGGGATCGACGTTGTGCAGGTTCTGGATGGTGCGCACGAAGAGGCCTGCGCCAACCATGAGCAACAAGCTGAAGCCGATCTGCAGCGCCACGCAAGTACGCCGGAAGTGCAGCGCTCCTCCGGAGCCGGTTCCAGTTTGTTGTTTGAGTGACTCAGCCAGGCGCG
>Ga0302326_10015887_pt1 | contig 15800 bp, 17 predicted proteins | sample Palsa_T0_3_FD_202264 | JGI IMG/M metagenome (GOLD analysis project Ga0302326, IMG submission 202264) | Peat permafrost microbial communities from Stordalen Mire near Abisko, Sweden - Palsa_T0_3 | ecosystem: Environmental > Terrestrial > Soil > Palsa > Peat permafrost | place: Sweden: Abisko... | reverse complement strand
AGCGTTGACGCGTCTTTGAGGTTGAACCTCTCGGACACGAACACGGACCCCAGGCCGAGTTCCTCGGCGCGGCGGACCTCGTGGAGCAGGTCCTGGGGCCGGTCCGAGTGACCTGCCAGTGCATAGACACCCAGTTCGGTCAGTTGCTCCATGTCCGACCTCTCACCCCCGCGGAGTATTGCATGAGTTGATGTCAATGTCGCCCTCGCTAGTATCGGACCGGTGCGCGCACTCAGGGTCACAAGGTGGCACCGTGAGGCCGAGTTCGTCGAGATCGACGAGCCCGTCGCCGGACCGGGGCAGGTCGTCATCAGAGTCGGCGGCGCGGGCTTATGCCATTCCGATCTGCACATGATGCACGGGGACCCTGACACTCCGCCGCCATTGCCCCTGCCGTTCACATTGGGACACGAGAACGCAGGGTGGGTGGCCGAGGTGGGACAAGGTGTCACCTCGGTCTCACTGGGTCAGCCCGTCGCCGTGTACGGAGCGTGGGGCTGTGGCCGTTGCGCCCGATGCGCTCTCGGCGTCGACAACTACTGCGAGACGAATCTGCCCGAAGCGGGCGGCGGCCTGGGCACAGATGGGGGCATGGCCGACTACATGCTCGTCCCGGACGCCCGCTACCTGCTGGCCCTGCCCGACGGCCTGACGCCGGCACAGGCTGCACCGTTGACCGATGCCGGGCTGACTCCCTTCCATGCCGTGAAGCGATCCCTGCCGAAGCTCGACGCGACCGCCTGGGCCATGGTCATCGGCGTCGGCGGACTGGGCCACATGGCGATCCAGATCCTCAAGGCCACGTCCGCCGCGCGGGTGATCGCGGTCGACACCCGGCGAGAGGCCCTCGATCTGGCCGTCTCCCTCGGAGCCGACGTCGTCGTCGAAGCTGGTGACGGCGTCGCCGGCCAGGTGCGCGAGGCGACCAGGGGACTGGGGGCCGACGTGGTCCTCGACTGCGTGGGGACCGACGAGACCTTGGGAACGGCCGTGACCTCGGCCCGCACGCTCGGCGATGTCACGCTGGTTGGCGTCGCTGGCGGCTCGGTCCCCTTCGGATACCTGACTGTTCCCCGCGAAGTGTCCCTGCAGAACGTCTACTGGGGTAGCCGCACCGAGTTGGGCGAGGTTCTCTCGCTGGCCTCCCGCGGGCTGCTCCGCCCGCAGACCACGGCCTTTTCGTTAGACCAGGCCCTCCATGCCTACAGGGCACTCGACCGCGGTGAGCTCTTGGGGCGGGCCGTGGTCACCCCCTCGTCGGCGTGAGCTCGGGCGGGGGATCGCGCCGGAGGATGCGGGCGTGAAGCCAACCGTGAGGCACATCGACGAGGTGAGCGGGGGATGGCTCTCCGAAGCTCTCGGAGTCCGCGTGCGGTCCGTCCGGGCCGAGCCAATCGGTACGGGCCAGACATCAGCCACCTACCGGCTTGCCATCGACTCCGACGCGTGCCCGTCGAGCCTCGTCATAAAATTTGCCGCCGGCGATGACGCGACCTGCCGCCGGGTGGCGACGGGCCATAGAAGTGAAGTCGGCTTCTACCAGAGTCTGGCTGCGTCACTCGGCGTGCGCACGCCGTCGTGCTGGTACGGCTCGATCGACGAGGACGGATCCCGGTTCACCCTGGTCGTCGACGACCTCGCTCCGTGGCGACCCGGACGGCAGATTGACGGATGCAACCTGGCTCAGGCCACCGCGGCGGTGCGGTACCTCGCCGCTCTTCACGCTTCCCGGTGGAACGACAGCTCGCTGCACGAAATCGACTTCCTCGTCCCCGTCACCGGGGAGAGGGCCGTCTTTCTCGGCGAACTGGCCCGGCGAGCAACCGATGCGTTCATCGACCGCTACGGATCACGACTGGACGCGGACGACAACGCCACCTTGCGCGCGGTTGCGGGCAAGCTCGTCGAGTGGCAACTGTGCCGGGAACGGCCCTTCGCCATGGTCCACGGGGACTTCCGACCCGACAACCTTTTGTTCTCGCCTGACGGCTCGGGCGTCGTCGCCGTCGACTGGCAGACCTTGACGGTGACGCTTCCCGCCCGCGACCTCTCCTACTTCGTGGGGACGGCACTCGATCCCGCGCAACGCCGCGCCGTCGAGCGGGATCTGGTCGCCGTCTACCACCGAGAGCTGTCCGACCGCGGCGTCATGGCGTACTCCCTCGAGCAGTGCTTCGCGGACTACAGAATCGGCCAACTCCAGGGCCCGATGATCACCGTGCTCGGCTCAATGACGTCGGCAGAGGATCGCGGGCAGGCGACAGATGAGATGTTCCTGATCATGGCCGAGCGCTCGTGCGCCGCAATCAGGGAGCTCGATTCTCTCGGCGCACTGCAGTCTTGACGACCCCCGTGGAAGATCTCAGAACCCGGTGAGAAGGCGCGGATACTCCCTGTACACCTCGCCGCCGTCGACCACGAGCGTCTCCCCGTTCACCCAGGAGGCCTCGTCGCCAGCGAGGAAGAGAACGGCGCGTGCAATGTCGCCGGGGCTACCCGCTCGGCCAAGGGGGATGCTGTCGATGAAGCGGTCCCGGACCGCTTGACGAGTCGGCGCGGTCATCGGAGTATCGACGAAGCCGGGCGAGATGGCGTTGACGCGTATCCCTTCCTGCGCCACCTCGAGGGCAGCCACCTTCGTGAGCATCTCCACACCGGCCTTGGCACTGCAGTAGGCGCTCATACCCTCCCCGGGTTGGCGGGCGTTGATGGAGGCGATGTTCACCACGGCTCCGCCGTCGCCCTGTCCGACCATCTGCCTGACCTCATGTTTGATCGACAGGAAGACACCGGTCAGGCAGACGTCCACCACCGTTCTCCACGAATCGAGAGAGTGGTCCCGGATGGGGGACAGCGTGCCGATGCCCGCGGCGTTGACGCCGATGTCCAGGCGTCCGAAACGTTCGACGGCGGCTTCCACCAGCGCACGCACCTCGTCCTCCGCCGTCACGTCGACCCTGGCGGTCGCGCATCGGGTCGGATCCCAGGTCCTGGCACACTCCGCCAGCGCCTCATCGTCCCGATCACCGATGACGACCCGGGCGCCCTCTTCGAGGAGGGCCTCGGCCGTCCGCCGCCCGATGCCCGATGCGCCTCCCGTGACGACTGCGACCTTTCCTTCGAACCGATTCCCCATGGTCCCTTCCTCTGCGGCGCGACATCGCCTGCCCGTCGTCGGTGCCGTGGTCTGCACTCGCCGGACCGGGTGCGGACGGCGTTCAGGCCGTGGTCTTGGACCTCAACTCAACCCAGCGTTCCCCGTGCTCCTCAGCGACCACCGCCATGCGCCGCCAGCGCTCCAACTGCCCGCCGGGGATAGTCATGTCGAACGACGTCTGCAGGCGAAACTCGACCACCACCGCCCCGTCCGGGCCAGCTTCGTACGCGTACGGCGCGTTGGACGGTACGAAGAAGCCGTCTCCGGCACAGAGTTGCTGCGCTCCCAGATTGATGGACCCCTCGACCACGTAGTACAGGCAGTCACCGCTGTGACTGTGCCGGGGCAGCACATAGTGCGGCGCCAGCCAGGCCCGCACGAGACTGAAACCCTCATCACCCTCGCCCCGAAACACCAACCTGTCATCGATTCCGAGGGCGATGGTCGGAGAGCGCGGACCGTCCTCCGCCAAGGCCTTGCGGTCCTCGGGGTCGAACAGTGGTGGCGACATGGCGTCGCTGTCGACCAGCGGAATGGCGTCGCCGCCACGGAAGAGCCGTATGCCACGCCGAGCCGGAGGTGTACCGGGTGACGCGTTGCGGCCGATGGGATCGGGGCGCAGTTCCTCTACCACCGGGACCTCCCGTAGGTTGACATCGATATCAAGCAGAACACGGGGTGAGTGTACTTCCACCTCCCGCGATGTGCCAGGGGTACGGGCTGTCTGTCGCCACACGCCCCGCTTCCCCTTTGCCCGCTTCCCCTTTGCCCGCGTCCTCTTTGATTGACGACGACGCGAGGAGCGACGAGGATGGCCGACCGAATGGTCGACATCCTCGCAGTTCACGCCGCCACACAGCCGGACAAGCTCGCGATCGTCGACGACAGGCCTGGTTGCCCGACGGTCACCTACACCTTCACTCAGGCGAACCAGCGCTCGAACCAGTACGCCGCTCTTCTCGTCGACCTCGGCGTCACCAACACGACGAAGGTGGTGTGGTGCGGACAGAACTCTGCCGGTCTGCTTCTCGTGGCGAACGCCATACAGAAGGTCGGGGGTGTCGGCGTCCCGTTGAACTATCGCCTCACGCCCGAGGAGGCGGCGTACGTCATCGACAATTGCGACGCCGAGGTGGTGGTCGTCGATGCCGAGTACGCCAGCTTGATCGAACAGGCTCGCCCGACTTCGAAAGTGCGCGACGTCCTCACCTTCGACGGCGACGGCAGCCTCGAGGCTCGCCTGGACGGCTATCCGACGGAGAACGTCGAACCGGTCGAGGGGTCCGTCGGAACGACGATGACCTACACGTCGGGCACGACGGGCAAGCCCAAGGGTGCCGTGCGGGCGGCTATCCAAAACCAGGACCAGGCCTCGGCGCTGGTCCAGTTGATCGGATACCAACCGGACGACGTCTACGTGACCACCGGGCCGCTCTACCACTCGGGGCCAGGTGGATTCGCGGTGCTCTCGCTCATGCTCGGCAACACGATCGTCGTCCAGCACAAATTCGACCCCGAAGACTGGTTACGGCTCGTGGACACCTACAAGGTCACGACAACCTTCACGGCGCCGACTCCGATCCGCATGGTCTGCTCTCTTCCGGCCGAAATCAAGGCGGCCTACGACCGCTCCAGCATGAAGCGCATGATCGCGAACGCTGCTCCGTGGACGCTCGCGCTGAAGAAGCTCTATCTCGCCGACTTTCCGTCCGACTCCCTGTGGGAGGTCTACGGCTCGACCGAGCTCGGCGTGGACACGGTGCTCGGTCCAGATGACCACCTACGCAAACCGGGGTCCTGTGGAAAGCCGGCCCCCGGGGTGGAGGTCGCACTCTTCGACGAGTCGGGCCAGCACATCACCGAGCCGCACGTGAAGGGTGAGCTCTACGTGCGGGCCACAAACGTCTTCACGACCTACTACAAGGACGAAGAGAAGTACCGCGAGGTCACCCGGGGCGACTACCACACGGTGGGAGACGTGGCCTACTTCGACGAGGACGGGTACTTCTACATTGCCGATCGCAAGAGAGACATGATCATCAGCGGCGGCATGAACATCTATCCGGCCGAGGTCGAAGCCGTGCTCGATCAGTCGCCAGACGTGTTCGAGGTGGCGGTCATCGGCGTTCCGAACGAGGAGTGGGGTGAGAACGTACACGCCGTCGTCGTCCCGGCCCATGAGGGGGTGACCGCTGATGCCATCATGGCGTTCGGGCGGGTCCACCTGGCCGGGTACAAGGTGCCCCGATCTGTCAGTTTCGTCGCCGAGCTACCGAAGACCGGCTCCGGCAAGGTACTCAAGCGAGAACTGCGGGCTCCCTATTGGAACGAACCCGCTCAGCTTCGGCCCGATGGCCCGGCATTGTGAGAGGCCCCGAGCGCGCGGGAGTCCGGCTTGTGCTCGTCATGCCATCCGCACCAAGGCCTGCAGGAAGGCGTCCGCCCAATCATTGTTCGTCCATGTGAAGACGCCACGCCGTAGGTTTCGCCAGCGGCGCTCGCGCTCTCGGGGGGTTGCGTCGATGGCCGCGCGAAGTGCCTCTTTCATCTGTTGCACATCGTGCGGATTGATCAGGTAGGCGCTCGGCATGGACAGAGCGCATCCGGCAAACTCGCTCAGAACCACCGCGCCCGCAGTGGGTCGGGAGGCAACATACTCTTTGGCGATCAGATTCATGCCGTCGCGGTACGGCGTGACGACCAACACGTCAGCCGCGACATAGAGCGCGACGAGTTCTTCGATGTCCAAGTTTTGGTGAAGGTAGTGCACTGCTGGCGCGCCCATGTGACCGAAATCTCCGTTGAGTTCACCGATGAGACGTTCGATCTCATTACGGTGGTCGATATAGGCAGGCACATTCGACCGAGTGGGAACAGCGATCTGTACCATCACCGTGTCGGGCACGGAGAGCAGCTTCTCTTCCAACAGTTCCTTGTAGGCGCCCAGACGTGCCGTGATGCCCTTCGTGTAGTCAAGGCGATCCGCTCCGAGGAGTAGAACCTTAGGGCTACCCAACGATTCTCGGATCTCCTTGGCTCGGCGCAGGGTTTCGGGACGCTTTCCGATCTCCTCGAACTGCTTCACATCGATGGAAATGGGATAGGCCCCAACGCGCACATCACGACCTCGATAGGTCAATGGCGAAGAGCGTCCCTGGGCATTGGTGAGACGGCGGGCCAAGACGGCGAAGTTTCGAGCGGCAACCGGCACTTGGAAACCCACCACATCGGCGCCGAGGATTCCCTCGACGATCTGCTGGCGCCAAGGCAACTGCATGAACAGCTCTTGCGGGGGAAACGATATATGGAGGAAGAACCCAATCTTCAAGTCCGGACGGGCACGGCGCAACATGGCCGGCACCAACTGCAGCTGATAGTCGTGTACCCAGACCACTGCGTTCGGGTCAGCTGCACTGGCCACCACCTCAGCAAATCGCTGGTTGATCGTCTCGTAAGCCTCCCACCAGCTGGACCGAAACTCGGGAGGTCGGATCGCGTCGTGATACAGGGGCCAAAGGGTTCCGTTGCTGAACCCCTCGTAGTAGTCCTCGATCTCTTGTTCGTCGATTGCCACCGGGACGTATCGGATACCGTGATGATCGAATGGATCAGCATGGCGGGAATCGCCTGGCCACCCCACCCACGTGCAGCGGCGATCCGTCATGGCCGGCCCGACGGCTGAGGCCAGGCCCCCAGGGCTTGGCCTCCATTGCTCTTGTCCGCCTTCAACGACTCGGCTCAGTGGGAGTCGGTTGGCCACCACGATGAGGCCTTGGTCGAGGGGTGGTGCCACCCCTTGCTGTCTATCCGTCATGGCTTGTGCAACCACGCGGTGGTATCGGCGGGTAGCTGGCCGGTCGGTGTAAGCGGCCCGCTCAGCAGGACCCGACTCCCGGTGGGCAACGGTAGTGGTGACGCGGCCACATTGACCAGGCACGCGAATCGTGGCTCTCGAGTGAAGAGCAACGCCCCCTCGGGCGCATCCAACCACTGCAGCGCTCCATCTCCCAGTGCTGGTTCGTCGTGCCGCCAGCGCAGCGCTTCTCGATACAACGCCAGGGTCGATTCAGGGTCCTGATCCTGAGCAGCCGCGGTCAGATCTGCCCATGCCCGCGGCTGGGGCAGCCACGGGTCAGCGGTCGCATCAGGTGGGCTGAATCCGAACGGTGGCCCAATACCGCACCACGGCAACGGGACCCGACAGCCGTCTCGCCCACGACTTTGGCCTCGAGTGTGTTCGAACGCGGGATCCTGCAACACGGCGTCGGATAGATCCTCTACCTCGGGCAAACCGAGCTCTTGGCCCTGATAGATGTACGCGCTTCCGGGCAGGGCGAGCATGAGCAGGGCGGCAGCTCGGGCCCGCCTCGTGCCCAGTGCAAAGTCGGCCGGCAACGTGAGCAGGTCGTCCAATCGCCGCAACTCATGGGCCGGTTGGGGACGGGCGTAGCGCGATACTTCGCGGGCCACGTCGTGGTTGGCCAGAACCCAGGTAGCCGGAGCCCCCGCCGAGACGTGAGCCTCCAGCGTTCGATCGATCGTCTCACGTATCTGTGTGGTCCGCCATGGGGCAACCAAGAAGTTGAAGTTGAAGGCAGTGTGCAACTCATCGTGGCGCACATAGCGCACCAGCCGGTCCGGTTGACTCACCCACGCTTCGGCGACGAATACCCGTGGTTCAGCATACGAGTCGGCCAATTGACGCCATTGCCGGTAAATCTCGTGGACCTCCTCACGGTCCCAGTGTGGATGTTCTGACTCCTCGGCCAACCGTGGCACAGGCCACAGCCGATCGCCGATATCCTCCAATCCCTCGGCCTTGACGAGGCCGTGCGCCACGTCGACCCGAAAGCCGTCCACCCCGCGGTCGAACCAGAATCGCAGCGTCTCTTCGAAGTCGGCACGCACCTCCCGGTTGGTCCAGTTGAGATCGGGTTGCTCGGGGGCGAACAGATGCAGATACCACTGCCCCGGCTTCCCGTCGGGCTCCGCGGTACGCGTCCATGCCGACCCACCGAACTGACTCATCCAGTCATTCGGTGGGTCGGCACCATCCCTTCCGCGACCGTCACGGAACACGTAACGATCTCGGGCGGAGGACCCTGGCGCGGCCGCCAACGCATCCTGGAACCACGGGTGCTGATCGGAGGTGTGATTGGGGACGAGGTCCAGCAGAACGCGAAGACCCAGGTCATGCCCCTCGACAATCAGTGCTTCGGCCTCGGCCAGGGTACCGAACACGGGGTCGATGTCGCGGTAGTCCGAGACGTCGTAGCCGGCGTCCTTCATCGGCGATGGGTACCACGGACTGATCCACAGCGCGTCGACACCGAGCTGGGCTACGTAGGGCAATCTCTCGCGCAGTCCCGCAATATCGCCGATGCCGTCGCCGTTGCCATCCCTGAAGCTGCGTGGATACACCTGATAGACGACAGCGTTCCGCCACCAGTCCGAAATGACATCGTTGGAGTCACCAGCCAAAATTGCCTCACCCCGTCGACTGCAAAAGGCCGGGACGACTGGACGTACGTCCCACATCAGGCTACACACCGATGCCGACCTGGGACGGTCGTTCGGCCGGATACGCCTGGGGTGAATTGGCCGTCCTGCGTCAGCCGTCGTTTGGCTCTTTTCCCGGCCAGGTCCCCGTGGCCTTTTCGAAGCCGGCCGCACCGCCGCGGTCGACGAACGCCTTCACGGCTCCGTACACCGCGCCTTCCAGGGCGGCGGCAACGACGACCTCGAGCCATCCGCGGCTTCGATCGGTTGCCGTCGGCGCCACGTCGTCGCCGCTGAGGGCCCTCCACAATCGCTTGAACAAGGCGCCGGCTATGGAACCACCAATGACGCCGGCCAGCATGCCCCACGGTTTGTAGAGAAGCCTCATCATCCGTGGTGATCCCGGCTACGAAGCCACACCACAACTCCCGCCACACCTACGAGCGCGGCGACTGCCAGTAGCGACGTACGCCTACTGGCGACTGCCCGGACACGCGTGAAGCTGGTCTTGGTGACACCCTGCGCCTTGGTTGCTGCGTCCTTGACAAGCTCCTGGCCCCGCTCCGCCGAGGCATGGACGCTATCAATCGCGTGTTGGGCGGTATCGCTTGCCCGTTCTTTAGGGTTCAGTCGGCGTGATAACTCGCTCACCGTTTCGGCCAGCTCGGCCCGCGTGGCCTCGATATCGGCCCGGGCGGCATCAACCGTATCGGGTTCCTTATTGGCCTTCACGAACGCAGACCCTGTGTAAAACTGCCGATATCTTTCCGACTGCTCGTTATGGCCTCGGTCGGTATCGGCAGGCTCGCTTTACTGAACTCCTTCTTGCCCATGAGCGCGGCCACCCCGGCGAGAAGAAACAGGATGCCTCCCACGATCAGAGCGGCAGCCCACAACGCCACAGCCAGGGAGAGCCCGACGATCGCCGCGGCAATAACTGCGCCCAGCCCGAAGAAGACCAAAAGTCCGGAGCCTCCAAATATCCCGGCTCCGACACCCATCGTTTTTGCCTTTTGCGTCATTTCAGCCTGGGCCAAGCGGATCTCATCGTGGATCAGGCTCGCTATCTCATTCGAGAGCCGTCCTACCAGGTCCCCTATGGGCATGTCGCGCGGCTCGGACGTCGTGTGGTTCTCTGCGGTTAAAGGGCTACTCGCGGTCGGGGACATGGCTGTGTGATACCCCTTCGGAGAGCGATCAACCTTGAAATTGGCGAGGACGTGTTGCCGTCACCGTGGTTCACCTGTGCGGGCTAGGCATTGGGTCCGAGCACCAACAGTTCGAACCGAGCTTCGGACACGAGATATCAAGGGTGGTCGGAGGTGCCGGAATTATCCCTCAGACTGGGCATACGAAGCCGAAGGATGGCGCGCCGCTACAAAGGGCGCTTATGCGGGTCGAAGCCGAACTCCTCATTGAAGAGGCTGACTCGATCAGTTGCCGGCATCCTCAGGATCGCACGCATGGCCAGCGGGCCGCCGACGCCTTCGGCTGGTTCAAGCGATCGGCGAGCGAGCGACGGATGATCCATGATGTCTCCCGACAACTGTCCACGATGTCTCGCGACAGTGGCGCGCTCGGAGGGATTCGAACCCCCAACCTTCTGATCCGTAGTCAGATGCTCTAGTCCGTTGAGCTACGAGCGCTAGTTACCTTCTCCACCAGGACTTTTACCCCAAGTGGAACTCCCGGTGGCTTAGCACAACGCTCGAGCATATCGGGCAGAGTTGCGGTCACCAAAAGCGACGCGAGCCTAGACGAGGTTGGGCGACGTGCTCCGTCGTGGAATCGATACTCAAATCCGAAAACAAATCACCGCGAACTGTTCGACGGCCACCCCGACATCGGGCGACATGCCGCGAACGATCCATATCGAAGCGATGCCCAGTGCCGTTGACGACAAAAACGTCAAGCGCAACTCAAACGCAACCTCATCGCCACCTGGACGGAACAGACTCCAAGAGACTCAACGAGTCGGGATTGACCTGCGAACCTCGGGTCACCGATGCAGGGGGAGAATCGTGTTCCGCCATTACCGCGATGTCGTCCCAGTTCCTAAGATCGATCCACCTCGAGTGCGAACGGTGCTGGTTCTGCAGAGCAACGAAGAACTGCAATCGGCGATCGAGCGCGCACGAGCCTTCGAGCGCAGGGATGAATACGAGCGACGTGTCGGGGCCTACGACCGCTACCTGAACATGCTCGCACAAGTTATGCGCATGCCCCCGGAGCACACCGAAGAAGAGCGAACCACCGGCTCCCGGGACCGGGTCCTGCCGTGCGCCGACCTCGCTGATACCCCACCCTCCTCCGAATAGGCCCGGTACTACAGGTCGAAAGCGAGCGGATCGAAATGCGGGATCCGTTTCCAGCCGGGGTGACGGCGCGCCTGCCTAGACCCATCGCATTCCCACGAAAGACGGCATACGCTTGCGAAATGACCTCAAGCGTGATTGAAAGCAAGATCCGAACAACCCTGACACAGCTCAGCGGGAACACTTCGCAGCCAGCGACCAGATCGGTGGTGGGCGACCTCGGATCTTGCCTCCTCGAGTTGGCGGAGGAGGTATCTCGGCTGCGGATCGAACTGGACGAGGTCAGAGCCCGGGGTCCAGAACCCTGGACGGGCTGATTTCCAGAGCACTCCGTATCTTCAGACAGGTGGCGCCACGCCTCCTTGCGCAGCAGGTGCCGGGGTAAGCGCGACAAGAGACGTATAGACAATCAGGTTGGACAGGTAGTGGCCCGACTGCGTATCGAAGACTCCTCCGCAGGTGACCAGCTGCAACGCACTGATTCCGTGTGACGCATATACCGCTTGGGTCGGGAAATCCGCCTTCAGGTACATCAGACCTGTGAGCCCACTATATAGGACTATTTTAACGTGGTTTCTATACCTCGTTAAGAATTTCGTAAATCATTAACCGTGTATTCCGCACCGCTATATAGTTGGGGACCCACCACGAGGAGCGACCTCTACCTTGCGCACCATCCCGGACTTCCGACTGCTCACGAATCACGGCAACACGCTCCTCTTGATCGCCCGTGACCCACGAATTCGCATTCGAGATCTCGCGGACCTTCTCGACATCACCGAGCGCGCCGCACAGCGCATTGTGGCCGACCTGATCGGCACGGGGTACCTCGATCGCAAACGGGAGGGGCGCCGAAACGTCTACCACGTCAGAACCCACCTGCCCCTCAGACTGCCCTTTCAACGCGACCTCGACGTCAAATCGCTGCTCGCAATAATGGCCACGCCCGATGAAGGCGGCGGCGAGACCGAGGCGGTTGACTAAACCCTGGCGGTGCGAGCTGCCACTAGTGGAGGATCCCCATTCGGTACCGGTCCGACGGTGTAGCGTGCAGAGCGAGGACAGCTCCGAGGATGAAGTACCTCGAACGAAGTACTCCGGGATGCAGAGGTCAACGTTGACCACCACCTGTCGAGATGCAGAACGACGTGTCGCAATCCTTATCGATGAGACCAACCGGATCCACGTCGAGAGTCCCGTCACCCCTTGGGGCTACGAGCTCACCGTCCAGATCCATAACATCGGCATCGTCACCACCGACACTTCGAAGACACTTTTGGTCAACCCTTCTTGGCTGCGCTTTGTCATTGAGGTTGACGACTTCGAGGCGTGCGTGGCTGACGAGATCGTCGCCTGGTACTTGATTCAGGATCTCACCTGTACGCACACTGCGCCGTCCCATCGAAAGTGCGGCGGATTCAACTAGGGAGAGAGAATCCCGACACTCCCCTTCCGCCCGTCACAAATTGCGAATTCCTTTCATGTTTGGACGATTGTTGCTACAGTGAATTTGCCTACCTTCAATACGAGGGTTTCGTGAGGACGGCCTTCGTCGCCCACTACATCCTGGAGAGGCCCGAGTGCCTCGCTACCTACGAAGGTGTGACGATCTGCGTCATCGGGCGTACCCCCTCTGCCCGTTGGCGCGGTGCGCTCCAGTAGGTACAACCGCGGCTGTAGTGGGTGACGCAGGCCGCCTTCCGTCTCTTGACATTGCACCGATCCACACCAGAATTTGGGGAAGGCCGTCGACCGTCGATCGTCCCACTGCGAGGCGCGTCGATGTAAGGCCAGACTCCTGCCAGCTACTCGATTGCCGGTGCGCGAGAACCTGCCACCACACCGATATACGTACCAATTCTCGAATCGAGACTGAAGATGACAACGAACGAGCGACAACTTTCCGAGGTGCTGAGCGAGTTTGCTCGAACAATGCTCACCGAGTTCCCGATCCAGCGGATTTTGGACCACCTGGTACGCCGAATTGTCGACATCATGCCGATCACCGGAGCTGGGGTCACGCTGATCTCGGAGTCGACCAGCCCGCACTACGTGGCGGCATCGGACGACACGGCGTTGAAATACGAGAAGTTGCAAACCGTGCTTGACGAAGGTCCGTGCGTCGCGGCCTATCGAACCGGCAACGCGGTTGCTATCGCCGATCTCCGAGAAGAAACGCGCTTCCCACTCTTCGTTGCCCGAGCGCTTGAGGCTGGACTAGGGGCGGTGTTCACCTTCCCTCTGTGCCAAGGGGACATGCGGCTGGGTGCGCTGGATCTCTATCGGGGTACACCGGGTCCATTGAGTGACGAGGAGATGGTCGCGGCCCAGACCCTGGCCGATGTGGCCTCGGCGTATCTTGTCAATGCTCAAGCCCGGAGCGATCTGCTCGACGCCTCCGCTCAGGCCACGGCGGTTTCTCTCCATGACGCACTCACCGGGCTCCCGAACCGCATTCTTCTCCTTGAACGGATTGAGCATGCCCTTCTCGGCCGCCGCCGATCGGAGAAGATCGTGGCCGTTCTCTTCATCGACCTCGATGGGTTCAAGAGAGTCAACGACGGTTTTGGCCATAAGGCCGGTGACGATCTTCTGGTAGCCGTCGCCGGCCGGATCACACGGATGTTACGGCCGAGCGACACCCTTGCCCGCTTGTCAGGAGATGAGTTCATCGTCGTGTGCGAAGGCCTCGATGAGGAAGAGCAGGTTGAGAGGATTGCGACCCGCATCATCGAGGTCATCGGCTTGCCGTTCAAGCTGGGAGCAATAGAGGTCGATCTCTCGGCCAGCATCGGCGTCGCATTCGCTTGTGCGGGTAACGATGCTGAGCAATTACTCCATAGAGCCGACGTTGCGATGTACCAGGCGAAACGGAAAGGCGGTGCGCACCATGAACTCATTGACGTGCGAGAGCAAGAGCTCACCGAGTACACCGATACATTGCAACGGGACCTGGGGCACGCCATCGGACGAGGTCAACTGCGACTCGAATACCAGCCAATGGTCCGCAGCGCCGATGATCGGGTCATTTTCATCGAGGCGTTGCTCCGCTGGGACCACCCTGATTTTGGCCCTATTTCTCCGGGAGTTCTGATTCCGCTCGCCGAACGGTCGGGTGCCATACTCGAGATCGGACGATGGGTGCTCGAACAGTCGTGCCGGGACCGCCACCGCTGGGAGAACAAGACGGGCGACGAGGACCTGATGATGTCGGTCAATGTGTCCCCTCATCAACTGATGGCCCCCGGGTTCGTGGGGACGGTGAAACGTGCGCTGGCCACGACGGACACGAGGGCCGAGCATCTCTGTGTTGAGGTCACAGAGAGTTGCTTTGTGCACGATGCCAAGCGTGCTCTTGCCGTGCTGTCCAAGCTCAAGCAGCTCGGCATGTTGATAGCTCTCGATGACTTCGGCACGGGCTACTCGTCCCTCAGCTACCTCAGGCAGTTCCCCGTCGACATCATCAAGATCGACCAGAGCTTCATCGCCGACCTCACCGAGAACGGTGCGAGTCACCACATCGTCTCAAAGACGATCGAGTTGGCGCACTTGCTCAATCTGATCGTCATCTGCGAAGGCGTGGAGACGGCTGAACAGGACCGCCAAGTTGTGGCACTCACAAGCGATCACGGTCAAGGCTTCTTCTTTTCGCGCCCGATGACAGCACACATGCTCGATGAGACAGTCGGAGCAGCCGAAGCAGCCTGGACTATCGCGGCATAAGTTCGACGCACAGGCGGCCTCCCGACTCCGCCGTGCCGGGCCGGCGCCAGATGTCGTCTCGGTGCCGAGCGGCCGTCACGACTCGTCACACGCGGCCCCGGAGGGGCACAATGCACGCATGAACACCGTCCCCGAAATTCTGGCCGATGCGTTCGATCGGGTACGCGACGAGGTACGAGACGTCCTCGACGGCGCCGATGACCAGATCCTTCGATGGAGGGTCGACCGGGAGGCCAACACGGTCGCCTGGCTGGTATGGCACCTCAGCCGCGTCCAGGACGACCATCTGGCCAAGGCGTTCGACCGGGGTCAGGTGTGGCACGAGGAGGGGTGGGCCGAGCGGTTCGCGCTCCCCTTCGACGTCGACGAGACGGGATACGGCCAGAGCCCGCACGAGGTCGGTCGGGTCACCGCCTCGGCTGAGCTCCTGACCGGCTATTACTCTGCCGTGGCCGCCCGCACGGCGGAGCTCATCGGCGGTATCAGCGACGAGGACCTCGGACGGATCGTCGACGAGCGTTGGGACCCGCCTGTCACGCTGGCCGTGCGCCTGGTCAGCGTCATCGCCGACGACCTGCAGCACGTCGGGCAGGCCGCCTACGTAAAAGGCTTGGCGCAGAGAGCCTGACCTTCAGTTCCGGCGGTCGGGAAGAGCCGGCACGGCGACCCGCTGCTCGGATGGGCGATCACCCTCGACTGCGTTCGTCGCGCCGTCGGCAGAGCGAAAGAGGACTCGGTCACACAGCGCGAACTGCACCAGCCACAGTGCGCCGTAGGCGGCGACGTTCGCCATCTCCACCGCCACCGTGTGCACCAGGCGCGTCGAGTGGAGTGTGGCGTCCGACGCCAGATGAACCGCGATGGTCGAGACGACCAAGCCGGTGAACGAGAGGGCGGCGTAGGGCACGGCCTGTCGCAGAATGGATCGACGCCCGCCCTGTGCCCAGACCCACCTCCGGTTGAGCTCGAAGGATGGGATGGTGGCGACCGCCGTGGCAAGGACATTCGACCAGGTGGCGGGCCACCCCAACACGCCGACAAGCACACCGAGGATGCTGAGAGCGGTGACCGTCGAGATCGCCGAGACCGAGCCGTAGCGGACGAAC
>Ga0302326_10015885_pt1 | contig 15800 bp, 16 predicted proteins | sample Palsa_T0_3_FD_202264 | JGI IMG/M metagenome (GOLD analysis project Ga0302326, IMG submission 202264) | Peat permafrost microbial communities from Stordalen Mire near Abisko, Sweden - Palsa_T0_3 | ecosystem: Environmental > Terrestrial > Soil > Palsa > Peat permafrost | place: Sweden: Abisko... | reverse complement strand
TCCGTCGCGCTTACCTGCCTCACCGCCGCCCTCGATGACGAAGACTACCTCCACTGGTACGTCGGCGAAGTCCTGGCGTCACGGCCGCTGTTCGAAACGGCCCTGCAAGGCCTCAAAGTCCCCTACTGGCCCTCCCAGGCCAACTTCGTTCTCGTCGGTATTGGCCCAAAGCATCGCGAATTCGTAACAGCCATGCGCACAAGAAGTGTTTTGGTCCGCGATCGCTCCAACGATCCCGGCTGCGATGGCTGCGTTCGCATCACTCTTGGCACCCGCGAGCAAACCCGGCAGGGAATCGCGGCCCTTGAAGAATCCCTGACCGAAATCGGATGGTCCCGATGACAAAAAAGCGAACATCGAAGATAGACCGCAAAACCGCCGAAACCGAAATCCGCCTCCGCCTCACCATCGAAGGTCAGGGCCGCTACACCATCTCCACCGGTATCCGCTTCTTCGATCACATGCTCGAGCTCTTCACCCGCCACGGAGCCTTCGACCTCGACCTTCGTTGCAAGGGTGATCTCGACGTCGACCAGCACCACACCGTTGAAGACGTCGGCATTGCCCTCGGTGAAGCGTTCGACAATGCTCTTGGCGATAAGCGCGGTATCCTGCGCGCCGGTTACTTCCTCATGACCATGGACGAAACCCTCGGCCTCGCTGCTGTAGACCTCAGCGGCCGCACTGCTCACGTCGTCGAGACGAAGGTCAAAACCCGCCTCGTCGGCGATCTCCAATCCGAACTCGTCGAAGACTTCTTCGAAGGCTTCGCTCGCGGTGCGCGCGCCAACGTCCATGTCAAAACGATGTACGGCCGCTCCAATCACCACAAAATCGAGGCTCTCTTCAAAGCCTTCGCCCGCGCGCTGCGCTTCGCCTGCTCCCGCGACCCGCAGCTCAAACAAATGCTGCCCAGCACCAAAGGCCTCCTGTGATCGCCGTCGTCGACTACAAGGCGGGCAACCTCACTTCAGTGATGAAGTCCCTGCGCGCAGTCGGAGCCGATCCCACCAGCACGGACGATCCCGCCACCGTCCTCCGTTCGGACAAAATCATCCTCCCCGGAGTAGGCCACTTCGCCGCCACAAAATTCCTCGAAGACCGTGGCCTCAAAGCCGCCATTCAGGAACGCATCGCCGCCGGAACGCCTTTCCTCGGCATCTGCGTCGGTCTGCAGTGGCTCTTCGCCGGAAGCACCGAGGCCCTGGAGACTCCTGGCCTCGCAGCGTTTCCCGAAACCTGCGCCCGCTTCACCCCGGGCAAAAAAGTCCCCCATGTCGGCTGGAATTCTCTCTCTATCCTCCCGGAATCCCGTCTGTTCTCCGGAATAGGTAACAACAGCTTCGTCTATTTCACCCACTCGTACCGCGCACCCATCGCAAATGCCACCATAGCGGTTACAGAATACGGCGAGCCCTTCACCGCCGCGGTTGAACGAGGCAATATCATGGGCGTCCAGTTCCACCCCGAAAAATCCGGCGCGACAGGCCTTCAAGTCCTCAGCAATTTCCTGGAGTGGAAACCGTGCTGACCAAGCGCATCATCGCCTGTCTCGATGTCCGCGCTGGCCGCGTTGTTAAGGGCGTGCAGTTCGTCGACATCGTCGACGCCGGCGATCCCGCCGAGCTCGCCGCCCGCCATGCCGCAGCGGGTGCCGACGAAATCGTTTTCCTCGATATCACCGCCACCCACGAGAGCCGCGGCACATTAGTCGACGCGGTCAAGCGCGCGGCCCAGCAGCTCTTTGTCCCCTTTACCGTCGGCGGAGGCATTCGCACCGCCGACGAAGCCGCCGCCATCTTCGATGCCGGCGCCGACAAGATCAGCATCAACTCTGCCGCCCTCGCTCGCCCCGAGCTCATCGGTGAAATCGGCGCCAAATTCGGGGCCCAGGCTGTAGTCGTCGCCATCGACGCCCGCCGATCCGACTCCAGCGGCCCAGCCGATACCGCCGAAGTCTTCGTCGCCGGCGGTCGCAGACCCACAGGCCGCCGCGCCGTCGAGTGGGCCCGTGAAGCCGAGGCCAGAGGCGCAGGCGAAGTCCTGCTCACTTCCATGGACGCAGACGGCACACGCGCCGGATTCGACTGCGAGCTCACCGCGGCCGTCAGCGAAGCTGTCCAGATTCCCGTCATCGCCTCGGGTGGCGCGGGCAACGCGCAGCACTTCACGCAAGTCTTTCGTGAAGGCAAAGCCGACGCCGCGCTCGCCGCCAGCATCTTCCACTTCGGCATCGCCGACGTCCGCAGCCTCAAAGAAGAGCTGCGCCGCGACGGCATCCCAGTGAGGCTGCCATGCTGATCCCCTCCATCGACCTCATGGGCGGCCGCATCGTCCAGCTCGAACGCGGCGAAGAACTCCGCCTGGCCTTCGATGACTTCGACTACTGGATCGAACGCTTCAGCAAATACCCCCTCGTCCAGCTCATCGACCTTGACGCCGCCAAACGAACAGGCCACAACCGCACCCTCATTGAGCAAATTGCAAAACGTCTGCCCGTCCAGGTGGGCGGCGGCATTCGCTCAGGGGCCGAAGCAGAAACTCTTATCAATGCCGGAGCCCGCCGTGTCATCCTCGGCTCGGTCCTCTTCAATCCAGACGGAATCGACACGAAAACAGCCGCCGCAATCTCCGCTCAGATCGGTCCGGACCAATTCGTAGCAGCTATCGATACAAAAGCGGGCAAGATCGCCGTCCGCGGCTGGGCTGACAACGTTAACGTCACTCCTGCCCAGGCCATTGGTGCTCTCGACCCGTATTGTGGCGCTTTCCTATACACCCACGTCGACACCGAGGGAACCATGCGCGGCTTCCCAATCGACGTCGCCTGCGAACTGCGGCCGCTCACCTCACGCCAACTCATCGTCGCGGGCGGCATTCGCGACCGATCCGAAATCGACGCCCTCGACTCCCTCGGCGTGGACGCGGTCGCCGGTATGGCCGTCTACTCCGGCCTTCTCGTGACCTAAGGATCAAAATTCCGAATTTCCGCCGTCCCGGCCATCAGAAAATGCTCTAACCTAAAACGTCCACACAGGCAGGCGCACCCAAAATGACCACAAAAACCAAGGCACTCCATCTCGCAAAACGCCTCGATGAAGTCGGTTTCTCCGACATCGTCCAGATCCGCAACAAGGTCATCGAACTCCGCGCCGCAGGCAAGCCCGTTCACGCCTTCCACGGCGGCGAGCCCTTCTTCGAAACGCCGGAGACCGTGAAATACGCCGGCCTCAAAGCACTCGCCGAGAACAAAACGAAATACGCCCCCTCCTCCGGAATCGATCCGCTGCGCACCGCCATCGCCAAAAAACTTCAAACCAAAAACCATATCGACGCCACCATCGACGACGTCATCGTCACTGTCGGGGGAGCGCACGCCCTCTACGTCGCGTTTCAAGCCGTCCTTGATCCCGGAGACGACGTCCTCCTCTTCGCCCCCTACTGGACTCCCATCCGCGACATGATCACCCTCGCTCAGGCGCGCCCTGTCATGGTCCCCACTTCGACGGCCCGCCGCAATGGCCTCACCGCTGCGCTTGAGCACTACTCCACTCCCGCCACGCGCGCCATCTACTACAACACGCCTCAAAATCCCTCCGGCGTAGTCTTTACGCGGGAAGAAGCGGAAGAAGTCGCCGCCTTCGCAAAGAAACGCAATCTCGTTGTCATCGCCGACGAAGCCTACGAGGACCTGGTCTATGCCGGCGAGCATGTCTCCATCGCGTCGCTCCCCGGAATGGCCGAGCGCACCATCACGACCTATACCTTCTCGAAAACCTACGCCATGACCGGCTGGCGCGCCGGTTATGCAGTCGCGAAAGACCCCTTCATGACCGGGCTGCGCAAGCTCGTGCTCTACTCCACCAACGGCGTCTCCACCCCAACGCAATGGGCAGCGCTCGAAGCCATGGCAGTTCCGGAGGCGAGCATTGCCGCGCGCCGCGAGGAATACCGCCAGCGCCGCGATCTGCTCGTGAAAGGCCTCAATGAACTGGGCCTGGAGTGTGAATTGCCCGCCGGAGCCTTCTACGCCTTTCCCAGCGTCGCAAAAATACACAAGGACAGTCGTCGTGTCGCAGCCGAGCTTCTGGAAAAGGCCCACGTCGCAACCATCCCCGGCGTTGTTTTCGGTGCGCAGGGCGAAGGGCACGTCCGTTTCAGCTACGCAGTTTCGCTCGAATCCATCCCTGCCGGACTCGATGCCTTACGCAAGGTCCTTGTGTAGTAATTTCGGCACAAATAGACAGCCAAAAACTCCTCCAGGCGTGAAAAAGACGTAATTTCTGTATCCGAAGGCTCCCTTAGCGCGTCCATTATGTGCGCCGGTTGCGACTCGACGCGCATCAAAGTTGTGAATCTATGCCTTCATTGTCATTTCCCCCCGCAAGACGTTGGTTCATCCTGTTCATGGTCGTCGCCCTTATCGCCGCGCCCGGATTCGCCCAATCGGACGGCAGCAGCGCTCTGCCCGACGATCCCGGCGCTACGCTCCTCAGTCAAAGCGCAAATGCGCCCACCACAGCTTCCCAGCCGCAACCGTCCGCACCGCAAAACAATCCGCAGAACGACAGCCTGCAGGGAAAGCAGACCAAGCGCATCCTCGGCATCGTTCCCAATTTCAGGTCCGTCTCGGCAGACACCAAACTTCCCCCCGAGTCTTTCAAGGAGAAATTCAAAGAAAGCTCCCAGGACGCCTTTGACTACTCCGACTTTGTCTTTGTCGCAATTCTGGCCGGTGTCGATCAGGCCCAGGGCACGTACCCCGAGTTCCATCAGGGAATGGTTGGGTACGGTCGTTATTATTGGCACGCCCTCGCCGATCAGGTCGACGAGGATTACCAGGTCGAATTCATCTTCCCCGCTGTTCTTCACCAGGACTCGCGCTACTACACGCAGGGTCATGGAGGATTCCTCAAGCGCGCTGGCTATGCCTTTAGTCGCATCGCCATTACGCGCACCGACAATGGCAATGAATCATTCAATGCCTCGGAAATCGTCGGTGCCGGGGCGGCCGCTGGCATCTCCGATTTCTACTACCCCGCCCGCGAGCGCACCTGGACCAAGACCGGACAGCGCTGGGTTCTGAACATGGGTCTCGACGGCGCCACCTTCGCCTTCAAGGAATTCTGGCCTGACATCAACAACAAATTCTTCCACCAGAAGAATTAAAGCCCGTCGCCACGAGATTGCGGCTGCTCCGGAAACCTCGGTTTCCGCGTACACCCGCGCCTCGCGTTAGCATCGAAGTATTCCCGCTGCAATGGAGCCCCGCCCCATGTCCCGCACCACGCTCAAAGTTGGTGTGTCCGATGCCGTCGATCACGACCTGTATCGTCTGCTGCCCGACGGCATTTCTCTTGAACTCATCCCTCTTCGGCCCACCTCTCCCGTCGAAATTGAATTCTGGATCACTCCCCCCTGGACGAGCCACGCTGAACAGCAACTGCCATTCCTGCGCGGGATGCGGGTAGCGCAGGCCACCGTGGCCGGCGTCGACGGCTTGCTCAAGCTCATGCCACCCGGCGTCGTCCTGTGCGACGGACGCGGCATCCACAACATCTCCACCGCGGAGTGGGCCGTCACCGCAATTCTCGCCTCGCTCAAATATTTCCCTCTGTACAGCGATTTGCAGAAGGGCGCCGTCTGGTCGCGACGCAAAGAAGCCGAGCAGCATTATTACGCGCTGCATCCGCCCGTAACGCGCCCCTATCCCAACATCCTCTGCGAGGAACTCCACAGCCAGCGGGTCCTCATCGTCGGTTACGGAGCCATCGGTCGCGCCATTGAAGAGCGCCTTCAGCCCTTCGGACCTATCATCACGCGCATCGCCCGCACCGCTCGGGATGGCGTCCACTCGATCGACCATCTACCCGAGCTTCTTCCCTCCGCCGACATCGTCGTCCTCATCGTTCCCTTCACCAGCGAGACCACCGGCCTGATCGGTGCGAAAGAACTGGCCCTCATGAAGCAAGGCGCACTGCTCGTCAACGCTGCCCGCGGCCCCGTCGTCGTCACGGATGCACTCCTCGCAGCCCTGCACAACGGCCGCATCAGCGCCGCCATCGATGTCACCGACCCCGAGCCTCTTCCCGACGGCCACCCTCTGTGGAGCGCGCCCAATCTCCTCATCACCCCGCACATCGCCAGCTCTACGCCCCAGTTCATGGTCCGCGCCATGCAGTTTGCCGCCGCTCAAATCGGCCGCTACCTCCGCGGCGAGCCCCTCGAAAACATCGTCACCGGCGAATACTAACGGCCCACATCCAGAAATTGGGCCCGTCGAAGTAAGCCCTTAGCTTCCTTGACCCGCCATTTTGCGATACCTACAATCTAAACAGGGGCAATCCACCCTTTTCCGGGTGTTTTGACAACATCTGCATGGCTTCTGAACCGCGCCTGAGTCCTCGCGAACGCAACGTCCTGACGGCCATCGTCGAGACGTACATCGCTACCGGTGAGCCGGTCGCGTCGCAGGCCCTCGCGCGTCACTTCGGCAACAAGGATGGCATGAGTTCCGCCACCATCCGCAACGTCATGGCCTCGCTCGGCGATGCCGGCCTGCTCGATCAGCCTCACACCTCCGCCGGCCGCATCCCCACCGCACGCGCGTTTCGCTTTTACGTCGAGCATCTCGGCGGCGGACCTCAGGTCGCGATCCTTACTCCCGAACGTCTCGAGCAGATCGAAGGGAGCTTCGCCGGCATCGGCACCAGCCAGCAATATCTGGAACGCACCTCGCACGTCCTCGCCCTCATCTCCAGCGGCCTTGGCGTGGCGCTCGCCTCCACGCAGGAGCTCCATACCCTGGAGCACATCCACTTCTCGCGCCTTGCTGCTGGCCGCGTGCTCGCCGTCGTCATCACAAAAGCCGGCACCGTGCTCGATCGCGTATTGCTCCTCGACCACGACCTCAACATGACCGAGCTCGAAACTGCGGCCCGCTTCCTCAATGAGAATTTCCATGGCTGGTCCATGGAGCGCATTCGCGTGGAGCTCTCCCGCCGCCTCGAAGCTGAGCGCAGCGAATACGACCGCCTCATGCATTCAATCGATGAGCTCTGCCGCAAGGGCGCACTGGCCCCGGACAGCGCTTTCGCTCCAGTCATCTTCATCGAAGGCGTCGCCAATCTCCTCGCCGGCGAAACCGACCGCGATCGCCTCCGCACCATGCTCCACGCGCTCGAAGCGAAAGAACGTCTCATTGAGCTCCTCAACGCCTATGTCGACGCCCGTCAGCGCACCGTGCGCGTCGTCGTCGGCCTGGAAGACGCTATCCCCGAGCTCCGCGACTTCGTCCTCATCGGCGCCACCGCACGCCTCGGCGCAGAAAACATCGGCACAGTCGCCGTCATCGGCCCAACCCGCATTCAGTATCAGGAGACCATCAACGCCGTCTCCTACATCGCAGAACTATCCGGCAGGATTTTCCACCCGCCCCAGTAGGCGCGCGAACTGCGTGCCCGATAATCTTGAGTGAGCAGGCGTCCCGTAACCGACAGCCTGCGTAAATTGGAATCGAGTCAGAACATGCGAAGGATCATGGTCGAAAAAACGCATCCCGCTGAAAAAATGGAAGCAGCTCAGGCGAACGACAGCAGCGCCGCTCCGGCAGCTTCAACCGGAGTCGCCGATGATAAGGAACCCCTCGTCCCCGTCGAAACAGCAAGCGTTCCGCAGGAGGAATACGATCGCCTGAAAGCGGAGCGCGATCTCCTCTTCGACCGACTCGCACGCCTCCAGGCCGAGTTCGACAACTCCCGCAAACGCGAGGCAAAAGACCGCGCGGAGTTCCGCGACTTCGCCGTCTCCAATGCCATCGAACAGTTTCTTCCTGTCCTCGATAACTTCCAGCTCGCCCTCAAGTCGACCGGTTCCGCAGACCAACTCCGCACCGGCGTCGAGCTCATCGTCAAGCAGATGGAAGAAGCGCTGCGTTCGCTCAACATCCAGCCCGTCGAGACCATCGGCACTACGTTCGACCCGCGCGTTCACGAAGCCATCGAAATGGTGGAGCGAAACGATCTGCCCGATCATCAGGTATTCGAAGAGGTGCGCCGTGGCTATCGCATCCGCGACCGCCTCCTGCGTCCCGCCCTCGTCCGGGTCGCGAGTAATCCGCAACAGAAGGAAGCATGAGCAGAACAGAAAACGTGATTAAAGCCGACTACTACGAAGTCCTCGGGGTTTCTCGCACGGCCACCGATCAGGAGCTGAAAGCGGCCTATCGTAAACAGGCTCTGCAGCATCATCCCGACCGCAATCCCGGCAACGCTGAATCCGAAGAGCGTTTCAAGGCGTGCAGCGAGGCCTACCAGATCCTGAGCGACCCGCAAAAGCGCGCCGCCTACGATCGCTACGGTCACGCGGGCCTCGGTTCCGCTGGCTTCGACGGCAATCCCTTTGGCTCCCAGGACATCGGCGATATCTTCGGTGATCTCTTCGGTGAAATGTTCAACGTGGGCGGTGGCCGCCGTAGTAATTCGCGCGTGCAAAAGGGCCGCGACCTTCGCTACGACCTCACCATCGAATTCGAGGAAGCCGTCTTCGGCAAAGAGACTAAAGTCACGATCCAGCGCATGGAAGCATGCAAAGATTGTCGCGGCAGCGGGACCGCCACAGGACGCGGACCCACCACTTGCCCGCACTGTCAGGGTCGCGGCCAGGTGCGCTACCAGCAGGGATTCTTCTCCATCGCCCGCACCTGCAGCGCTTGCGGAGGCGCAGGTTCGGTCATCACCGATCCCTGCACCAAGTGTCACGGTGACGGACGCGTCGAGCGCCAGCACGAAATCAACGTCAGCATTCCCGCTGGCGTCGAGGACGGCACCCGCATCCGCTACCAGGGCGAAGGCGACAACGGCCGCTCCGGCGGACCCGCTGGCGACCTCTACATCGTGCTCCGCGTGCGCCCGCACAAATTCTTCGAGCGCGACGGCAACGATCTCCACTGCTTCATTCCGGTTTCCTTCCCGCAGGCGGCGTTGGGCGCTGAGATCACCCTCACCACCCTCGACGGCGACACCAAGCTCAAGATTCCCGAAGGCGCGCAGAGCGGCCAGGAATTTCGTATCAAGGGCAAAGGCGTCCCGCACCTCAACGAATACGGCCGCGGCGACCTCATCGCGAAGATCATCGTCCGCACGCCCACCAAGCTCAACAAAGCTCAAAAAGAACTAATGCGCCAACTCGGAGAAACCGTCAGCGTGGAAAACACCCCAACCCCGCGCAGCCTGCTCGAAAAGGTGAAAGAGATGTTCTCGTAGTCGAAAGAGTTTAGCGATTAGAGTTTAGAGTTTGAAAAACTAAGCTTCGGAGTTTCGCTGAAGCGCCGGTTCGGACTCTAAACTCCAAACTCTAATCCCTAAACTCCGCTTCACTCCAGCAACGCCCCCGCCACCGCCATCGCCGTAATCGCCGCCGTCTCCGCGCGCAGGATGCGCGGCCCCAAACTCACGGGCTTCCAGTTCTCCGCGTCGAACATCGCCTCTTCTTCCGCGGTCCATCCACCTTCCGGTCCCACCGCTATCCGAATCGCCGGAACATCATCGCCCGCGGCATCCAGCGCTTCTCGCAGCGCATGATGCAGCGTCGTCGACCGCTCCTGCTCCGCGAGCACCAACCGCACCGCCTCAACGTCGCTCTGTAACGCCGCCTTCAGCGGCAACGGATCCTCGATCCGCAGAACATCCGACCGTCGCGCCTGTTTCGATGCTTCGAACGCCACACGCCGCCACCGCTCGACGCGATTCGCAGCTGCCTGCGCCAGATGCTTCTCGCTTCTCTGGGCAATCACCGGCACGATGCATTCCGCTCCCAGCTCCGTCGCCTTCTCAATCGCCCACTCCATGCGATCGAATTTATAAACCGAAAGCAGGAGTGTCACCGGCAGCGCAGGATCCGCCTGAACCTCAGCGATCAGATTGAACCGAACCGTTCCGTCTGCGATCGCTGCGATCACGGCGTGCCAAACGTGCCCGCCCGCCACAAGGTCGAACTCCACCCCCGCCTGCGCGCGCAGCACGCGGATCAAATGCTCCGCTTGACTCCCGGCGATTGCAGCAGTCGCCTCATCCCACGTATCGGCGATCCATCGGCGTCGCGTCATCCATCCAGCCTACAGCGCGCAGCGCCCGCGGCTCTCAATTCCAGGCTCGCAACTCTTGAAACCCGCACAGCCAGCGCACGCAACGCGCATCCTCAAAAAAACTCCGCCCCAAAAAAACCTTGGGGGGACGCTTTCGCGTCCCCCCAAAGTGTTGCCGAAAACCTCGTTACTTTTTCTTCGAGGTCTTCTTAGCTGCCTTTTTCGCGCTCTTCTTAGCTGCCTTTTTTGCTGCCATGTTGGTTATTCTCCCTTTTCGATGTCTACATCGAAGTCTGCAACATAAAATGCTGCAGTTAACGAATGTATAGAGTTCCGCGCATACAGTGTCAAGAAAAAAATACAAAATTTCTCTACAACTTTTTTCTTTCGCACTCGCTCATGTCTCTTCATCGCGCAAAACAAATCTCACAACAGATGAAAGTGTCGCACCATCATGAGCATCACTCCGCTGAAAATGTCATGCCACGCGTGCGCGATCATTCCAGGTCGAAGACTCTTCGTCACCAGCGCGAGTGTGCAGAACATCGCGCCGTACGCGGTGATTGCGATCATCCCCGCTGCGCCTTCGTATCCGTGACTCACTCCAAACAGCAGCGACGAGCACAACACGCCCAGCCACACTCCCGCTCCCACCGATCCAAACTGCCGCAGAAAATATCCGCGAAACACGAACTCCTCGCAAAATCCTGCCGACATGCTCAGCACCATCCATATCAACAGCTCCAGCGGCGTGCTGGGTGCCAATGCCATCAAAGTTTTCTGCGGAGCCGATAATCCCGTGGCCTTCAGAACCAATGCAATCGCCGCCAGGATGATCGCTGCAGCGATCCAAAAGACCGCCGCGGCGGCCACATCTTCCGCCAACGCCTGGAACCCGCGTCGAAATCCCAGCAGCTCCGCCATCCCAACGCGCTTCAGCCGTAGTCCCCACCACGTCAACAGCAGCAGCCCCCACTCCGCGCCAATTCCAAACGCATATCGGTAAACGTGGTGCGCACCTGCCTCACCGCGATGCGCCGCCCGCGCGCCCAGCAGCGAAGTTCCCACCAGCAGCAGCACGATCAGCGCCGTGTGCCACCACGGAGCGACCGCTGCGCCCGCGCGCCTCTGCGGCCCCACTATCGTCTGCCCCGCTGTTGTTTCTGGCGCCAAATCGTGCATCCTGCCCTCACTCTCTGTTATCTTCCTCTGGATTCTAATGGCCGCTTCAAGCATCGAATCATGAAGGGTAAAGCAATGGATCAGATCGTAATCGTCTCCGGCGTCCGCACGCCGGTCGGAAAATTTCAGGGTTCGCTCTCCGACATCCCCGCAACGCGCCTCGGCGCAGTCGTCGTCAACGAAGCCGTCAAGCGCGCGCAACTTCGTCCCGAGCAAATCGACGAGTGCATCATGGGCAACGTCGTCTCTGCCGGCCTCGGACAAAATCCCGCGCGCCAGGCCGCGATCTTCGGCGGACTCCCTCCCGAGGTCAGCGCCTTCACCGTCAACATGGTCTGTGGCTCCGGTCTTCGTGCCGTCGCCCTCGCCGCGCAATCCATCCAGACCGGCAATGCGGACATCGTCGTCGCCGGCGGCATGGAGTCGATGACCAATGCTCCCTACCTGCTCCCACAGGCGCGCAGCGGCTTCCGCATGGGCAATGCCACCGCAGTCGACTCCATGGTCCACGACGGCCTCTGGGACGTCTACAACGACTTCCACATGGGTCACACCGCCGAGCTCGTCGCGGAAAAGTACAACATCACCCGCGAAGATCAGGATTGCTTCGCCCTGCTCTCCCACAAAAAAGCCGAAGCGGCCTGGCGAGAAGGCCGCTTCGCCGCCGAAGTCGTCCCCGTTGAAATTCCGGCGAAGAGAAAAGGTCAGCCGCCCACCCTCTTCAATTACGACGAGTCCATCCGCGAAGACACCACCATCGAAGCTCTCCGCGCCCTCAAGCCCGCCTTCAAGAAGGATGGCACCGTCACCGCAGGCAACGCGCCCGGCGTTAACGATGCTGCAGCCGCCGTCGTCGTCATGACCGCTGCGAAAGCGCACTCACTCGGCCTCAAGCCCCTCGCCCGCATCGTCTCGCACGCCACCAGCGGCATCGATCCCAAGTGGGTCATGATGGCCCCCGTCAACGGCGCACACAAAGCCATCGAGCGCGCCGGCTGGACCATCGATAGCATCGATCTGTTCGAATTTAACGAAGCCTTCGCCGCTCAGGCCCTCGCCGTCACCCGCGAGCTCGGAGTCCCCGAAGAAAAGGTCAACGTCAACGGAGGATCGGTCGCCATCGGCCACGCCATCGGAGCCAGCGGCGCCCGCGTCCTCGTCACCATGATGCACGAGCTTATCCGCCGCAACGCTCGCCGCGGTCTAGCCGCCCTCTGCTTGGGCGGCGGCAACTCCGTAGCCATGTGCATCGAGCGCGACTAGCCGCCCAGGCGGCCGCCGCTTCGCGGCAGAATCGATTCGAGGCTGAGTTTGTCCGTGATGCTGATGCTCCCCAATCCCACAGATCGCTTCACCGGCCGAGTCGAAAGCTACCGCCGCTTTCGCCCCACCTATCCGCTCGCCATCGTCGATCTGTTCCGCAGCGAATGCGCGCTCAACCCCGACTCCGCGATTGCCGACATCGCAGCAGGCACCGGCATCCTCACCGAGATGCTCCTCGCAGAGGGATTCGCCGTCACAGCCGTCGAGCCCAACGAAGAAATGCGCAGCGCGTGCGCGACCCTCGAACCTCGGTACCCCAAACTGAAGATCGTCGCCGGAACCGCGGAAGCCACCGCGCTCCCCGACCATTCCATCGACCTCATCACCGTAGCCCAGGCCATGCACTGGTTCGATCTGGGTAAGACCCGCGCCGAATTCGCCCGCATCCTGAAACGCGGCGGATACTGCGCCATCCTCTACAACCATCGCCGCCGATCCGGCGACGCCTTCCACGACGGCTGGGAGGAACTCCTCATCAACTATGGCGTCGATTATCGCGAAGTCCAGCGCCGCCACATTCCTGACGAGAAAATCGCGGCCTTCTTCGCGCCCTCAGAAATGAAGCGCGCCACCTTCCCCAACCCGCAGTCCCTCGCTCGCGAAGCCCTCGAGGGCCGAATCCTCTCCGCGAGCTATATGCCGCAACCCGGCCACCCGCGCTTCGAAGCAATGCACGCCGCAATCCAATACCTCTTCTCAGAAAACGAACGCAACGGCAAAGTCACGCTGCAACAAGACTGCGTCCTCTGCTGGGGGCCGCTTGGTTCCTAAACTCCAAACTCTAAACTCTCGTGCCTGCGCGTCCGTTCAGCACTCGATCACATTCAACGCGAGCCCCGCCAGGCTTGTCTCTTTGTACCGCGACTGCATATCGAGCCCAGTCAGGTACATCGTCCGAATCACCTGATCCAGCGAAACCTTGTGCCCCTCGGTCTCGTTCATCGCAAGTCGGCACGCCTGCACCGCCTTCACCGCGCCCATAGCATTGCGCTCGATGCACGGAATCTGCACCAGCCCGCCGATCGGATCGCACGTCATTCCGAGGTTGTGCTCCATCCCTATCTCAGCAGCGTGCTCCACCTCGTCGTTTGAGCCGCCCAGAGCCGCAGCCAACCCGCCCGCTGCCATCGAGCACGCAACGCCCACCTCGCCCTGACACCCAACCTCTGCGCCGCTGATCGAAGCGTTCTCCTTGTACAGAACTCCAATCGCCGCCGAAGTCAGAAAGTATCGCAGGATGCCCTCTTCATCCGCGCCCGGAATGAAGTCGCGATAATAGCGCGCCACTGCCGGAATCACTCCCGCCGCGCCATTCGTTGGAGCCGTCACCACGCGCCCGCCCGCCGCATTCTCCTCATTCACCGCCATCGCGAACACCGTAACCCAATCCAGCGGAGCCAGCGGATCCACCGATCCTTTGGCACGCAACCGCTCCGCCAGGCGCATGGCTCGCCGCCGTACGCTCAACCCGCCCGGCAGAATTCCCTCCGTGATCATCCCGCGCTCGATGCATGCCAGCATCACGCCCCAGATGTGCAGAATCCCAGCGCGCACTTCATCGCGGCTCCGCAGAGCGCTCTCGTTCTCCAGCATCAACTCCCAAATCGCCAGGCCCTTCTCCGCCGCCATCGCCAGCAATTCCGCGGCGCTCGCAAACGGATAAGGCAATCCCACGTCCGTCGTCGTCATCGGCAGCGACTCTTCCCCGTCCGCAACAATAAACCCGCCGCCAATGGAAAAATAAGTGCCGGTCATCAGCACATATCCCGCCGCATCGAAGGCCGTGAATCGCACGCCATTGGGATGTTGCGTCACAGCCCCCGGCGGAATCATCTGGTCACGATGAAAAATGAGGTGTTCTGGTTCCCGGAAGGGAATTGAATGCTTCCCCAAAAGAACCAGCTGCCCCGACGACCGAATCTCCACCAGCTTCGGCTCAATCGTCGCCGGATCGATCGTCGCAGCTTCTTCGCCGCTGAGGCCCAGCAGCACCGCGCGATCCGTCCCGTGCCCCAGCCCCGTCAGCGCCAGTGATCCATACAGGTCCACCCGAACCTCGGCCACGCGAGCCAGCACGCCCGCCGCCTCAAGTTCCACAGCAAAACGCCGAGCCGCCCGCATCGGCCCCATCGTGTGCGAACTCGAAGGTCCAATCCCAACCTTGTACAGATCAAAGAGGCTAGTCTTCACAAGCAAATTCTAGTCGCCCGACTCAACCCAGCGACAGCAGCCCTAAACTCTAATCCCTAATCCCTAAACTCTAGCTCCCCGCCACGTAGATAAACCGAGCCAGAAACAAGACCGACAACACATACAGCAGCCAATCTTTGCGATTGAACTTCCCCATTGCAAGATGCAGCGCCGCGTACGCGATGATCCCAAACCCCAGCCCATTCGCAATGGAAGTCGTCAGCGGAATCAGCACCAGCGTCAGGAACGCCGGAAACGCAATCAGCGGCTCCTTCCACTCGATCTCCCCCAGCGTGTGCAGCATCAAACTGCCCACCACAATCAGCGCAGGAGCCGTCGCCGCCGTCGGCACCATGCTCACATAGGGCGCCACCACCAGCGAGCACAGAAACAGCAGCCCCGTCACAATCGCCGTCACGCCCGTGCGCCCGCCCGCCGCCACGCCCGCCGCCGACTCAATGTAGCTCGTCACCGTCGACGTCCCCACCAGCGATCCCGCCACCGTTGCCGTCGCGTCCGCAAACAGAATCTGGCTCAGTCGCGGAATCTCGTTATTCGGTCCCAGCAAGCCAGCATGCTTCGTCACAGCAACCAGCGTGCCCAGGTTGTCGAACAAATCGACAAACAGAAACACAAACACAATCTCCACCAGACCAATGTGCAGCGCCCCGCGAATATCCAGCCGAAACGCCGTCTGCGTGATAGCCGTCACGCTGTACGGCGCAGGATTCCAGTGCACCAGCCCAAACGGAATCGCCGCCACCGTAATCGTGACCACACCAATCAGAATCGCGCCCTTCACGCGCCACGCCAGCAGCGCCGCCATCAGCAGCACACCCAGCAGTGCGAGAAAAGTTTGCGGCTGCCGCAGATTCCCCAGCGTCACCATCGTCACCGGATCCGCCGCCACAATCCCCGCATTCTTAAATCCGATGAACGCGATGAACAGCCCAATCCCGCCCGCCACCGACGAGTAAAGCTCATGCGGAATGCTCTGGAGAATCGCCTGCCGCAACCCCGT
>Ga0302326_10015884_pt1 | contig 15801 bp, 13 predicted proteins | sample Palsa_T0_3_FD_202264 | JGI IMG/M metagenome (GOLD analysis project Ga0302326, IMG submission 202264) | Peat permafrost microbial communities from Stordalen Mire near Abisko, Sweden - Palsa_T0_3 | ecosystem: Environmental > Terrestrial > Soil > Palsa > Peat permafrost | place: Sweden: Abisko... | reverse complement strand
GCTGTTGCCGCCGACGATGCAGCGGATCGTGCCGTCCGGCACTTTGATCATTCGCTGAATCGTGCCGATCGTGCCGACCGACCGAACGTCGTCGGGACCGGGATCTTCCGTATCCTTATCCTTGAGCGCGACGAGGCCGATCGGACGGCCGTCGCGCAACGCCTCTTCGACGAGCGCGATACCCGGCTTCTTCACGACCGCAAGCGGGATGACGGTGTTCGGGAACAGGACGGCGTCCTGCAGCGGCAGGATCCCGAGAAGTTCGGTCTTCTTTTCTTCGATGATTTTCTTATCCACGATGGAGGCCATCAGACTGGGGCCCTTCTTACGGTCATGCGTATCTCGGTGCGGCCGGCAGGCAGCAGCGAATGTGCGGAAACGGGGAGGCGGATCGTGAGGATGCCGTCTCGGAACGAGGCGCTGGCTTCTTCATAAGCGATCGCCATCGGCAAATGGATTTTCTTGACGAACTCGCCGTATTCGATCTCTTTCATGAGCACCGATCCGCGCGCACCGCGTTCCCGTTCGAGGCGGCGCCCGGCGACATAGAGCCGGCGCTCCTCGACCATCACGCGCAGCTCCGCTGGGTCGGCCCCCGCAAGCTCCACGTCGACCAGGATCGCCTCGCCGCCCGGGCTCAGAAAGACGTCGGCGTTGGGCTCGAAGCCCCCCGGCCGCGCTCGCCTAGCGAGGTCGGCGAACATGGCATCGAATTCTGCGAAAAACTCGTCGTTCATATTAGCACTCTCAAGGACACACTGCCAGCCAAGACGGTTGCCGCTTCCGTAGGCGCCTCCCTTCCGGGAATCCGGCCCGGGCGCGTATACTGACCCGGTAGCGTCCAGGGTTCGACCGCCTTCAGGAGGAGTCCATCGTGTCCACTCAAGATTCCGCCGCCTCCATTAGCGTGACCCCGAACGGCCCGTACATCGTTACGGGGACCGTCCCGCTCTCGGTCGAGACCATCGGGGTCAACGAAAAAGGGGAATCTTGGGAATATCTCCCGGGGCGCACGTTCGAGGTTCGCCGGGTCTACGCGCTCTGCCGCTGCGGCGAATCGGCGAACAAGCCGTTCTGCGACGGCACGCATGGGACGATCGCATTCGACGGCACGGAGACGGCCTCGTTCGAGCCCTTCGCGGAGCACGCCGAGCGCGTCCCGGGTCCCTCGATGGAGTTGGCGGAGGCACCCGAGCTGTGCGCCTTCGCGCGGTTCTGCGACGGCTCCGGATCGATTTGGAAGCTGATCGGCGAGACGGATTCGGAGCCCGTCCGCGAACTCGTCAAGCACCAAGAGACGCACTGTCCTTCGGGTCGCCTCGTGGTCTCCGAAAATGCCACCGGGGCGGCAATCGAACCCGCGTACGACCCCGCGATCGTCCTGCTCGAAGATCCCCAGAAGGAGTGCAGCGGACCGATCGCCGTGCGCGGAGGCATCCGCCTGACGTCGAGCCAGGGCACAGCGTATGAAACCCGCAACCGGATGACGCTCTGCCGCTGCGGAAAGTCCGCGAACAAACCGTTTTGCGACGGCACGCACGCGGACGTCGCGTTCGAGGATGGTCTGTCCTAGTCTTCGGTACCAGGCTCGCTTTCTGGAAGGTTGTCCATGGTCGACGTCGTGTTTCCCGATTTGCCGCTGCGAGACGTTCCGCTCGTGCCCATTGCCGGCGAAACGAAGGGCATTGCGCCGCGCGATACGGAGCCGATCGACATGCTCCGCATCGGAGGCCCTGCAGCTTTCACGGTGGACGGGACGCCGGGCAGCGCTTACGAGGATAAGGACATCGTGCAATATTTGAAAGACCATCCGGGCGACCGCTTCTGGATGGTTCACCTTGCGCCGTCGTTCGCGCCCGATGACAACGCGACGATCGTGAAGGCGTGGCTACGCGTGCAATTGACCGGGGGCGCGGACGTGGCGCCCGTGGCGTGGTCGATGAACCCACTGCGCGTGGACGTTCCGAGCGAACTGAACCTGAGCGTGAAAATCGGGGCCGACCTAAAATTCGTCCCCGTCTCACCAAGCGTCGGCGTGGACTTCAAGCAAACGATAATCGCACCGCTGCTGCGCGCGATGAACGAGTTGTGCGACGATCCGTTCTGGCAGTTCCAGACGACGACGAGCGAACGTCTCTTGGGAACGTACCGCTGCGCGCTCATCGTGAAGGGCAAGCGCGGCAGCGCGGTCGGCGGGGCGGTATCGCTCACGGCGAACGTCGCGCGCAAAGCAATGGGCATCATCCCCTATCAAGGCGAGCCGCCCGATCCATCGACGCTGACGTTCGCGCTTGTCTAGCCGTGACCGGTGCGCAGACGTCGGGCGGACTGTACGGCGTGTGGTCGGCATTTCTGCGCAACGAGATAGCGTTTCCCGAGGCGATGAAGCAGGCGTGCGTAGCCGGCGTCGTCGCGGCCCTCGACGCGGATCAGGTCGACCGAATCAACGCGGACTGCAGGGATCTCGATCGCCGCGGCGGGCTCCTCGGCGCCGTGTACGGGTACGAATTGCTGATCGTGTCGCTCGTAGCGCACGAACCTTCGGGCTGGCAGGCGGCAACTTTGCGGCGCGCCCGCATCAGCGCGATGCAGGAGGCAAAGCGTAGCTTGACCGAGGTGCCCGACGGCACCCTGTATCGATGGGCACTCGATCAAGGAGAGAAGGAGCGCAACGGCGCGACCGATGATGCCGCGAAAGGGTCGATGTCGTTCCAATGCGGTGTGCTCAATCTCGACCCGTACGTAGCGGGACGCCGGTTGGACTCGCGCGATGCGTTCGAAGAATCCATCCGTTTATGGAATCTTCGTTTCGAACAGTCGGCCGGCGACCGTTTTGCGGGCGTCGCGAACGCATCCTCGATGCCCGCACCGCGGGATGCGCTCGCCGCCGCCGAGTCCTGGCTCCGCGACGCGTTTCCCCGTCAGTCGGGCGAAGATCGCGGCCTTAGCATCAAGGCGCTCTTGCAGACGGTGCAAGCGCGCCGGCTGCTCTTTGACGTCGCACTCGACGGGGAAGAAGTCGACCGGCTCGCCGGCGACGCGCTGAACCTTCTCGATCCAAAAACGCAGCCGATCGCCTTTGCCGCCGTGCTGAAGATGGCGCAACAGATGGGCTGCCGCGTGGATCCAACCGGCATCGAGCGGCTGCTGCAACCGTCGCTCGCGGTGGTCGCTGCCAATCTCGCGGCCGGTGAGGCGCACGATCTCGTGATCGAAGCCGTGCAAATCGTAGGGAAGGAGGACCCGCGCCGTGCGCTCGACCTTTTCGTGCAAGCACGCCCCTTCCTGCGTTTCGGTAGCGAACGAGGATCGGGAGATTTTCGTTTGCTCGAAGTGCGAACGATGTGCGCGGCCGCGCCGCCCGCGATCGCCGAGCGCCTGAAAGCGGGAACCGACACCGCCGGCGATTGCGCATGGCTCGATGCGCAGCCGGCCGTTGACGAAACGGCGGTCGCGTGCGCGTATACGATGCTCGCGAGCCTATCGCTCGGCAGGTGTCAGGAGGCGGACGGCCGCGCCTGCATCGCGCGCGTGGGCGCACGCTTTGCGGCCTTTGCGCTACGGCATCGCGAAGCACTCGACTTCCTGGACGTGAAACTCCTCGACGGGTGGGCCGTGGACGCCCGCGACGCCGGTGCGTATGGTGATGCCGTCCTACGATGCGGGGATGCTATGGCGCTCGCCGTGCGCACCGGATTTATCGCCGAAGCGTTTGACGAACTCGCCTTCCTCGAACAGATGGCCATGCGATTTCGCACCGCCGAGACCTTCGAGGCCGTAGCCCGCGTGCTGAGCGGTGCCGGACTGCTCTTGCAAACCGGCGGAGAGGACCGCGGCCTCTGGGCGGTCGTCTCGCTCGCACAAGCCGTGCTCTCGCTGGTCCTCGGGCTCGAGGACGCCGAGATCTCAACGATCGCTCTCCTCCTACAGACGGTCAAAGGCGCCCGGTTCGCAAGCGAACTCGCGGCCGGCTTGCGCTACGAAGCCACTGCCGATCCCGAAGCGGCGGCGCAGCTGCAGCGTCTCGCCATCGTCGCAGAGGAAGCGGGCGGTGACCTCTTCGGCGATACGAGCATCGATATCGACGAGGAAACCCTGCTGGCAGCCTACATCGGACGATTTGACGGCGAATCCGGCGCGACGGCACAGGAGCGGCTGGCGAACTTGCAGCACCGCTTCGATGCGCATGTCCAGGACGCGTTGCTCTCGCTCGAGGACGCGCAACCGCAATCGTTCGCAGTTGAAGCGTTGCGCGGCTGCGTCGACGACGATACCGTCGTCCTCGATCTTTATGCGAACGCGAACGCAAACGCGAACGGGGCGCGTACGTGGGTCGCGCTCGTGTCCACGAACACTCGGACGCAGGTCGTTCGCAATCCCGATGCCGGCACGGGGCCTATCGGCAACCTGGTCGGAACGCTGCGGCGCAGCATCGTACAGTATACGCCCGTCGGGCTCGTCGATTCGGACGCGGAACAGCAGCTGGCCGAGGATGCAAGCACGCTTTTCGGCGCGCCGCTTCTCGCCGTGCTAGCCGATCTCCACGCCGCGGGCCGGCGGCATCTGCGAATCGTCCCGCACGGTGCGCTGAACTTCTATCCGCTCCACTTGCTCGGGCCGCCCGGTGCGCCGCTGGCCGGCGCCTGGACCATCAGCTATCTACCGAACCTGCAGCTCGCGCGACCGCTGGGCCCGCCCGTCGACGCGCCATCCATCGCGATCGGGCTAAGCTTTGAATCCTATCCGCAGTTTCCGAAACTGAGTTCATCTCTTGCGGAAACAACCGCCGTAGCCCAAATCTTTGGTACCCCTGCCGTGGTCGAGGGCGAGGCGACGAAGGCGCGCGTGTTCGACGCCCTGCGGCACGCGCGCTACGTTCATCTTTCGACCCATGGCAAACACAATGTCGTCGCGCCCGCGTTCCAGTGCCTCTACGTCAGCGGCGACGGCTCGGCCGATCGTATCTTTGCCTACGAGTTGCTCGCACTTGATCTCCGCGGTCTCGAAGTCCTAACCCTAAGTGCGTGCGAGACCGCCCTCGGGCGTTTCGATCGCGGCGACAACCTTCGCGGCCTGCCGGCGTCGCTGCTGCACGCCGGCGTACACGCGATCGTCGGAACGCTATGGCCCGTCGCCGGCCCCGCCACCGCGACGTTCTTCCCGGCGTTCTACGGCGCGCTGCGTCCCGGCGTTCGCGTCCGCGACGCCTTCCGCGCCGCACAACTCGCGTGCCGCGCCGCATACCCAAAGTACGTGCACTGGGGCGCCTTCTACCTGATCGACCGCACGGCAATCTAACTATTGCTGCTGCTGTGCGCTCGCTAATACGTCCATCGCGACGTTGACGCTCATCTCGCTGTGTTGCGAGCCGCGGTAGATGCCGCGGACCGGGCTCACGTCGCGGTAGTCGCGGCCGATGGCGACCTTCACGAAGAAGTCGCTGATGATGAGGTCGTTCGTCGGATCGAAACCGACCCAGCCATAGGGCGGAAGATACGCCTCGCACCACGCGTGCGAGGCTTCCGCCCCGAGGATGTGTGAATCGCCGCGGAAGATGTAGCCGCTCACGTAACGCGCCGGAATGCCCCCGCTGCGCAGCGCGGCGATCATTACGTGCGCGAAATCTTGGCAGACGCCGGCGCGGCGTTCGAGGGCTTCCTTCACCGTGGAGCGCACGGTCGTCGCGTCGGTGTCGTAGCGGAACGTCGAGGAAATATGCCTCGACACGTTCATGCACCACGTGCCGATGCGTTCGCCCGGAGGATCCAGTTCGTTCCAAAACGCCTCGATTTCGGGCGTGAAACGAATGTAGGCGCTCTCGTGCAGAAAGTCGTAGAGTCGTGGCAGCTGCAGATCCGCGTCGAGCAGCGAGCGCGTCGCTTCGAGCGGCGCCTGCGGCTCGCGCGGTAACGTCGTGACGACGCTCGAATGGGTCGTAACCGAGAGCGCGTCGTGCGAAGGAAGGACCGCGAAGTGCTGCACGTCGTTGCCGTAGCGATCGGTGTAGCCGTGAAGCTTCACGCGAGGCGCGATATCGACGACGTAGCGCGTGCAGAACTGGTTTTGGTCGCTGCGCGGCTGCAAGTGGAGCACCGTGTAACTTTCGTACACGGTATCTGGATAATAGTACGTGGTTTGATGGTCGATCGTGTATTCCACGGCCGGCTATGCCGTCACGAGCAGCCGCGGGAAATATGTGTGCTGAATATCGGCGGAAAGCGCCTCATACTCGGCGACTAGGTTTCTCGAGAACTCGTCGACGCCCGGTTCGAGCATCTCCTGGATCGGAGTGAAATCGAACAGCGCGCGCAGGCGTCCCAGGCGCCGTTCGGCGTCGTTGGCGAACGTGCCGTCGGGCGCGCGCGATATGCGGTGCATCGCCGCGTCCACCTCGCGGGTACAGAAACGCAGCGATCGCGGAAAGCTCTGCGAGAGGACGACGAACGAAAGCACGTCGCGCGCGTCGGGCGCGTGATGCGAAGCCTGCGCGAACGGTACGCTCGCACAACACATTTCGAGCAGCCGCTGCGCTTCGTGCCACGGTTCGTTTTCCACGTCGACCGCTTCGAGGATGCGTGCGGTCATGTACGCGCGCTCGATAAATCGTCCTACCTGCAAGAAATTCCAACCGTCGCCGTGCGTGAGCGTCGCATCGCTGATTCCGGCGAACGCCTGCATCCAGTCGCGCACGCGGCGCAAGAACTTCGACGGTCCCTCGCGCAGCACCGAACGTAAGTTTTGTTCTTCGACGTGCAGGTACAGGACGTTGATGACTTCCCAAACCTCGGTCGTCAATTCCGCTCGTATGCTGAGCGCGTTCGTGCGCGCGACGCGAACCGCCGAAACGATCGACGTCGGATTGTCGCGATCGAACGCGCAGAATCCGAACGAGTCGGTCGCCGCTTTGCCGTTCGCCGAAACCTTGGCCGGCGACCGAAAGCCGGCGCACTGCATGACGGAACGCCATAACGCTTCGGAGCGTCCATCGCGCTGCGAATAGAGATCGGTCGCGCGTGTATAGTTGACGTCCAAAATCCGCGAAATGGTTTCCGCCCGCTCGACGTTGCGGCCGAGCCAATAGTGCGCATCCGCAACGCGGCTCAACATGAGATGGCGCTCATTGCTGCAGTACCCACGTGTCTTTGCTGCCGCCGCCCTGTGACGAATTTACCACGAGCGAGCCTTCGCGCAGGGCCACGCGCGTCAACGCCGCCGGCGGCACGTCGACGCTGCGCCCGTACAGTGCGAACGGGCGCAAGTCGACGCGGCGCGCGACCATGCTCCCGTCGACGAGGGTAGGCGAGGACGAGATCTGTACGACGGGTTGCGCGATAAAGTCGCGCGGCGATGCGACGACCGTCTCGCGGAACGCCGCCCGCTCTTCCACGGTCGCATACGGACCCATCAGCATGCCGTAGCCTCCTGAAGCGTTGGTATTCTTGACGACGAGCTTATCGAGGTTGTTCAAGACGTGCTGCAGTTGGGCAGGTTCCGTGCAATCGTAAGTGGGGACATTGCGCAGCACGGGCTCCTCATCGAGATAGAAGCGAATCATTTCCGGCACGAACCGATAGATCGCTTTATCGTCGCCGACGCCGGTCCCGATTGCGTTGGCGATCGTCACGTTGCCGGCGCGGTACGCGTCCATGAGCCCGGTCACTCCGAGTGTCGAATCGGGCAAAAAGTACAGCGGGTCGAGATAGTCGTCGTCGATACGCCGATAGATCACGTCGATCCGTTCGAGACCGCGGGTCGTCTTGAGGAACACGGAGTTGTCGACGACGACGAGATCGCGCGCTTCCACGAGATCGATGCCCATGCGCCGGGCGAGCAGCGTGTGTTCGAAATACGCAGAATTATAGATCCCGGGCGTGAGCACGACCACGTTCGGCCGCGAATTCCCCGGGGGCGCCACGTAGCGCAACACGTCGAGCAGGCGACTCGGATAATCGTCGACGGGGCACACCGCGTAATCGCGAAAGAGGTCGGTGAAACCGCGTTTGAGCACGTCGCGATTTTCGAGCACGTACGAAATGCCGGAAGGCGTGCGGCAATTGTCCTCCAAGACGAGAAACTCGCCTTGCTCGTCGCGGATGAGATCGATGCCCGAAACGTGGATGTAGACGTCGCGCGGCACGTCGACGTCGATCATTTCACGGTTGTAGTTCTTCGAGGAGTACACCATCTCGCGCGGGATGCGTCCCTCGCGCAGGATGCGCTCGCTATGGTACACGTCGTAGAGAAAAGCGTTGAGCGCCCGCACGCGCTGCTGGATACCGCGCTCGATGCGCAACCATTCGGCCGCCGTGATGATGCGCGGAATGATATCGAAGGGAAACACGCGCTCCGTGCCCGCCGAATCGGCGTACACGGTGAAGGTCACGCCGCGCTGGAGGAGCGCCGTGTTGATGGCTTGGACCCGCGCCAAGATCTCCTCGCGGCCGATCCGGCCGAGCACCGCGGCTACTTGCGCGTAGTGCGGCCGCGGCGTACCGCTTCCGTCATAGAGTTCGTCGTAATGTTCCGCCACGGCGTAATGCGGCTGGATGTCCAGCATATTAGGCGCGATTCGGCTTCGAGGCACCCTCTCACGTTAGCCAGGTGGCCAACGACGACCCCCGCCGCCGGTGGGATGACGTCGCGAAACGGTAGGGAACAATGGGATATGGGCCTCGCTTCGTATTTCCGCTGCGCCGGCATCGGCGCATCCTCCGGTCTGCGCACGTTCAGCGCGCCGGCCGCCACCTTTGCCGCCGCAGGCAGCGCTTGGACCGGGCTTGCCGTCTTCGTAGCCGGGTGCGAGCTCGTGTTCGACAAGCTGCCGATCACGCCGTCGCGCCTTTCGCCCGTCGGCCTTTCGGCGCGCATCGTTTCGGGCGGCTCCTGCGGCGCGGCGCTCGCGGATCGAGCGGGCGGCTCGCGGATCGTCGGCGCCGCATGCGGCGCGGCGTCGGCGGTCGCGAGCGCCTATACCGGCCATTCTATTCGCCGCTACCTCACCCACACGATCGGCTGGAACGACTTCCCGATCGCGCTCGTTGAGGATGCGATCGCCGTCTCATCCGCGCGCGCGGCCAACGCCGTTGATTGATCCTGCGTTCGGCAGACGCTTCGTGGCCCGAATGCTCAGCGCGACGCTAGCGTCGGCCGGCACATCGTGTTGGCTCGCGACTGCCGTCGGAGGCGCGCCGCTCGCGCACCCGGCGGCAGTCTGCTCCGATGCTCCGCCGAATCCCGCGGTTCGCGCGGAACTGCACCTGCTCGCACGCGCAGACGCCGCCGCACTTCAACACGCGGTGCTACGCCACTTCGAGCTCGACACGCCGACCGCGCGGCACCCTCACGACACCGAACTATCGGACGCCGTCACCGAGACGTGTCGCCGGCGCGACGTCGACCTCAGCGTAGCAAAAGCCATGGCCGTGTCGGACCACGCCCTGAGCAGTCTCGATGAGAACACGAGGCTCGCCGCCTCGGTCGCGTTTCGCGATGTATTTTTAGCGATGTACACAAAATCAACCCTATCGAAGACAGCCTATCATCGGGCAATCGCAGGTTTCGAAGCTCCATTGCCGGTCGCCACCTGCACCGACCCCGACTCCGGCGCGTCGATCGCGGGCAAACCCGTGCAAGCGGAGTATCCGGAGCTAGCGAAGGAACAGGGCGCCGCCGGAACCACGCTCGTTCAGGTGAACGTCGACGTCACCGGAAATGCAACGTCCGGTCGCATCTTCAAATCGTCCGGCAACACCGCACTCGACCAATCCGCGCTCGAAGCTGCGGCCGCGACTCGCTACAACCCGGCAATGGCCGATTGCGCGAAGAGGGCGGGGAGCGTTCTCTTCAGGGCCGATTTCGGCGCATCCTGACGGCACGCTAGGCCCGCGGACCACCCGAGCGATAGTCGCGTTTGCCGGTCGCCGGATCGAAGTAGACCGTCGTCGCTTCGCCCGTGGTCGGATCGAAAAAACGCTCGCCCGTCGTGCGCCATGTCTGCGAGGCGCGGTCGACGCGCGGGCGGTAGCGGCCGACTTCGAAGATGGCGAGGACGAGCAGAATTGCGGCGTAGTAGCCGATCGGTATCCAAAAAAAGGCGTGCCACAAAAGGACGTTCGCGAGTGCGAGAACGACGAGGACCGCGGCTCCCGCCGCCAGCACCGAACGCGTGCGCGTCACGCGGCGCCTTCGGGCTCGATCGTAACCGCCGTTCCGTAGGCGACGATCTCCGTCATAATCGTGCCCATCTCCGAGGAATCGAACATCATGCGCAGCACGGCGTTTGCACCCATCGCCGCGGCGTTCTCGACCATCCGGTCGATGGCCTGACGGCGCGAATCCTCGAGCAACGACGTGTACTCGTGAATCTCGCCGCCCGCAAGCGAACGCAGCGAAGCGACGATGTTCCCGCCGAGGCCGCGGCTGCGCACGACGACCCCGAACACCTGTCCGAGCGTCTGCGCGACCTTGTAAGTGGCAACGGTGTCCGTTGTAACGACGATCATATCTTTCCCTACCGTCGCGCGGAGCAGTTGTTACGAGCCGAACGCGTTGACCAGGAACGCGTAGACGACTTGCTTGTTCGTGACGTCGCCGTGGCCCGAGATGTACGGGTCGCCCATCAGGTTGCGAACGCGTATCCGGTCGGGCAGCGGGGTATAGAGGTGACCGACGTCGCCGAGATCGTCGAAGATCGCTTCGGGGGTCGAGACGGCTCCGTCGGCGCCCATGCCGCCGAAGGGGTTCGCGGATGCGAGCCCGCTTGCGACCTGACCGAGCAGCGCGGAAGCCGCGGGGTACGCCCACCCGACTGCCATATCGTGGCTCGAATGCGTGATCGCGATCGATCCCGTCACCGTGGGTTTTCCGACGACGTCGCGGAAACCGCCGTTGTGTCCGAGCGAGAGATAGTTTACCGCAAAACCGAAATGCGAGAACGCGCCTTGTAGGAGCGCGAGCGTCGTCGCCTGGTTGGTCGCGTCGCTCCCGTTCCACGGCGCGTTTGCAGCCGAGGTTACGAGACGCGCGCCGAAACTGTGCCCCGCCAAATGCACGCGCAGATTTGGAAACTGCGTACGCACGCGTCCGAGAACGCTTGCGAGCCCGGTGCGGCCCACGACGCCCGCGCGTTCTTTCATCGTCTTGTAGGTGAAGATACTCGCGAGCGAAAGCGCGCCCGCCTTTAGGTTCGAAAAGATGCCGGTCGCGCCGCCCGAGTCTCCGGCGTCCCCGCCACCAGCGCCGCTCGCCGGCGCTGCGGCCGCCGTGCCGGGCGGCGGATTCGCGGCGAGCGTCGCGAGCAGACCCTGCTCGTCGGTGTCGGCACCCGGCTGCTGCGTGGCCGCCACCGCGCTTGAAACCGCCGTCGTGATCGTATCGTTTTCTTCGGCATCGCCGCTCGGCAGCGAGTTCATGGCGTTCACGAAGGCGATCGCGGCGTTCGGATCCGAGTCGAGGTTCGGCGCGGCCGCGAGCGCCGCATCGATCGACGCTTGCGCGCCGGCATTCCCGGCGAAGGCCGCGCGCAAGGCGGCGAGCTGCGTCTGCAGCAGCAGCAGATTCGGATCCACGTCGCCGGCCGCGCCGCCCGGTATCTCGCTCGGATCGACGAAACGCGCGGACGGCCAGATCACGGCGGCGACGTACGCGCGGCGATCGGCGGGAAGTGCGAAATTGCCGCCCGCGACGAGCGCTTGGGCGGAAGCAAAAAACGCGTCGTAAAGGGCGCGCGCTTCATCCTTATCATTGTTCCAGCCGTGCGAGATTACGATCAGGTCGGTCGCATTCGCAGCCTGCAACCCCGCGATGAGCGGTGCCACCGCCGCCTCGAGGGTCAGCGCGTCGTTCGCATCGTCGACCGGATTCGCATTGAGATCGAATTCGAGTTCGACGCCGGAAAAAGGTCCGTAGGCCATGCTGTGCTCCTAACTGTTGACGAGCATGCGAAAGAGATCGATCAGGCCCGCGCCTTGGAAGGAACGGTCTCGTTTGAGGTCGGTCGCAGAACTCACGACCAAGTCTTTGATGTCCCCCGGACGGCCGACGAACTCGCGGCGCACCGAAAGATAGGCGGCCGCGGCTCCCGAAACGTGCGGCGCCGACATACTGGTGCCGCTGTCTTCGATGTAATCGATCGGCGGAACGCAACCCGCCGCCGCGACGCGCGACGCTGCCGCACACGAAAGAATCCGTTCGCCCGGCGCCACCACGTCCGGCTTTGGGCGTCCGTCGCCGGTCGGGCCCTTCGACGATGACGCTGCGATGCCGAGGGTATGCGGCTCTTTCTTGTAGCACGATCCAACGGTGATCGCGCCCGCCGCGTTGCCTGGATCGTTGATCGTGATGCCGGCACCCGACTGGCGCTGCCCGCCGTGCGCGCTCCCAAGGAGCACGTCCCCGGAGTTTCCCGCAGCGGCGACCACGACCACGCCGCTCGCGACGAGCCGATCGACGGCCGCGCAAATGGGGGTCGCCCCGCACGCTTCCCAATCCGCGTCGAACGTATAGCCGACGCTGAGATTGACCCCGTGAATGCGGATGTTGCGCCCGTAGTCGTTGATGGCGAGGACGTCTTCGAGCGCCGAGATCACGCCCCGCGTGTTTCCGGTGCCGAAGGCATCGAGCACGCGCATCGACACGATTTTGCACTTCGGCGCGACGCCGCCCACGTGAGCGTTCAGCACGGTCCCCGAGTACGAGACCATATGCGTGCCTTCGTTGCGCACGCGGATGGCCGCGATCGGCGCCTGCGGCCGCGTCCATTCACCCGCGATGATCCCGGCGACGTGCGTTCCGTGGCCGAATTCATCGACGAGGCCGTTGATCGCAACGTCGATGGGTACCGTGCCGCGGTAATCGCGATGCGACAGGCCGTCGGGGAGCAAGAGGTTTTGGTGCTTCTCGAAGTGTGGATGCCGCTCGACGCCAGAATCGATCACGGCCCACACGATGCCCTCGCCGAAGGCGTTGAACGAAGTGTGCGCGGCGTCTGCCTGGACCGTCGGAACCGAATCGACGATCAGTGCGGTGACGACATGATCTTGCCAGATGCGCGCGATGAGCGGGCGCAGACGCGAGCGGCGCGCGAGTTCGTCGTCGCTCGCGAGTAAAGCGACGATTTGCGCGGCCGTCAGCGAGGCGAAGAAATACGGATGCGTCGGATCCTGCGTTCCGCGCGCATAGGGGATACCGACGTTCGCGAGGAGCCAAGCGACGGAGGCGCGGGCCAGCGCCGGGAGCGAGCGCGAAAGGGGATCGACCTGCACGATCACGTCGTAGTGGTGCGGCGTGAGCGACGTTGCCTCGCCGAGCACCGCACTCGCGAGGGGCTCCGCGATGCGCGACGCACCGGCGGCGGGCGGTCGTGAGCCGACCACGGCCGCAACCCCGCGCGCCGACGAGCCGGAAGAATCGACCATCGCCGCGGTCGCCGTCATCGCACGCGGGTGCGCGGAGGGTGCGAATCCGAAAACGATGGGGGCCGGCGAATTGAGATCGCTCGTCGTCTCTAGGGCGAGGGTGGAAGCGCCCGCCGGGACGACGATCGTCGTAACGGCCACACGCGAGTTCGGCGGCGTACGCGCGACTTCATAGAGCGCCCCGCCGACGGTCACTGTGGCGCTGGAAAAGCCGGTCGTTTCGAACACCACGTCCAGATTTGCGTCCGACCCGGTATCGTTTTGGAGCGCGATTTCGAACGTGTAGATCAGGCCGGGCACGGGCGGTATCGCCGGCAGCGAGAACGGAGAAGCCACGTTCGCCGCCGTCCGCTGCGTGATGTCGCTCGCTTCGGGCGAACGATCGACGTCCGCGCTCGCGACCGACCGTTGCGCGCGCGGCAGCGTCCCGACCGCATCCGACGGCGCGAGCCCAACCGGCCCCGCCACGACCGCGACGCGCATCGCGCCGGCCGACGCGTTCTCGATCTCGAAGACACCGCACAGACATTCTTCCGGACCGAAACCGCGGGCGATGAGCGCGATGCGCGCCTGCGCCGGAAGCGTCTCCTCTCGCAACCCCCCCGGATCGAGGCGTTCGCGGAAGAGGTTCGCCGTCGCCGTGTGGCCGACCGCGGACGCGTCGAGATCGGGGCCCGCGTAGCCGCCAAGATAGCGAATGAGTCCCGGGTCCGCGGCGTCGTTGAGGACGACGAGAGACAGGGTCAGTGGGTCGGACGTACCGTTAACGTGATTATAGGAGATCCGGACGTTCTTACCCGGCGGAACGTCGTCGATAAACAGCACGGCGACGCTGCGCACGCGCTGTGGATCGGCACTCGCATACACCGTCGTCGCCATCGGCATCAGACGCTAACGTATCGTACCGGCGGCCCGGCTCCTTTTGGCCACACCCAGCGGGCGCGAACCGTTCGAGAACGTCTGAACGTCGTTCAACTATTCCCCCCTCCATATGTGAGGACGCATCACCGTCGTTTCGCTTGACGAAAGGACCCACGCCTGTTAGCCTCTGTAGAGTCCTTGGTAGAGACGGGAATTGTTGGAGATGCGTCCATTTCTCGGCCTCTTCTTCTGTCATAACGTGCGACGCCGTTCATAGCGACGTCGCGCGCCTATGCTGCCCACGTGAGCCTTGCCACTTACCATCCTCGCATCTCGGACGAACCCGCTGCTCCCCCTTCGCGCGCCCCTCCTCTCTACCGCGCCGTTCGATCGTCGATGCCGATTCCAAGAAGAACTCTTCTTTTGGGGCGCGTTCAGGAGGCACATGCGAACACCATCTCGCGCCATTGCAGCGGCGCTCGGTTTGACGTTATCGCTCACCGCGTGCGGCGGTCACACATCGTCGATGCTACCGGCGACGAGCACCGGCGGTAGCGATAGTAACGACGCGGCGAGCCGCGCCATCCCGGCAGCGGATGTCTCAGCGCCGCTCATCTCCGTTCCCCACATGTACGGAGCGCTCGCATTCTCGGACACCGGCCGCCGCTCGCCGAACGCACCGGTTTCGGTCAGCCTCACGCTGCGCTACAACAATCAGGCCGAACTCGACAAGTTCGTCGACGACGTGAGCAATCCACACTCGGGATCCTATCGTCGTTTCCTGACGCCGCAAGAATTTAACGCAAAATACGCGCCGACGGTCCAGCAAGAAGAGAACGTGGTGCAGGCTCTGCAGCGCGAAGGCTTCACGGTGACGCAGCGGTTCCCGAACCGCACGATCGTGGACGCCACCGCACCGAGTTCGACGGTCGAGCGCTTTTTCTCGACCGAGATGCATACGGTGCAACAGGGTAAATACGGCTCCCGCTTCACCAATGTGAAACCGGCGAGCGTACCCGGCAGCATCGCCTTGCTCGTACGCACGGCTTCCCTCACGAACCTCGTGATGGTCCGCACCGTCGCCGATCAGACCGGCGGACCCATCAAGGGCAAGCAGATCGTCCCGGGAGACAAGATCGCGGGCCACAGTGCCGCCGGAAAAGAGGCTCTCGTCGCGCGACGGACCCGCATCAAGCCCGATGCCGGGTGCTCCGGTCAGCTGTTGCTCAACCCCGGATTCGAATCAGGGAACGTCGATTGGTCCACAACGGCCGACGTGATCACCGATGATGCGGACGACGCGTATTCGGGCAGTTGGTTCGCGTGGCTCGACGGCTACACGTACGCAGAGACCGATACGCTGCAGCAGACCGCAGCGATTCCGGCCGGCTGTACCGCTACGCTCACCTACGAACTCTACATTGGAACGAACGAGCGCAGCAGTGCGGGCGCCATCGACACCATGGCCTTGACGGTCAACGGTACGACGGAGCAGTCGTTCTCGAACAAGACGACGACGGGCGGC
>Ga0302326_10015883_pt1 | contig 15801 bp, 10 predicted proteins | sample Palsa_T0_3_FD_202264 | JGI IMG/M metagenome (GOLD analysis project Ga0302326, IMG submission 202264) | Peat permafrost microbial communities from Stordalen Mire near Abisko, Sweden - Palsa_T0_3 | ecosystem: Environmental > Terrestrial > Soil > Palsa > Peat permafrost | place: Sweden: Abisko... | reverse complement strand
TTGATATCATGCTCGGTTGCCATGAGTGCTATCATTCGCCGGATCGCGGATTTGCAATCACCCGAGGCCATTAAAGATCGCTACGATCGGCTGTCTGGTAGCAGGAAGCTTTTTGTGTTGGGAATCGCCCTGGGCACGCCGATCGTATTCGTGTCCTTGGGCCTTCGCTCGTAAGTGGGCCGGTCTGAAGGGGTCCGGTGTTCCCGGCTGTGAGCTCCGAATGGGTCAAGTCGATGATGTTGCAGTGAGCTTTTTCCAAAGCGGATCTGTCTGTTGAAAACGGAGGCGATAGTTTGCCACGTATCGGCTTAGTCCGGTGGGGACGCCGAGATTGAGGTTTTGGGCGAGCCATCGGTTTGTCGCTTGGGTATGATCTTTCACCCAAACGGCGAGGGCTACTTTCCAAGGGGCCGATTTCCTAGCGGTTTTGAGGTCTTCCGAGGTCCGGCCCAGCGCCTGCAATCCTCTTTGAAGGGTCGTGTTCCATTTCAAAAAGCGGATGTCGGTGGCTCCGGACGATTCCCACGCCCGGGTTGAGGCGGCGAGATTGTGATCCTTGATCAGGGCGGCTCTGAACAGGTCGCTGCCGATCACCCAACGGCGGGTAAGCCGTTGCTCCTGACATTTGCGCTCGGCCGGCGGCATCCGCGCGAGCTCTTCGGCCTGAAGCGCCAGACGGTCTGCGTAGTCAGCCCAGCCTTGGGGATTGTCGGGGAGCCCTCCGGCGCAGGCCAGCGCGGTCTGCGGCTTCATGAAGTTGGGCCGCTCTTTGGGATGATGCAGGTACCAATAGCTGGAATACCGACAGTCCAGCAGTCGGTCGATTTCGACAACGTGGGCTTTGACCGGGTTGAGATGGATGTAGTCGCAAACCTCCCCCAGTGGTTTGCCATCCTCGACCAGGATCGCCTTGTACCGGCCCTGGAAGAGATGCCCATGCTCTTTCCGAAAGTGGTTAAACCGGTTGGCAAAGGTGCCTTCGAGCCAGTGCATGCCCGCCACGAGGTTGGCCTCCGGGGTCTCGAGTCCAAAATGGAAGTGGTTGTCCATCACGATAAAGGAATGCAGCAACCATGCAGACTTTTCGCAGGTTTCGAACAAACACGCCTCGAAAGCCATCTTGGTTCGATCTTCGCTGAAGATGTCTTCGCGGTAGTTTCCGCGGTTGATCACGTGGTAAATCGCGCCGGGGTATTCGAGTCTGAGTTTTCGTGGCATGCACAGTATAATAACAAGTGCGGACCCGCGGCGTTTGCACCAAGGGGTCAGGTCGATGATGTTGCAGTCCGCGTCGAATACTTCTTTAAATGGGTGACTGCAACATCATCGACCTGACCCCTTGAGATGAAAAACGAACGGATACTTCTCGTCGCCGCGATGGCTGCCGCGGCGCTCACGCGCCTTGGCGCCCAGGGCGCTCCGCCGACGGTCACTGTGATTGGAACACCGATGTATTTTCATCGGCAGCATGTGGAGGTTGCCGGCGCGCCCGAGGCGGAACAGGCGATCTACCAGAGCTCCTGGGCGGGCGAGATGGGTTTTCGCATCGCCGGGTTGAACGCGGAACCCTACCGGGTGCATCTCGGCTATGCCGAAATGGACACGACTTCGCCGGACGCGCGGTACTTTGACATCCTGCTCAACGGCAACGTCGTGAAAAAAGAGGTCTGCATCTTCGCCGAGGTGGGCAACCGGCGGGTTTTGAGCTATGACTTCACCGTGACCCCGCTGGACGGTGTCATCACCTATTTTGAGCGCAGGAGCGTACCGACGGCGGATCCCCCGAGTTTCACGCTGGTCCGCCTCTACGATGCCGCGGGAAATTTGGCCATGGAGCGTTCCGCCTACGCGACGCGCCCGCCGGACTGGGAGCTGCGTGACTACCTCGACGAAGTCAACGCGGCCCCGGCTCCCAACAACCACCAGGCTCCGCCCTGGGCGGGATCTTACAAGATCCACGCGGACGAGGTTTCGAGAATGACCGCGGCCGATGTCCTCGGGCCCGACGGGATCGTATATCCCAACTGGACGCACGTGGGCATCCCCGGGGGAATTCCCGTGCTCGCGAACACGCTCTCGGCCGCGGATTTCGGCGTCACGCCCGGTGGAGAAAAAGACAGTTCCGCGGCGCTCCAAGGAGCGATTGACGCCTTGGAGGCGCGCGGCGGCGGCGTGCTGTTCATTCCGGAGGGACGCTACTATCTGGACCGGCCCGTTTTTATCACGGGTGACCATTGTGTCCTGCGCGGGGCCGGCGCGAAAAAAACCCGGTTCATTTCGCGTTTCTCGATGGGCGGCCTGCCCCCGGAATTCCACGCCGTTCGGCCCGGCGGGCAAATCGGGCCGTCGACCAGCGTTGACGTATGGGTGGATCCGAAGGGGATGACCGACCTGACGCTTTCGGCGGGGGGCAGGGTGATCCTATCGACCAAGAAGTCCGGCCTCTGGGAAACCCAAGTGCAGTATTCCTATCTGGGAAGCCTGATCCTGGCGGCCATTGGCCCGGGGCCGGCCGAGCTCAGGGCCACCGCCACCTACCGCGATGGCACCGTGCGATCGGCGACGCTGCGCGGCGAGCTGACCCAGGCGGAGGTCGCCCAGGAACGGCCCGTCGAACCTTTGGGCATCATCAACTTTTTTGGATACGGCCACGCGGGCGCCCCCACGCTGCTGCTGGCCGCGGACGCAAAACGCGGGGACATGAGCCTCGATCTCGCCCCGGGGCACGGGCTCAAGGCCGGGGATCGCATCCAGGTCGTCGCCCCGGACACCCCGCGCTGGAGCGCGCTGCTGCGCACGAAGATCCAGGACGCCTTCCAGCGGGCCAACCAGTACGAAATCGCGGCGGTGCACGGCGACCGCGTCATCATTCCGGAGGCGCTGCGGGTCGAGTATCCGACGATCGACGGGGCCTTTGTGCAGAAAATCCGGCCCATTTCGCGCTGCGGCATCGAGGATCTCGGCTTCGAGCAGATCACGCCCACGCGGGTCTTCGCCATCGTCTTCGTCAACGACTGGGAATGCTGGGGGCGCGGCCTCGAGATCGTCCATTGCGGCGACAAGGCGCTCTACATGCCGAGCTCAAAACGGTGCGAGGCCCGGGATTGCGTCCTCGACCGGTCCTGGTGCAACAACGGCGGTTCGGCCTACGTCGGCTGGGAGTCGTCCTACGACTGCCTCATGGAAAATGTGACGACCTACGACATGCGGCACGCCCCGATGGTGCAGTGGGCGTCATCCGGAAACGTCATTCGCTCCAGCGTATTTCACGGCAGCGACGCCCAGTGGCACGCGGGCTGGACGAATGAAAACCTGTATGAGGAGGACACCGTCGAGTCCGAGCAACTCGCCGGTTCCTACGGCGCCGGCGGGTGGGCGGCGGGCCCGGACAGCCGGGGCCATGGGCCGGTGGGGCCGCGGAATGTCGTTTACAACTGCGACATCACCTCCTCGCGAACCGGCCTTTGGATGGGCGGGATGAACGAGAACTGGCTCATCCTGTACAACCGTTTCGTGGTCGGGCGCGGCCCGGCCATTTTCGCGAAAGACGCGAGTTTCGACCACATCATCCGGGGCAATGTCTTCGTGATGCTGGATCCGGGGCCGGCGGCGATTTATCTCGCCACCCCGGATTGCACGGGCGTCGAAGTCATCGGCAACCGTTTCTTCGGCCCCGTGGGCCAGCTCTTCGGCGGCGCCGTCCCGCCCGTCGTGGATAAGGACAATCGCGTCCTCCCATCGGGGGGCATCAATCGCCCGCGCCCGGCCGTGCGCTCGATCTACGAATGGGAGCAGGAACACCGCGAGGAAATCCGGGCCCGCAACCCGCCGCGATTATGAGCCTTTGTCAGTTGTCCGAATGGTGGTGCAATTCGTGATCCGAGATATTCGGATGCATGAAGTGGACGCTTTGCCGGGTCTTGAGCCAGCGGGGGCGCCAGAACTTTGGGTCCACGGCGCGGAGATGGGCCCGATCGAGCACGGTGCGGATGGCCGTGAGATGATCGGATTCGACCGGGGACGTCGCGGCGCAGAATGCGGCGAGCGCCAGGGTGTTCACATTGGCGGCCTGGCCTTCCGGTGAATTTACGATCTCGCGATGGAGAAGATCGGAATCCGTGGCCGCATCGCCGTTGGGCTGTTGCAGGTGGAGGAGGTGCAGGTAAAGCGCATGCGTTTCAACGATGGTGCTGTCGGTAGGTGTGTCCATTTCGATACTGTCCTCCCTTTATGAGCAATACGCAACCCAGGTGAATGGCGGGCCTGCTTCGACCGAAAAGTAGACGCTGCGTCCCTAATTCGAAACGCAGCCGGGAGGCAGCGTCTACCTTCAAACCGCAACCCAGGTGAAAGGTGCGGCCAGCTTCGACCGAAAAGTAGACGCTGCGTCCCGCTGCGTTCCCAATTCGAAACGCAGCCGGGGGGCAGCGTCTACCTTCAAACTGGCGCCATCTGGTAATAATAGGCGACGGAGGAGATGTCGTCGCTCAGGGGGGCGTACCTGGTCTTGTCGGCGCTCCAGCCGAGTGCCTGGACGGTGACTTTGATGTCGCGCTCGAATCCGATGCTGTCCAGGAGATGCCACCGATAGAGGCTGAATCGTCTCGGTCCGGTCCCTTCGCCCAGGTCCGCGAGGGGCAATCCGAGAAAGGGCGAGTTGAACACCTGCTCCTCTTTTTTATCCGGCCCATAGAAACACCACGCGCCGCCAAAGTAATCCTCGGTGCCGTTGTCGGCCAGGGTCGGGAATTCCCCGTCGCCGTCGAGGTAGAATTTAACCTCGCCCTCGCCCCACCATCCCTTCCCCAACGCCACCCAGGCCAGCGACGTGCCCACGTACAGTCCCTTCCCGCGGATCCCGTCCAGGATCACGTGCTCCGGACAATCCTGCGGGGGGGTGCTGCGGCGCCACTGCGCGTGGAAATAGGCGGCATCCTCCGGAATTTCGTGCAGTTTGTAGAGGACGCGGTAAGCGACGATATTCGCCTCCTCGGCGCCCTTGTTTTCCAGCGTGATCCGGGCGCTCCGGCGAAACGGCATCTGCCAGTAGCAGTTGCAGCCCCGCTTGGGGGCGACCGTCACCGGCAGCGACAGGACGTGATGAGGCGCCGTGTCATGCCCCATGCAAAAAAAATCCCCCAGGGGCGTTTCAACCGCAGGCCGGCTATCGCCATCCCAATGGAAACGGAGAATCAGATCCCGGTATTTCGCCAGGCTACTGGTGATGAAGACCTGGTTGATGCATCCCGGCCCCTCAATCTGGGCCAGCGTCGCGGTCTCGCCCGGGCGGACGGAAATAAACGGATGCACCTTCCATCCCCGGCCGAGGTCCAGCGCCGGACCGCTGTGGGGCAAATTCGGGTCGGTGGGGTCCGGATCCCAGCGGCAGCCCCCGCCTTTCTCGCCGGTGGGATTTTCCGCGCTGATCTGCCGGGTGACCGCTCCGGCCCCATAGGGCAGACTCCCGAGCAAGCCCGTGGCATAGGACTTCATGCCGTGGTAAACAGCTCCTGGCCGGGCTGGCGGGGCCGGCGCCCGGCGACGATCAGGCCGGGGCGCCCCTTGCTCTGCCCGGCCACCTGGACGTTTTCGACATTGCGGTAGCCGAGGCGGACCAGCCGGCGCGCCTCGCCGGTTTGATTGATGTGCGAGCCGTGCACCGTGAAAATATTGAAGATCACGACGTCGCCGCGATTCGCCGGGACGGGCACGGTGGCGTCGAGGGAGTATTGGTCCGTCGGCAGATGGGGCGTGCATGGTCCGTCGGCCGTCTGGGTGATGTGGGGAAGGTAGCCGGACTTGTGGGAACCGGGGAGGAAGCGGATTTCGCCATTCTCATGCCGGGTGTCGTCGAGATGCATCAGCACGTCGACATAGCGGTTATCGGTGTGCTCGTAAAACGCGTTGTCCTGGTGCATCGGAAAGGGGTGCCCGGTCTCCGGCGGCTTCACGTGCATGGTGGTATGGTGCAGCTCGACGTTGCCGCCGAGGAGATCGACCATGCAGCGGACCAGGTTCGGGTTCGTGACGCAGCGCGTCCAGGCCGAGGAGTAGAACTGGAGGTCGTGCATGCCGACCAGCTTGGATTTCTTCTCCGTGTCGGCGTCCATGTAGACCTTCCGCCAGGGCCCCGTCCAGCTCGCGTCCGGCAGCGCCCATTTCTCGATCATCCAGTCGAGCTCCGTGGCCAGCTCATCCGTCTCGGCGGGAGTGAAGACCTCGGGGATATGCAGGTAGCCATTCTCGCGATAAAACGCGATTTGCATCGGGGTGAGTTGTTTCGTAGTCATGACGATGCCCATGAAACCCCCAGCCACCTGCAGGGTCAAATCAGCTTTTGCCGCGCGATGAGGCGAATCGGCATCATTCAGATCCGGCAGGAAACCAACTGCTTCAACCCGATTTTATCGACGCGGCGGGACTTCGAAAACTACGGCGTCGGCACCGGGCGCGAGGTGCTGTCGAAATACGGCAACGTGGGCGAAATCGACGGCTTTGTGAAAGGCCTGAAGAAATGGCCCGGGGGGGCTGAGCCAGTGGGCGTGCTGCGCCTGCAGGCGTGCGCGGGCGGACCCGCCGCCCGGAGCACCAAAAAGTGGTTCGTGAAAATGCTCACCGAACAACTGGGCAAAGCGAAGCGGCTGGACGGGCTGCTGGTCGCGCTGCATGGCGCGATGATGGGGGAGGACGAGCCGGATATCGAGGGCCTGCTGCTGGAAACGATCCGCGGCATCGTGGGTCCCACCATGCCGATCGTGGCCACGCTCGACCTGCATGCGTACATGACCGAGCGGATGATCCGGCATGCGAGCGCGCTGGTCGGGTACCACACCTTCCCGCACGTCGACCAGCCGCAGACAGGCGAGCGGGCGGCCGGCGTCCTGGGGAAACTGTTCTCCGGGGCGGCGCCGGTGTCCACGCTGGCGCGCATCCCGATGATCACGGGAGGGGAGCTGCAAAGCACCTTCGTCCCGCCGCTCGCGTCCCTTTACCGCCAACTGGAGAGGCTGGAGCGCCGCCCGGACGTCCTCAGCGCCGCGATTTACATGACCCAGGCGTATCTGGACGTGCCTCAATTGGGCTGGTCGGTCCTGATCGTGACCGACGGCGACGCCGCCGGTCTCGGACGCCGCGCGGCGGACGACCTGGCGGCGCGGTGCTGGCCGGTCCGGACCAGGCTGATGGAGAAATTCCTCACGGCGCCCGCCTGTATCGACCGGGCGCTGGCGCGCAAGGGCCGGCCGGTGGTCATTGCCGACGGCGCCGACGCCACGAATTCGGGAGCGGGAGGGGACAGCGTTCATATGCTGAAGGAAATGATGGGGCGGAAGATTCCCGGCGGCGCCCTGACCATCATGGTTGACCCGAAAGCGGTGGCCCACGCGACCCGCGCGGGCGCGGGGCAGCCCTTTCGCTTCGCCGTCGGCGGCAAGCGGGACCACGTTTTTTCGCAGCCCTTGAATGTCACCGGCCGGGTGACATCCTTGCATAAGAAGGCCGGCTATGTCCTGACGGGCCACGGCGGGAATAACCTCAGGATCGACATGGGCCGGGCCGCCGTGATCCAGATCGCCGACGTCACCCTGCTCCTGGTGGAAAAGCCCGGTCCCGGGAGCACGCCCCTGATGTATCGCTGCGTGGGCCTGGAGCCGAAGGATTTCAAGGTCGTGATCGTAAAGTCGCCCCTGGGTTTTCGCGCCGACTTCGGGCCCTTCGCGGCGGACATCATTCTTTCCGACTGCCCCGGCTGCGCATCGTCGCGCTTTTCGAGCCTGCCCTATCGGAAAATAAACCGGCCGCTGTGGCCTTTGGATAAGATTCCCAATTGGCGGGCAGTCGATTGGATTTAGCGACCCTTTTTCCGTATGAAATACCTCCCCTGGTTTCTTTTTGCGATCTCCCTCATCCCGGCGGCAGCCCGGGCCGATATTTCGATGCCGGCGATCATCAGCGATCACGCCATGCTCCAGGCGGACAAGCCGGTCGCGATCTGGGGCTGGGCCGAACCGGGCGCGAAGATCACCGTCGGCTTTGCGCGCCAGGGCGCCCCGACTCCGGAAAGCACGTTCACGGCCACGAGCAACGCCGCCGGAAAATGGACTGGCCTGCTGCCCGCGATGACGGCCGGCACCACCGGACGGCTCCTCATCACCAGCGACAAAGACGCGTCGAGAACGATCGACGATCTCGTGGTCGGCGAGGTATGGCTCGGCGGCGGCCAGTCCAACATGCTCTACGACATCGCAGGGACATTCGGCGGCGACTTCACGAATCCCGTGGAGGTCGCGCAGATCACGCACAATGTCGGGCTCGCCCAGCAGGAGGCCGCCGCCGCCCCGCTGCCCATCCGTTATTTTGAGGTCGGCTGGGTGGGGTCGCAGCAACCCGCCGACGATGTCGACGGCCGTTGGGTGCAGGCGGATATGAAGAACGTACCGACGTTTTCCGCCGTGGCCTGGAATTTCGCGATTGCGCTGCAGGGCCGCCTGCACGTGCCGGTCGGGCTGATCGTATCCTGCGTCGGCGGCGCCCATATCGAGGTTTGGATGCCCGTGGAGACGATCCGGGAGACTCCGCTGGGCGCGGTTACCCTGGGCCGGTACGACGCGCTCCTCACCACGATGCTCCTCAAGGTGAAGGCGCAGCACGAGGCCGAAATGAAGGCCTGGTACGCGGCGAATCCCGCGGCGCGGGTGCCGGTGACAACCATGACGTCGACCTTTCCCCTGGTTTCCACCGAGCCCTTCCGCAGCCTGCCGGCGCGCCTGTACAACGGCATGATTCACGGACTGGAGCCTTACACCCTGCGTGGCATCCTCTGGTTCCAGGCCGACGGCGACATCAACACTCCTGGAGAGTACGGGGATCTTTTTCGAGCCCTGATCCGGAAATGGCGCGCCGACTGGAATGAGCCGCTGCCCTTCTATTTCGTGGAGATGAACAACATGGACGATAAGCAAACCAAGCCCGTCGAACCGAACAATCTCTCGCTGATCCGCGAGGCGCAGCACGTCGGGCTCCGCGAGCCGGGCGTCGGCATGGTCGCCGCGATCGACGTGGGCACAAAAAATCACCATTTCCCCGACAAAAAGCCGGTGGGCGAGCGCCTGGCGCGGCTCGCGCTGGGCGAGTGCTACCGCCAGCCGGTGGGCGAGGTGAACGGACCCCTCTACCGCGGCTTCACCGTCGAGGGCTCGCGCGTGCGGCTGACCTTCGCCGATGCGGACGGCCTGCGCGTCCGTGGCGGGGGCGACTTGCGGGGCTTCGCGATCCGCGGCCAATCGGGCGACTGGGTCTGGGCCACGGGCAGGATCGAAGGCCGGGACATCATCGTGTGGAGCGACCGGGTCCCGGCGCCCGCCGCCGTCCGCTACGCCTGGGCGTTCAACCCGATCACCTCGGTGGAAAATGCCGCCGGCCTGCCGCTGTATCCCTTCCGCACCGACACGGAGAGCAAGGAATAAGGTGGGGCGGCGCGCCCCTGCGACGCCCGTTCGACTCCGAATGCGAGAAATGTCCGCTGAGCCCAACAGGCGTCGCGGGGGCGCGCCGCCCCACCTCGGGCAAAGGCGATTATGCTCGCGCTGTCGTTTTAAGGAATGCTTCTTGGCACGAAACGGAACGGATGAAGCGACCATCCTTTGCAGCCATTCTGGTCGGATTGATTCCATTTTTGGGAATCTGTTTCTCGGTGTCCTGGTGGGACCGGGCGACCCCCGTCGTGCTCGGGCTGCCCTTTAACTTCTTCTGGCTGCTGGCCTGGATCCTGTGCACGCCCGCCGTGATGAGCTTGGCCTATTGGCTGGAGAAACGGCGATGAGTCCCGGTGCCGTCCCCATCGCGATTATTGCCGGGATCGTCGGGCTCGGCTCCGGCATCGGCTTCTGGGCGGGGAGAAAGCGCCCGCTCAACCTGGAGGAATGGGTGGTGGCGGGCCGCGGGCTCGGCCTGGTGTTGGTGTGGCTGCTGACGGCGGGCGAGTTGTTCACGGTCTTCTCGCTGCTCGGGCTCAGCGGCTGGATTTATTCCCGGGGTGGCCCGACCCTGTACATCCTCGCCTACACGACGCTCGCCCAGGTCGTCGGCTTTTTCCTGCTGCCCGCGATCTGGGAACATGGCCGCGCTCACGGAATCCAGACCCAGCCGGACTTTTTCGTCCAGCGTTACGGCAGCCCGCTGCTCGGCGCGTTCGTCGCCCTGGCGGGCGTGTTTTTCCTGATCCTTTACTTGCAGCTCCAGCTCACGGGACTGGGGATCATCGTCCAGGCCGCCAGCTTCGAGCGGATTGGCCGCGCCCCGGCGATGCTGGCGGCGGCCGCCCTGGTCGCCGCCTTCGTCTTCACGAGCGGCGTGCGCGGGGTGGCCTGGGTCAGCGTGTTGAAGGACTTTCTCCTGGTGGCCGCGGTATTCGTGATCGGCCTCAGCCTCCCGTACATTCACTTTGGCGGCATCGGCCCGATGTTTGCGGCGGTCGCGGGGGCCAAGCCCGGCCACCTCACCATGCCGGGGGCCACGGCCAATCTCGGCCATTCATGGTATGTTTCGACCGTGCTGCTCACATCGCTCAGCTTCACCTGGCCGCACATTTTCGGGAGCGCTTTCACCGCCAAAAGCGGGGACACGCTGCGGTGGAATGCCGTGATCATGCCCTTTTACGTCATTCCGCTGATGCTGATTATCTTCGTGGGCTGCGCGGCGATCCTGGTCGTACCCCATCTCGCCAACGGCGACCTCGCCCTGCTGATGGTCGTCCGCCGGACATTTCCGCCGTGGATTCTCGGCGTGGTCGGAGGCGCGGGCGCGCTGACGGCGATGGTGCCAGCGGCGATCCAGATCCTCACGGCGTCCACGCTCTTGGCCAAGAATCTCTGCCGCCCGGTTTTTTCACCGGCCATGACCGACCAGCAGGTGGCCCGACTGGCGCGGATCGCCGTCGTGGCCATCACCGCCATCGCGCTGGTGCTGGCGATGAACAGCTCGGCGACCCTGGTGGGCCTGCTCCTCATGGCCTATGCCGGCGTCGGACAATTTTTCCCCGGCATCGTCCTTGGCCTGTACTCGGAGCGGGTGACGGCCGCCGGGATATTCACGGGCATGGCGGCGGGGTTCTCCCTGGTCGCGTTTCTGATTTTGACCCACCGCGATCCATTTCACGGCATCAGCGCCGGCTTCGTCGCGCTGGTGGTCAACTTTGCGCTGGTGGCGGCGGTAAGTTTTTTGGGGTAGCGCAGGCGTCCCCGCCTGCAGTCGTGGAGGAACGCAGCCGGGAGGCAGCGTCTACTTTGCTCAGCTTCAGCAGCAGAGATCCATGCCGCGGGATCGTGGCGGAATATTCTCCTGTGGCCGAAGCGACGTCCTTTTGGCGCCAGAGATCGCGCACCATCCGGGGTCCCGAGATGCCGAGGTCGGCCCAGCGGGCGGTCACGGTGGCGGGGATTTCCCCGCGGTTGAAAAGTCCCACCGCGAGCGAGCCATCGGCGAGGGGCCGGGACCAGACCTCCAGGTCGCGGTCGCGGCTCACCCGGCCGGCGCCGCGTCCCAGGGGATCCTGGTCCACTGCGAGCACTTCGTCGTTGGTGAGCAGGTTGCGGGTGAAGTCATCCAGCCGGGTCAAGTCGCAGCCGATCAGGAGCGGTGCGGCCAACAGGGACCACATCGAGATATGGGTGTATTGCTCGTCGGGAGTGAGCCGGGTGGGGTGCAGGTTGCGGCCCCAGCCCACCCATCCGACGACCAGCATGTCCGGATCGTTCCAGTGTCCCGGGCCGCCATAGGCCGCATGACCGTTTTGCGAAAAGCCGATGCCCGACATGTTGTCCCACGTGTCGTCGACGTCGCCCGTCGTCCGCCAGCAATTGCCGTGCACGCTCTCGCCCCATTTCCAAACGTCGTTCCGGCCATATTGGCAGAGGCTGAAGACGATGTCCCGCGGCTGGGCGAGCAGTTCATTGCCCATGAGGGCGTAGGGCTTCTGCATTTCCGCCAGCCCCTTGTCTTTCGCGTAGAGTCCATAGGTGCACCAGTCGTATTTGAGGTAGTCGAAACCCCACGCGGCGAAACGAGCGGCGTCCTGCGCCACGTGGCCGTAGCTGGCGGTACACTGGCCGCAGGTCAGCGGGCCCGGGGAGTCATACAGCCCGACCTTGAGGCCCCGATGATGGATGTAGGCGGCCAGGCCGGCCATGTCCGGAAAGCGGGGATTGGAATTGATGCGTCCCTGCGCATCCCGCGCCGGACCCACCAACCGGCGATCGGGATCGGGCCGCAGCCGGTACGGAGGCCGGCCCAGCGCCCGGGCGCGCGCGGCGAGTTCGGCGAATATGGGATCGCCCGCCACGGGGCGCGTCATCCAATAGTCGTCAACGTTGACGTAAGTCCACCCGTGATCGATCAGGCCCGTTCTAATGAAAGCGTCGGCCGTTGCTTTCAGGTCGTCTGCGGTCACCGCGCTCGCAAAGCAGTTCCAGCTATTCCAGCCCATCGGAGGGGTCAGCGCGATCGCATCGCCGATCACGATCCGCAATTCGCGCGCGGCCGTCCCGGCTGAGTTGGCCGCCGAAACCCGCACTGGGTATCCGCCCGGGACGGCAACCGAGCCGGTGATTTGCCCGGTCTCCGGGTCCAGGACCAGTCCGGCCGGCACGCCATCGGCCGAAAAACGCAGTGGACGGACGCCAGTGGCCGAGAGGGTGAAGAGAAAGGGATGGCCGGGCCGCGCGCCGAACACCTGGGCGCCGGTCAGCCGGGGAGCCGGGCCTGGACGGGGGGTGAGAATGAAGGGAGTTTCCGGCGCGCGCGCGACCGTGGCGGGCGCCGCTCCCGCATACGCGATCGAGGCGTCGGCCCACGCGGAATAGGGCATGATTTCGTCCGGCGATACGACCGCCAGGACGAGGTCTTTCACCCCCTGCAGTGAAGCCGAAATCGCGCAGCCCGCTTCCCCCTGACGGATAGGCTCGGTCGTGGCGAGCATCCGCCCGTCGCCGACGACCTCGAACCAGACCGGCCCCGGCATCAAGGTGTCGTCGGTGATTCCCACCCAGGCCGAAAATTTTTCCGCGCGCCCGTCCAGCCGGATTTCCAGGCGGCTCGATCCGCGGGTGCCGAATCCGTCGGCGAAGGCGCGGCCGGCGATGCGAATGGGATTGCCGCCGGCCGTCAGGCGGGGCGACGGGGAGTCGCGGACTTCATCGGTGAACGTGAGGTCGAGGCCCGAGAGCGGAATTTGGCGGGCGGCGGGCTGGGCGATTGCCAGCAGCGGCGAGATGATGATCAGGATAGGGAGGGCGCGGGGTAGGCTCATGGCAAGTGACACGGACTTTCAGGGGTAGCATGGGCTTCCAGCCCATCAGCGATGAGGACACGGGCGGGACGCCCGGGCTACACTATTATGAAAATCCGCACCGGGCCTTCGAGTCCATTGGGACGGAGGGTCTTATGCCGGTCCAGTTCGGTCTCGAAGGGAGTCCACCAAAAGGCATCGGGCGCGAAGATAGAGGGGCCCTGGGCCAACCAGCCGAAGTCGGAATTTGCGACCCGGACCTTGAGTTGGTTGTCACCGCGGCGGACCAAGGCCGTGATATCCAGCTCAAAGGGGCGCCAGGCCAGTTCTCCTGCCTTCCGGTCATTCAGCCAGACTTCGGCGGCGAGGCCGACCTGGCCGAGATCCAGGATAAGGCGGCCGCCGGCGGGAATGTCATCCAGCGGAAAACTTTTCTCATAAATCGCCGAGCCGGAGTAGTTGACCAAGGTGGAATCGGTCCACGAGGCAAGGGTGACCGAAGTCGTGGCGGGTGGGAACACGATCGGGCGTTCGGGCAGGGCGTCTCCGGCGACTTCAATGGATAGGGATTTCCCGGCAGTTCCCGGCGGCGCTGCCACCGTCAGGTGAACGGACGGGGAAGGCGCCGCCACCGGGAGGTCGCGCCCGGGGGCGTAAACCACGTCGCGCATCGTGCAATCGTCCTCATCGGTGATTCGGAAGGTAAAGCCGGTCGGACCGGCGCCACTCGGCCCGATCTTCAGGAGGACGGAATTCCAGCCCTTTTCAAGTGCGACGGGGACTTTGTACGCCCACGCGTCGCGGAGATAAATGAACGGAAAATGCGGTCGCGCCGTCAGCTCCAGTTTGCCATTCCACCAGAGCTTCACGCTCTCACCCACGGCGACGACGGCGCGGCCGCGCCGGGCGGCGGGCGACCAGACATTGACAAAGGCGTAATAAACGCCGGTGCGCTCGGGGTGGAGGTCCACCCAGGCGTGAAAGTCGACCTGCTCGCCGAACATGAGCTTAACGGGCGGCACGATGATGGTCGGGGACTCAAACCATTTCCAAACCGGATCGCCGGCGACGAAGCCTTTTTCCGGCGGGAAGAAATCGTAAAGGCCCTGGCCTTCCTTGTCTGGATACGGCCCCGCCAGCCACCATTTCCGATTGGAAAGACGCTCGGGTGAGAGCCAGACCGGTTCGAGCGCGCCCTCGACCTTCGCATAAGGCACGCGGATGGGAGCTTCCGGCGTGAACTGCCAGTCGTCGTTTGACAGGTCCGCGAGCAGGCGGCGCGTTCCGGATCGGATGGCCGGTGCCACGGCGGGCCCCGCGTGCCGCACGACGAAGTAGGCGTCAAAGGGGCCATACTCGAGTGTCACCACCCGCCCGTCCGCGGGCAGCGTCGTGCGCTCCCCGGTCTCCGCATTCCATTTCTCGAACACCCCCGGGCGTGGAAAACGCGCCGTCACCCGCCTGGCCTCGCCGGTGTCGTTGACCGACCAATACCACTCCGCGTCGTCGGTGAAACGGCGGGCAAAATAGAGGTCGTCCCGGCTGCCGGACAGAACCTCGACTTCCGGCGGATTGACCTCGCGGATAGCCGAGAAGACGGGTGCCAGGTCGGCTTTCACCGCTTCGGGCACCACGATCCGCGACTGGTAGTCCAACTGATCCATGAAGAGCTTGTGCTCGCGAATCGGAAACCGGCGCATCCGCACGCCATCGAGAGCGGCCGGCTGCGGACCGAGCGCGAAGACATGGCCGCCCGCAGCGGCGAAGCTCCGGATCTTCCCGGCGGAAGCGGGGGCGAGTTCGCTCATCGGGGGGAGGATCAGGACGCCGAACTTTTCGCCGGCCAGCTCGAGGTTCGATCCGGAAACCTCCGCCTTTGCCATGTAATGGGCATCCATGATGTGGTACTCCCACCCCTCGCGGGGAAGCTGGAGCTGGAGCGCGGAATAATAATCCTGGGTCTGGTCCATCAGGCTGTTCCATTCAAAGACCGGGCGGCCGGTTTCGCGCATCAATCCGTCCGCTTCCGCATAAGCGCTTTCGAGCGGATAGTAGATGATGATCGAGGCGTTGTGCCGCCCCATTGAATTCATGAAGAGTCCGCGGCGCCCGACATCGGCGTAGTGGCGGAAATAGCGCCAGGCAGGCTGGTTGAGGAACCAGCTCGGCGGATACTGCACATGGTCCGGATCGTAGGCGAAGTAATGGGGCATCAGCCGATTGACGCCCCATAAAAGGCACATGTTGGTTCCCAGGCGCGCTTTCTCCAGGCTCCAATAGGAGTCCATCCCGCCCAGGCCCTGGTTTTCGACCACCAGCGGCCGGCCCTCGAAATGGGCGACCGACGCGGCCTCCTGGAAGTCGACCGGCATGCGCCCGCGCTCGACCAGCGCATCGAAATAGATGATGCTGGCGGCGCGCCAAAGGCGGAACATGTCGCCAACCCACATCACCTGAAAACGGATGCTTTCCTCGATGTCGGAATGGCCGTGCTCGACTCCGTGTCGCGTGCACCATTC
>Ga0302326_10015882_pt1 | contig 15801 bp, 15 predicted proteins | sample Palsa_T0_3_FD_202264 | JGI IMG/M metagenome (GOLD analysis project Ga0302326, IMG submission 202264) | Peat permafrost microbial communities from Stordalen Mire near Abisko, Sweden - Palsa_T0_3 | ecosystem: Environmental > Terrestrial > Soil > Palsa > Peat permafrost | place: Sweden: Abisko... | reverse complement strand
CGCCCGCGCCGTCGGCTGGCTGCGCGCCCAGCCGGCCGGCCGCGGCCGGCCGGTGGTCCTGTACGGCGTGTCCCGCGGCGCCGAGGCGGTCCTGCTGCTCGCCTCGTACCTGCCACACCTAGCCGACGGCGTCGTGGCCAGCTCACCCACCGCGGCCATCAACGGCGCGGTCAGCGCGGCCGGCGGCCCGGCCTGGACGTTCGGCGGCGAGCCGCTGGCGCCCGTGGGGAACATCCCGGTCACCCGGCTCCGGGTCCCGCTGCTGATGGGCGACGGCGGCCAGGACGCCGTCTGGGACTCCGCGGCAGCGGCCAGCACCATCATGGGCGAACTGCACGGCTCCCCCGACCACGCGCCGGCCACCAACCTGTACTACCCCGGCGCCGGGCACCAGTACTTCGGCTTCCCCCCGTACTTCCCCGTCTTCACCACTACCGAGGTGGCCGCGCTGGGTGGCAGCGCGCAAGCCGACGCCCTGGCCACCGAGCAGTTCTGGACCCGCATGATCGCTTTCCTCAACCACCTCGCAGTCCACCAGCCCACGCCCTCCTGATCCAGCGTTCACGGCGTCCACGGAACGGGCCGGCCAGTGAATGCCGCAAGCCGGTCGATGGCGGGTGCGTGATCTCGGATCGGCTGCGGATCGGCGAATCGCCCGGCGCGCGGTTGGCTGGGCAGCTGTGCTCCAACGAACGTGAGCGCCTGCTCGGCGAGATCGTCGGGCAGCTCGGCCGCAACGCCCGTGGCCTGGACAAGGTCCCACCCATGCACGAGCAGATCCGCGATGCGCCACTGCAGCCGCTCGGCGCCGGTGGCCACGCCCAGATCTCGCACGTTCCACTCCGTACACGGGGTCGGCGCCATCCACTGGCCGGCAGCTATCCGGTCGATCATGTCGCCCGTAACTGCGGATGAACGTGCGAGACCATCGGCGATCGCAGAGTTCGTCACCCACCGAGGCTACGACACGACCCGAGCTCGCGGGGCTGCCACCGCCGGGCCGAGTGTCCCCCCCGGGGCACCGTCAGGCGTCGCGGGTCATCATCCGCCAGGCGCCGATGAGCGACCAGCCGACCATCCAGCCGACGATGACGGAGATCATCGCCCACGTCGGCATGAGCGGGATATCGAGGGCTCCGCGGCCGCCGAACAGAACCCGGCCGGGGCCGCCGGGACCACCGCCCGCTGGGCCCGCGGCCCCCAGGGCGGCCGGGCGGAGCTGGTCCAGGGCGATGCCGACGGCGAGTCGCTGGCCGTCGAGGAAGTGGGGGATCACGTGGGCGGCCAGGATCGGGGTCACGATGATCTCGAGCCCGATCAGGACGATGATCGTCAGGGTTCGCTGGCCGGTGAGCGAGCCGAGACCGAGGCCGGCCAGGAACCCGACCGCGACCTCGAGCTCGAGCCATAGGCCGATCTTGACCATCTCGTTGACCGCCGGGTTGGAGCCGGCGATCTCGTCGGCGGTGTACTCGGCGTACAGGACGGTGATGGGCTGGCTGACGGCCGCGCCGGACGGGACCGGGCTGGGGCCTGAGCTGGAGGCTGGGCCGGCTGGCCCGGACGGGAACGCGTTCGCCGCCTGCTGGGGATGCTGCCGGATCCAGCCTTGCAGTTCGGCCTGGTCGAAGCTGGGCGGGATGGAGACGCCGTTCACGCTGACCGACGTCGGCTGCGGGGTGCCCGCGTAGCTGGTGACCAGGCAGAGCACCGTGAACGCGACGGCGATGACCGGGAGGATGACCGCCAGGCCGGCCGGGATGCGCGCCAGGTACAGGGCGAGCCGGGACCGGCCGGTGATCACCAGGCCGCGGAACACGCCGTCGGTCAGGTCGGTGGTGCCGGCCGCCGCGCCGACCGCGGCCGCGACGAGGAAGCCGAATTCGGCCAGCAGGTTGCTCAGGCTGGAGAAGATGTCCGGACTGCCGGCCGGGCCATTGCTGGCGGGAGCGAACAGGTGGAAGAGCAGCCTGAGGCCGAGGACGAGCACCACGATGCCCGCGGTCAGCAGCCCGGCGGTGATCACGAGGCCCCGGCGCTTGCGCAGCTCCAGGTGCTTGGTGGCAATGAGCGCCCAGGTCATGTGGGGTCTCCAAGTCGGCTCGTCACGGACAGGAACCAGTCCTCCAGGGACGTCCGGATCTCCCGCAGGCCGTAGACCGAGATCCCGGCCCCGACGAGGCGCCGGTTGAGGTCGGCGATGAGCTCGCGCGACGATCCCTGCGGCAGGGTGACCGTCAGGCCGGCTTCGGTCAGGGTCGTGCCCGCGGCGACGCCGGCCTCGTCGACGATCCGCTTCGCCCGGCCCGGCTCGGCGCAGTCCACCTGCACGGCCACCGTGCCCGCCCCGCGGGTCAGCTCGTCGATCGGGCCCTGGCGGATGACCCGGCCGTGGTCGACGATCGCCACCGCATCACAGGTGCGCTCTACCTCATCCAGCAGGTGCGAGGACAGCATGACCGTCCGGCCCTCGTCGACCAGGCTCGCGATCAGGCCCCGCATCTCGTGCATCCCGGCCGGGTCGAGCCCGTTCATCGGCTCGTCCAGGATCAGCAGCTCCGGATCGCCGAGCAGGCACGACGCTACCCCGAGGCGCTGCCGCATGCCCATCGAGTAGGAGGCGACCTTGTCGTTTGCGCGGTCCGTGAGACCCACCCTGGCCAGGGAAGGCACGATTCGGGTTTCCGCTTCGCCACCCCGGGCGGCGGCGAGCAGGCGGAGGTTCTCCCGGCCGGTCAGGTGGGCGTGGAAGCGGGGCTCGTCGACGATCGCCCCGACCCGGGCCAGGGCCCGGCTCCGCTCCGCGGGAACCGGGATGCCGAGCAGGGCCATCGTGCCGGCGTCCGCCCGGGTCAAGCCGAGCAGGGTGCGGATCAGCGTGGTTTTACCAGCGCCGTTCGGCCCTAGGTAGCCGAAGGCGCTGCCGCGCGGGACCTGCAGCCGCACATCGTCGACGGCGACGTTGCTGCCGAACCGTTTGGTGAGGCCGTCGGTCTCGACCGCCCATCCGGCGCCCGGAGACGGGACGGCGCGGCGGGGCCGCGGCGGGGCCGTCGGGACGATCTCGGCCGTGGCTGGCGGCGGCGCGGACGAAGCCGCCGGGGCCGCCGGGGCCGCCGGGGCCGCCGGGGCCGCCGGGGCGGGAGGCCAGGGCGATTCTGGGCCCGTGCTTCTGGCGCGGCGGCGGGCGGTGAGGCGGGCGGTGCCGAAGCCCAGGGCGGCGACTACCAAGATCGCGAGGAGGAACAGCCCGCCGCCGAAGGCGTGCCGCGGCGACCCCGCGACGGCGAGCACAATGGCGTTCATGGCAGCTAAGCGTGGCCTGCCTGGCGGGCCGCCGTCATCGGGCGCGCGGGCTATCTGTGCGTCATACCTGAGGCTGACGCGTCGTCATCCCGGCGGACCCACCGTGGTGACGAGACCCGATTCGTAGGCGAGGACGACGAGCTGGGTCCGGTCGCGGGCCCCGAGCTTGGTCAGGATCCGGCTCACGTGTGTCTTGACCGTCGGCAGGCTCACATGCAGCGTCCCGCCGAGTTCGGCGTTCGACAGGCCCCGGGCGACCAGCGCCAGCACCTCCCGTTCGCGTTCGGTGAGCTCCGCCAGGCCGGGGGGCATTCTGGACGGCGCGGGGACACGATGGGCGAAATGCGCGATGAGCCTGCGGGTCACGCTCGGCGCCAGCAGCGCCTCGCCGGCCGCGACCGTGCGGATCGCGGTCAGCAACTCCTCCAGCGGGCGGCTCTTCAGCGCAAAACCGCTCGCTCCGGCCCGCAGCGCGTCGAAGACGTACTCGTCCAGGTCGAACGTGGTGAGGATGATCACCCGGGGCCGGCCTGTGTCCTGGTCTCCGGTGTTCTGGTCTCCGGTGATCTGGTCTCCGGTGATCTGGCGGGTGGCCTCGATGCCGTCCATCACCGGCATCCGGACGTCCATGACCACGACGTCCGGCCGCAAACGCCTGGCTCTCTCGACCGCCTGCCGACCGTCGGATGCCTCGCCGACGACCTCCAGGTCGTCCTCCGCGTCGATCAGCGACGAGAAGGCGGTCCGGAGCAGCGCCTCGTCGTCGACGATCAGGACCCTGGTCGTCACGTCGCCCTTTCGACCGGGATCTCGGCGACCACCCGGAAGCCGCGTTCGGCGCGCGGGGCGGCGACGAGCCAGCCACCGAACGCACCGATCCGCTCGCGCATCCCGACGATCCCGTGGCCGGGAGCCAGGCCTGCGCGCGGCCCGGCATCGCCCGCCGGTCCTCCGTCGTCGGCGACCTCCAGGCGGACCTGCTGCGCGGACACGGCCAGGTCGATCGCCGCGTGGGCGCCCGGCGCGTGCTTCACGACGTTGGTCAGGGCCTCCTGGATGACCCGGTAGACCGAAAGCTCGAGCGCCGGGGAGAGCCGACGATCGGCCCCGGACATCCGCAGCTCCACCGGTGTCCCCGACGCCCGCACGGCTTCCACCAGCCCGCGGACGTCGGCGAGCCTGGGGGCGGGCGCTAGCGGCGCCGTTCCGGTCCCCTCCTCGCGCAGCAGTCCGAGCACGACCCGCAGCTCATCCTGGGCGGTCCGGCCGATCGTCTCGATCGATTCGAGGGCGGCGTTCGCCTGCTCCGGCCGCCGGTCCGCGAGGCGCCGGCCTACCCCCGCCTGGACCGTGATCACCGCGAGGGTGTGGGCGACGACGTCGTGCAGCTCACGAGCGATGCGCACCCGTTCTTCGCGGATTTGCTGCCAGGCACGTTCGGCCTCGGCGGCGCGCTCACGTTCCGCCTGCTCCGCCAGCCCGGCCAGGTAACGCCGACGCGCCGCGACGCTGTCGCCGACGAACCACGCCGTCACCAGCGGCACGAAGCCTGCCACGGCCTCCAGGCCCGGCGACGCGGTCCGGACCGCGAGCGCCGCATAAAGCAGCGCCGCGCCTAGCCCCGCCCCGGTCGCCACGGCGGCCGGGACCGACCACCGTCTGGGCATCCGCGAGGCCACGAAGAAAACCGCAAGCCCGAGCACGACACCGAACGGCACGGGCACGTTTCCCAAGGCCATGGCCAGTCCGTTCGCCCCGGCCGCGACCGCGAGCACCGGCAACGGCCAGCATCGCAGGGCTGCGATCGTGCCGCACAACAGCAGGGCGACGAGTAGCCGGGGTCCCCGCGCGTGCGGGTACGGCGCGGCCGCCAAGATCACCATGGCCAGTACGGCGCACGCGGCGAGCACGGCGCTGGCCGACCAGCGGCGCTCGTGGAAGGCCGCAGCCAGGTGCCCCCGGGACGGCTCCCCCGCCAGATAATCCCCAGCCATAGCAATGACCGTAACGCGCGTATCCACGGAGCGCGTCAGCCTGGAGAATGAGACCCAGACCGACGGCAGCGATGTCGGCGCCGACCGTGCGGCGCTCACCAGCTACTGCGTCAAGGCGCCAGGAGCAGGTTGGCGTACAGTCCGATGTGATCTGAGGCGTACCCTGGGCCGCTGGGCAGCTCAACCTGGCCGGTGAGCAGCAGCCCCACGGATTCTGCCTTGACTCCGGTCGCGGTCAGGATGAAGTCGATGCAGCGCGGCGTCTTGCCCGCGGGGAGATACTCGGCGCGGAACGTCGGCGGGCACTTGCCCTCGAACGCGTCGGCCAGCCCTGTCTCGGCCATGAAATCGCCGAACAGGGAACTATCACGGTCCACGTTGAAGTCCCCGCACACCGCCGCCGGGCCGCCGATGCTGCCCGCAGTCCGCGCCAGGGCGGTCAGCTGGGCGCGGTGCAGCGGGTAGAACCGGCTCGTCCGCGACCAGTCCCCGTCCCAGTTGGCCACGGGGTGGGTGTTGACGACGCAGAGCCCGGGGTGCGTCAGCCGGGTCACGAGGGCGCCTTTCAGCCGGGCTCTGGACCGGACGTGCTGGGACAGGCCCGGAGCCTCCGGCGGGGTGCCGAAGCCTTGGTAGTCACGGCCGGACACCGGCAGCCGCGAGAACGTCACCAGGCCGCCGGCTGGCCCGAGCGCCGCGGGCCGGTAGCTCACGTGCCGGAACGACCGCATCCGCCGGGCCAGCAGCCACAGATGCCAGTAGGTGAACACCTCCTGGAAACACACGACATCGGCTTGGCCGGCCTCAAACTCAGCGCCGATCAACGCGTAGCGGCTGGCCAGTTGCGAGGCCCGGATAGCAACGCCCCAGGTGTTGAGGGTCGCGACCCTCACGCGGGGTATCAGCTGTTCCGCCATGGCGTTGACCATACCGGCCTTGAGCTTGACGCTCCTGACCATGCCGGCCTGTTGTCGCCGGTCAGCGCGCTGAGGCCAGGCCGGGTTCAAGTCCTAAGATGCTCTCGATTCGCAGCACCGCGGGAGCGGCTTCCGCCACCTTCTGGATGTGGGTGACATTCGAGGTCACGATGGCGTCCCCACGACGGATCGCGCCTTCCGCCACGGCGACATCGACGATGTCATCGTGACCCGATTTTCCGGCCAGGACGCCGATCTGCCGGGCAAGATCCTCGCTCATCGGCTCTATCTCACACATCCGCAGGAAGCGCACCAGGCTCGCCTGCCGCGAGCCTCCCCGCCACGCCTCAGCTAGCACCGGGGCGGGCACCGCAGGAATTACGTCCTCGGCGAGATAGCCCGCATGCAAGGCCCACATCCGCCGGTTGTTGCGTTCGGCGGCGACCAGCGCGCCCGTATCGTAGGTGACGCCGCCCATGGCCGTGATCCGCTCAGGCGGACTTGCGCTCGGTGGCCGCGGCGGGATCGCGGCCGAGCGAGACGCGTGCCCGCGCGAGCCCGTCGGCCAGCTCGGCTTCGGTCAGCGGGCCATTCTCTCGCTCCCACTCGGCGATGGCCTGCCGTCCTGCCTCGAGCTTGAGCCGGTGCGCTGCCGTCTCGGCCAGCCACGCGCTAAAGGTGGTCCCCTCCGCCTTGGCGGCCTGGTCGACAGCCCGGGCCAGGTCAGGGGGCAGCGATACCGAACGCTTCTCACGCTGAGCCATGACATAATGGTAGTACAGGCGGTAGGACATCCTCGACCGTGTTTGATCAGAACCGGAGAACCTGCGGTGACGCTTGGTCATAAAGCCATCGCAGCACGGGCCACCGACATTCTGGTTGGGCGCTCGCGGTCAGCGCGGATTTCACGAGACTGACCGGCCGGTTCCAGGATGAGTCGCTGGCGCACCGCTACCGGGTGCTGAACTCGGCGCGGCGGGCGACGATTTTGCGGCGGATGGCGGGTCTGTATATCTAGGCCAGGGCGGCGCTGGCGTTGGCGCGGACGAGTTTGGGGTGGCCGATGACGGTCGGCGAGGATTTCACCGGCCTGACCGGGCGGTTCCGGGGTGAGTTGCTGGCGCACTGCTACCGGATGCTGGGCTCGGCGCAGGAGGCTGAGGACCTGGTGCAGGAGACGTACCTGCGGGCGTGGCGGTCCTATGACGGGTTCGAGGGCCGTTCGTCGGTGCGGACCTGGCTGTACCGGATCGCGACCAACGTGTGCCTGACCGCGATCGAGCGGCGCGGCCGCCGGCCGCTGCCGTCCGGGCTGGGCGGGCCGGCCGAGGACATGGAGGCGCCGCTGGTGGCGGGACCTGAGGTGTCTTGGCTGCAACCGTTTCCCGGTGCGCTGCTGGCCGCCGACGGCCAGGACCCGGCCGCGGTGGCGGTGTCGCGGGAAGGTATCCGGCTGGCCTTCGTCGCGGCGCTGCAGTACCTGTCGGCCCGGCAGCGCGCGGTGCTGATCTTGCGGGACGTGCTGGAGTGGCCGGCCGCGCAGGTCGCGGATCTGCTTGGCACGACGACCACCGCGGTCAACAGCGGGCTGCGCCGGGCCCGCGCTCAGCTCGCGGAGGCGCTGCCCGCCGAAGACGAGCTGGCCGAGCCCGCCGAGCCGGACCGGCGGGCGGTGCTTGACCGGTTCGCCGCGGCCATCGAGAACGCCGACGGCAGCGCGCTGGCCGAGTTGCTGCGGGAGGATGTCGCGCTGGAGATGCCTCCGCTGCTGACCTGGTTCACCGGCCGCCAGACCGTGGCGGGCTTCATCGCGGCGCACTTTCTCACCGAGCCCGGAGGGCTCCGGCTGGTTCCGGTGCGGGCGAACGGCGAGCGGGCGTTCGCGGTCTACCGGCGCGACCCAGACCGGGCGTATCACGCGCACGCCATGCTGGTGCCCACGGTCACCGCGACGGGGATCGCGCGGATCATCGCGTTCCAGGACACGGGATTGTTCGGGTCGTTCGGCCTGCCGCCGGAGTACCTTGCCGGGTCCGGACCGGCGCGGGCGCAGGACTACTAGGTGCCCTGGCTGAACGCGGACGCCGGCGGCCCGGGGAATGTTGATCGCCGCCACCGGCTAGCTTCGTGCTGCACCCCGCAGAGCCCCGCCGGCGGGTGAGCTGACGCGGCGGCTATGGCGCGCAGGACACCGTGAAAGTCACCAGCCTGTCCGCGGCGATTCCCGGCAAGTCGGCTGGTCTATATCTGTGGGCCGCCGGACAGGCGGCGCGGAAACCGCAAGAGCAGCGCAGAGCTGGAGGAACAATCATGACCATCGCCGGCCAGACCGTCCTGGTGACCGGGGCCAATCGCGGTATCGGGCAGGCGCTCGTCGCCGAAGCCCTGTCCAGAGGCGCGGAACGGGTGTACGCCGGGACGCGCCAGCCCCTGGCCCACGCCGTCCTGACCGGCCCCACCGACACCGACATGACCCGGGGCTTCGACATACCCAAGGCCTCCCCCGAGTCGGTCGCGCGGGCCATCTTCGACGGAGTAGAGAACGGGGAAGAGGACATCTTCCCCGATCCGGCGTCACAGGCCCTGGCCGAGAGCTGGCGCGGCGGGGCGGTCAAGGCGCTCGAGCGCGAGAACGCGGCGTTCGTCGCGGCCGAGCCCACCGCGGCGTAAGCGCACCGGAAAGTAAGCACACCAGGAAAGTAAGCACACCAGGAAAGTAAGCACACCCGAGAAGGAGGCCGGACGCGATGACGGATCACCAGGTTGTCAGCCGCCTGCAGTGGCAGGCCGCTCGTGACGAGCTGCTGCGGCGGGAGAAGGAGCAGACCAGGACGGGGGACGAGCTGGCGCGCCAGCGGCGCGAGCTGCCCTGGGTCACGGTCGAGAAGGAGTACCGGTTCGACACCGACGAAGGGACGCGGACGCTGGCCGAGCTCTTCGACGACCGCTCGCAGCTGATGTTCTACCACTTCATGTTCGGGCCGGGCTACCAGGCGGGATGCCCGGTCAACTCGTCGATGGCCGACGGGCTCGACGGCCTCCTGCCGCACCTGCACGCCCGGGACGTGACCCTGCTGCTCGTTTCGCAGGCTCCGCTGGCCAGGCTTCAGGCCTACCAGCGCAGGATGGGCTGGAGCCTGCCCTGGGTCTCGTCGGCGAACACCGAGTTCAATGTCGACTTCGGCGGCTCCTACACCCGCGAGCAGGTACGTTCATGGGGCCTCGACGAGGGCGGGCTGCCGCCGATCGTGGCCCTGAACGCGGCCGCGACCGGGACCGATGTCCCGGGATACCTCTCGGAGTCACCGGCGGTGAGCGTCTTCACGCGCCAAGACGGCGTGGTCTACCAGACCTATACGACCGCGGGGCGCGGGGTCGAGTTCTTGATGGGCTACTACCCGATCCTGGACCGGGTGCCCAGCGGACGCGACGAGGGCGACGGCTTCCAGACCTGGATTCGCCGCCACGACGAGTACGTCTGAGGCACGGCACGCTGGTTGGATGGCGGGGACAGGCGGCACTGTTCGTTCGGGAAAATTTGGCAAATCAGCAGGCCGGTCAGTCGGCGAGGACCTTGTGCAGGGTCTCGGCGAAGGCGTCGGGCTCGCCGGTACTGCCGTATTCGCCGCCGAGGAACCCGTCGTGGCCGCCGGGGAAGGTGACGGGGGGCGACCCGAGCCGTCCGGCCACGGCGGCGGCCGCGCGGCCCGCGATCTGCTGGCCGGACTGCGCGCCGACGCCGATGACCACGCGGGTCGAGGCGGCGCGGAGGGTGTCGAAATCGGGCTGGTAGTGCAGGCACGAGACGATGTTGTGCCCGACCAGCGGGTCGTTCCTGGAGCCGTCGTCCTGGGCCGGCAACCCGAACATGGCGGGATCCGGAGCGGGCTGGCCTGCGAAACCGGCCGGGAGCGCGCCTTCGTGGCTGACCAGGACGATGAACTTCGCCATCGCCGGGCCGAAGCCGCTGCGCTGGTAGGTCTCGCGGATGTCGGTGGCCGCGGCCAGCACCGCCTCGCGGTCCGGCAGCACCTGGGCGGCGGGCGGCTCGTGCGCCACTAGCGTCCGGACCTGCCCCGGGTGGCTGGCCACCAGGGCCAGGGCGTTGACGGCGCCGCCGCTGCTGGCGAAGATGTCCACCGGCCCCGTGTTCAGCGCGGAGATGAGCCGGTGCAGATCGTCGGCGTGTTCGGCGGGGGTGGACTCGGTGGCGGTGTCGGTGCGGCTGCTGCGGTCCGCGCCGCGGGGGTCGTAGGTCACGACCGTGCGGTCGGCGAAATGCCCGGCCAGGGTGGCGAAACCGGCGGCGCCCATCGGCGACCCGATGATCAGCAGGATCGGCTCGGTGCTGGCATCGTTGCTCCGGACGTCGTAGTGCAGCACGGCGCCCGGTACGTCCAACGTTTTCGACTCGGTCATGATTGTCCTTTCTGGATCTTCTGCCGTACTGACGCACCAGGCCAGCGAAACTCATCTAACCAAGAAGAGAGGACACCATGGCTGACGAACAGGCCGTGGCGGCGGACGGCACGGCGGTGCGGGTCGCTCTCTGGCGCGCCATGCACGTGCAGGTCGACCCGCCGCCCCATGTGCTCGAGGACGAGATCGGCCTGCAGCTGGCCGCCCCCGACGACGGCTGGCGCGATCGCCCGGACATGCACCCGGCCGGGACCAGCCCGTTTAGGGCCGCCATTGTCGGTCGTGCTCGTTTCATCGAGGACCTAGTGGTCGAGCAGGCTAGCCGGGGCGTGGGCCAGTACGTCATCCTGGGCGCCGGCCTGGATACCTTCGCCCAGCGTAGGCCGGAGGTCGCGGCCCGCCTCCTCGTGTTCGAGGTCGACCAGCCCGGCTCCCAGGCCTGGAAGCGCCAGCGGCTGATCGAGCTCGGCTTCGGCATCCCCGCGTGGCTGCGGCTGGTCCCGGTCGACTTCGAGGCGGGCGCGTCGTGGTGGGAGCAGCTGGCCGATTCTGGTTTCGATCCCGGGCAGCCGGCGGTCGTCGTGTCCACTGGCGTCAGCATGTACCTCAGTTCGGAGGCCAACGCGGCTACGCTGCGCGAGATCGCCGGGCTCGCCCCCGGCTCGACGCTCGCCATGACGTTTATGTTGCCGGCCGAACTCCTCGACGACGCCGACCGGGCCGGATTCCGTGTGGCCGAGTCGGGTGCGCGAGCCGCCGGGACGCCGTTCATCAGCTTCTACACCCCGGACGAAATGCTGGCGGTGGCCCGCGAAGCGGGCTTCAAAGACGCTCGGCACGTCTCGGGAACTTTGCTCGGTGAGCGTTACTTCGCCGGTCGGAGCGACGGCCTTCGCCCGTCGAGCGGAGAGGATCTGCTGGTGGCCACCACATTAGGCGGGCCGGGTGTCAGCGGCGATTTCGCGGCCTTGGGTTCCAGGTTCGCGATGTCCGCGGGAGCGCAGGCGGTGGCGTTCGTCTGCTTCTTGCGGTCCTGCTGTCCCAGGGGTCGTTCATGTCCCGGGCGTCACACATCCTGGTGCTCAGCGGCAGTTTTGGTGGTGGATCCGATCCTGGTGGTGGATCCGGTGCCCGGGAGTACACCGGATAGGCCGTGGAGCCCCGGCTTCGCGGCCCGGGGGAGCCCCGGACAGGGCCACTGAGGTACCGGCAGTCCCTCCCGTACCACCTGGCTCAAGGCTGCGTGCCCGGCGGCCGGTTACGGTGGAGGATTTGGGCTTGGTGGAGTGTTTTGGGTACGTGGATGCACAAAAAACTCCTTTAAGCCAAAATACTCCATGATCTTTCTGGTGCGGATGCACCACGGTGCGCTCCTGTATCACGGCACACTTCAGGGGCCCGTTCCAGCGGAACGGCGGGTCGCAGGGCCACGTGGCCGGCACCTGCCACCGGCCGGGCAGAAGGACGCCCGGAGATGCTGGCCGTCAGCCACCCTGATCAGAACCGCACCGTGGCCTCGATAGCGAGCCGCCGGGGCGGGCAGGCCACGTCGGACCTGGCATGCGGGTCTGGGATATACCCGGTCCGCGGAGCCTTTGAGCCACCGCGTAACTGGAGACACTATTTAAGCCGGGCGCGTGACGGAATCGTCGCCGAGACGGTGGATCATCCACACGTTGGGTTCCCAGTACTCGCCGATGTCCCGTTCGCGGTCGACGTGAACCGTGGCCAGGCCAGCCGGGAAGACGTAATCGGCAGTCTCGGGAAACTGCAGCTGAACCATGATTCCCAGTCCGCCACAGTGCCGGTGATGTGCATCGAGCGCGGAACGGCCGGTCCTGTCCTGGCGCCCAGACGGGCGTGCACCCGCATCCACGGGTCGAATGGCAATCCGTCGGGGCGGACCCAGCGGGTGTAGCGCTCGATCGCGATGGTGGGATAACGCTCTTTCATGTTCGGACGCACCGGCGCGATCAGGCTGGCGAGGCCGGCGTCCGCCGCGATTTGGACATCGCAAGCAGCACGGCCGGGGCGAGACCGCGGCTCCGGTAACGCAGCGGGATCACCGCGGACAACGCGGACAGCGCCGTCGGCTTCCCGCCTGCCGACTGAAGGGCGAAACCCGCGGTAATGATCGCGTCGATACCGGGCCCGAGGCCAGCGTCGGCGCCATCCCAGGCCACCGGAATGCTGTGTCCGCTCCCCAGGACCTGGCCATCCCCGCCGAGCAAAGCGAACTGCCACTGCGGGAACTCCTCGAAGAGTCGCCCCCAGTGCTGGCGACAACCTCGCCGTGAAGGTTGTACTCCGGCCAGACACCTGCGAAAAGGTCACCGAAGTGGTCCCAGAGGTCCGGACGCCCGCTGTAGCGCACCGTCTGCACGTCCACCGAACGAGGATAAGAGCTTCGTCGCGACCCGGCCAAGCTGAATAGAGCCTAGGCCGGCCCCGTGATCATGAGGGGGACGCTGCCTCAGTTACTGGCAGGAGCGTGAGCTGGCTCGTGGCTGACGCGATCCGGGTAGCTCTTGGAGAACTTCAGCATGTACAGGGTGATCACCACCGGCACGGCCAGGCCGAGCAGCAGCTGGGGCACGCGGCCGCCGATGGCCGCGGCCGCGACCCGGGACAGGCCCAGGGCGAAGATGGCCGCGCCCCACCCGGCGCTGAGCACGCGGTTGATCTTCTTGAAGGTCGGCGACGACCAGTAGGCCTGCGGCGTGGACTCCCGGGCGAACTGCTCGGTGAACGGCATGACCGGGATCAGGATCAAGATGACCAGCCCGAGGATGATGCCGACTCCGGCGCCGCCCCAGGTGGCCAGCCACCGGTCGTCGCTTCCACCCAGGGTGAAGCCGAGGACGGCCAGCACCGCGAACAGCACCAGCGAGCAGCTGTTGAGGATCTTCGGCGGCCAGATGGGGTGGCTGGTCACGATGGCGATGAGGGCGATCACCGCCGAGACGAGTCCGGCGACGCCGATGTCGCCGTGCGGCAGGAAGCGGGCCAGCAGCGAGAAGGCGATCAGGGGGAGGAAGGCGAGGATGAGCGCGAGTGGTTTCATGATCGGGAATCTACGGACGCCGGGATCGACGAGACATCCGCCGGCCGGCGGATCTCACGCCACGGCGGATCTCACGCCACGGCGGATCTCACGCCACGGCGAAGCGCGCGATCTCGACCCTGGAGCGCAGGCCGGTCTTCTGCAGGATGTGCGAGACGTGGGTCTGCACCGTCCGCGGTGAGACAAACAGCCGGGTGCCGATCTCCCGGTTGGTCAGCCCGTCGCGCACCAGCGCGGCGATCCTGACCTCGGTAGCGGTCAGGCTGGCCCAGCCGAAGTCAACGTCGCGATGTGCCTCCCGGGAGCCCCGGCGGATACCTAGCGCCCGCATGCGTGCCAGGGCGCGATCGCGGTCGGCGACGGCGCCCATCCGCCGGTATCCGGCCAGGGCCGTTTCCAGGGCCGCGGCGGCGCGGTCCCGGTCCCCGGCCGCGGCGGCCGCGCAGGCGGCTTCCTCGCGGGCGAATGCCTCCGCGGCGCGGTGGCCGGTTCCCGCGAGCTGCGCGGCCGCGGCCTCGATCGCGTCAGGGTCAGCGGTGATCATGCCGTGGACCAGGCGAGACACATCAGGTGGGCACAGCGCCGACACGTGGTCGCCGATCTGGCCGACCAGGCGGCGATCCATCCCGGCCACGGCGACCCGGGTCACGTCGGCGGCGAGGGCGGCGGCCCAGGGGCCGGGATGGTTCCGGGCCGCGGACCACAGCGTCCGGGCGAGCGTGCCCGCCGCCTGGATCGCCCCTTCGGCTTCCAGCACGGCCAGCTCGGCCCAGCCGGGCCGGTCGTGCCCGAACTGGAGCGGGAGGCCGCGATGCCGGAAGGATTCCAGCCGGGCCCGGGCCGGGCCGGTGCGGCCGCGGTGGGCGTCAATGTAGGACCGGATACCGACCGGTATCGATACCCAGCCCGTGCTGGTCTCCTCCGCCACCTCAAGCGCGCAGTCCAGTTCCGCCACTGCGTCGTCCCAGTCACCGGCGGCGAACGCGACCCCGCCGGCCACGAAACCGAGGAACGGGTCGACCCACGCGGCGTGCCGGTCGGTGCTCAGCCGCCGCGCGCGGTCGACGGCGGCCTGCGCGGCCCGGGGCCCGGAGCTGGCCAGCTCGAACATGGCGGGGAAGGCAAGCGCGGATGAGCGGGACCGGAAACCGTCCGCCTCTCCGATGAGCTCCTCCCGGGCCTGCATGAGCTCGAGCGCCTGGTCCGGGCGACCGGAAAGGAAGGCCGTGCAGGCGAAGGTGGTCAGGAGGCTGGCCTGGGCGTCCTTATCGCCCGCGGCGACGAAGCGAGCCATCATCGCGTCGAGCTCGGCGGCCGGAGGAGCCTGCCCGGCCAGCGCCAGCAGCCAGGACCGGGTCGTCTCCAGCTGGCGGAGGATACCGCCGGGCAGCCCGGTGATGGCGGTCGTCCGCTCGATCGCCGCCAGGGCAGCCGTCGTTTCCGCGCGGTTGGCCAGGGAGCGGATCAGGGTCAGCTGCAGCTGCGCCGCTACCGCGGGATCGGTCACGGTCGCGATCCGCTCGCCGATCAGCGTTTCCGCGGATTCACCGCGGCCCCGCAGGAACAGGGCCTGGACCTGGTGCAGCAGCAACGGTTCGGACAGGTCCGGCCCGCTGATCGCGGCCACGTCATCGAGCAGGTCGGCGGTGACCTCCGGTGCGTACGGGCGGGTCGCCGCGACGGCGTCGTGCAGCGCGGTCACGAGCGCGGGATCGGTACCGGCCTCGGCCGCCCGCAGCAGGTGGTCCGCGATGAGGGACGGGCTGTAGCCGGCCGCCGCGAGCACCTGCGCGGCTCGCCGGTGGACCGCGCGCCGCCGGGGATCGGGCAGCTCGGCGTAGGTCACCTCGCGGAACAGATCGTGCGCGAAACCGATGGTTCCGGCGGGCTCGCGGCGAATCAGGCCGGACGTTATGGCCCGGTCGATCAGCTCGTCCAGCACATCAGCCGGGCTGAACAGCATGGCGGCCAGGTGGCAGGCGCCAATGTCGGTCCCCCAGACCGCCATGGCGGCGAGCACGTCACGCGTTGGCTCGTCCAGCTGCCGGAGCTGCGCCCTGATCAACTCATCGAGGCCGGTGCCTCGCACGTCAAGCTCGAA
>Ga0302326_10015881_pt1 | contig 15802 bp, 18 predicted proteins | sample Palsa_T0_3_FD_202264 | JGI IMG/M metagenome (GOLD analysis project Ga0302326, IMG submission 202264) | Peat permafrost microbial communities from Stordalen Mire near Abisko, Sweden - Palsa_T0_3 | ecosystem: Environmental > Terrestrial > Soil > Palsa > Peat permafrost | place: Sweden: Abisko... | reverse complement strand
GCAGCCGTTGCGGCTGCTCGGCCGGCTCGACGCCAACAGCCTCAACGCGGGAGGTTCGCGAGACGGTTCGCGAGGAGTAATGCCGCCGCCGTCCGGGCAGCCGGATGACTCGGGCGCGGCCCGATCCGGCGAGGCAGGATGCCGAGCGGGCCGCAGGCCCGAGCAGACGCACGCAGACTGCGTGCGAATCAGGACACTAGGCTTCGCGCGGATGCCTTACGACACCCTCCGCTACGACGTCGCCGAGAGCGGCGTGGCCACGATCGCGCTCGATCAGCCCGAGACCCGCAACGCCCTCTCCGACGCGCTCTTGGCCGATCTGATCGCGGCGCTCGAGGCGGCCCGCGACGACGAGCGGGTCCGCTGCGTGGTGCTCACCTCGTCGCACGAGACGGTGTTCTCGAGCGGCGGCAACCTCGCCGGCTTCGCCGCGGACGTGTCCCTCGTGCACAAGCACTTCGCCAGCGAGCGCTTCCCGGACGTCTTCCGCCTGCTCGGCGAGCTCGGCAAGCCGTCGATCTGCGCCGCCAACGGTCACGTCCTCGCGGGCGCCCTGGGGCTGGCGCTCGCCTGCGATCTGATCATCGCCCGCGAGGACGCACGCTTCGGCACCCCCGAGATCAACGTCGGTCTCTTCCCGTTCATGATCATGGCGCTGATCTACCGCAATGTCGGACGTAAGAAGGCGAGCGAGCTCCTGCTTCTCGGCGAGCAGATCTCGGCGGCCGAGGCCGAGCGGATCGGGCTCGTCAACCGGATCGCCGGCCGCGACGATTTCGACGAGGTCGTGCGTGAGTGGGCGGAGAAGCTCGCCCGCAAGTCCCCGGTGATGATGCGGCTCGGCAAGGACGCGATGTTCCGCCAGCAGGATATGGCCCTCGCCGACGCGCTCGACTACCTGCGCTCACAGCTCACGATCGCATTCTCGGCCGAGGACCTCCAGGAAGGGGTCAAGGCCTTCTTCGAGAAGCGCGAGCCCGAGTGGAAGGGCCGCTGAGCGTGATGTAGCTCACGTACGCGGGCGCGTTTCCGTGGCGCGCAGGCGCGGTGCGCGAGCGCGCTCCTCGATCGGACCTTGACGCGGGCCCCCCGAACCGGCAGAGTGAGGAGTAGTACGTCTTACTTCTCATGGTTCCTGACGCCGCGACCACCAGTCTCCTCCGTCCCCTGGCCGAAGATCTCGAGGCTCGGCGCGCCCAGATCAAGCAGGGTGGGGGCGCCGAGAAGATCGCGGCGCAGCACGCCGCAGACAAGCTCACCGCCCGGGAGCGCATCGCCCTCCTCATCGACGACGGCACCTTCGTCGAGCTCGGCATCCACGGTCGCCCCCACTTCTCCCAGCGGGCGATGGAGGGCAAGGAGGCGCCGGCCGACGGCGTGATCACCGGTTACGGCAAGGTCGACGGCCGGCTCACCGCCGTCGCCGCCTACGACTTCACGGTCATGGCCGGCTCGATGGGCATGACCGGCGAGCTCAAGGTCACGCGCCTGCGCGAGCTCGCCCTGACCAAGCGGATCCCCTTCGTGTGGCTGCTCGACTCCGCCGGCGCCCGGATTCAGGAGGCCGTCGGATCCCTGTTTGCGGGGACGGGCCATCTCTTCCGCGAGGAGGTGGTGATGAGTGGCGTGATCCCCCAGGTTGCGGCGCTGATGGGCCCCTGCGCGGCCGGGACCGCGTACATCCCCGGGCTCGCCGACTTCGTCCCCATGGTCAAGGGCCGCGGCTCGATGGCCCTCGCCGGCCCTCATCTCGTCCGCGCCGCCATCGGCGAAGAAGTCACTCAGGAGGACCTCGGGGGGTCGCGCGTTCACTGCCGCAAGTCCGGCGTCGGCGATCTCGAGGTCACCGACGACCCCGAGTGCATCGAGAAGATCAAGGAGTACCTGAGCTACTTCCCGCAGCATTGCCAGGATCCTCCGCCCGCGCAGCCGGTGAGAGATCCCATCGACCGCGCCGACGAGGAGCTCCTCGACGTCCTCCCCGGCTCGAACCGCAAGCCCTACGACATGTACGAGGTGATCGGCCGGATCGCCGACGACGGCGCCTACTTCGACCTCAAGCCCCAGTGGGCGAAGACGATCATCACCTGCCTGGCGCGCTTCGGCGGTCGCCCGGCGGGAATTGTCGCCAACCAGCCCAAGCATCTGGGGGGCATCCTCGACAACGACTCGGCCGACAAGGCGGCGCGCTTCATCAACCTGTGCAACGCCTACGGCATCCCGCTCGTGTTCCTCATGGACGTGCCCGGCTTCATGGTGGGCACCAAGGTCGAGGAGGCGGGGATCATCCGCCACGGGGCGAAGATGCTCTACGCCACCGCGAACGCGACCGTTCCCAAGATCACCGTGGTGCTGCGCAAGGCCTACGGCGCCGGTTACTACGTGATGTGCGGGCGCGCCTACGAGCCCGACCTGATCGTCGCCTGGCCGTCGGCTGAGATCAGCGTCATGGGTGCGGAAGGGGCCGTGGAGATCATCTTCCGGCGGGAGGTCGAGGCGGCCGCGGACCGAGAAGCCAAGCGCGCCGAGCTGATCGCAAGCTTCCGGAAGATCATCGACGTCTACGTGGCTGCCGGCAACGACATGATCGACGACGTGATCGATCCGCGTGAGACTCGGCCGACGATCTGCCGAGCGCTCGAGATGGCGGCCGGCAAGCGGATCGAGCGACCGTGGAAGCGACACGGCGTCGTGCCGGTATGAGTCCCGCAGCCCGATGAGCCTCGACGATCCCGCCGTAATCACCTGCGCGATCTCGGGTTCGATCGCCGATCGCGAGCAGTGCCCGGCGATCCCCTACACGCCGGGGGAATATGCCGCCGAGGCGCGGCGGATCGTCGACGAGGGCGGGGTGCACATCCACATCCACGCCCGCAGCCCCGACGGGGCGCCGAGCTACGAGACCCGCGACTTCGTGGCGATCAAGGAGGCGATCGTCTCCGAGATCGGCGATCAGGCGATCATCAACTTCTCGACCGGGACGATCGGCGTGCCGGTGACCAAGCGCATCGCCTACCTGGAAGCGGGCCGGCCCGAGGTCGCGGCCCTCAACATGGGCTCGCTGAACTACGCCAAGTACTCGCGCAAGCGCAAGCGCTTCGTGTTCTCGTTCGTCTTCGCCAACCCGTTCGAGGAGATCATCGAGCTCCTCGAAGCCATGCGGCGACTCCATATCAAGCCCGAGCACGAATGCTTCGACCTCGGCCATGTGGGCTCGCTCGCGCCGTTGCTCGACATGGGCCTGCTCGAGCCGCCGCTGCACGCCGACTTCGTCATGGGCGTCGTCGGCGGCGTCCCCGCCACGGCACGCAACCTCGCCGCCATGGCCGACAACATGCCGCACGTCGCCGCCCCGGGGGAGCCGCCTCACCACTGGGGCGTGATCGGGATCGGTCGCGAGCAATGGATGCTCGTCGCCTCCGCGCTCACCCTCGGGGGCTCGGTCCGCGTCGGGCTCGAAGACAATTTCTATCTCCCCGACGGCGAGATGGCCCGCTCCAACGGCGACCTGATCGCCAAGGCGCGCCAGATGGTGCAGGACGCCGGGCGCCGCCCCGCCACCGTCGCCGAGGCTCGGCGCCTGCTCGGGATCCGGCCCGAGGTGGGTTCATCGGCATGACCGCGGCGCTCGACGGTCTCACCGTCCTCGATCTCTCGAGGCTCCTCCCCGGCGGGTTCTGCTCGCTCCTCCTCGCCGACTTCGGCGCCGACGTGATCAAGGTCGAGGACACCGGGATGGGCGACTACATCCGGTGGTCGCCTCCCTACTACGAGGGCGTCGAGGAGACCGCGCGCAGCGCCCCGTTCCTCGCCCTGAATCGGGGCAAGCGCTCGATCCGCGTCGACTTGAAGAGCGAGCAGGGCAAGGAGGTGCTACGGCGACTGGTCAGGGACGCCGACGTCCTCATCGAGTCCTTCCGCCCCGGAGTGCTCGACCGCCTCGGCGTCGGCTACGAGCGCCTGCGGGAGGAGAACCCCGGTCTCGTGTATTGCGCGATCACCGGGTACGGCCAGGACGGACCGGCCCGCGAGCGCGCCGGTCACGACATGAACTACCTGGGCCTGAACGGCATCCTCGGCCTCTCCGGCGAGGGCGACGGGCCGCCGGTCCAGGCCGGCGCCCAGATCGCCGATCTCGGCGGCGGCGCGCTGATGGGCGCGATCGGCATCCTCGTCGCCCTGCGCGAGCGGGAGGACTCAGGGCGCGGGCAGCTCGTCGACTGCTCGATGCTCGACGGCTCGCTGTCCTGGCTGGCGATGGTCGCGGCGGCCGCGTTCGCGTCCGGCCGTGGCGACCGGCGCGGAGAGAACGTCCTCTCGGGAAGCGTCGTCTGCTACCGCCCGTACCGCTGCGCCGACGGCTACGTGACGCTGGGAGCACTCGAGCAGAAGTTCTGGGCCGCGTTCTGCCGGGGTGTCGGGCGAGAGGACCTGCTCGACAGCGCCTTCGAGCGGCCGGGGTCCGATGCGCATCATCAGCTCGAGGAGATCTTCGCCGCGCACACGCGCGAGGAGTGGCGTGACTTCGCCTCCGAGCACGACTGCTGCCTCGAGCCCGTGCTCGAGCTCGACGAGGCGCTTCAGTCAGAGCTCGTGCGCGCGCGCGAGATGGTGGTCGAGCTCGCTCAGCCCGGGGCGGACCGGCCGGTCAAGCTCCTCGGCACCCCGATCAAGCTCGGACGCACGCCCGCGGACCCGACGCGCGCGCCCGGGCCTGGCCTCGGAGAGCACACCGAGGCGGTGCTCGCCGCCGCCGGCTTCAGCGCCGAGGAGATCGCCGCGCTGCTCCGATCGGGCGCCGTGGCCGGGCCCACCGGAGCTCCCAAGGGCTCGTTTCTGGCATGACCCAGGTCGAGGGGATGCTGAAGATGTCAGAGCTCGCGGAGCGCTCGGGCGTCAGTGCCGGCACGATCAAGCACTACCTGCGCGAAGGATTGCTGGGCGGGCGGGAGGAGATCGTCCGGACGAGCCGCAACATGGCGTACTACCCCGAGGAGTTTGTCGAGCGCATCCACCTCATCAAGCGACTGCAGGAGGAGCGCTTCATGCCCCTCCGCCTCATTCGCCAGATCGTCACCGAGGACCCGCAGCGCGCGGCCAGGCTGATCGAGATCGAGGATCGGATCCTCGACCGGGCGATCGCGGCGGGCGAGGGATCGCGGGTCTCCCGAGCCGACGTCCGCCGGGAGTACGACGTCCCCCAGAACGTCCTCGAGCGCCTCGAGGAGCTGGCGGTCCTGACCCCGGGCACGCGCGGGTACGACGCCGACGACGTCAAGATCATCGAGGCGATCAGCCGCTTCCGAGCAGGGGGCTACGACGAGGCGATCGGCTTCACCGTGTACGACACCCTGCGCTACCGGGAGGCGCTCGAGCCCCTGGTCGAGGAGGAGGTGCGCGTGCTCCTGGACCGCCTCGCCGGGGAGGTCGAGGTCGACCGCGCCGTCGCGATCATCACCTCGGGCGTCGAGCCCCTGCGCGAGCTGATCGGCGCCATGCATTCAAAGTTGCTGCTCGCCGCGCTTCGCCGCGCGCGGGGCTTCGAGGCGTAGCGAGGTGGCATGGTCGACATCGAGGACCCCTACCACCTCACGTCGTGCTCCTCCATCACCCCGAAGCCGTGGCTGAGCTCGATGCCGCCGGGCAGGCTGCCGATGAAGGTGCCGAAAGGCTGGCGGTAGGAGCTGCGGACGAGGCCCATGTGCTCGTTGCGGACGCGCTCCGCCTCGGGGTTGAAGCGCAGCTCTCCGCCTTCGGCGAATGCGACCGAGACGAGGTCATCGGTGAACGTGTTGGGGCCGACCTCGGTCGCCTCGCCGTCGACCCAGATCGTGCGCTCTGAGTGGCGCGGCGGGTCGTTGATGCCGCTGACGAGATTCCAGGCCAGGGAGCGGCCGTCGTCGGCGGCGCCGACACCCGCTGACCACTGCCAGCTCACCGAGCGCTCGTGGTAGCCGGCCGAGTCGTCGATGACTGCGCGGGCGTCGAGTGGGCGCAATCGTCCGTCGATGGCGATCGCGCCGCGGGCGCGGATGCCGCCCTGCTTGCGCGTCCACGCGTAGCTGCCGCCGCTCGCGCAGATCGTCTCGATGCCATCAGTCTCCGCGAGCTCGATGTCGAGCTCCACGCGCCCATCGGCCACGCGCGCCCGCCCGGGCTCGAGGCGAACCGATCCCCGGCCGAGCGCCGTCCGCTCGTAGAGGAGCGAGGACTGTCGATCCCAGAGGGCCCAGAACGCCTGCCGCGCCGGCCCGATGCGGACGCTGCCGATGCAGATCATGAGCTCCGGGCCGAAGATGCCGACATAGCGCCAGGCCTTGAGCGGGCGCAGGCCACGCCGCGCGGGCATCGGGGCGGGAGGGAGGGGTAGGCTGGACAGCCTCCCCGGACGGGGCGCGCCGAAGCTCCCGCGGTGGGGGGCCGGTGGGATTTTCTCCTCGCCTAGGGGCACGCGCCGCTATGCTTGGCGACAGCGATTGACTGACTGGTCAATCGAGACTTTGCCGCCTCAATCGGCCTCGGAGGAGGTTCGATGCGCGCTGCAGCGGTGCAGCTCAACTCCACCGACGACATCAAGCGCAACCGTGCCACCGCGGACCGTCTGGTACGCGCGGCCGCTTCGGACCGAGCCGAGCTCGTGGTCCTGCCCGAGAAGTGGAACGTGCTCGGGACCGAGGAGCAGATGGCGGCCGCCGCGGAGCCGCTCGACGGGCCGTCGATCGCCTGGGCGCGTGAGCTCGCGGCCGAGCTCGGAATCGACCTCGTCGCCGGCTCGATCGTCGAGCGCGTCGAAGGCCGCGAGAAGACGTTCAACACCAGCGTCCACGTCGGACCGGACGGCGCAGTGCGTGCCGTGTACCGCAAGATCCACATGTTCGATGTCGAGGTGGACGGAACCGTCTATCGCGAATCCGATGGCGAGGATCCCGGAGACGAGATCGTTGTCTCGGAGCTCTCGGGAGGGGTCGAGATGGGCATGAGCGTCTGCTACGACGTCCGCTTTCCCGAGCTCTACCGGATCCTGGCGCTACGCGGAGCCGAGGTCCTCGCCATCCCCGCTGCCTTCACCCTGACGACGACACGAGATCACTGGGAGACGCTGCTGCGGGCGCGCGCGATCGAGAACCAGTGCTTCGTCGTCGCCCCGAACCAGATCGGCGCGCACCCCCCGGGCGATCGGTCGGGCGGCCGCTCGCTGATCGTCGATCCCTGGGGTCTCCCGCTCGCGATGGCCTCCGACGGCGAAACGGCGATCGTCGCCGAGCTCGACCTTGGCCGCCTGCACGAGGTCCGCCGCACTCTGCCCTCGCTCGCGAATCGCAGGCCGAGCGCCTACCGCTGGCCGGACGAGCGATGACCCCTCACGACACCGCGGTCGATAAGCGCCGGGTCATCCTCGAGGCCGCCGTCCGGGTGTTCGCGCGCCAGGGCTTCCACACGTGCCGCGTCTCGGACATCGCCGACGAGGCGGGCGTGGCCTACGGACTCGTGTACCACTACTTCTCCTCCAAGGACGAGGTGCTCGACACCATCTTCCTCGACCGCTGGGCCGTGATGCTCGCGGCCATCAACGAGGTCGATTCGCGCCCGATCCCTCCGCGCGAGAAGCTCTACGCCATCGCCGCCTTCATCATCGAGTCCTACCGCCACGATCCCGATCTGATGAAAGTGATCATCGTCGAGGTGACTCGGGCCGCGAATACGTTCGCCCGCACGCACCTGGAGCAGATCCGCGAGGCCTTTGCCGGGATCGCCGGCATCGTCCGGGTGGCCCAGGCCCAGGGAGCATTCCGGACCGAGGTCACGCCCGAGTTCGCCGCCCTCGCTTTCTACGGCGCGATCGAGCAGGTCCTCACCGGGTGGATCTTCAATTCTGAGCCGGTCGGCGACGCCGAGCTAGAACGCGCGAAGACGCTGATCGTCGAGACCATCTGCGGCGGGCTGGACGCGTAGGGCTGCTCGGCGGGCCTACCCGAGCCGGGGCCGCGGGCCCTTTCCTGATTAGAATGCTGCGCGTGAAGGACAGTCCGCTCGTCAAGCGCTTGCTCTGGTCCGGCTTGGTCGCCGGAGTGGGCGCGCTGGCAACCTTGGCGTCCCAGCGAGTGGCCGGCATGATCTGGACGCGAGTGTTCGGCGAAGAGCCGCCAGAGTGACCGAGCCCTGGTCTCCGGAGACCGCGGACGAACCCGCTCCGACGGCGTCTTGGCGGGATCCGGCGGCCTGGAAGGAAGACCCGGCGACCGCCGCGCAAGGGGCCGTGGCCGACGCGACGGTCATCGCCCGGGCGACCGTCGCCGACGTGACGGTGACGGCCCAGTCGCTCCTCACCGACGTCCAGACGCGCCTCGACGGCCGTCCCGAGCTCCTCGTTGGAGCGGCGTTCGCCGGCGGCCTGCTAACGGCTCTGATCCTGAGGCGCCTTGCCCACTGACAACGGGAAATCCGAGAACATCGCCACCACGGTGACCGAGGTCTCCGAGCGGGTGGCCGTCCTCGTCCGCGAGGAGATCGAGCTCGCCAAGGCCGAGGTGACACATAAGCTCAAGAGCCTCACCGTGGGGCTGGCGGTCGGGGCCGCCGCGGGCGTCTTCGGTTTCTTCGCCTTCATCATGCTGCTCTTCACCGCCGCCTGGGGGCTCAATCAACTGATCGGGAGCGAGTGGCTCGGGTTCGCCATCGTCACCGTGGCACTCCTGGTCCTGGCTGCCGCCGGAGGTCTGTTCGCCTTCCGCAAGTTCAAGGTCGGGGCGCCAGTACCGACCCAGGCCATCGACGAGGGTAAGAAGATTCGCGCCACGGTGACCGCGAAGTCGGGGGGCAAACGCTGATGACTTCGCGGACACCCGACGAGATCCGCGCGTCGATCGAGCAGAATCGCCAGCAACTGGCGGTCTCGCTCGAGAAGCTCCGGGGGGAAGTCGTGGAGCTTTCCGATTGGCGCAAGCAGCTCGTCGCTCATCAGAACGAGGTCTTGATCGGAGCCGGCGTCGCCGGCTTCGTGCTCGGCGGGGGTATAGCGGCAGTGGGGTCCCTGATCTTCGGTGGCCGCCGCCGGCGCCTAAGGCGCGGGTCGACGTCGCTTACCGATGCGGCGATCGCCACGGCGGCCGGATCGATCGCCAACGTCGCCGAGTCGATCGCCGCCAGCGCCGCCGCCCCGGACTGAGCAAGCGCCGGCCGCCGCAGTCGTTAGCTCAGCGGTCGGGCGAAGCTGCGTGAATCGCGTAGAGCGAGCGCGCGACCCAGGGCGGGGCCGGTCCGCGGAGAGGCGGGCGGAAGGTTCGTGTAGCGACGGCGATCGCGTGAAGTCACAGCTGCCACGGCGTCGCCCCGCGCCGCTGCTCGGCACAGCGCCAACACCACAACAAGCACCATCGTCCAGGCGGTCGCGATGAGGAGAATTACCATGGCAGTGGCTTTCCCCATCGCGTAACACCTGAAACCGGATTAATTCTTCGGCCGGTACGGGAGGGCGGTGGCGCCTGGAGGATCAGTGCGGGAGGATCAGCGCGGGAACAACAGCACGCGCGTACCCGCCTCGCGCGAGGCGGTCGCTGCCGGCGCCCGGCGGACAGACCGCGTGGGCGCTCGCCCTTTCGAGGGCATACGCGCGCGTGCCGACGGCCGCGCACCATCCCCCTCGACAAGCACGGGGACCATCACGGCATCCGCCCCATCGCCCGCGGCCCGGCAGAGCGCCAGCACGAAGATCGTTACCGATAGCCAGGTTCCGCCAGCAATGATGCCTATGACCATTTGGTTGCTCCTTCGGCAGGGGACCGGAAAGCTAGACCCGGCTCGATGGATGATCTACCCGAATCGGTTCTCGCCGGGCGAGGCAACGTCTTAATGGAGGTTTGCGTACGGTTTCAGCAGGGAGGCGGAAGTTCCACCTACTCCGAGCAGCCCCGGCCCGACGTGCGCTCCGATCACCGGGCCGATCTCGGAGACGAAAACGGGCTCTGAGCCGAAGATCTCGCGGCCCCGCTCCACCAGCGCGTCGGCCTCACGCGGGGCCTGGATGTGCTGCACGGCCCATCCGTCCCCACCCGCGGCCTTTCGGCTCTCGAGGAGCTCGACCATCCGCTCGAACGCCCGCCGCGAGGTCCGCACCCGCTCGAAGGGGGTGATCTCCGACTCGAGCGCCAGGATCGGCTTGATCTTCAGCGCCGTACCGAGCCAGGCTTGGGCACTGCCGATGCGGCCGCCGCGGCGGAGGTACTCGAGCGTGTCGACGGCGAACCACATCTTGAGCTGCGCGCGCGCCTCCTTGGCGCGCGCCACCACCTCAGCGGCGTCCGCCCCACCGGTGGCCGCGGCGGCGGCGGCAAGGAGGACGAGACCCTGGCCACCGCAGCCGGTCTCGGAGTCGATTACGTGCACGCCTCCGGCTCGCTCGCCGAGCTGATCGCGGGCCTGCTCGGCCGACCGGAAGGTCCCGGAGAGGGCGGCCGAGAGATGGATCGAGACAATCTCAGATCCTCCGTCGAGGAGCGGTTCATACACGGCGAGGAAGTCTCCGATCGAGGGCTGCGAGGTCCTCGGCAGCTCTGCCGCGGCGGCGAGCTGTGCGTAATAGGCGTCATAGTCGCGCAGATCGCTCTCCCGCTCGGTCCTCTCGCCGCGGTGCACGTAGAGGCTGACCTCGTGGATGTGGTTGCTCTCCACAAGCTCACGCGGCAGGTAATGGCAGGTGTCGGAAACGACGGCGACGCGCTCCATCCAGGCGCCGCACCCTACCGGTCCTCACCGGCGCACCGATCCGCGGTCGCACTTTTACACTGGTGCGGCCGTGGCACGAATCCTCCTGACCGGCGCGACGGGCCTGATCGGCTCGCACGTCGCCCGTCTACTCGTCGAGCGGGGTGACGACGTCCGCGTCATCGTCCGCGAGAGCTCGAATCTCGACGGACTCGCGGGGCTGGAGGTCGAAAAGGTGCGGGCCGACATCCTCGACCGCCGCGCGGTCCGGCCCGCGCTCCGCGGCATCGAGCGGGTGTTCCACGCGGCGGGGACGACCAACCTGGCGCTGAGTCGCGAGCGGACCTTTCAGGTCAACGTCGAGGGGACCAGGATCGTCCTCGAGGAGGCGCTGCGGGCCGGCGTCGAGCGAGTGGTCTACACCTCGTCGGTGGCGGCGATCGGTCCCGCCCCGCGGGGGTCGACCGCGGACGAGACCCAGGTCTGGGACGCTGGCCGCTACGCGATTCCCTACCTCGACGCCAAGCACGAGGCGGAGGTCGAGGTGCTGCGTCTGGTTGCTCGCGGACTGCCGGCGGTGATGGTCAACCCGGCGCACGTGCTCGGGCCGGGAGACCCCGGACGCTCCTCGACCGTGCTCGTCCGGCGCTTCCTGCGCCGGCAGATCCCCGTCTACGTCGACAGCACGCTCAACATCGTTGCCGTCGAGGACGTAGCCAGGGGCCACCTTCTCGCCGACGAGGTCGGGCGCGTCGGCGAGCGCTACATCCTCGGCAACCGCAACTTCACGCTCGACCGCCTGTTCGCCGACCTCGGTCGCCTGTCGGGCATCGAGCCCCCGGCGATCAAGCTGCCCGCCCCCGCCGCCTTGGCCCTGGCGAGCGCCGCCACGTGGATGCCCGGTCCGGCGGGGTCGGCCAGCGCCGAGCTGCGGGCGGCGTCGCTGCGGTGGGCGTTCAGGAACACCAAGGCCAAGCGGGAGCTGGGGTGGTCGACCTCGCCCCACGAAGACTGCCTGGAGGCGACGATCGCCTGGTACCGCGGACGCGACGGCGATCGTCTGGCCGCACCCGGCGCGCGCCAGCCGCTCGGGCTCCGGCTCGCGGGCGCGGCGATCCGGCAGGCTGAGACGCTCGCCACCCGTATCGTCTAGGCGCAGCGATGGCGACGCTCTACCGGTGCACCACGCCGACGAACTGGCTGTGCCCGTGCGGCAGGGTCGCGCGCGCCCTCACGCGCGAGGAGATCCCGTTCGAGCAGGTCCGCGTGCCACAGCGTCGTTCCCGCCGCGACGAGGTCGCAGCGCTCACGGGTCAGGACCGGGTGCCCGTGCTCGTGCTCGACGGACAAGCGATCTGCGATTCGCGGCGGATCGTGGAGTTTGTGGAATTTGCCAGAGGCAAATTCCAGTGACGCATTTGCCAGAGGCAAATGCGTCGGGCGAGGCTAGATGATTGGGGGGGTGCGAATAATCGACAACTGGCCGCCGTTATTCGCACACCCCCGCACGCGGACGCGCTCCGGCCTCCCGCGCCCGCGGCCGCCCGGCGGCCGCCCCGCTCGGCCGCGCACCCGCGGCCGCGCCCGCGCTCGCCCCCGCACCACCGCGCTCGCCCCCGCCCCCGCGCCCGCCCCGCCCCGCCACCGCGACGGCCCCCCGCTCACGGCAGCCGCGGGTCGACGATCCATTTCTGAGCTCGCCCCTTCGCGGTCGAGGCGAGCGCGGCCGGAAGCTGCTCGAGGCCGATCGTCTCGCCGGCGAGCAGGCGCCAGTCGAACGCGCCTGAGCCGAGCAGGGCGAGCGCGCGGTCGACCTCGGCGCGGGAATGGTGAAAGGAGCCGCGCAGGTCGAGCTCCTCGTAGTGGACCTGATCGGCGGGGAGGGCGACCTCGTTGCCCGGTGGGCAGCCGCCCACGAGCACCACCACCGCTCCCGGCTCAGCGGCCTCGATCGCGGTCCGCCACGCGCCGGGGCGTCCGACCGCCTCGAACACGAGCGCATGCGTGGAGAGCCGCTCCGCGGCGCGGGCGCCGATCGACTCGGCCTGTTCGCGGCGCTCAGCGTGGGGGTCGGCCAGCGTCACCGTTCGCCCCTCGCCGATGAGCAGCGCCGCGAGCATCAGCCCCATGGCGCCGCCGCCGAGCACCCCGACATCCTCGGCGTCACTGCCCCGCGCGAGCGCGTGGATGGCGGCGGCCAGGGGCTCGGCCATCGCCGCCGCGGCCGCCGGGAGTCCGTCCGGGACGGCGTGGATCGCCCCGACGGGGGCGGCGACGAGCTCGGCGAACCCGCCGAGGACCCAGGTCGGCGCGCGGCAGATCTGCGGGCGCTCGTTGCGGCAGGGCGGGCACACGCCGCAGGGCACCGAATCCGACACCAGCACCGGCTCTCCCGTATCGACCCGCTCACCGGCGGTCTCGTGCCCGAACGCGCACGGGTAGGGCGCGAGGATGCGGTGGCCGTGGCGCCACATCTTGACGTCGGTGCCGCAGGTGGTGGCGGCATGCACGGCGACCACCACCTCGCCCTCGGGATCGGGAACCTGCTCGACCCGCAGATCTCCGGGGCCATGGAGGATCGCCGCCCTCACGGGATGATCACGGCCTTCATGCTCTCCCCGCGGCGCTGGAGCTCGAGCGCCCGGCCGACCTCCTCCAACCCTAGGCGATGGGACACGAGGGGCAGCGGATCGATCGTCCCCTCCGAGATCAAGGAGAGCGCCGCCCGCATGTCGCCCGGTCCCGCCGAGTAGCTCGCGGTCACCGTCAGCTCGTGCAGGAAAAGCTTCGTCCCGTCGAGCGCCGGCGGGTCGCCGGGAGCAGGTGGCGCGTACAGGCACAGCGTCCCGCCGGGGGCGAGCGCCGAGGCGGCGGCGGCGATCGCCTGCGGTTTCGGAGTGCAGACGATGGCGACGTCGACGCGCTCGTTTCCGTGGTGCTCCGCACCCCACTCCTGGGCCCGCTGCAAGCGGTCGGGGCGCGGCTCGCGGATCCACACGGCCTCGATCGAGCGGGCACGCGCCGCCGCGATCTGGAGCAAGCCCATGGCTCCCGCGCCTACCACCAGAAGGCTGTCGCCGGGCCGTAGGCCGGCCCGATCCTGGGCGCGCAGGACGCAGGCGAGCGGCTCGACGAACGTCGCCGCCACGGGATCGAGGCCGGGGGGGAGCGGCAGCAGCTCCGAGGTCAGCTCCGCGGCGATGCGGACGCGTTCGGCGAATCCGCCGGGAGCGAGCCCGGTGGCGCGGAAGCGCTCGCACAGCGTCTCGTGGCCGCGCAGGCACCGGCGACATTCGCCGCACGGGGCGTGGTGGTGGATGGCGACCCGGTCCCCCACGGCCACCGACTCCACGCCCGCTCCCACGGCCGTGACGACGCCGGCCGGCTCGTGCCCGAGCACGGCGGGAAGCTTCGGGGCGACGTACCAGTCGGTTACGTCCGACCCGCAGACGCCGCATGCGAGCACGTCGCAGATGACCTCGCCCGGGCCCGCGACGGGGTCATCGATCTCCTCGACCCTGACCTCTTCGAGCGAGAGCGAGCGCGCAACTCTCATGCCCGCAGCGCGGCGACATGCGCCGCGGTGACCGGCGAGGCGACCCCGCGCTCGGTGACCAGCGCGGTCACGAGCTCGGCGGGGGTGACGTCGAAGGCGGGGTTGCGGCACGGCGTGCCCGGCATGGTCAGGGGCTCGCCGCGGGCGTAGCGGACCTCGTCCGCGTCTCGCTCCTCGATCGCGATCTCCTCTCCCGAGGCGGCGCCCGCGTCGATCGTCGAGGTGGGCCCGACGACCACGAACGGGATGTCCGCGGCGCTCGCAGCGAGCGCGAGGCCGTACGTCCCCACCTTATTGGCGACGTCGCCGTTGGCGGCCACGCGGTCGCAGCCGAGGACCACCGCGTCGACAACCCCGGTCCGGATCAGGCCCGCCGCGGCGCCGTCGACGATCAGCTCGTGGGGAATACCGAGCCGGGCGAGCTCCCACACGGTCAGGCGCGCGCCCTGGAGGAGTGGCCGCGCCTCGCACGCAATCACCCCGTCGAGCTCCCCCCGCTCGGCCAGCTCGGCGACAACGGAGAGCGCCGTGCCCCGCCCCGGCCCGGCGAGCGCTCCCGAGTTGCAATGGGTGAGGATCCGCCGCCGGCCGGCGAGCAGGGCCGCCCCGTGCGCGGCCATCGCCACGCTGGCGGCCTCCTCCTCGGCATGGATCGTCTGTGCGGCGGCGCGGGCTGCTGCGGCCTCCTCGCCGGCGGGGGCGGCGAGCGCCGCAGCGCGGACGCGGTCGACCGCTCGCGCCAGGTTGACCGCCGTCGGCCGGGCGTCACGCAGGAGCGCGATCGCCCGTTCGCAGGCCTCGGGATCCGGGTTGCCGGCGAGCTCGAGCGCCACCCCATACCCGCCGGCGACCCCGATGAGCGGGGCGCCGCGGATCGCGAGTCGCTTGAGCGCTCCGGCCACGTCGGCGGCGCAGCGGAGCGGAAGCTCCTCCTCGCGCCATGGCAGCAGCGTCTGGTCGAGCGCCCACAGGATCTCGCCGTCGAAGCGAAGCGCGACGACGCTGGCGCGTGGGCTCGGGCCGGAGATGCTTGTGTCAGTGGACGTAGCCATGCTCGCGGAGGAACTTGTCCAACGCCGTGATGAACTTCCGGCCGCTGGGGGAGAAGGTGGGCGCCTTGAGGTGGTGCTCCTTGAGCTGCTCCGCGAGATAGGACCTGACCCGCGCGCTGTGGCCGAGGAGATCCTCGTCCGCCGCCCACGGGGCGATCAGTCCGTTGCCGTTGCGCAGGCTGTGTTTGAACAGCGCCAGCCACCGCGCGGCGTCCCTGACGATCAGCGACCGGTAGTGGGTGGTCACATCCGTGAACTTCCCCGTCGCGAAAGAGAGGATCTCGATCGGCGCCCCCGAGGCCGCGCAGTCGGTGAACTCGCAGACGAAGGAGGAGTCAGAAGCGAGGAACTCGTCGAGACCGTTGTGACTGAGGTCCTCGAGCTTGTCTCCGGTCTGGCCGAAGTCGCGCTCGGTCTTCACGTAGGTCATGGTGCCCGGGTCGAAGGAGAACACCTGCTCGACCGTGCAGCAGTCCGCGCCGCCCGAGAAGAG
>Ga0302326_10015880_pt1 | contig 15803 bp, 10 predicted proteins | sample Palsa_T0_3_FD_202264 | JGI IMG/M metagenome (GOLD analysis project Ga0302326, IMG submission 202264) | Peat permafrost microbial communities from Stordalen Mire near Abisko, Sweden - Palsa_T0_3 | ecosystem: Environmental > Terrestrial > Soil > Palsa > Peat permafrost | place: Sweden: Abisko... | reverse complement strand
GCCAGGTTACAGGTGAAGAGCGGCTCGAGCTGCAGCACGAGCGCGTACTTGTCCTCGCCGCGCATCCGCTTCTCGAACAGGTACTTCCCGACGGCGACCTTCTGTTGCCAGGGGATGCTCATGCGTTTGCCGCGGGAGCCAGGGAAGCAGTCGGTTGCAGGGTCGTCTCCTTCGGGGTGATCTGTGCGTCGAGCCCGAGCGCGAGCAGCGGGAAGACGTGCCGGTACAGGTGGTAGTTGATGTAGAAGTCGCCTGGGAAGCCCGTACCCGTGTACTCCGGCTGGTCCCACGTGCCGTCGGCGCGTTGTCGGTCCTTCAGCAGCGAGATTCCACGTTCGCATGCCCGATGCCGCCCGAGGCCGGCCATCTGGAGCCCGATCGCGCCCCAGGCCGTCTGCGACGGCGTGCTCGGGCCGATGCCGGCGAACGAAGGGTCGACGTAGGAGTGGCACGTCTCGCCCCAGCCGCCGTCAGGGTTCTGCACGCCGAGCAGCCAGGATGCCGCGCGGCCGGCCATGTCCGTTCCGGCGCCGAGCGGACCGAGCGCCGAGAGCCCGCACCACGTGCCGTACACGTGATTGACGCCCCAGCGCCCGAACCAGGAGCCTTCGGCGGTCTGGGTGCGGCGCAGGAAGCCCAGGCCGCTCGCGACGTCGGGGTCGCGTTCGTCGCGGCCGAGCGCGGCGAGCATCTCGACGACGTGCGCCGTCACGTCCTCGGTGGGCGGATCGATCAGTGCGCCGAAGTCGGCGAACGGGATGCGATACACGAGTTCGCGCGTATTGTCGCGATCGAACGCGGCCCACCCTCCGTCCGACGAGCGCATCGCGACGGTCCAGCGACGCGCCCGTTCCACTGCGACCTGCATGCGCTCGCCGCTGCTCGCCTCGAGCAGCGCGAGCACGACGATCGTGGTGTCGTCGATATCGGGATACACGTCGTTATCGAATTCGAAGGCCCAGCCTCCGTTCTCGACGTTCGGGCAACGCACGCGCCAGTCGCCGGGGTGGTTCGGCGGGATCTGCTCGTCGAGCATCCACGTGCAGGCGCGCACCAGCGCCGGATCTTCGCGCGGAAGCCCCGCGGCGCGAAGCGCGCGCACGGCCCACGCGGTGTCCCATACCGGTGACATGCACGCCTGAAAGCGCCAGCCGCCCTCGTCGTCGAGCACGAAACGTTCCATGCCGGCGAGGCCGCGTTGCATCACGGGATGGTCGACGGCGAAGCCTTCGAGGTTGAGCGCGATCAGCGAATACACCCACGGCGGCTGAATGCCGCCCCAACTTCCGTCGAGCTCCTGGCGCTCCACGATCCACTCGGCGACGCGGCGGGTCGCCTCGGCACGGCCTGGCTGGCGCGGTCCCGATTGGTACGCTTTGAGAAGGGCATCGAGCCACCAGAAGATGCCGGAGCCGGGGACATGGGCGAGGTCGCGCTCCGTTCCCTCGAGCACGAGTTCGCTCGTCGAGACGCCGAGCTGACGGATGGGGCGGCGTGCGATGACGATTGTCAGCGGCGCGATGGTGCCGCGCGCCCAGCACGCGAAGTCGTAGAGGCTGAACGGCGCGCGCGGCGGCAGGAAGACGATCTCCGGCGGAAGTGACGGGATGCCATCCCAGGGATACGCTCCGAACAACGCGAGCCAGATCTTGGTGAACACGCGTGCGCGGGCGAGGCCGCCGAGGCGGCGGATCGTGGTCAGCGCACGCTGCATCGGATCGCTCGTGGGATCGACCCCGAGCACCTTCAGAGCGACGTAGGCTTCGATCGTCGTGCTGACGTCGGCAGGCCCCTCGAAGTAGAGGGCCCACGAGCCATCGGAGCGCTGTTGCCGCATGAAGTGCTGGATCGCGCCATCGCGGATGCGGTCGACCGACATGCCCAAGAAGCGGAGCAGCAACACGTGCTCCGCCGTCATCGTGACGTTGGTTTCGAGTTCGCCGGACCACCAGCCGCTCGGGTGTTGGCGTTCGAGGAGCCAGTCGACGGCGCGCGCGCGGGGATCGGGCACGGCCGCTGGATTCTGCGCACGAAGCGCAACTCATCCGTCGGTGGACGCCCGGCGCGGGGTGGAGGCCCGTGTGCGCGTGGTCACCGGCCCCACGATGGCGGCGGTATGCGGAGTGCGCGCTCGGTCTAGCCGAAGTTCTTCCTCAGCGCCGCGACCGAGATGTGCGGCCATCGCAGCGGCGTCTACAACGCGCTTTCGGCCGACCGGATGATCCGTTGGTCATTCGATCGCGTCGCGATGAAACGACGCGACCACCGGGCGGGGCATTTTGATAGCGGCATGTGAAGACAACTGTTCGCGGCCAGGACCTCGCTGCTGCAATGGTCGCCTTGGCGCGCAGCTCGTCGCGGACCTTTTGTTGCCGCGTGTCGCTCTCATCGTGTCCGCTTGTGAGAACCTGGGAGGCTCCATGCGCAGACGTTGCTCCCTTGGCATGCGCCATAGAGCACGCCGTTGACGACAAGCCGGCCGAGAAGGACCAAGCTTGCTGCAGTTGGGCAACATTGCTCGGCGCAATCGTTGTTTCGTACGGATTGTCGGCGGAGTGCCCAGCATCGAACCCAAGTTGCGGCCAGTCGATCGATTGCGGCGCTCGCACGGCTGATGACGGGGATGGACGTAGCGGTGCTGCGTGTGACGTTATGGCGGAGGCACCTGTCGGTGCACCCACGAGAGCAGCAAATACCGCGGCCGCTAAGAACCGCGTGCTATAGGAGATACTCACGGGAACCCCTCTCTTGGGCAGACCGGCCAGCGAGTCGCGATCCTCAAGGGAGACGTACATGGCGTCCAGCCCGTCCGCCACGTAGGGCTGTTGCTCCTCGTTGCGCACCCGCGCGGCCAAGGGCCATCGCTGCAAGCTCACGTCGCGCTCAATCCCCGGGACTCCAGTCCGATCAGCACCGTGCCCCCCAGGTGTGACTGACTCGGGCCACACGCGCATCCAGTTCGGGATACGCTCGTCCGAGCAGACGCGCTACTCGGGTTCCTCGGGGATTCCGAAGACGTCGACGACGAGGTCGCCGTGCTTGCGCCGAAGGAGTGTTTCGAAATCCGCCGTTGCTTCTTCGGTGGCTTGCAGGACGGCCTCGCGTGTCGTCATTGGGCGCTTCTCGCGCCGAGCCGCGGAGAGCAAGTCCTGTGCGGCCTTCGAAATCGCGCTGAGGTCTGCAGAGTCCGCTCGCCGCTCGTGTTCCCTGCGCCGCTCGGGCCGGCTGTCGATATAGTACTGCTCCCATCGCGAACGCAACTCGTGAACGACCGTTCCCGGGAACGCCGACGGTGCCGGTTCGGAGCGACGCCTTCGAACCCCGGCGGCCGCATGGCGGTCCCCAGGAGCATCGAAGCTCGGATAGATCTTCATGATGTAGGAAGGGGGCTTCGTCTTCTTCCAATTCCCCGGTCCCGGACGCTGAACGAGCGCTCCGAGTCCACTGGCGATGATCTGCGCACGCAGATCCCGATCCTCGACGATGCGATACGACTCGAGTTCGGACTCGGGCGGAGCCTTGGCCTTCACGAACGAGGTGTGACCGGGCTTTGGCAGTTTCTCCACGCTTACCAATAGCCATTGGCGCGCCGATTGGCCGTTCTCTGGTGCGCCGTCCACTCTGAACTGGCTCATAACGAATGGGTCCGTTCGACGAACGGCCCTGCGAATCCACCCAAAACATTCGGCCGGAACGTGTATAGCAATGGGCGACGCTGCACGCGACTTCGGACTCTCGGGGGTTTCATTTGGTGGGTCGAAAATCCGCACATGCTACCGCTACTCATCGTCGCCATTGCCGGGGCGTGCGCGACGGTCGTGGACGATCCGCAGCCGCCCACGAACGTCCGGAGCGAGCCGAACGGTGCCATTCGGACGACCCTGACGAACGGCACCGAGTTGACCGTCGACGACGACCGAGGCGGCTGGCTGCACATCTCCGCTCCGGCGAGCGGGTGGGTCCACATGTCCGTGACGACGGTGCGCTGCGGTTCGGCGATTTCGTCACCGCGGTCCTGCCACGAATCAAGGCGCTGAGCGCTCGTGCGCGTGTCGACCGGCTTGCGGCCGACACGCTCGTCCGCTACGCGCTCGTCGCGGACGGGGGAGCAGGCGAACAGGCATACGGGGGTGTCGACGAGTTGATGCGCGCGAACCCAAAGCTGCTCGTCGGCGTGCTCGATCAGATCCCCGAGACCGATCGCCGGAATCTGTTGCGCACCACCCTCGGCTTCAACGCTGATGCAACGGCCGCGCGTGCGTTCGAACGCGTCGCAGCCGAACCGTCGCACCCCACTTCCTCGACGTGGCGCCAACTTCGGTCCGCTTCGGGGTCGGCGCCGAAGCCGGTGTCCGTTCATGACCTCCTTGCGGCCGAAGAAAAGGCGAACGAGACGTGCCGCGGAGGCTCCGGCGATTCGCCTGCAACGCAACGAGCCTGCGCCGAGCGCGATTCGTACGTCGAGAAGCTGCGTTCGCGCGGCTGGTGTTACGGTACAGAGGAACAAACCGAGGCGGACAAGACGTGGCAGCTCTGCCGGAGGGCGCCGTAAGCGCCGGCGCCGCGGTCGAGGAGTCGCTTGCTCGCAAGCTGAAACAACCGGCAGAGTAATCAGGATAATCGCCGCCGCGGCTGACACCTTCGCGCGTCCCGAGACGTCGAGCACGTGGACGCTCTGAGCGAGGCAACACTTTGACGACGTATTTCATCCAGCGGCCGATTTTCGCAGTGGTCTGCTCGCTGATCATCCTCATCGCCGGCCTCGTCGCGATTCCGACGCTGCCGGTCGCGCAGTATCCGGCGATCGCACCGCCGGTCGTCACCGTGCAGGCGACCTATATCGGCGCGAGCCCGCAAGCCGTCGAGACCGCGGTGACGATTCCGCTGGAGCAGGCCGTCAACGGCATCGAAGGGCTGCGCTACGTCACGTCGCAGAGCTCGCAGGGCGTGTCCACGATTACGTGCACGTTCTCGCTCGGGCGATCGCTCGATATCGCGGCGTCGGACGTGCAGAACGCCGTGCAGACGGCGCTCGGGCGTCTGCCGAACGAGGTCAAGCAGACCGGGATCACCGTCAGCAAGAACTCCGGCTCCTTCGTCATGGCGTTGGCCCTCGTGTCGGACAACAAGCAGCACGACCAGCAGTACCTCGGGAATTACGCCGAGCTCAACATCGTCAACGATCTCAAGCGCGTTCCGGGGGTCTCGGACGTCTTGATCTTCGGTCAGCGCCGCTTCGCGATGCGCGTCTGGCTGAATCCGACCGCCCTCAGCGCTCGTGGACTCGCCGCCTCGGACGTGCTCAATGCCCTGCAGGAACAGAACGTGCAGGTTGCGGCCGGCAGCATCGGCGCCGCGCCCGAGTCACCGAACCAGCCGTACACGGTGACCGTCAACGCCGTCGGCCGCCTGACCGATCCGAGCCAATTCGCCAACGTCATCCTGCGCAGTGACCCCGACGGGGGCTTCACGAAGCTCGGCGACGTCGCGAGGATCGAGCTTGGCGCCGAGGACTATTCGAGCTTCGTCCGCTTCGACGGCAACGATAACGTGGTGGGCCTCGGCGTGCTGCAGCTCCCGACTGCCAACGCGCTCACGGTGTCGGAGGGCGTCCTCTCGCGGCTCAACGCGCTATCGAAAACGTTTCCGGCCGGGGTCCACTACGAGGTGGCCTTCAACAGTACCACCTTCGTGAACGAGTCGATGCGCGACGTCGTCCTCACGCTGCTCACCGCGATCGTGCTCGTCGTCTTGGTCATCTACGTGTTCCTTCAGGACCGTCGAGCGACGATCATCCCCGCCGTCACGATCCCCGTCTCGCTGATCGGGACGTTCTTCGTGATGAAGATGTTCGGGTTCACCATCAACACGATCACGCTCTTCGGCCTCACGCTGGCGACCGGGCTCGTGGTGGACGATGCGATCGTCGTCATCGAGAACATCGCCCGCTACGCACAGGAGCACAAGCTGTTCGGCATTGCCGGCGCAGCGGCGGCGATGCACGAAGTGCAAAGCGCCGTCGTTGCCTCGTCGCTCGTGCTGCTCGCGGTCTTCATTCCGGTCGCGTTCTTTCCGGGCACCACCGGAGAGGTGTACAAGCAGTTCGCGCTGACGATCGCGGCGTCGATCACGATTTCCCTGTTCGCGGCGTTGACGCTCGCGCCGGCGCTCTCGGCCATCCTCCTACAGCACCCGCCGGAGGCGACGCGCGGCTTTTTCGGCTGGTTCAACCGCCGGCTCGCCGCGTTCCGAGATGGCTACCGGCGGCTGTTGCCGCGCCTGTTCGCGGCGCGCTGGCTCGTCCTCGGCCTGTTCGCAATCGCGCTCGCCGTCACCGGTGCGCTGTTCCGGTCGACGCCGACGGGCTTCATCCCCGAGGAGGATCAGGGTTTCTTCATCACGCTGGTTCAGGCTCCGGAAGGAACGTCGCTCAGCTACGAACGCAAGGCCGCGCTCAAGGCGGAGGCGATCATTCGAGCGCAACCCGGCGTGCAAGACGTCTTCGACGTCGGCGGCTTCAGCTTCGCGGGCTCTGGGCCGAACCGGGGCGTGATGTTCGTGTTGCTCAAGCCGTGGGGCGAGCGCAAGGGCTTCTTCGAGTCGATCGTCGGGATTCTGTACGGCCCGACCGGCCTCATGGGCAAGTTCTCGAAGCAGATTCCGGAGGCACAGGTCTTCGCGTTCAACCCGCCTGCCATCAACGGCGTCGGCAGCATCGGCGGCTTTACGTTCGAGCTCGAGGATCGCGGGAGCGTCGGCCTCCCGACCCTGATGAAGACGACGTACGGGTTCATGGGAATCGGCAACCAACCGAACAAGCCGCTGACGCAGGTCTTCACGCAGTTCCGCATCGACGCGCCCGAACTGGAAGTGAACGTCAACCGCAACAAGGCCAAGGCGATGGGCGTGTCGCTCAACGATCTCTTCGGTACGTTGCAGACCGATCTCGGCTCGGTATACGTCAACGACTTCGACTACCTCGATCGCTCGTATCGCGTGTACGTGCAGGCCGACGAACCCTATCGAGATCGGATTGGGGCGCTCCAGCGCCTCTACGTCCGCTCGGCCACGAACGGCAATACGCCGGTGAGCGCGCTCGTCGACGTGAAGCAGGTCCTGGCCCCGCCGACCATCACGCACTACAACCTGTTCCGCTCGATCGAGATCAATGGCAATGCCGCACCGGGCCACGGTACTGGCGAAGCCATCCAGGCCATGCAGGGAATCGCGCGAGCGATCGACCCACCGGGCGTCGGCTACGAGTGGTCGGGACTATCGCTCGAAGAGATCGAGGCAGGGTCCCAGGCCGCGATCATCTTCCTGCTGGGCATCATCTTCGTGTACCTGGTCTTGTGCGCGCAGTACGAATCGTTCATCGACCCGCTCATCGTGATCCTCGCGGTGCCGGCGGCCTTGCTGGGTGCGCTCCTGTTCATGAATTTCCGGCTCACGATGGGCCACCTCGGTTTCCCGTTCATCCTACTGCTGGGCAACCCCAGTCTCTCGCAGGATGCGTACGCGCAGGTCGGCTACGTCATGCTGATCGGCCTCGCCAGTAAGAGCGCCATCCTGATCGTCGAGTTCGCGAATCAGCAGGTCCGGGCGGGAGCAGACGTCGTGACGGCGGCGCTTCGCGCGGCGCAGACGCGGCTTCGCCCGATCTTGATGACGTCGATCGCGTTCGTCGTCGCCATCACCCCGCTCGTCATCGCTTCGGGGGCCGGCAGCGGCGCGCGCCAGGCGCTCGGAACGGCGATCTTCGGCGGAATGTTGATCTCCACGTTCCTAAACCTGATCATCACGCCCGTTCTCTACGTCGTGATCAAGGGGTTCGAACTCGGCGGCACGGGCGCACTTCCGAGGAGCGGCCGCGCGGCGTCGCCGCCGGAGGCGGCCCAGACGCCGGCGGTGAGCCCGACGTAGCGCGGCCGCGCTCGCCACCGAGCCAGTCGGACGGAAATCGGACGGAAGCTTCGCTAGGGTGAGGTCATACCGCGTCGCTCGTGATCGCGAGCCGAGAGCGGACCTCACTCCATCGGAGGATAGCCATGAACCGCACCGCTTCGTCCCGAGACCTCACGCAGGAGATCGGCGTCTGCCCGCTCGGCCCGTCCCGGCAGACCACGCACCGCAAGCTCACGCTCAGCCTCGCCGCCGCCGCGCTCTTCGCCGGCCTGACGACGAGCGGGGCGCTGGCCTTTGCCGGCCACGCCACTTCGGGCGCCACGTCGACGTTCCGATCGGGTATGGACCCGATGACCCCGTGCAAGGTCATCTACCTGTCCGACAAGACGGGCGCCGCCGACTACCTCTACATGAGCGGATCGCCGTACACGTCGTACGTCCCGCTGCCGCAAATGCCGGCCGTCGACAACGGGTGGGGACTGTACGCGACGAAGTCGGTCATCTACGCCGGCGCGGCTCCGAACGCCATCAACGTCTACAAGCCGTGCGGCTCGGCCCTCGGCTTCTCCCTAACAACCGCAGGCCTCGGCGCTCCCTTGAGCATCGCCGCCGACTATTCGGGCGACGTCTACGCGACCGAGTACGGCACGTCCACGATCGACTGGTTCTCCGGGGCCACCGACCATCCGACCACGACCGATACGCCGAGGTCCCCGGGCTTGCCCTACTATCTCGCGATCGATAACGTCGGCAACGTGTACACGAGCGGTTGGGACCCGACCAACACCTTCGAGCAGATCGACATCTGCACGCCGCACATGGCCAGCTGCTCGTTCTGCGAAGCCGTTCCGTCGCCGTCCTGGCCGGGGGGCGTGGCGCTCGACGGAAGCCAGCACCTGATCGTGAACAACGAAATCGGCTCCCTTTGGGTGTACAACGCGGGCTGCGGAACGCTCGACACATCCTACGTCTACAGTGCCAGTGCGTCGCCGACACACTTCAGCTTCACGGATATCACCTTGGCAACCGGTGAGAACTTTATCTGGGGCGCCAAGCAATTCGACGCACCGCAAACGGCGTGCCCGACTCCCTACTGCATGGACGCGCAAGCGGTCCACTACAACCCGACGTTTGGAACCCTCGGCGTGATCGCCCCGGCGAAGCACACGCCGGTTATCTCTGGCGACGGACCAGGCGGCGGCATCGCGGTCTGGCCTCCGGGTCCAGTCTAGCTGCAGGCGGCGCGAACCGGGTCGCGCGCCGATCCATGACGGGTCGAGGGACGGACGCCACGGCGTCCGCCCCTCTCGTCTGTGCGCTCGCCCCTAGGCTGGTGAATCGTGCGCCGCCCATTCGTCCCGCGCCGCGGCTCGCGCGAGCTGCCAGCCCTCGCGTGCGCTCACGACGCAAATCGCGAGGCTCGATGCCGCTGCAGCGACGCTCCCCTCCACCGTGGCGGCGTTGCGCGCCTCGTCCAAGCGCGCGCCGATGCCGAGACCTCCGTCCAACGCGGCCGCTCGGATGTCCGCGGCGTGCTCGCCGATGCCGCCGCTGAAAGTGATGAGGTCGACGCCGCCGAGCACGGCGACCATCGCGCCCAGCGACGAGCGGATGCGCCAACCGAGCACGTCGAGGGCGAGCTTTGCCGCGGGGAGGTGTCGTGCGGCAAGCAGCTCGCGCACGTCTGCGCTGATCCCCGACATGCCGAGCAAACCGGAGCGACGCTCGAGCATCTCCTGCAGCGCGTCGACCGACAACTCGCGCAGCAGGTGGATCAGCAGCCCGGGATCGACGGACCCACTCCGCGTCGCCATCGGTAGGCCCTCGAGCGGCGTGTAGCCCATCGTGGTGTCCACGCTTTCGCCGCCGCGCACGGCACAGAGCGACGACCCGCCTCCGAGGTGCGCCGTCACGACGCGCGCCGTGCGAACGTCGAGGCCCGCCAGGGCGGAGCCACGGTGTGCCGCGTATTCGTGGCTGAGGCCGTGGTAGCCCAAGCGCCGCAGGCCCGAGCGAGTGAGTTCGGCGGGCAATGCATACGTCGTTGCGGCGTCCGGCATCGTGCGATGAAACGCGCTGTCCGAAATCGCGAGCTGCCGGACGTCCGGGCGGAGGCGGCGCACGATGTCGACCGCACGGAGCGCGGGCGTGTCGTGCAACGGAGCGTCGACACCGGCTGACGCGATCCGTTCGCCGGCGCGGGCATCAAGTCGAACGACTGCCGGCGACCCGTCGGGAAGCCGGACGAACCGATGGGCGACGACATCGGCCGGATCCCGGGTGGCATCGAGCAGCGCGCTCTCCACTGCATCGGGAGCCGTTTGGGCCGAGTACACCGGAGCGGGAGGATCCGCGACCGCAAGCGGCCCCGGCTCGAGATCGTAGCGCTCGAGCTTGAAGGAGGTCGACCCGGCGTTCACCGTGAGGATGCGCAGCACGGTCCGGTTCAGCTCACCGACGGCCACTTCCAGTTTCGTATGTCCGCCGCGTCGATGCCGTTCTCGTGGGCATAGCGCACGCGTTCGATCATCGCATCCTTCATCCGCTCCTTGAGGTGCGCTCCACGAGATCGCAGGCTCGGCGCCCGGTCGATGACGTCGATCGTCAGCGTATACCGGTCCACCTGGTTGCGGATCGCGAGCTCGAGCGGCGTGTTGATGTTCCCTTGCTCCTTGTAGCCGCGCACGTGGATGTTCGGATGATTCGCGCGGCGGTACGTGAGCTTGTGAATCAACCACGGATAGGCGTGGAAATTGAAGATGACCGGCGCTGCCGTGGTGAACAGGCTGTCGAAGTCGCGATCCGAGAGGCCGTGCGGGTGCTGCGTATCGGGCTGCAGCCGGAAGAGGTCGACGACGTTGACGAAGCGGATGCGCAAGTCGGGGAACGCATCGCGAAGGATCGCGACGGAAGCGAGCGCCTCCATGGTCGCGATGTCGCCGGCGCAGGCCATCACGACGTCGGGATCGACGCCTTCGTCGCTGCTCGCCCAATCCCAGATTCCGATGCCTTTGGTGCAGTGCTGGACCGCCGCCTCCATGTCCAAGTACTGCAGGTGCATCTGCTTGTCGGCGACGATCACGTTGACGTAGTCCGTGCTGCGCAGGCAATGATCGGCGACGCTCAGGAGGCAGTTCGCATCGGGCGGAAGATAGATGCGTGTGATCTCCGGGCTCTTGTTGGAGACGATGTCGAGAAACCCCGGATCCTGGTGGGAGAAGCCGTTGTGGTCCTGGCGCCACACAAGCGACGTGATCAGGAGGTTCAGCGACGAGATCGGCGCGCGCCAGGCCAGCTCTTTCTTGCATTTCTCGAGCCACTTCGCGTGCTGGTTATACATCGAGTCGATGACGTGAACGAACGCTTCGTAGCTCGCGAAGAGCCCGTGGCGCCCGGTCAGCACGTAGCCCTCGAACCAGCCCTCGAGCGTGGTCTCGCTCAGCATCTCCATCACGCGGCCGTCCGCCCGGAGCTCACCGCCGTCCTCGTCGTCCGCCCGATATTCTGCGACCCACGTCTTCTTGCTCGCCTCGTAGATCGCTTCCAGCCGGTTCGAGGCCGTCTCGTCCGGTCCGAACACGCGAAAGTTCGTCATGTTCCGGCGCATCGTGTCGCGTAAGAACGTGCCGAGCACGTACGTGGGTGGCGCCTCGAGCGTGCCGGGAGACGGAACGCCGACGGCGTAATCGCGAAAATCCGGCAGCGACAGCGGCTTGCGCAGCAGGCCGCCGTTTGCATGCGGGTTGGCGCTCATTCGTCGATTCCCGGCCGGCGCCAACTCCGCGAGTTCGGGGAGCAGGGCACCGCTTTCGGTGAAGAGCTCATCCGGGCGGTAGCTGCGCATCCAGGCTTCGACGAGCGCGAGGTGCGCGGGGTTTGTCCTGGCGTCGGGCACGGGGACTTGATGGGCGCGCCACGAGCCCTCGAGCCTGTGCCCGTCGAGCTCCTTGGGAGCCGTCCAGCCCTTCAACGTCCGCAGTACGATCATCGGCCAACGCGGCCGCTCCGCCGATCCCGTGCGCCGGGCGTCGGATTGGATGCGGCGGATCTCGCCGACGCAATGCTCGAGCGTCGCTGCCATCTGACGGTGCATGATCTCCGGGTCGGAGCCTTCGACCACGTACGGCGTCCAACCGTAGCCCCGCAAGAGATCTTCGAGCTCTTGCGGCGAGATGCGCGCGAGGATCGTCGGGTTCGCGATCTTGTAGCCGTTGAGGTGCAGGATCGGCAGCACGGCCCCGTCGCGGATTGGGTTCAAGAACTTGTTCGAATGCCATGACGTTGCGAGCGGCCCCGTTTCGGCTTCGCCGTCGCCGACGACCGTAGCAACGATGAGATCGGGGTTGTCGAATGCCGCGCCGAAGGCGTGCGACAGGCTGTAGCCGAGCTCGCCGCCCTCGTGAATCGAGCCCGGCGTCTCGGGCGTGCAATGGCTCCCGATGCCGCCCGGAAACGAGAACTGCCGAAAGAATCGTTGGAGGCCGCCTTCGTCCTGCGTCTTATCGGGGTAGACCTCGGAATAGGTACCCTCGAGGTAGGCGTTGGCGAGCGTCGCCGGGGCGCCGTGGCCCGGCCCGGAAATGTAGATCACGTCGAGATCGTATTTCTTGATCAGACGATTCATATGCACCCAGATAAACGTCTGGCCGGGATCCGATCCGAAATGTCCGAGCAGGCGGTTCTTGATGTGCTCGGGCTGCAGCGGCGCGCGCAGGAGGGGATTATCGAGGAGATAGATCATGCCGACGCACAGGTAATTGGCCGCGCGCCAGTACGCGTCGATTCTCGCTACCTCGTCGTCGCCGAGCTGCGGTTGGTCGAGTAGCGATGGACGGTCCATGATGACATCCCTTTGGCGAGAGTCGGTTCGCAAACATCTCGTGCTGCGTTTGTGGAGCGGCCAACGCAGCGCTGGAGCCGCCGGCGCAGCGCTGGAGCCGCCAACGCAACGACGGACGGCCGTATGGCCGCCCGTCGATTGTGGTTCGCGCGTGGCGCCTAGTCGTCGAGGCGATGGGTCGCGGCGCGCCCATTCCGCCGCTTGGCGCCGGGCGGAGGATCGGTGCCGGGGCGTGGGTTGAAGTCGCTCGGCGGGGTGAGGCCGACGCCGAGTGCGACGTCGGTCGGCGTGATGCCGAGCGCGGTGCAACCGAGGCCCGTCTGCGCCGGCAGCTGTTGGATGTAATTCTCCGGCACGAGCGCGTAACCGGGCGACAGCGGTTTGCTGATCCCGCCCAGTCGCCCCTCGTCGAAGGCGTCCAGCAGGTTGTCGATGCCCGGCGCGAAGTCGTCGAGCGGTCCGAGGTACGGTTGCCCGTACGCCTGCTGACCGGCCGCGGCCGCCGCATACTCGTCCGGCAGCGACGCGAGCGACTGCAGTCCGAAGACGGTATCGACGAGTTTCACGACGGAGGCTTGATCGCCCGAAGCGTGCGAGATGTAACTGGTTTTCGCGTACGGCGAGATCACGATCATCGGAACGCGCGGGCCTTCGCTGACGACGCCCACGCCCGGCAGCGCCGCACGAGTCGGCGGAGGAACGTGGTCGTAGTAGCCCTCGGAGTCGTCCCAGGCGATGACGATCGCGCTGTGCGCCCAATACGGGCTCTTCGCGATGCGATTGATCGCCTCGGCGACCAGTGCGTCGGAGATCTGCGAGTCCGAGTACGCCGGGTGGTCGTCGTCGCCGAGAAAGTTCGCTTGCACGGCTGGATCGGGGTCGGTCGGCTTGAGGCTGAAGATGTTGGTGTAGCCGCCCTTGATCCAGTAGGCGCCCCCGCCTTTGGGAAGGCTTTGCATCGAGATGGCGTTGAAGAAGTCGCCGATCCCGTGGAAGTGCGTCTGCTCGACCGGGTTGTCCGAGAGATATCCGAAGTACTGCGGCCCGTTGTGGTGGGTCACGTAGGAAAGATGCGACGCTGGGTTGCCGTCGTCGGTCGGCTCCTGGTCGAAGCCCTCTTGCCACCAGCCCCAATCGGCCGCCTTCGTGCGCCCGCCCTCGGCGATCGTACTGACGTCCTGCTGCACGTCGGCGAGGTCCGAAGGCCCGTTTCGATCGTTCGAGACGATGCCGGCGATGCTTCGCCCGGCGAGCGTGAGCGGAAGGCTGGCAAACGTCAGGTTCAATTCGGGGTTGGCGCCGCTGTCGCCGGGATTGTACGGCATCTTGTTCGGCGGCAGGTTCGGATCGTGCAGCGAGCCCCAGAACGGGTTTGCGTCGTTAAGGTCGGGTACGCCGACGCCCGAGTTGCCGTTGGTCGTGTAGGCCTCGCTCGGGTGTTCCTCGAGCTGCGTCAATCCGCTCTGGCCGGTGAAGATCGAAATGTTCCCCGGCGTCGACGGCCCCGTCACGGTCTGGAAGACGTTATCGAACAGCGTGAACTTGTTCGCGTAGTTCCACATCAGGGGCGTGGTATCGCAATCGATGTGACCCAGCACGAGTTCGCCGTACTGCTTGGCCTGCTCGGAGGGCGGGTTGCTCGGCCCGACGCCGCCTGAGGTGTACTTGTTCTCTTCGTCGAGCGCGTACCCGTCCATGAGCGGCGTGCCGCCTTGGATGTCTTCGGCGCTCAGCAAGCCTTCGTGCGAGTGATCTCCGTCGTCGAGATCGGCGCCGTACCAGGGGGAGGCGTCGATACGGAACGGGCTGATCGTCGAGGTCGAACCGTCGGTGTTATAGATCGTCTGGACGAAGCCCGGCGTCTGTGCCGCCGGCTGCGAATAGATGCCGTTCGCTCCCGGGAACGTCCCGAACATCGAGTCGAACGAGCGGTTCTCCTGGTAGAAGACGAAGACGTACTTCACCTTCTGCTGCAGCTGGGCCAGCAGGAGCTTCTGCCTGGCGCTGAGTTGGTGCGAGCGCGGCGCCTGCGTCTGCGACTGCGTGCGCACGGCCGCTTGACCGGGCATCATCGTCGACGCAAACACGGCGGCCGTCACGCAAGCTGCGAGACGGCGACCTCCGGGAACGTACACGAAAACCTCCTCCAAAGCGAAAGCGCGGCTTCAGCGTAGGGGGTGCAGATTAAGTGGACGTAATGACCGGAGCGCGGTTCTTAACGATATGGCGGCTGCGGATTATGCGTAGGGTGCTTCGCCATTTCCGAAGGACCAGTTTTCTTTTTTCACCTCGACGAGACTGATGACGACGTCTTCGCGCCGAAGCTTGAGGCGCTCGTGGAGTCCGTCGGCCACGGCCGTATAGAACGAACGCTTCATCTCGAGGCTGCGACCCTCGTTCAGCGTCACCTGAATGAAGATGCAGTCCGGCGTTCTCGCAATGCCGAGATAGGTGCGGTCGAACACGAAGCCATCGGCGGGGTGTTCGGTGATGACCGCAAAGCGATCGTCGGCCGGCACGTTGAGGGTCTGGATCATCGCATCGTAGATGACGTCGCCGATCGTACTGCGGTACTCGGCGGGCTTTCCATGTGCGAGGTCGACGCGGACGAGCGGCATTGACTGAGTTCTCCTTGCTTGCGCCACCGGCGAGCGTGCGGGGCTTCGTGGACTCCGTCTGTTTGTGAATCGATGGCGACCTCTCCCTGGTAGCGGGCAGGCTCCGAGAGGGCGCCGCCGGCCGGATTGGAGGTGCCCGGCAGATCCGAGGTGCCCCGGCGGATCGGAGGTCCCGCAGCGGCGGAGACGGCATCACGCCCGTAGCGACGTGAACCCAATCGACTGCGTCATCGCAACCTACGACGGCATGCCCGACCTGGACCCGGACGATCGGCTACTCCTGGGCGCGCTGCGCGAGCACGGCGTGACCGTCGCCGTTGGGGTCTGGAGCGATCCAACCGTCGAGTGGTCGGCGGCGCGGCTCTGCGTGCTGCGGTCGACGTGGGACTACCCGAAGCACTTCGCGCGGTTCAGCGCATGGCTCGACGCGGTCGAGCAGA
>Ga0302326_10015879_pt1 | contig 15803 bp, 18 predicted proteins | sample Palsa_T0_3_FD_202264 | JGI IMG/M metagenome (GOLD analysis project Ga0302326, IMG submission 202264) | Peat permafrost microbial communities from Stordalen Mire near Abisko, Sweden - Palsa_T0_3 | ecosystem: Environmental > Terrestrial > Soil > Palsa > Peat permafrost | place: Sweden: Abisko... | reverse complement strand
GAGACAGAGAGGCCCAGTACATGGATACCGTTGAGAGCGCTGAAAGCGAGCTGTACCTCAACGGAACTGCTCTCAGCATTATGACACTGAATAGCTGGGGAAAAGTTATCGAGAAATCCCGGACAGTAGGTGTAAATCTGCTCATGCTCGATCCTCAATTGGCAAAGAGCCCTTCGATAGCGAATTTGATGGAGACTACATATCGAAGAGGGGTTCTACGTGCAGCGCGACTAACCGTCGACCGGATTGATTCCAGGGTTCGACAGCTGTCGGCTGATCAGAGAACAAATATCAAGCTGTTCGTCACGAGATACTTTATGCCGATCGCAGCGGCCGTCGCCGATCCGAATTCAGGACATGGAAGAATGGTAGTTGAGGTGATAGGGGCATCAAGCTCTGACGCCGAGTATTTCAGCCGGCCTCGTTATGTTCTTCAGGAAGAATCGACAGATAAGCCGATGTTCATCGGTTACTGGAGGCAAATAGAATTGCTCTTCAGCGAGGACCGTGCCACTCTATATCAGTTCGATCAGAATACTGGATGACATATGATTCTGCTTCAGATCAGGGGTGAGGCTTTAACCTGAGCTTTCTGATTTGGGCACTATCTGTATCACTTCCCAGCGGGAGGTGATGGCGTCCTGGTCGTCCGCGCTCCACAGAGAAAGGCGGAGCTACCGGATCACGCTGGCTTAGCGCTGCTCACCCTGGCTAATGGCACGCAGATGCGGCTCACAGCGGGACCACGATTCTCAACTGCACTGCGGCGACGCCTCACCTCGCTGACGCCAGGGTGGCGGCGACGGCTTCGGGATCTGCGCAGCCGACGATCCACTCATCCCACGGGGCGCCCTCCAAGCGCACCCTCACGCCGCGGGGCGTATCCCTATGGACCGCGACGAACATCTTCTCGCCATGGCCGCGGACCGTGGCCACAGTGGCGACGCCGGGGACGCGCATCCCGACCTTGAACCCGACCCCGATCCCGGTCCAGCCGTGGGCGTCGTCGAGCACCTCGACGCCGCGAAGCGCCGACAGCGGCACACGAAGGTCGCCGTGAACTGCCTCGGCCTTCTCCGCACCCGAGAGGTGAAGCACCAGTTCGGCGCCTTCCAGTTGCAGTTCTGCCACGTCAGGCTCCTCGCGTCTGGTGGGTCCAGCGTATGACAGCAACTTCCCCGTGCATCAGGGCGAAGCTGGATCTGTAAGTTCCCTATCCTTGCAGGCCGGACACCAGACGCGGCCAACCGAGGCAAGCGACATTTATGTCGAGCGCGTCGGGATCACTGCTGGTGCGGAGCGTCAAGCGAAGGAAATGGCACAATCCGATATCGGCCCTGCCGGCGACGTGGGTGCTCCTTCTGGCCGCTGTCAACGGTGCCGAACTGGCCCCCGTGCCGCAGCAGGCTGCGTTCGCCCGCTCGCCGGCCCGGCCCGTGCTGACCGGTGCCGACGCGATGTGACAGCGGGGCGGTAGGAGCCGCACCGATGTCACATAGGGCCGGTTATAACCGGCCCTATGTTTCAGAGGGTCGGCGCGATTCGCTGGAGAGCCGGCCCGATGTTCCATCGGGCCGGCTGGCTGCGCGTCACGCTGGGCCCACGGGCCGCGGCGGCCCCTGCAGGCCCCTTAGTTCCGCAGCCGGAGGCTGCCGCGGCTTGCCGTCGCGCTTCCCGGCTGCTGTGCTCCCGGCCGCGGGTCCCACCACCGCCTGGGCGAAGGTAACTGGACACAGCACCTGGTACATGGCGGGTTCGCCCAGGGCTAGCTAGTGGTCCGGGGTTGGCGTGTGCGGGCGGGCAAGCCGTACGGGGTGCCGGGGCCGCTGGTGGTGATGCTGCCGAGCAGGCGCAGGCGTTCTTCGGAGTCGCTGCCGGGCTGGGCGTGGTAGGTGACCAGGGCCTGCATGTCGCGGCCCGGGATGAGCAGCCTTTCGTAGTTGAGCGCCAGCGGCCCGACCTGCGGGTGGTTGAACAGGCTGCTGCCGGTGCTCTTGTGCTTGACGTCCTGCCTGGCCCACAGCGTGCGGAAGCGGTCGCTGCGCAGGGACAGCTCGCCGACGAGTTCGACCAGGCGGGGGTCGCCGGTGTCGGCGCCGGCGATCGAGCGCAGGTGCGGGACGGCGCGGGCGGTCATGACGTCCCAGTCCGGGCGCAGCTCGCGCATCTCCGGTTCGGTGAAGGCGTCAAGGATGGCGTTGCGGCCGGGGGTGACGAACGGGCAGAGCGCGGTCGCGAGGTTGTTGGCGGCGAGAATGTCCATGTACGTGCCATGGACGTAGGCGGGGGTCAGCGGCCAGCTGCTGATGAGGGTGCGGATGCCGTCGCTGACCTTCTCCGGCCTGCGGGTGCGCTTGCTGCGGGGGCTGGGCGGCTTGGCGAGCTGGAGCAGGTAGGCGGTGGCGTCCTCGTCGAGTTGCAGCGCCCGGGCGATGGCCAGCAGGACCTGGTCGGAGGGGTGCCGGTCACGGCCTTGCTCCAGGCGGACGTAGTAGTCGGAGCTGACCCCGGCGAGGAAGGCGACCTCCTCGCGGCGCAGGCCTGGGACACGGCGGTTGCCCTGTCCGGGCACTCGGGCGGTGTCGGGGCGCACGAGCGCTCTGCGGACGCGCAGGTACCTGCCCAGGGCGTTGGCATCTGCGGCGGCTGGCACCCATCCAGGCTAAACAGTGCTGCTGCCGGCCGGGTGGCCCTGGCACTCCTAGTCTTGACCGGTCCTGGTCCATCTCCGGTCGATGACGCACAGTAGATGACGCACAGCAGCAGTGCGCGGCCCGCCCGGCACGCGCACCAGCCGACCCGAGGAAGATTCATGGCACAGCTTTTCCAGACCCCGTTCGGCCGCCACTCCACCACCGCCGAGGTGATCGACGGGGTCGATCTGTCCGGCCAGCGGGCCATCGTGACCGGGGCGGGCTCCGGCATCGGCACCGAAACCGCACGCGCCCTGGCCTCGGCCGGCGCGGAGGTCGTCCTGGCCGTGCGGCGCCCGCAGGCAGCCGGGCCGATCGCCGCCGGCATCGCCGGCTCCACCGGCAACACCAGGGTCTCGGTGCGCGCCCTGGACCTGGCCGACCGGGACTCGGTCCGCGCCTTCGCCGCCGCCTGGGACCAGCCGCTGCACATCCTGGTCAACAACGCCGGCATCATGGCGCTCCCGGAGCTCGAGCGCACCCGGGAGGGATGGGAGCTGCAGTTCGCCACGAACTTCCTGGGCCACTTCGCCCTCACCGCCGGGCTGCACGACGCGCTCGCCGAAGCTCACGGCGCGCGGATCGTGTCCGTCAGCTCCAGCGCCCACCAGCTGTCCCCGGTCGTCTTCGACGACCTGCACTTCGACTTCCGCGCCTACGACCCCTTCGCCGCCTACGGCCAGTCCAAGACCGCCGACGTGCTGCTCGCTGCCGAGGCCACCCGCCGCTGGTCCGGTGAGGGCATCTACGCTAACGCCCTCAACCCCGGCGCCATCGCCACCGGCCTGCAAAAGCACACCGGCGGCCTGAAGACCCCCAGGGATCGGCAGAAGACTGTCGAGCAGGGCGCGGCTACCTCCGTGCTGCTGGCCGCTTCCCCGCTCTTGGACAAGGTCGGCGGCCGCTATTTCGAGGACTGCAACGAGGCCAGCGTGGTCACCCGGCGCCCCGCCGACTACGCCGGCGTCGCCTGGTACGCCCTCGACCAGGCCAACGCCGGGCGGCTGTGGGATACCGCACTTGACCTCCTGCCGGCCTGAACCGGCCGGCCTTTATGGCTAGCCACGCCCATCAGCTGCTCGCGGCCAAGTAGTCATCACTCCGTTGACCCTTGGCGCCGCGCTTGGACCACCCGCCTTCGGTGTTCGGTGTTCGGTAAGACCCGAATGCCGAACAGGCCGAGTGGCTCTCAGCCACGCTACTGATCGGCGCTGGGCAGTACGCGGCGGGCGTCACCGAACGCGAAGACCGAACTGGGCGGCGCGCCCACTCGCCCTCGCCTCCGCGCTCGAGGATTCCGGTCGGCTCTGCGCGCTTCCACCACCCCCCGCCGGGAGAGGTGACCACAACGGGACCAGTCCAGGTGCACGTGGTTGGAATCGGCCCCACCGGCCGTCCGCCGTATGCAGCGGCTACAGCGCTTGGCCGTTGAGCTTGCGCAGGTACCAGATGGCCGTCATGACGTACCCCACCAGGATCCCGATGCCCGTGTAGCCGAACATGATCGCCCCGGCGAGCACCTTCGCCGAGCCCGGTACGGTCCCGACGTCGTACATCCCGCTAGCGACCTTGTCGATCAGCGAGCCGACCGGGCGGCCGAGGTGAGTCAGCTGCACGAGCCCGGCGCCGAGCAGCAGCTTGGTGAGCCAGTCGCTGACCTCGGGCAGGTTTTCGCTGGGCAGGTACCGGGCCTGCGGGCTGCTCTGGCCTGTTGTCCCCACCTTCGGCAGCCCGAACAGGAATCCGATCAGGACGCCGGTCGTCTGCGCCGCGATGGCGGTCAGCAGCGCGACAGCCAGATACTTCCAGTGCTCGCCGGGGTAGCCGAACGCGTAGATGAGAATCGGTACCACGGCGGTGAGCGGCACCCATATCGCGATGACGCCCAGCCACGCGGTGGTGCTGCGCAGCCAGCGGAACCCGATCGGGAGCCGCACCCCGACGTGCACGACGCCCGATTCCAGCTGACGCCGCCGGGCCAGCCATCCGGCCCGGCGGACCTTCAGGCGCAAGCCCAGATCGGCGACGTGGCCGTCGTTGTCGGTGGCCTGGACGAGAACACTGACGGCGTTGCCAATGTCCGCCACGTCAGCGAGGCTGATCGTGCCCTGGAGCGGGTCCAGCCGGAGGTCGGCTGGCAGGCCGTTGCCGCCGGCGATTTCCCACTGGTAGGGCGGAGCGCCGCCGGTCGCGGACAGCCGGATCCGGTCCGCGCTGTCCCGGCGGACATCGGGCGATATCCGCAGCCCGGGATTGATCGTGATGGTGAACGTGCGGGCGACGGCCGTGCCGGACGGATCGATGACCAGGATCGTCACCACCGAGGTGCCCTGTGCCTCGGGCAGCGGGATCCCGGAGATCTCCCCGGTGCCCTGGCTCAGTGTCAGTCCGTCCGGCAGTGCCCCGGGCGCGGCGACATGCCACGTGTACCCGGCCGTTCCGCCGGCCCCGCCGGTCGCCGTCAGCTGCGTGCTGTACCAATCTCCGACCATGCCGGGGGTGAGCTGACTTCCGCTCCCCGGCGCAGGCGCATCCGCGATACCTAACATGACATCCCCACCCAGTCCTGCTCTTTACAGGCCATGGTGCCCGTCACGTTACGCGGGGTCTACCCCTGAATCCTGGGCACCACGGCACGAGTTCGGGTCTTGGACCCGTAAGTGCCCCCGTGTCGTAGCTTGGGAGTGAGGACGCGGCCGGTTCTGATGGATGCCCGGGCTTTTGGCGGCCCGCCCGGCGGTCAAGACCATGATCACGGCATGCCGCCTTGAGGGAGGATCAGATGACGCAGTCCGGCGAGGACCGGGTGCGGCAGGCCAACGCGGCCTTCGGGAGCGGAGACCTCGGCGCGCTGCAGAGTCAGTTCCTCGCCGAGGACGTCGTGTGGCACGTTCCCGGCCGCGGCCCGCTGGCGGGCGACTACCACGGCATCGCTGAGGTGATCGCGTTGTTCGGCAAGATCTCCGAGCTTTCCGGGGGGACGGCACGTTTCACGCTGCACGACGTTCTCGCCAACGGCCATCACATGATCTCGCTCGCCACGATCACTGCCGAGCGGGCGGGCCAGCAGTATCAGGACAAACTTGTCCATGTCATGGAGGTCCACGACGGCAAGGCGACCGAGATCTGGACGTATGCGTCTGACCCGTTCGCGGCAGAGGAGTTCTGGTCATAGCACCGTCGCGGTACTGACGCTGGGACCTGCGGGTGAAGCAGGCCCTGGTCTCGCGCTACTTCCCGGAGCTGATCGCCGGCCTGCCGGCCGGCTCCTCCGGCAGGGCGCCCTGGCATCCGGCTACTCCCGCGCCGCCGCGGATGAGCCGGCCGGCTACCGCAGCCCTGGCGTGCGCGGCTGCCGGGCCGCGATGAGTCACCACTCCGTTGACCCTTGGCGCCGCGCTTGGACCACCCGGGCACAGCCGCTGGGCGACCGTGGATACCGAGATCAAGAGCAAGCCTGGACATGCTTGTTCTAGCTATATAGAATTAGATCTATGAAGTATGCTGTCAAGATGACCGGGCCGGTGCAGCAGGTGCTGCGGGCGATGCTGGAAGACGCCGCCGCCCCGCGGTACGGGCTCCAGATCAGCAAGCAGGCTGACCTGGAGCCGGGCACCTTGTATCCGGTCATGGCCAGGCTCGAGGGCGTGGGCTGGGTGGAAAGCAGCTGGGAAGACCCGGATCTGAGCATCAAGGATGGCCGGCCGCGGCGGCGCTACTACCAGCTGACCAAAGACGGGGCCGAGCAGGCGCGGCTGGCCCTGGCGGAAATCTCTGGCCGGCGGGAGAAACGCCGCTCGAGCCTGAGCGCTGCGCAGCCGGGCCCGCTGGGGGCAGCGCTGTGAACGGCAGCTTGCAGACCCAGACGCAGCCGGCCACCTGCCAGGACGATGCCCTGGCCGGGTTCCGCGAGATCCTCCAGGTCACCCGGCCGGGTGCCGATGTTGAGCTCATCCGGCGCGCCTACGACGTGGCGGCGTCCTGGCATCAGGGCCAGACCCGGATGAGCGGTGACCCGTACATCACGCACCCGCTGGCGGTCGCGACCATCTTGGCCGAACTCGGCTCGGATGACCAGATGCTCTGCGCGGCGATGCTGCACGACACGACCGAGGACACCCCCTACACGCTAGCCGCGCTGAGCGGCGAGTTCGGTGCCGAGGTCGCGGCCCTGGTGGCGGGAACCATCGCGCTGGACCAGGTCAAGGGCAACCTGCCGCAGGTCCTGGCCGCCGTCAGGTCCGCCGACACCAGGGTTCTCGCGATCAAGGTGGCGGACCGGTTGCACAACATGCGCACGGTGGAATTCATCGCGCACGCGAAACAGCTGCGGAAATCCAGGGAATCCCTCGATATCTTCGCCCCGGTCGCGTCCCTGCTCAGCATGGACACGATCGGGGCCGAGCTGGAAACGCTTGCCTACGCCACCATGAAGCGCAACCGGCACGCGCGTTCGGTATCAGGCCGCCTGCTCATCGCGATGACCGCGCTGCTCCCGGTGGCCACCCGGACCCGCTGGTGCGAGGAATGGCTCGGCGAACTGCACACGCTGCCTTCCCGGCGCGACCGGACCAGCTTCGCGATCCACACCATGCTCGGCATCCCGCGGCTGGCGTACACGGTCCGCAACCCCGCCCCGGGTCGGCGGCGGGCAGGCTAGCGGCATGCTCCTGCGCGCAGAACCGCTGCCGGCCGCCGGCCTGCCCCGCCACCGGGCCATCGTCGCGCTGGACATCGAGGGATCCACCAGCCGGTCCGACCCAGTCAAGGCCGAGCTCCGCAGCAAGCTGTACGAGTTGTTCGACGCGGCGCTGCGCGCCGCCGGTATCGGCCGGCGCCACCGGGACCGGTTCACCGACCGCGGCGACGGCATCCTCGCGCTCATCCACCCGGTAGACCAGGCACCCAAGGCGATCCTGCTGACCACCGCCATCCCCGCCCTGAGCCAGCTGCTGACCGATTACAACGCCAGCCTGCCACGCGCCAGCCGCCCGCAGCGGCAGCTGCGGGTCCGTGTGGTCATGCACGCGGGCGAGGTCCACTACGACGCCAACGGCTGTTTCGGCGAGGCACTGGATATCGCGTTCCGGCTGCTCGACGCCGCCCACGTCAAGAAAGCGCTCCAGAAGGCACCCGACCCGCTGATCCTGGTGATCTCGGGCGACATCCAGCGGACCGTCGTCCGCCACGGATATGACGGCATCGACCAGCGCGCCTTCCACCCGCTCGTCCGCGTGAACGTCGCCGGCCACCGTTACCCCGGCTGGATCCACATCCCCGGCCAAACCGCCCAGCACCAGGTCACTGAACTGGCCAGGTACCGGCAACCGGCCTGACGGCAAACACTAACCGGAAGTCCCGCACACCGTACGCTCCTGACCCGACCAGCGAGCAAAAGCAACGGGCCATGCCGACTCTGGGCGCCTGAGCTGGCCCCCGCACTGACGGTTGCGCGCAGATGATCCTGATCTGGGCGCTGCTGCGTCGGCACGCGTACCGGTCGCGGACGGGTCAGGAGTCCAGCAGGGGGTGGCCGGCCAGGCTGGTTCGGTCGCCGCAGGCCAAGGACGTTATCCGGCTCGACTGCCAGGGCAGGAATGCTGTTGCGGGCTTACCCGGCGAGTTACAAGATGTAGAGCATGACAGGCGAGGTCTCCCCGGACACTGGCGCTGGTCCGGGCGTCCGGCCGGAGCTGCGGGCCTCGCATGAAGACCGCGACCGGGCTGTGGAGATCCTGCGCGTGGCGGCCGGTGACGGCCGGCTGACAGCAGCCGAGCTCGACGAGCGGATAGAGGCAGCGCTGACGGCCCGCACCAGCGGCGAACTGGCCGCGCTCACCGCCGACCTGCCGGCCGTGCCCGGCCAGGCTGGCTCGGTCGCCGCGCAGGCCAAGGACGTCGTCCGGCTCGACTACCAGGGCGGGAATGCAACGCGCCGCGGCCAGTGGGTGGTCCCCGCGCGGATGGAGATCCGGGCCGTCGGAGGGACGGTGAAGCTCGACTTCACGAACGCGGTGATCACCCAGCCCACACTGCAGATCCAGGCATATGTGCGTGGCGGCGGACTCGTCCTGGTGACCAAGCCCGGCATCGAAGTGGACGCCGACGGGATAACCGTGCATGGCGGAACGGTCAAAATCCGGCCGCGGAATGGCTGGAAAGAGCCGGTACACCTCACAGTGGAGGTCTCGGGCGAGAACCACGGCGGTCGCGTCACTGCCCGCCCGCCGCGGCGGACGTTCCGGCAATGGCTTCTGCGCAGGCCAAGACCATACGCCAGGTCATTCCACGACTGACATCCTCGGCGCCCAAGCCCTGCGACCCGGACGGCCAAGCCGCGCAGGCGCTGCGGGCTCTAACCGAGCATGATGGGTCGGTCTGCAGCAGGCGGTTGGGCTATGCCGGGCCGCTCTGATGGCAGGTCCGCGATGATGATCATGCGCCGGTGATCGGCGGTGAGCGGCCGTGCGTCCTCTCCGTAGCCGGCCACCGAAGTGAATCCCGCGGCGAGGAGCCAGTCCCGTAGCTCGGGGAAGCCGAACAACCGCTTGACGAAGTTCATCCGGCGGGTCCGGCCATTGCGGATAACCGTCCGTTCCGCCTCGAACCGGCCAGTTAGAGCGTCCAGGTGATAACGGTCAACGAGCATGTCGCCATCTCCCCGGGCGGCCACGACGCGTGATGGACAGTAAGACGCGAGAAACGCGGTCAGGTTGTCCAGGTCCATGGCCAGCCGGCCACCCGGCCGCAGGACACGGGTCATCTCGTCCAGGACGGCGCGGTTGGCGGTGTCGTCGAAGTACCCGAATGCGGTGGACCAGTTGATGACCCGGTCGAAACGGCCTTCCCACGCTGGTAGCTGGCGCATGTCCCCGGCCACGTAGTCGACGCTGACCCCGGCGGCGGCCGCGTCGGCGCGGGCCCGGTCCAGAAAGACCGCCGAGGAGTCAAGCCCGGTGACCCGGCAGCCGCGGGCCGCCAGGCCGTTGGCCAGCTTCCCGTGCCCGCAGGCCAGATCCAGCACGCTCAGGCCGGCTCGCAGATCCAGTAGCCGCCAGGCCAGTTCCGCGGCAGCCTCACCCGGGAGGTCAACGCCAGGCACGACGGGCCCGTGCACCGCAAACTCGCCAAGGCCACCAGACGCGGCAAAGAAATACAGGTAATCCTCGTCGTACATCGCTGCAGCGTCGAACAGGTCGCCCATGCAAGCGAACGATAGAGAGGTTCATCCTTGGCGGCAACGGCATTACGGGGGGCCGCCGTTGCCGTCGTGGCCACCGACCATCTGCTTGCCGCCAGGTCCGGGCACCCAGCGGATGCACACAACAACCCGATCTGCGCGCCCTAACCGGTGATCGCCGAGGAGTCGCCACCCGCACCGAACGGCAGTGCGCGCGTTGTTGCAGCGAGAGCAGATTACGCAGCGCGACGAGGTCCGTCCCGCAACTCGGTCGCGGCAGGCTGCGGCCTGCACCGCTGTATCCGGATTAACCAGCTACCGGAAGGGTTACTAATTCGAGTCGCCGGTTATGGCAGGTTTCGTCTGTGCCGCCTGCACCGCATTCATGCCTGGCAGCAGCTGGCGCACCTGCGCGAGGTGACTGGCGATGCTGTCCTTCTGCCTGGTGAGGTCGTCGACCTCGCGATGGCTAGCAGCGCGCCGGCGTTCGGCATCAGCGTTGACCTCGGCGAGCAACTGCTCGGCCTGGGTCTTGGCCTGGCCGGCGATCTGGCCGGCGTCCTTTTCTGCGTTGCCGGCCAGCTGCCTGGCGTGCTGGTCGGCGTCCCGGCGAGTCTGGTCGGCCTGGGCGCTGGCCTTCGCTGCCCGCTGCTCGGCGATCGAGGCGCGCTGCTTGGCTTCGAACACGAACTTCTGCGTCGCAGACTGGGCGGCGGCGAGCCGTTCGGCCTCCTGGCGCTCGGCCTGTTCCCTGCGTGTCGCGAGCTGGATCTCGAACTCGGCCTTCGTCTGGGCCCGCTGGGCCTCGCTCTCCTCCAGGATCCGCTGCGCATGGCTGCGCATCTCGTCGGCTTGGCGCCTGGAGGTGGTGAGGATCTCGTCCCGCTCGCGCCTGGCCGTCGCCTTCAGCTGGGCGGCCTCGCGCTCATTGCTTGTCCGCAGCTTGGCGATTTCACCCTCGGCCGTGGCCTGCTTCTCCGCGACCTCGTGGTCGGCCGTGGCACGGAGCTTAGCGGCCTCGCGCTCGGTCGCGGAGGTCAGCTCGCCGGCCTCGCGCCGGGCGGTAGCCCTGATCGCGTCGGCCTCGCGCTCGGTGGCGGCCTGTTGTTCGCCGGTCTCGCGCTTGGCGTTCGCGCCCAGTTCAGTGGCATCGTTCTCGGCGCCGGCCCGCAGCTCTGCGGCATCGACCTTGGCCGTAGCCTTGATCTCGCTGGCTTCCGATCGAGCCGTCTGGACCATCTCGGTTGCCTGTTCCTCGGCAAGCCGCAGCAGCTGCTCGATCCTGGCACCGAGACCGGTATAAGCGGGTCGTTCCTGCTCGTGGAACTGGCGGTGAGCTTCGGACAGCTCACGCTGCATGGCCTGGGCTTGCTCGCGATGCTGCCGGACTTCGGCTTCGATCTGCCTGATGTGCTCGTCGACCTGGTGACGGTCATAGCCCCGCATCGCGGTCACGAACTCACGCGGCAGGGCTTCTTCGGAGAAGTTGGTCAGCAGGGCGTCGGTGTCTGGTTGCATGTGGCCTGATCCTGGCTAGACGTGACGAGGACGGGGTATTCACGGGTTTGCGGCGGGTGATCGGGCGTGTCATTCGCACCGCGGGCCTCCGGCTTCCGCCCAGTGACACGCACACTACTCTTATTGCGGGATGCCGGCGGGTCCTTCAAGCTCCACCGCTTGCGCTGGGGTCGCCAGCACACGCCAACCCGAATAGGACCTAAAAGGCATTTTGCACCAAAGCGGACCATCTGCCTCCGGACCAGCAGAGCTGAGCTCCGCCTTCTGGCTTATCTCGCCACCCCGGCGGCACGACCCCATAGACGTAGGGTGGGCTGCCCGGCGAGGTCCCGGGTTCATGCTGTATGAACTCGGGCTTTTCCCGGGCAGCCTCCCTCGCCTGGTCCGGGCTGGCCGAGGTGCTTGAGCGCGGCGACCTGGTGGACGGCCACCGTGGTGCCGTGCTCGCACAGCTCGCACCACCGCTTGCGGAGCCGGTGGATCTGCTCCTTGCGGGGGTAGCTGTTCCGGGCCGGGGCGGGGTCATGGATGACCGCGCGCCTGTCTTGCCGGAGGGGGATCCCGCCGAATCGTGCTACCAGGTCCTTCTTGCCCTGGCGGTGCCGTCTGGCCTCGAAGCAGGTCCTGGGGCCGTGGCCGGTGATAGTTTTCGCCTTGTACCGGGCGGCCATCTTGGCCACGGAGGACTTGTGCTTGGCGGCCAGGGTTTCAGCATCGATGTCTGGGCGTACCAGCACAGCGTGCCGAGCCGCCAGACGTCCTGGGCGAGCAGGTAGTAGTTCACGATGCCCCGGTATTCGGCGCCGTAGGTCCGGACGATGTCGTGGTCGTCCAGGTTCTGCAGGCCGGGCCGGTGCCAGGGTTTGCCCCGGCGGCGGTAGGGGATGATCTTGGCCTTGATCACGTCCGGCGGCACGCGCAGCGCGATTCTCCCGTTGGCCGACCGGCGGCCGTCCGCACAGCAGGCCTCTGGGTCCTGACGATCATCGCGGCCAGGATTGCACGGCCGTACCAGCCCTTGGCCTGCCCCGCAGCAAATCCATGCCAGCCCCTCCGGTATCACCGCAATACAGCCCTGCAGACCCGTTCCCCGGCTACAGGCGGCCAGGAAACCTGCCCCAGCCCGCCTGTAGTCACACAGCGTGAGAGGAACTCCGGGAATCCGCATCTCCGGATCGCCGGCTCGGCGCTCAGCGTGCCTGGTCTTGGCGCGAGGGTGAAGGCGCTCAGAATGGCCGGCTCTGGCTTCCAGGGCGGCGCGGTTGCCGATCGCGGCACCCGCATCCTGCCTGGAACCCAGCCGGCCGTGTCAGCCGGCGGCACTGCGCCGGCGGTCATCTCTGATGATCTCGATGACCAGCACCACGGCCAGCATGAGCACGGCATCCTCGCCGTCGGCGACTTCGACGGCGAACTGCTCTTTGAGCGTCCGCAGCTGCGTCACGCCGGCTGCGAGCAGGCCGCCGCGGGTGATGGTGTACTGCCGCCCGGAGAAGTTCCCGAGCGCCTCCATAGGGCCGGCGGGAGAGTCGATCTCAAACCGCCTGCCGAAGAACCCCCGGGGACGCACGGTGGTCTCCTGGCCGCCCGCCAGGATCTGGTAGCGCATCGCCAGCCCCCGGCGCGAGATGATCGCGGCTTCCGTTCCCGCGATGTCGCAGACCGACAACTTCCTGGTAAGCGCAAATCGGCCATGAACCTCGAACTGCGGCATCCCCGCATCGTCTGTTACCGCGAACCGGCTGGCGAGCGCCCACCTGCGTGATATCAAGTATTTCGAGCTCATGACGGGAGCGTATCGACCTGGTCGGCCGTACGAGTCGCCGCGAACGGCGGTCACGGCCCTTGGTCACCGCACGCCCGCCGATCAGCGGCGCCGAACGACCATTCCGGACCGGAAGAGGCAGGCCTCCGGCAGCACTCTGTAACAGTACGTAACGGCGGTTATTGATCGTGAGTTGTCCATGGGTGTCGATTACGGCATGCGCGGCCTGGGCAGGTCGTTCCGCCGGGGTGCGGGCGGGGTTCGACGCCGCCGCCGGCGGCTGGGATGACTCCCGCGGCGGTTACCGGCGCCCGGTGCTGGCCGATGCCCTGGCTCGCGGCGGCCCGTTCCGCCCCGGGCGGGCGGTGGAGATCGCCTCTGGCACTGGCCTGCTGACCCCGCTGATTGCGCAGGTGTGGCCGGAGGTGATCGCGGTGGACCTGTCCGGCGGCATGCTGGCGCGCTCGGCCGCGAGCTGCCGCGTCCAGGCCGATGCCGCCCGGCTGCCGCCGGCAGGCGGCTGCGTGGAACCCACCCCGGCCAGCCTCTAGGCGGCCAGCCAGCGGGTATGCGCGCAGGTCACCCGGGACCGATACTGACCGGGGCGCCCGCAAGCGCACCCATGACGGCGGCCGTAGAGCGCGTCACGCTGACGAACACTGGTCACGGACCGCAGCCGAGCCGCCATCCGGTCCAGCACTCCCTGCCGATTACGCGCGGCTGGAGGCCGCAAGGATCTTGCGGCGCGGCAGAGTGCAGATCATCCATTCCGGTTGCATCTTGGCGCGTTAGTCTCCTGCTTTGCTTCGGCCGTACGGCCGTAGTTGAGCATCTCCTTACCATGGGATAGCCCAACAGCATCCTGACCAGGCACGACGCCACGGGGCTAACCGATCTGGGCGTACCTACGGCGCAAGCAAGTGCCCGGCCTCGCCGCCGGAAAACCGTTTGAGGCTTCCTTCTGCCTGTCGGTAGGCTGCCCGCGGACCCGTCACTGTGAAGACAAGAGGACAGACCGCGTGACCCCACCTGCTTTCTAGACCTGACATTTTCTTTCGCTCATTGTTTAAGCCGACCCTCAGGCCGGCTCTGCCGGGATGCCCGTGCGCGCCCGGCCATGCAGCGTTCGAGGCCGCGCGCAATCGGCCTCGTGTCAGGTCAGAGAGCTCATGTCTTCACAACCTCATACCGTGCTGCCTTGGGTCGTTCGTCGGACCAGGCTGCCGCTGCTGTCGCTGCGGTGCGTGGACTGCCGATCGGAGTCGGCCGCCGCCGGCGAGGGCAGGTTCCGCGTCAACGCCAACGGCAAACTACTGGATGTGTGGCTGCTGGTCCGCTGCGTGTCCTGCGACCGGACGAGTAAGCTCACCGTCCGCGAGCGAGCGCCGGTCAGATCCTTCAATCCGGCCGAACTCGACGGCTACCACGCCAGCGATCCGGAGCTGGTGGCGTCCACGCTGCTAGAACCGCCATTCGCCCGGCGCAACCACTTCACCCTGGACTGGGCGGGGGCCTGGCAACTGGACGCCCGGCCGGCATGGCTCGACGAGGCGTGCCCCGTCCAGGTGGAGGTCGTCTTCGAGGATCCGGTGCCGGTGCGCCCGGAGCGGCTTATCGCGCAGGGGCTCGGCCTCAGCAGGAACGAGGTGCTACGACGGATCAAGTGCGATATTCCGCTGGGCCGTCCGACGGGCGCCGGGTTCACCTTTACCGTGATGGCCAAGGCCTAGCAGGAAGCAGCCCCCGCGGCGGCCGTCTGCGACACGCGTCGTCGACAGACGGTCAATGCTGTCTCGGCGGCAGCAGTCGCGGGCCGCCGCTGTGCGCATCCGGCCCTGTGGCCAAGTACCCGATCACCCTCACGCTGTCGTCGCCGGCGGCCCTCTTGAGTCGTTCGGGATCGGTGAAGGCGGGCTGGATCGTGGCGAGGGCAGTGGATGGGGCGGCAGTGGTCATCGGGCACCTCCCGGCCGGGCTGGGACCCGAGCTGGGCCAGCCGCGGCTCCCAGCGGCCGGTAGCTCACGCTTGGGTACGGCGCAGCCGGATGTAATCCCCCAGGAGCATTCCGCCGCCAGTCCCGGTCAGCGCTTCCTCCTGCGCCTCGTAGAAGCCTGGCCGGTTAGCGGCGATCACCAACCCGCTCCACAGCCGCAAGACGCGCCGCAGATGTCCCCATCCGGCAGGATCTCGCGCGCCGTCCAGGGCTTCCCGGTAGGCGGTGAGGAAGTTCGCGCGCTCTCTGTCGGGCAGTTCCCGGAGGATCCACTGCGGGTCGAGCGGATCCTCCGAATGCCACAATCGCCCGCGCTACCAGCCGACCGCCTGCCAGCTTCGGTTCTCATCATGAACTGCGGTCGAGTGCCTCCCGGGCGCCGCAGGCGAGACAGAACAACCAGATCGGTACGCCCGCGTTGATGGTCGCCGGGCATTCAGCGGCCGAACATATCGGCTCTTTGCGCGGGTGCGAAGACTCAGGTTGCTCTCCGTGCCAGGCTTCCGTGTCCGTCTCGGCCTCGGCAAGTGCTTCCCTGCGGTCCGTGGCCTGCCGGCGTGCATGTCGTTAGCCTGGCGGAATGAAGGTCAACCGCTCGGTCCCAGCGGCCACGGTCATCCCGGTTCTGATCTATCCGGACGTCCGCGAGGCGG
>Ga0302326_10015878_pt1 | contig 15805 bp, 11 predicted proteins | sample Palsa_T0_3_FD_202264 | JGI IMG/M metagenome (GOLD analysis project Ga0302326, IMG submission 202264) | Peat permafrost microbial communities from Stordalen Mire near Abisko, Sweden - Palsa_T0_3 | ecosystem: Environmental > Terrestrial > Soil > Palsa > Peat permafrost | place: Sweden: Abisko... | reverse complement strand
GAAAGAGCCCCCTCCCCAACCCTCCCCCGCAAGCGGGAGAGGGAGTCAGGCGAGTTGCACCGGGGGTGGCGAGTTGTTAATGCCCGTGCGCATTCAACTCCAACGCGGTCCCGATGTCGCCCCAGCCCACCAAGCCTTTTGTCGTCGTCAACGACGCCCTCGACCAGCCCGCGCATGCCGGCGCGCTGCGCGGCGCGGTGGTCGCCATGGGGAATTTCGAGGGCGTGCATCGCGGCCACCGCGCGGTGATCGATGCCGCGGTGGCGCGCGCGCGGGGGCTCGGCCGCCCGGCGGCGGCGCTGACGTTCGAGCCGCATCCGCGCGCCTTCTTCAATCCGGATCAGCCGCTGTTCCGCCTGACCGACGCGACCGCCAAGCTGCGGCTGCTCGCGACCACCGCGCTCGACGGCGCCATCCTGATGAATTTCGACGCAGCGCTGGCGGCGCTCGATCCCGCCGCCTTCGTCGCGAAGGTGCTGATCGAGCGCTACGCCATATCGGGCGCGGTGATCGGCTACGACTTCCATTTCGGCAAGAGGCGCGCGGGCTCGCCCGCCTATCTCAGGGAAGAGGGCGAGCGGCTCGGTTTTCACGTCGACGTGGTGCCGGAATTGACCGACGACGGCCGGCGCGTCTCGTCGGGCGCGGTCCGCGAGGCGTTGGCGGCGGGGCATGTCGCCGAGGCGGCGGAACTCCTCGGCTATCCCTGGTTCGTGACCGGCCAAGTCGTCCATGGCGACCGGCGCGGGCGCGAGCTGGGCTATCCAACCGCCAATCTGCGGCTCGATCCCGGCTGTGGCCTGCGCCACGGCATCTATGGAGTGCGGGTCGAGGTCGACGGTGTGCGCCGTGACGGGGTCGCGAATTTCGGCCGCCGGCCCATGTTCGACACCGGGATCGTGCTGCTGGAGGTATTCCTGTTCGGCTTTTCCGGCGACCTCTACGGCCGCACCCTCGACGTCGCCTTCATCGCCTGGATCAGGCCGGAGATGACGTTCGACACCGTTGCCGACCTGATCCGCCGCGTGGACGAGGATTGCAGCATCGCCCGCAACGCGTTGCGGCGGGCGGGCAACGCCTTTCCGCCGCTGGGCAAGCTCTCATTCTGAAGGGCTTTCGGCCCGACGAGGTCTTTCCGCCGCGGGGTCGATATGATAGGAACCCCGCCATGATGGCGCGCGATTCATTCGTTTCCGTGCTCGGGTCGGCCTCGCGGCAAATTATCGGCCCGGCTTCCGCTTGACCGGTTGGTCGGCGGAAGACCGGGATTGCCGAGCCCGTTTCCGCCGTCCATGCCAAATCAAGCCGCCTGCCAGGTCAAGCCGCCATGTCCGATAATGTCCGCGACTACAGCGCGACTCTGTTTCTGCCCAAGACCGATTTTCCCATGCGCGCCGGGCTGCCCCAGAAGGAGCCCGAGATCCTGGCGCAGTGGGAGAAATCCGGCCTCTACCGCCGCCTGCGCGAAACCGCCGCCGGGCGGCCGAAATTCGTGCTGCACGACGGGCCGCCCTATGCCAACGGCAACATCCATATCGGCCACGCCCTCAACAAGATCCTCAAGGACGTGGTGACGCGCTCCCAGCAGATGCTCGGCTTCGATTCCAATTACGTGCCGGGCTGGGACTGCCACGGCCTGCCGATCGAGTGGAAGATCGAGGAGGAGAACTACCGCGCCAAGGGCAAGCCTAAGCCCGATTTCGCCGATCCCGCCGCCATGATCGCGTTCCGCCGGGAATGCCGCGCCTATGCCGCGTACTGGCTGTCGGTGCAGCGCGAGGAGTTCAAGCGGCTCGGCGTGGTCGGCGACTGGGAGCATCCCTACACCACCATGGACTTCACCTCCGAAGCGCAGATCGCCCGCGAGCTGATGAAGTTCCGCGACAACGGGCTGCTGTATCGGGGATCGAAGCCGGTGATGTGGTCGGTGGTGGAGAAAACCGCGCTCGCCGAGGCCGAGGTGGAGTACGAGGATTTCACCAGCGATACGGTGTGGGTGAAGTTTCCGGTGCTTGGGTCGGGCTGGGGCACCCACGTTTTCGGCGCGACAGAGGCGAGCGACCTCGTCCATCTCCTGCACGGCGCCTCCGTCGTGATCTGGACCACGACGCCGTGGACGCTGCCCGGCAACCGCGCCCTCAGCTTCTCCGCGAAGATCAAATACGCGCTCTACAAGGTCACGGACGCTGCGCCCGACAACTGGGCGAAGTTCGGTGACCTCTTCATCCTGTCGGAAAACCTCGCCGGCGAGGTGTTCAAGCAGGCGCGCGTCACCGGTTACGACAAGGTCGCCGAAATCCCGGCGGCGCTTCTTGAAACGCTCGTCTGCAGCCATCCGCTCAAAGCGCGTGGCGGTTACGATTTTCCGGTGCCGCTGCTGGACGGCGAGCATGTCACCGACGACACCGGCACCGGTTTCGTCCACACGGCGCCCGGCCACGGTCGCGAGGATTTCGACATCTGGATGGCGAACAAGCCGCAGCTCGAGGCGGCCGGCATCAACACCGCCATCCCCTACACCGTCGACGCCGACGGCCGCTTCACCGAGGCGGCGCCGGGCTTCACCGGCAAGCGCGTCATCACCGACAAGGGCGAAAAGGGCGATGCCAACGAGGCCGTGATCAAGGCGTTGATCGAGGCGGGCATGCTGATCGCGCGCAGCCGCTTGAAGCACCAGTATCCGCATTCCTGGCGCTCCAAGAAACCGGTGATCTTCCGCAATACCCCGCAATGGTTCATCGCCATGGACAAGCCCATCGATGGGCTTGGGCGTGTCGCGGGCGTTCAAGTCCTCGCGGGTCAGCTTCAAGAGCCAACGCTGCGCCATATCGCTCTTGGTCAGATCGCGATCACAAGATGGATACCTGAGACAGGCCAGAATCGCATTGGCAGTATGATCGCCGGCAGGCCCGACTGGGTGGTCTCGCGTCAGCGCGCCTGGGGCGTGCCGATCGCGGTGTTCGTGCGCGAGAATGCCGACGGCTCCGTCGAGATACTTAAGGACGCGCGCGTCGACGCCCGCATCACCGCGGCATTCGAGGCCGAAGGCGCGGATGCCTGGTACGCGGTCGGTGCCCGCGAGCGCTTCCTCGGCGAACTCGGCAACGAGGACTGGCGCAAGGTCGACGACATCCTCGACGTCTGGTTCGACTCCGGTTCGACCCATGCGTTCGTCTTGGAAGACCCCGTGCACTTTCCGGGGCTGGCCGGCATCCGCCGCCGCAAGGACGGCGGCGCGGACACCGTGATGTATCTCGAAGGCTCCGACCAGCACCGCGGCTGGTTTCATTCCTCGCTGCTGGAAAGCTGCGGCACCCGCGGGGTGGCGCCGTTCGACGTCGTGCTCACCCACGGCTTCGTGCTCGACGAGAACGGCCGCAAGATGTCGAAATCGCTCGGCAATACGGTGGCGCCCCAAGAGGTGATCAAGGCTTTCGGCGCCGACATCTTGCGCATGTGGGTGTGCGCCTCCGACTATGCCGACGACCTGCGGATCGGGCCGGAAATCCTCAAGACCACGGTCGAGACCTACCGCAAGCTGCGCAACACCATCCGCTGGCTGCTGGGCAATCTCGTCCATTTCCAGCCCGGCGACACCGTCCCCTATGAGGACATGTCGGGCCTCGAAAAATACCTGCTGCACCGGCTGGCCGAGGTCGACGCCCTCGTGCGCAAGAGCTACGCGGAGTTCGATTACAAGCGCATCTTCGCGGCCCTCAACCAGTTCATGACCGTCGACCTGTCGGCGTTCTATTTCGACATCCGCAAGGATGCGCTCTACTGCGACCCGATCTCCTCGACCACCCGCAAGGCCTGCCTGACGGTGCTCGACCAGGTCTTCCGCGCCACCGTGACCTGGCTTGCGCCGATGCTGTGCTTTACCGCGGAGGAAGCCTGGCAGTCGCGGTTTGCGGGCGCCGGCTCGGTTCATCTCGAGCCGTTTCCGGCGCTCCCGCAGACCTGGCGCAATGACGATCTGGCAAAGGTGTGGAACGAGATCAGGCGCGTCCGCCGGGTCGTCACCGGGGCGCTGGAGATCGAGCGGGCCAACAAGCGGATCGGATCGAGCCTGGAGGCGGCGCCGGTCGTGCACATCGCCGACCCCGCGCTGCTGCGGCTCATCGCCGGAGAGCTTGCCGGTGAGCATGGCGAGACCGGGCTCGCCGAAATCGCCATCACCTCGGAACTCACGGTCGCGGCGGGGGAGGGGCCGGCCGACGCGTTCCGCCTCGACGACGTGCCGGGGGTGGCGGTCGAGTTCCGCCCGGCCCGGGGCACCAAATGCGCCCGTTCGTGGAAAATCCTTCCCTCGGTCGGGACCGACCCGGACTACCCCGACGTGACCCCGCGGGACGCCCAGGCGTTGCGCGAATGGGACGCGGCGCACGCCACCGTCGAGGCCGAGTGAAATGGCGCACGCGCTCCCATGGCGCAGCGTGACCTTTCGCCTCGGCGTCATGGTGGCGCTCATCACCGCCGCGGCCGACCAGGCGGCGAAGCTCTGGCTGCTCGGCAGCTTCGACCTGCCCGGCCGCGGGCGGGTGGTGCTCGCGCCGTTCCTCGACCTCGTGCTGGCCTGGAACACCGGCATCAGCTACGGCCTGTTCCAGCAGGCGGGGCCGCTCGGGCAATGGGCGCTGTTCGCGCTCAAAATGGTTGCGGTGGTGCTGCTTTCGATCTGGCTCGCCCGCACCGATTCGCGGCTCACGGCGGTGGCGCTCGGCCTGATCATCGGGGGCGCGATTGGCAATGCGATCGACCGTCTCGTTCACGGGGCGGTAATGGATTTCGTGCTTTTTCATATCACCGCCGCGACCTGGAGCTTTCAGTGGTACGTCTTCAACCTCGCCGACGTCGCCATCGTTGCCGGAGTTGCCGGTTTGCTGTATGAATCCCTGTTCGCCGGGGGTGCCGCAAAAGCGCCCTGATAGGTCTCTAGGGGGGAGCGGCGGGGTAAAAACGTGCAACCACCGTCACTTGGGCCGCCGTCTGGCGGAGAGCTTTGTGGGGAAAAGCCATGCCTCGAGTTATCTGGCACCGTAAGCTGACCAGCACCGTGTTGGGGTCGATGCTGGGGATTCTCGTCGTTGCCGGCACCGCCGGCGCCGCCTTCGCGGCCGACGACGACAACGAAGGATGGTACGACCAGAGGTTCATGCGGAGCTTCCTGCGAGGCCTCGGCCTTCAAAACGGCCGGGAGGGCAAGATCGAGTACAAGGAGCGGCCGCCCCTGGTGGTGCCGCCGACCCGCAATCTGCCGCCGCCGGAGACCACGGGCTCGATTGCCCAGCGCGACCCGGCTTGGCCGGTCGATCCGGACGAGGCGAAAATCAAGGCGGCCCGGAAGGCCCAGGCCGAGCACAAGACGGTAAATCCGCTGTTTTGGGGCGATTCGCTCAAGCCGAGCGAAATGGCGGCGGGCAAGACCGATGCGTTGCCGAATGAACAGGGCCTGAAGCCGGGCCAAACCGTAGAGACCTCGACGCAGCTGCGGCCGGATGAACTGGGCTACAGAGGCGGGTTGTGGGCCGACTTCCTGAATTTGGGCCATACCTTCGACAAGGAGAAGCCGGTCGAAGGGGCGAAATTCCTCCGCGAGCCGACCCGTGCGACGCTGACCGAACCGCCGGCCGGGTACCGCTCGCCGTCACCGGACCAGCCATACGGCCTCAACTACCGCGGCGAAAAGGGCAAGGCGCTGACCCAGGAAGAGCGCCAGACCCAAGGATCCAAGGATAGATGATGAGTTTCGGTTCGCCGCGCCGCAGGCAACGGCAGCCCTGAATGGGCTCACCTGTCCGGCGAGCCGCCGATTTTTGCAGCCTTTGCGGTTTTCAGGTTGCCTGATGGTGCTCCGACCGGCTACTGCACGTCATAGACGGAGCGGCCTTACGACCTCGGTTTGCGTAAAGAAAGGTCGAAGGCCCGAACTTGGGAAGAACGCCAGACAGCAGGAGTGGTTGGAAAATGTTCAGTTTCGGTTCGCCGCGCCGTCGCGGCTGCAGCCCTGCACGGGCTCATCCGTTCGGCCAGCGAACCGTGGCTTTCCGCAGTTTCAGCCATTTCAGCCGCGTTTTCGGTGCCATTGCGGTTGCGTCGATGATCATGGCTTGCGGCCCCGCCGGGGCCGGGGGTCCGCAGATTTCCCATTTCACCCTGGATAATGGGCTCGAGGTCGTGGTGATCCCCGATCATCGTACTCCCGTGGTGACCCATATGATCTGGTACCGGGTCGGCTCGGCGGACGAGCAGGCCGGCAAATCCGGCCTCGCCCATTTCCTCGAGCATCTCATGTTCAAGGGCACCGAGAAGAACCCCGCGGGCCGGTTCTCCGAGACGCTCGCCACCATCGGCGGCCAGGAAAACGCTTTCACCACGGCCGACTACACCGGCTATTTCCAGCGCATCGCCCGCGAATATCTGCCGACGGTCATGGAGTTCGAAGCCGATCGCATGACCGGCCTGGTGCTGACCGACGCCAATGTGCTGCCCGAGCGCGATGTCGTTCTGGAAGAGTACAACATGCGGGTCGCCAACAGTCCGGAAGCCCGGCTGGGCGAGCAGGTCACCGCGGCGCTCTATCTCAATCACCCCTATGGACGGCCCGTGATCGGCTGGCGCCCGGAGATCGAAAAGCTCAACCGCGAGGATGCGCTCGCCTTTTATCGGCGGTTCTACACGCCAAATAATGCGGTGGTGGTGATCGCCGGCGACGTGACCGGCGCCGAGGTCAAGCCGCTCGCCGAGAAGACCTATGGCAAGGTGGCCGCCCGCTCCGAGATCGGTCCGCGGATGCGGCCGCAGGAGCCGCCGCCGGTGGCGGTCCGCCAAGTCACCATGGCCGACCCGCGGGTGGCCCAGCCCAGCCTCCAGCGCAGCTATCTCGTTCCCTCCTCCACCACGGCGAAGGGAGGGGAATCCGAAGCCCTGGAGGTACTCGCCCATGTGCTCGGCGGCGGCGAGACCAGCCGGCTCTACCGCACCCTTGTGATCGAGCAGCATCTCGCCACCAATGCGGGCGGCTGGTATCAAGGCACCGCACTCGACGAAACGCGGTTCGGCGTCTACGCCAGTCCGCTGCCGGGGGTCTCGTTCGCCACCCTGGAGACTGCCCTCGACGCCGTGATCGCCGAAGTCGCCGAGCATGGGATCGCCGAAGTCGAGCTCGATCGCGCCAAGACCCGGCTGATCGCCGACGCTGTCTACGCCCAGGACAATCAGGCCACCATGGCACGCTGGTACGGCGCCGCGCTCACGACCGGCGCGACGGTGGAGCAGGTCGCCGCGTGGCCCAAGCGCGTCGGCGCCGTGACCGCCGACGAGGTGCGCGACGCCGCACGCACCTGGCTCGACAAGCGTCGTTCGGTGACCGGCTATCTCGTCAAGGAACTTCCCTCCCCACAGGAGAAGCACTCGTGATTGCATGTGCTCCCAACGGGCTCCAAGCTCGCAATCCGCGCCGTCTCCTCCCGGCCGTCATGTCCGTTGCGGCGGTGCTGATGATGCCGGTTGCCGCGCAGGCGACCACGATCGAACGCGTCGTGAGCCCGCAGGGCATCGAGGCATGGCTGGTGCAGGAGCCTTCGGTGCCGCTGATCGCGCTCGATTTCGCATTCCGCGGCGGTGCCGACCAGGATCCCGTGAACAAGCCGGGCGTGGCCAACATGGCGACGTCGCTGCTCGACGAGGGGGCGGGGGAACTCGACTCCAAGAGCTTCCACGAGCGGGTCGAAGCCAAGGCGATCGAGCTCAACTTCAATGCGACCCGCGACCAGACCACGGGTTCGCTGCGCACGCTGTCCGCCCATCAGGACGAAGCCTTCGAGCTGCTGCGGCTGTCGCTCACCGCGGCGCATTTCGATCCGGTCGATGTCGAGCGCATCCGCGAGCAATTGCTTTCGGGCCTGCGCCGGGAGACCACGAGCCCCAACGAGATGGCGAGCCAGAAGTGGTGGTCGACCGCCTTCCCCGGCCATCCCTATGGCCGGCCGGTGCGCGGCAGCATCGAATCGGTTCCGACCATCACCACCGCCGATCTCAGGGATTATATGAAGCGGGTGTTCGCCCGCGACACGCTCAAGATCGCTATCGTCGGCGATGTCGATGCGGCGACCGCCGGCAAGCTGATCGACAAGGTGTTCGGCGGCCTTCCGGCCAAGAGCAGTCTCGTCTCCGTCGCGGAGATGAAGCCGCAGGGGCTCGGGCAAAAGATCTCCATCGACCTCGATGTTCCGCAGTCCGTGTTGATGCTGGGCGGGATCGGCATCGCACGCAACGACCCGGATTTCATGGCCGCGTTCGTGGTCAATCACGTGCTCGGCGGCGGTTCGTTCTCCTCGCGGCTCTATCACGAGGTGCGTGAGGTGCGCGGCCTCGCCTATTCGGTGTTCAGCGCCTTGATCCCGCTCGACCACGCCGCGCTGTTCATGACCGGCACGGCGACCCGCGCCGACCGCACCGCGCAGACCCTGGAAGTGCTCGAATCGGAGATCCACCGCCTTGCCGAGACCGGCCCCACCGAAGATGAGCTCGTCAAGTCGAAGTCCTTCCTGACGGGGTCCTATGGGCTGCGCTTCGACACCTCCGGCAAGATCGCCGCGCAGCTGGTGCAGATCCAGATCGACGATCTCGGCATCGACTACATCGAGAAGCGCAACGGCCTGGTGGAAGCCGTGACCATGGCCGACGTGAAGCGGGTCGCCAAGCGGCTGCTCGACGGCGGCATGCTGGTCACCGTGGTCGGCCGGCCGCCGGTCACGCCGGCCAAGGGCGGTTGACGGGAGGCCGGCTTCAAGGCCAGCCCATGGCTGTCTTGCTCTCGACGATCTCGCAATCCATCGACGATGCCCGTGAGGAGCGTGTCGGCCGCGGCGGCGTGGCGGCCCCGGCCTATGCCGATGCGCTGGCGCGCAGTGCCGGTGCGCTGGCATGGATCAGGGCGCGCCATGCGGACGGCAAGCTGCCTTTGCTGCGGCTCCCAGAAAAGACCGATGATATCGCAGCCATCCAAGGCGCGGCGAAGCGGCTGGTGGCCGGTGCCGGAGACATCGTCTTTCTCGGCACCGGCGGGTCGAGCCTCGGCGGCCAGACGGTGGCGCAGCTCGCCGGCTGCGGGGTGCCGGGGCTCGGCGCATTGCGCGACGGCCCGCGCCTGCACTTCATGGACAACCTCGATCCCGACACCTATGCGGGGGTGCTGGCGCGTCTGCCGCTCGCTGCGACGCGCTTCGTCGCGGTGTCGAAATCCGGCGGCACCGGCGAGACGCTGATGCAGGTCGTCGCGGCGCTGGCGGCGGTCCGCGGCGCCGGCCTCGCCGACAAGATACCGCAGCTGTTCTTCGGCATCACCGAGCCGGCGGTCGCGGGCCGGCGCAACGGCCTGCGCGGCCTGCTCGGTGGTTACGGGGTTACGATGCTCGATCACGACCCCGACGTGGGCGGGCGATTCGCGGTGCTGACCAATGTGGGCCTGCTGCCGGCGGCGGTGGGCGGCCTCGACATCGCCGCGCTACGCCGCGGTGCCGCGGCGGCGCTGGCGCCGGTGCTGGCCGGCACCGCCCCCGGCGAGGTCCCGGCGGCGGTGGGCGCCGCCCTCGACGTCGCGCTCGCCGCCACCAAGCCGATTGCGGTGCTGATGGCTTATGCCGACCGGCTCGAGCGCTTCACCCGCTGGTACGTCCAGCTGTGGGCGGAAAGCCTGGGCAAGGAGGGCAAGGGCACGACGCCCATCGCGGCGCTCGGTCCGGTCGACCAGCACAGCCAGCTCCAGCTCTTCATCGCCGGCCCGCGCGACAAGCTGTTCACGGTGATCACCGTCGCCACGGCCGGACGCGGCCCGCGCCTCGACGCAACCCTCGCGGCCGCGGCCGGCGAGCCCGGCTTCGCCGGCAGGACCATCGGCGACCTCGTCGCCGCGCAGGGCCGCGCCACCGCGGAGACGCTCGCCAAGAACGGCTGCCCGGTCCGCACCATCAAGCTCGATCGCCTGGACGAAGCGAGCCTCGGGGAATTGCTGATGCATTTCATGCTGGAGACGATCATCGCCGCGCATCTTCTCGGCGTCGACCCGTTCGACCAGCCCGCGGTGGAAGAAGGCAAGGTGCTGGCCAAGCGATACCTCACCGGGACAGCGTGAACCAAATCATGGCGAAATCGTTGAATGTGAGCGCTGTGGCTGATTTGGCGTCGTTTGTTTCTCGCAATGCTATCGGTTCACGAAATGGTTCCCGGAGGCCTTAGACATGCTGACCACTGCTCACATCCAGCCGATCGTGGCGTTGCTCGCCGGCATCCTGATCCTCATCATGCCGCAGCTGCTTAACTACATCGTTGCGATCTATCTGATCGTGGTCGGGATCACCGGGCTCGGCCTGATCCACTGATCGCGTCCGCCGAAAGGCAGGCTTGCCGCTGGATTGCGAGCGTGCTTTGTGCCGCCTGAATAATAATCCGAGCCGATCATGGTGAAATCGATCAAATCTTCCCGTTCCCGGCGTCCCGCCAAGGGTGCTTCCGCCAAGCCTGATCGAGCAAAGGCACCACCAAGCCGCGCCAAATCCCCCGCGCCGAAACGAAAGCCGGCTGCCGGGCCGGCCGTGAGCCGGAAGCCGGCGGCGCCGCCTGCCCGACCGGCCAAGCCCGCGCACGCGCCGGCCGCGAAATCGCCGGGCCGCGCCAAATCCGCGGCGCCCGCGCCGGGCAAGTGGGTGTACTCGTTCGGCGACGGCACCGCGGAGGGCAAGGCGCGATTGAAAGACCTGCTCGGCGGCAAGGGCGCCAACCTTGCCGAGATGGCCAATCTCGGCCTGCCGGTGCCGCCGGGATTCACCATCACGACCGAGGTCTGCACGTACTTCTACGGCCACGGCAAAACCTACCCGAAGGAGCTCAAATCCCAGGTCGCAGCCGCGCTCGCGCAGGTCGGCAAAATCGCCGGCCGGCGGTTCGGCGACCGCGGCAATCCGCTGCTGGTGTCGGTGCGTTCGGGGGCGCGCGCGTCGATGCCCGGCATGATGGACACCGTGCTTAATCTCGGCCTCAACGACATCACCGTCGAGGCGGTGGCCGAAAGCTCCGGCGACCGCCGCTTCGCCTATGATTCCTACCGGCGCTTCATCACCATGTATTCGAACGTGGTGCTCGGCCTCGAACATCATGTGTTCGAGGAGATTCTCGACGAGCACAAGGACCGGCATGGCTACATGCTGGACACCGAGCTCGATGCGGACGACTGGGCGGCGCTCATCGTCCGCTACAAGGCCTGCATCGAGGAAGAGCACGGCGCGCCGTTCCCGCAGGATCCGCACGACCAGCTGTGGGGCGCCATCGGCGCCGTGTTCGGCTCCTGGATGAACCAGCGCGCCATCACCTACCGCCGCCTCCACGCCATCCCGGAAAGCTGGGGCACCGCCGTCAACGTCCAGGCCATGGTGTTCGGCAACATGGGCGAAACCTCGGCGACCGGCGTCGCCTTCACCCGCAATCCCTCCACCGGCGAGAGGCGGCTCTACGGCGAATTCCTCGTCAACGCCCAGGGCGAGGACGTCGTCGCCGGCATCCGCACGCCGCAGGAGATCACCGAGATCGCGCGCCAGGAGTCGGGCTCGGAAAAGCCTTCGCTCGAGCATGCGATGCCCGCGGCGTTCGCCGAGCTCACCCGCATCTACGGCCTGCTCGAAAAGCACTACCGCGACATGCAGGACCTCGAATTCACGGTCGAGCAGGGCAAGCTGTGGATGCTGCAGACCCGGTCCGGCAAGCGCACCGCCAAGGCGGCGCTGCGCATCGCGGTCGAACTCGCCGGCGAAGGACTGATCACGCAGCGCGAGGCGGTGACGCGGGTCGACCCCGGCGCGCTCGACCAGCTGCTGCATCCGACCATCGCCCCCGGCGCCGAGCGCAAGGTGATCGCCACCGGCCTGCCGGCATCGCCCGGCGCCGCCTCGGGCGAGATCGTGTTCTCCTCCGACGAAGCCGAGCTGATGAAGTCGCAGGGGCGCAAGGTCATCCTGGTGCGTGTCGAGACCAGCCCGGAAGACATCCACGGCATGCACGCGGCCGAAGGCATCCTCACCACCCGCGGCGGCATGACCTCCCATGCGGCGGTGGTGGCGCGCGGCATGGGTAAGCCCTGCGTCTCCGGCGCCGGCGCGATCCGCGTCGACTACGCCGCCAACGCCTTCAGCGCCGGCGGCGTCACGCTGCGCAAGGGCGAGGTCATCACCATCGACGGCTCCACCGGGCAGGTGCTGGCCGGCAAGGTGGCAATGCAGGAGCCGGCGCTGTCGGGCGAATTCGCGACCCTGATGGGCTGGGCCGACCAAGTGCGCCGGCTCAAGGTGCGCGCCAATGCCGACACGCCCAACGACGCCCGCGTCGCCATGAGGTTCGGGGCGGAAGGCATCGGCCTGTGTCGCACCGAGCATATGTTCTTCGAGGAAGGCCGCATCCGCGCGGTGCGCGAGATGATCCTCGCCGACGACGAGCCGAGCCGCCGCGCCGCGCTGGCGAAGCTGCTGCCGATGCAGCGCGACGACTTCATCGAGCTGTTCGAGATCATGGGCGGCTTGCCGGTGACGATCCGCCTGCTCGATCCGCCGCTGCACGAATTCCTGCCGCACACCGACGAGGAGATCGCCGAGGTCGCCGCGGCGATGAAGGCCGATCCGCGCAAGCTCGCCGACCGCGCCCGCGAGCTCAAGGAGTTCAATCCGATGCTCGGCTTCCGCGGCTGCCGCCTCGCCATCGCCTATCCGGAGATCGCCGAGATGCAGGCGCGCGCCATCTTCGAGGCGGCGGTGGAAGCGGGCAAGCGCACCGGCAAGCCGGTGGTCCCGGAGGTCATGGTGCCGCTGATCGCCACGCGGATGGAGTTCGACCTCGTCAAGGCGCGGATCGACCACGCCGCCGCGGCCGTCGCCAAGGAACACGGCACCACGATCGACTACCAGGTCGGCACCATGATCGAGCTGCCGCGCGCCGCGCTGATGGCCGGCGAGATTGCGCAGACCGCGGAGTTCTTCTCCTACGGCACCAACGACCTCACCCAGACCACGTTCGGCATCAGCCGCGACGATGCCGCGAGCTTCCTCGGCATCTACACCGCCAAGGGCATTCTCGCGGTCGACCCGTTCGTGTCGATCGACCGCGACGGCGTCGGCGAGTTGGTACGGATCGCCACCGAGCGCGGCCGCAAGGTGCGCCCGGACCTCAAGCTCGGCATTTGCGGCGAGCACGGCGGCGACCCCGCCTCGGTGGCATTTTGCGACGAGATCGGTCTGGACTACGTGTCCTGCTCGCCGTTCCGGGTGCCGATCGCGCGACTCGCGGCCGCCCAGGCGGCGCTGGGCAAGGGCGCGGCGAGCACGGCGTAGGAGGGGAGGCGCTCGTCGTTTCGAGTTGAATCGCGTAGCGATCCGAAGTCTTCGATTTCAAGCAGGATCTTGGCGAAAAGTCTGCGACTTTTCGTGAGACGATCAGGGCGAGGCGAGAGCGATAGCGGTGGTGAGATAGCTGACGGCCGTCGGGCCGTTCGTGACGGCCAGGGTGGCGACTGCTGTCGCGCCGAGCAGAACCAGTCCGCTGTAGACGGCCACGGTGTGGCGCAGCCAAGCCTTATAGACATTGACGTCGTCGGCGCTGAGATATCCCATGATGTGCCCCTGTATTCGGTCCTGAAAAGGCGTTCCTATCGTTGGTATCGCCACGCCCGTTTAGGTTCACCTGCGACGGCCGGTCCGGCGTATCCACGCCACCGCCCGTGCCGCGCCACCCGGCGCTCCGGCTGCGTGGGATGGGGATGGCGCCGCTGGTGCCGGGCCCCGGCCATGCTAATCTGTCTTCAAGTCGCGGTTCAGCGGCAACGCGCGGGAGGACGATGGCGGAAGGCGCCGCTCCCCGCCGATCAAGGGAACAGGTGCGCCAGTGACCAATCCAACCGACCCCACCCCGGTCTCCCCGGTTCGACCCGATCCCTCCGCGTCGGTGCAGCTGCGCGCGCTGACCTGGTGGCTGGGCATGATGGCGCTGGGCGGCATGTGTTTCGGGATGTATGGCGCACAGCGCCCGTTCGCCGGCGGTCTCATCACCCATCCGCTGACCATATTCTGCGGGCTGGGATTGGCCGGACTGCTCATCCTGCGCTTTGCGGGCGACCGTCCCCTGGTCTCCGACCGCTCACTCGCCGCGGGCGCCGTGATCGGGATCGCCTGTTATTTTCTCGGCAGCTGGTTCGGCACGGAACTGCTGGCCCACTGATCGCCGCGTCATCGCAACAGAGGATTCGACCTTGGAAGGCTTGATCACGGTCCTCGTGCTGGCCGTGGTGCTCGTCCCCATTGCCAGCATCGTCGGCGCCGTGCTCGGCATCGGCTTGCACCGGCGGGTCCGCCTGATCGAAAGGCACCTCGGCGAACTTGAACGGGCCGACGGCTCCGCCATTGCAGAACGTATCGGCCGCCTCGAAACGCGGGTCTTCGCGCTGGAGGCACGCGAGGGTGCCGCGCCCATTGCCGGCGCGCCATCCGCCCCCGCGTCGGCGGCGCCTGCGTTTCCGCAGCCTCTGCCGATCCCTTCGCACTCGCCCGCAGCGCCTGTCGAACCGGTCGACGTCCCACCGCCGCCTCCGCCATCCCCGCCTCCGCCATCCCCTCCTCCACCGCCCACGGCAGCGCCGTCGATACCCCAGCCCCAGCGGCCGGGTCTCGAGGAGCGGTTCGGCACGCGGTGGGTGGTTTGGGTCGGCGGACTGGCATTGGCGCTCGGCGGCGTATTCATGGTGCGCTACTCCATCGAGCAAGGCTGGATCGGGCCCGGTGTGCGCGTCGCGCTCGGCGCGCTGCTGGCCGCCGCCTTGGTCGGCGCCGGCGAATGGTTGCGGCGGAGCGAACGCCGGCCGGATGTGGCCGGCATTTCCGCCGCCAATATTCCGAGCATCCTCAGCGCGGCGGGCACCATGGTCGCCTATGCGACTGTATGGGCCGCCTATGCGCTCTACGGCTTTCTCAGTCCGCCCGCCGCCTTCGCCTTGCTCGGAATCGTCGCGCTCGTCACCCTGGGCGCGGCGCTGCTGCACGGGCCGGCGTTGGCGGCGCTCGGCCTCGTCGGCGCCGAGGTCACGCCGATGCTCGTCGCCGGCGGCAGGCCGGATTATTGGGCGCTCTACATCTATCTCGCCGTCGTAACGGCGGCTGCCTTTGCCATGGCGAACCTGCGGCAGTGGCGCTGGCTTGCGATCACCGCGCTCGCATTCGGCCTGTTCTGGACCTTCCCCGGCGTCGAAGATGCCGGCACGTTGGCGCCGCATCTCTTCCACGTGGTGGCCGGATTCGTGCTGGCCGCGCTGCTGATCGTCGCCGGCCTCTATTTCGGACCCGCCGCCGCGCCCGGCCGGATCGACGCGGTGTCGTCAGGCGCAGTCGTCGTGTATCTCTTGGCGGCGGCCGTCGTCGTCGTTGCGCAAGACCACGACGCCGCCGCGACGATCGCTTTCGCCGTGCTGACGGCGGGGGCGGTCGCGATGGCCTGGCGCAGCGAAGCCGCGGCCGGCGCGCTGCCCATCTCGGCCGGGCTGGCGGCGCTCGTCATCATCGCCTGGGCGGTCGATCCGGTGGTGTCCCATCTCGTCGCTTCCGGCCCCGGCAACGGCCTCGCGCCGGAACCCTCGCAGGCGAGCATCACCTGGCATTTCGTGCTCGGCGTGGCGTTTGCAGTCCTGTTCGCGGCGTCCGGGTTCCTCACCCAGGGCCGCCACGAACGCGCGGCCGTGCCGTTCATCTGGGCGGCGGCGGCCGCGCTGGCGCCGCTG
>Ga0302326_10015876_pt1 | contig 15806 bp, 11 predicted proteins | sample Palsa_T0_3_FD_202264 | JGI IMG/M metagenome (GOLD analysis project Ga0302326, IMG submission 202264) | Peat permafrost microbial communities from Stordalen Mire near Abisko, Sweden - Palsa_T0_3 | ecosystem: Environmental > Terrestrial > Soil > Palsa > Peat permafrost | place: Sweden: Abisko... | reverse complement strand
TACTCGATCTACGCGAAGATGACGAAGAAGGGGCGCGAGTTCAACGAGATCTACGACCTGACGGCGATGCGCGTGATCGTCTCCTCGGTCAAGGATTGCTACGGCGCGGTGGGCGTGATCCACTCGCTGTGGAAGCCGCTGCCCGGGCGGTTCAAGGACTTCATCGCGATGCCGAAGTTCAACCTGTACCAGTCGTTGCACACGACCGTGATCGGGCCCGAGGGGCGGCCGCTCGAGATTCAGATCCGAACCGGCGAGATGCATGACCTTGCCGAGTTCGGGGTCGCCGCACACTGGATGTACAAGGAGGACGGGACCGGCGGCGGCGCGGCTCAGCGCGACCAGGACGGCAAGCTCAAGTGGCTGCGCTCACTGCTCGACTGGCAGCAGGACATGTCCGATCCACGCGAGTTCATGGAGACCCTCAAGGTCGACCTGTTCGAGGACGAGGTGTTCGTGTTCACGCCAAAGGGCGAGGTCAAGTCGCTCGCCGCGGGCGCGACACCGCTTGATTTCGCCTATGAGATCCACACCGACGTCGGGCATCGCTGCGTCGGCGCGAAGATCAACGGCAAGATCGTGCCGCTGTCCTACCAGCTGCGCTCCGGCGACATCGTCGAGGTCCTGACGTCCAAGCGCGAGCGTGGTCCCTCCCGCGACTGGCTCGCCCTCGTCAAGACGACCCGCGCCCGCAACAAGATCAAGCAGTGGTACAAGGCCGAGTCGCGCCGGGACACGGAGCACACAGGCCGTGAGCTGCTGCAGGAACAGCTCAGGAAGCAGGGGCTGCCGGCGCAGAAGATTGTCGGCTCGCCGCTGCTCGCGGACGTGATCCGCGAGATGGGCTTCCGCAAGGCGGAGGACTTCTACATCGCCGTTGGCGGCGCCAAGGTTTCGAGCAAGGTCGTCGTCAACAAGATCATGCAGCTGCTCAAGCAGGGGGAAGCCGCCGAATCCGAGCCGACCGCGGCCGACGACCTGATGAAGACGCGTCGCCGCCGCGACCGTCCCGCCACCTCCTCGGCGCGCTACGGAATCGCCGTCGACGGGATCGACGAGGTCATGCTGCGAATGGCCAAGTGCTGCCTTCCCGTTCCCGGAGATCCGATCGTCGGCTACATCTCGCTCGGACGCGGGATCACGATCCACCGCGAGGACTGTCCTAACGTCGCGGTGCTGAGGAAGGACCCTGACCGGTTCACCAGCGTGTCATGGGACGGCGATGCCGACACCTCCTTCCGGGTCGAGGTGCAGGTCGACGGCTGGGACCGCCACCGGCTACTCGAGGACATGTCGCGAACGTTCGCCGAGGCGGGGATCAACATCCTCGATGCGCACTGTGCCGTGAACCATCCGATGGTCAGCAACAGGTTCGTGGTCGAGGTGGGCGATACGCGCACGCTGGACCAGGCGATCAACCGGCTGCGCAACATCGACGCCGTGTTCGACGCCTACCGCGTCACGCCGGGCAGCGGCTAGGGCCCGCTGTCACGGGCCCTTAGCCGACCGGAACCACTCCGCCGACGATCCCGTCGTCGTACAGGCGGCCGATCTCGGCGTCGGTCAGGCCGAGGACATCGGCGAGCACCTCGTCGGTGTGCTCGCCCAGCAGCGGTGCGCGGCGCGGGGGAAGCCGCTCCGAGCTGGCGAAGTTCAGCGGGCTGCTCGGCATCAGGTACGTGCCGATGCCGGGCTGCTCGACCTCCTGGAACATCGGGTTCGCAGGTGAGCAGCGCTCGTCGTTCTCGACGAGCTCCATGAACGTCCAGTACGGACCCCAGCAGACGTCGTTGGCGTCGAAGATGGTGCGGATCTCCTCGAGCGTGCGCGAGATCGTCCACGGCTTCAGGATCGCCCCGATCACCTCGCGCGCGACGAACCGGTCGCCCTCTTTGGTCAGGTCGACGTCCAGCATCTTCTCGCACGTCGTGAACGCTTCCGCCAGGCCGGTCGCCTTGACCAGGTTCTGCCACTGGCGAAGCGTCAGCGCGACGACCATGATCCGCCGGCCTTCCTTGGTCGTGAAGTCCCTGCCGAACGCTCCGTAAAGGTAGTTGCCGTCCTTCGGGCGCTCGCGCTGGTTGATCTGCGCTTCGGCGATCTTGCCCAGGTTGCCGACCATCGCAAGTGCGACGTCCGAGAGCGCGACCCGCACCACCTGTCCAGCGCCCGTGAGCCGGCGGTGGCGCTCGGCGGCGAGCAGACCCGTGGCGGCGAGCGTGCCGGTGATCGCGTCCCACGCCGGCAGGAGGTGGTTGAACGGAACCGCAACGTGGCGCGGGCCGGTCGCCCAGGGGAAGCCCGTCGCGGGATTGACCGTGTAGTCGACGGCCGAGGAGCCGTCGTAGTTGCCCGTGATGTTGACCGTGATCAGGTCGGGACGCCGGGCCTCGAGCTTGGCGTGGTCGAGCCAGCCGCGGAGCGGGAAGTTGGTCAGGAACATGCCGGCGTCCGGACCGGGTGCTGTTACCAGCTCGGCGATCAGCTCGCGTCCCCGGCCGGTGCCAAGGTCGATCTGAATCGAGCGCTTGCCCTTGTTCAGCCCGGCCCAGAACAGGCTCTTACCTTCGTCGGTGATCGGCCAGCGGGTGTAGTCCAGCCCGCCACCGATCGGGTCGAACCGGATCACGTCGGCACCGAGCTGGGCGAGCGTCATCCCGCCGAGTGGCGCGGCGACGAACGCCGAGCCCTCTACCACCCGCATGCCGGCGAGGATGCCGGTCATCCGGTCAGCCCCACGAACCGCCAGTCGAGCACCGGCTCGTGCTCCGCGCTCCCGTCGGCGCGGTCAGCAAACACGACCGCGTGCAGATCGACCAGCCCGCCATCGGCAAGGGCATGCTTGCCGTCGAGCGTCAGCTCAGTTCCGAGGACGTCGCCTTCGAACACGGGTGCTAGATGATCGCAGCCATGCCAGGCGATGATCGACGCGAGGTTGGGAAGCGCCCGGGTGGCGTGTGACGCGGCAACGGAGATCGTGTGGCCTCCGTAGACCAGTCGCCGGCCGCGGGCGGTCGCGCCGGCATCGGAATGCGCATACGCGAGGTTGAGCGTCAGGCGCACGAGCTCGGGGGCCGCGGTCACCGTGTCACGGCCCTCGATCTCCCAGACCGTTGCTTCCTTCAGGTCGGCGAAGTACTCACCGGGGATCTGCTCGCGCATCCGCTCGAGCTTCCAGTCGGCCGGCACGGCGGCGCGGACCTGACCCATGTCGAGATCCTGCGGGATGTGATCGAAACTGTCTGCGTGCCCCGTCTGCGACTCGGAGGACCGCATCGGAATCATCGGGCAGCGCCAGAAGTCGAGCACCGGTTCGTCGCGCTGATTGACCGTCTGGATCCTCAGCACTACCAGGCCCGACCCCGGACGGCCCTCCCGAAACCGGTTCTGACGCAAGCCGACGACCTGGGTGGTGGTGCGCAGAGTGTCGCCAACGAACACCGGGCGGAGAAGAACCAGCCCGCGGTAGAACAGGTTGCCGAGCACTCGCTGTGTGGGCCCGGTCGACTGCCCGATCGCGATGTCGCACACGAGGTTCGGATGTGCGAGCTGACCTTCCTGACCGGTGACCGACCGGGACAGCTCGGCGTCGAGCGCGAGCCGGAGTCTGTCGCCGGTGAGCGCCTGGTGCAGCGCGACGTGACCAGCGGTGAGCGTGAGTGCTGGGGCGTCGTCGAACACCTGTCCGGGTTCGAAATCCTCGAAGTACGGGCCCCCGACCCGAATCCGCTCCGGCGCTTGCAGCACGAATTCTCCCTTTGTACGTTGCCTGACCGGCGGCCGGCGGACCCAGCCGCGGCCGATAGCCTAGTCCATCGGACTGCGGATGTCGCTTGGCATTGCCTCTATATGATCATCCAATGCGTGCTCGGCGCTCCTGCCTCTCGGTGCCAGGCGTATCGGTGAAGATGCTCGACAAGGCCCGGACGCTCGTGGCGGATGAGATCGTCATCGACCTCGAGGACTCGGTGCCGGCGAACCTGAAGGCACAGGCGCGGGAGCAGGTCTGTGCGGCGCTGGCGAGCGGGGAGTGGCTCGCGGCGACCATCGTGGTGCGGATCAACGCGACCACGAGCCCGTGGTGCCACCGCGACGTCATCCAGTTGATCGAGGGCGCCGGCGAACGGCTCGCGGGACTCGTTATCCCGAAGGTCGAAGGCCCCTCTGACGTGCAGTTCGTTACCCGGCTGGCGGGGATGGTGGAACAGGAGACGGGGCGGGAGCGTCCGCTGGGGCTGGAGCTGCTGATCGAGACCGCGACAGGTCTGAGACGGATCCATGAAAGCGCCCGCGCCAGCGATCGCGTCGAGACGCTGATCGTCGGCTATGCCGATCTCGCGGCATCGCTCGGTTATCCGCTCGAGCCGGGCGAGCTGGGAATGGAGGGTCGATGGGGAAACGTGCTCCAGACCGTGCTCATCGCCGCTCGAGACGCGGGGGTCCAGGCGATCGACGGACCGTACTTCGAGGTCGGCGACCTCGATGGGCTCCGGGCGTGGGCGGGACGGTCGCGAAGCCTCGGCTACGACGGTAAATGGGCCCTTCATCCGGGCCAGATCGCGCCGCTGAACGAGATCTACTCGCCGACGCCGACGGAATTCGAGCAGGCGTCCGCGGTGCTGGAGGAGCTGCAGCGCGCCGGGAGTGCGGATGGCCGCGGCGCGGTGCTGCTCGACGGGGCGATGATCGACGAGGCGATGCGCAAGCAGGCGACACAGATCGTGGCTCGAGCCCGAGCCGCAGGCTTGAGCTGAGCTAGCCTGCCGCAGCGACAGCAATGCCTGATCAAAGAAAATACGTCTACGAGTTCAGCGAGGGCTCCCGGGCGATGCGCGAGCTGCTTGGCGGGAAGGGCGCGGGCGTCGCGGAGATGACGCGAATCCTGGGCGCCGATCGAGTGCCGGCCGGGTTCACGATCACGACAGAGGCGTGCGTCGAGTACATGAACGGCGACCGGACATATCCCGACGGCCTCCAAGCGCAGATCGACGCGGCGCTCGAGCGTCTCGAGGGCCACATCGGCCGTAAGCTCGGCGACGTCGAGGATCCGCTGCTCGTCTCCGTGCGTTCTGGTGCCAGGGAATCGATGCCCGGCATGCTCGACACCGTGCTGAACCTCGGACTCGGCGATCGCTCCGTCGAGGGGCTCGCGCGCGCCACCGGTAACGAATGGTTCGCGTGGGACTCGTACCGGCGCCTGGTGCAGATGTTCGCGAACGTCGTACGCGGCGTACCAGGCGAGCGACTCCAGGCGGCGATCGAGCAGGTCAAGGCGGCTGGCGGGGTCAGACTCGACACCGAGCTGAGCACCGCCGACCTCCGCGAGCTGGTGGAGCGCTTCAAGCGCCTGCTCGAGGAGAGCACGGGCGCCCCGTTCCCGCAGGATCCGCGTGCACAGCTGGACGCCGCGGTCCGCGCGGTATTCGACTCCTGGAAGGGCGAGCGCGCGACCGCATACCGCCGCATCAACAGGATCCCCGACGACTGGGGAACCGCGGTCAACGTGCAGCAGATGGTGTTCGGAAACAAGGGCGACTCGTCGGGCTCCGGGGTTGCGTTCTCGCGCGACGAGATCACCGGCGCGCCCGAGCCGTCCGGGGACTTCCTGATCAATGCGCAGGGTGAGGATGTGGTCAGCGGTGTTCGGAACACCCACGACATCGCCGAGCTCGCGGAGCTGATGCCATCCGTTCACGCGCAGCTGATGGAGATCCTGCGCATCCTCGAGCGCCACTACCGCGACATGCAGGACACCGAGTTCACGGTCGAGGAGGGGCGCCTGTTCATGCTGCAGACGCGGAACGCCAAGCGGCCCGCGCAGGCGGCACTGCGATTCGCCAGCGACGCCGTCGACGAGGGCCTGCTGAGCGAAGCCGAGGCGATCAGCACGCTCGATCCCGCCGCGCTCGAAGCGCTGCTGCATCCGACCTTTGACCCTTCGGTCCAGTACACGGTCCTGACGCGTGGGGTTGCGGCTTCGCCGGGCGCGGCGCAGGGCGCCGCCGTGTTCACTGCCGGCGACGCCGTCCGGGCCGCCGAGCAGGGGCGCGAGGTCGTGCTGGTGCGCCCGTTCACCGAGGCGGACGACGTCGCGGGCTTCCATGCCGCGACCGGGATCCTGACCTCGGAGGGCGGCAAGGCGTCGCACGCCGCGCTGGTCGCGCGAGGGATGGGCCGTCCGTGTGTCGTCGGCGCGTCCGAGCTCGACGTCGACCTCGAGGCGCGCGAGATCAGGATCGGCGACGTGACCGTCCGCGAGGGCGACCACCTCGCGATCGACGGCACGACCGGCACGATCACCACCGACCGGGTACCGGTCGTGGAGACGGAGATGAGCGCGACCTTCAAGCGAGTGCTCGGTTGGGCGGATGGGCTGCGTCGCCTCGAGGTCAGGGCGAACGCGGACACGCCGGTGGACGCGCGCACGGCGCGTGAATTCGGCGCAAACGGGATCGGGCTGTGCCGAACGGAGCACATGTTCATGGCGGCCGACCGGGTGCCGAAGATGCGGGCGATGATCCTGGCTGACACGATCGAGGGGCGTCGCGCCGCGCTCGACGAGCTCCTGCCGCTACAACAGGCCGACTTCGAGGGTCTGTTCGAAGTGATGGCCGGTCTCCCCGTCAACGTTCGCCTGCTCGACCCGCCGCTGCACGAGTTCCTTCCCTCGCGCACCGAGCTGAGCGTCGAGCTGGTGCACGCCCGCCAGCTAGGTGAGCCCGATGCGGTGGCGCGCATCGAGCATCTGCTCGAGCAGGTGGGCAAGCTCGAGGAGACGAATCCAATGCTCGGCACGCGGGGCTGCCGGCTCGGAATCCTGCATCCGGAGATCTACGAGATGCAGGTGCGGGCGATTGCCCGCGCGGCGCTGGCCGTCCGCGCCAGCTCCGGGGTCGCGCCGGAGCTGGAGATGATGATCCCGCTGGTCGACTACGAGCGCGAGCTCGAGCTCGTCCGCGACCTGGTCGATCGCGTCGCCGCCGAGGAGGGGCTGCGTGCCGAGGTGGACTACTCGGTCGGCACGATGATCGAGCTGCCACGGGCCTGCCTGCTCGCCGACCGGATCGCCGAGAATGCCGACTTCTTCTCATTCGGGACGAACGACCTCACACAGACAGGACTCGGCTTCTCACGCGACGACATCGAGGGGAGCATCCTCGGCCGCTACATCGACGTCGGGATCCTGGATCGCTCACCGTTCGAAACGATCGACGCTCCGGGCATCGGTCAGCTCGTCCGAATGGGGGCTTGGCTTGGACGCAAGACCAACCAGGAGCTGAAGCTCGGAGTGTGCGGCGAGCATGGCGGCGACCCGGATTCGATCGCGTTCTTCCACAGCTCAGGCATTGACTACGTTTCGTGCTCCCCCTACCGGGTGCCGGTGGCCCGGGTTGCTGCGGCGCAGGCGGCGATCCGCGCCCCGGTTAGCTGGGAGTAGGCGATCGGCCCGCCCGGGGCTTGGGCCGGCGCTACCTGCGTCACGGCCGGGTCGGCAGCGCTAAAGTCCTCGTATGTCGGTTCGACTCCGCCTCGCGGTCGTGGCCTTTCTCTGGGTCGTGACGGCGCTCGCGATCGCCGCTCCGAGCGCCTTCTCGAGTGGTGGGGCGCTGACAGGCACCTGGAGCGGCTCCATCAGTCGGTCGTTGAGTGGCACTGGGCAGCGTCGCCATCTGGAAGTCGTCATCAATGCGAACGAGCGTGGCGGGAGCTGGAAGGTCAGCGCCAGCTGCCGCGGTCCGCTGAAATTGCAGAGCATCTCCGACGGTTTTCACCACTACCTCGAGAAGCTCGCACGGGGTTCGACGTGTCTCGGTGGCGGGGTCGACTGTCTCGAGCGCGCGGGAGCCGAGCTGTACGACGAGTTCCAGCCCGCCCCGACCACGTCGGGCTACACCAGCGAAGCGATACTTCGCCGCGTCAAGGGCTAGCCGAGCGAACGCGCCGCCTCGCGATGTTGGCCGGCGCCGAAGCGGGCCAACGCCGGGAACGCCGTCACGATCGCGACGACGCCGAGTAGGCACACGAGGCCGCCGGACAAGACCGAGAACCGCGCGCCCCCGGCGGCGGCGACGGTGCCCGATTCGATGTCTCCGAGTCGTGGCCCGCCGGTGACGACGAGCGAGAACACCGACGACATGCGGCCGCGCATCTGATCCGTGGTGACCGACTGGTTGATCGTGCTGCGACACACGGCGCTGACCGAGTCGGCAGCGCCCGCCAGCGCAAGCAAGGGCACGGCCAACCACAGCGAATCCACCAGTCCGACCAGTGCGATGCTCGTGCCCCAGGCGATGACCGCCCAGATCGTGATCAGCCCCAGACGCCTCGCGTGCGCAAGCCAGCCCGTGGTCAATGCAGCGACGCTCGCCCCGGCCGAGACCGAGGCGTACAGGAGACCTGTGCCGGTCGCGCCGGCATGGTAGTAGCTCACCGACAGCACCGCGAACAGTGCCCGAGGCATCCCGAAGGTCATCGCGACGAGGTCGATAGCGAACGAGCCCATCAGTGCGTGGTTGGCCCGGACGTAGCGAAGGCCCTCGGCGATCGAACGGCGAACGCTCTCGTGTTGCGGAACCGGAGCGGGCGGTTGGGGGGCGATCGCGAGCACCGCGAGCACCACCGCCAAGCAGCTGACCGCGTCCGCGGCGTAGGTCCAGGGCAGGCCGACGGCGGCGATCATCACGCCACCGATCCCTGGACCGACGACCATCGTCACCTGGAAGAGCCCGTAATTCAGCGCCAGCGCACTCCGTAGCGAGCCGGCGGAGACCAGGTTCGGAATGATGGCCGACTCGGAGACGTTCTGGAGCGCCGTGAAGCCGGCCAGCGCAGCTCCAAGCAGATACAGGGTCGCGACCGCCGGATGACCGATGAAGGCCGCGACGGCGAGTCCGCCGGCGCTTGCGACCAACCCGATCTGATCGAGCAGGAGCAGCGTGCGGCGATCCATCCGGTCGGCGATCGCCCCGCCGATCAGCGCCATGCTCGCCAGCGGGAGCAGCTCCGCAGCGCCGAGCAGGCCGACGAGTAGCGGCGAGTGCGTCTCGATGTACAGCTGGTAGGGCAACGCGACGAGCGTTGCCTGCGAGCCCAGACTCGAGACGACGTTCCCAAGGGTGACGAGGCGCAGGTCCCGGCTCTCGCGTAGCGACGAGGTATCGGGGACGAGCCGGGGAAAGCGCAAGCGGTCCAGGCTAGATGATCGCGGGGCTGTGAATGATCACCCCCTCTCGACCTGATCGCTGCTGCGCGGCGCCAGTACGCGCACCCGCTGGACGCTTGCCGCCGGGAGCTTTGTAATCACTACAGCATGTCCGATGGGGAGGGTCTTGATCGTGTCCGGGTCGACCCGGTAGCGCTCCACCTCACGCCTCGTGCCGCGCCCTGTGTCCCTTCCCGGCAGCCATGCCCGCCGGTCTGTCTGAAAAGTGTGCTCCCACACCCGCTCGGTACCTGCGATCTCGGCGATGGTTCGGGCCGAGGACGGCACGTCCTGGCGGTGGGCGATCTTGATTCCCGGGATTCCCACCAGCTGGTCACCCAGCCCGCGTCCTCCGCGTTCGAGGTCGGCAAGCTCCTGGGTCGCGGCTACGACGGGGAAACCGGCCTCGCGTCCGCGTGCGATGAGATTGAGTACGTGCTCGGCACCGAGCGCCGAAAGCTCGTCGATGACGATCATCGCGGGCTCGACGGCCGCCCGGCCGGCGTCGGCCGGTGTGCGGCCGCCGTTCTCGAGGCGGCTGCCCATGGCGGAATTCAGGTCCTGCACCACGAGCGCGCCGACCTGCGCTGCGAGCTTCCCGTAGCGGCTCGAATTGAGGCTGAAGAGCACCACCTCACGGTCGCGCAGGGCAGACTGGAGATCGATCATGGCCGCACCGTCGCGGCCGGGCGAGCTGCCCGGCTCGAGGTAGGCACCGGTGTGCGACTCGGAGATGATCGCGAGGCGCGTCTCGAGCCCGCGCACTGCGCTCAGCTGATCGGGCCCGAGCGAGACCAGGTAGTCCTGGACGCGCTCGGCGAGGGGCCGCGGCACATCTCGCAGCATCGCCACCAGGCGACGGTGATCCATCAGCTTGACGACATCCCGCAGCGTCGGCGCGCGGCCCGGGCGAGCATGCTGCCAGACCTGCAGCACCGTCTGCACATACCGTTCCGCCGCGCGCTGATAATGGGGCTCGGTCCAGTGCTCGGCGGAGATGAGGCGATCCTTCAGCTCGGTCGGATTACCCTGGGCAAGCGGATTCCAGCGGCCGGGACCGTCGAGCGTCCAGATGCGGAAGGGGCGACCCGAGCGATCCGCGGCCGACCTCAGCGCCCGGGCGAATGACGTGGATCCCTTCATGTCGAGCGCGATGACGGCGCGGCCACGCCGCACCTGGTCGGTGATGATCGTCAACAGCGTGTTCGTCTTGCCCGCACCGCTCGCGCCCAAGATCAGCGTGTGCGCCGAGAGCTGGACATCGGTCAGGTGGACCGGGCGGCCGTCGTCGTCGGCTCCGAGCAATCCCGCGATGCCGGGATCCGTCCCCTCGCGGCGTCGCGTGGTCAGGCCACGGGCACGGCGGATCACCTCGGTCCCGACCGCCACCGCGATCAGCGCCGAAGCGGCGACCGCGGTCGGTGAGAGTAGGAGGACGACGAACGCCGCCAGGACGGCGAACGGCGGCCAGCGGGCACGGTCGGGCGGCGCGTTCATCTCGTGGTGGCGGCGGGTCGGGCCGGCGCGTTGGCGTTGGCGGGGCGGTTTCTCGCTCGCGCGGGCACGATCGCGGTAGGGCCTCGGGCGCGCGCAGGCCCACCGGCCCGCCGCGCATCCCTCGCCGGCACAACCCTCTGGACGTGGACGAGCTCTGAGAGACCGAGCCGCGTGGCGCAGAACCGGACCTCGCTGAGGATGGTGGCCCTCTCGGCGAGGTAGAGGACTGACGCGAAGCGCGGCTCGGCTCCATAGCCGGCGAGGATCGTCTCGAGCCGACGGCGACCCTTCGAGGACAGCTCGAGCTCGATCGCCACCCGCTCGCCGTCAGCACCAATCAGCAGCAGATCGGGATAGTGGAGCCGGATCAGCCCGCGCGGGCCCAGGCCGCCGAGGCGCACCCCGAACAGCTCGTCATGATCGACCGGCTCCACCGATCCGTCACCGCGTACCGCCGTCAGGGTCCGTGCGGCGTCGCTCGAGCGCATCGCGCGTTCGGACACAGCGAGCGTCACGTGACCGAAGGCACCGCGAGCGGCCGCGACCCAGAGCCACGCCACCCCAATGTCGTGCTTGTAAGAGCGGAGGTCGGTACGCGGCGGCGCCAGGTCACTGCCGATCAGCGCCAGCCCCGCGCGCGTGATCTGATACCAGCCGGGTTGGCCGTGCAGCAGCCGGGTGTGCTCGAGCAGGCCTTTCGCCGTGAGCCCGCCGAGTCGCCGGTAGGCAACGCTCTCACCGACGCCGAGCAGCGTCTGCACCTGCGAGGCGAGCACGAGCCGGTGCTCGGCGATGAACCCCAGCATCTCGCGGTCGCGGTCGGTGACGAGCCTCGACCCGCTGCCCGGCCTGGCCGGCGGCTGCGGCGACCGACCCGGTGCTTGATCGCTCATGCCGTGCAAAGCGCTGAGCGGGAGATATTCGCCCCCGATCGAGTGACGGCGGGAGCGACTGCGTCATCAGCTCCCGGGCGCCGCTGCACCGGGTCGCCGGCCGGCGCCGGGTTGCTGGTGTGAGAACGTGGCTTATTGCTTTGTAGGCTGTCACTCGGGGTTCTGTGGCTGGATGGAGGCGGAGTCGGTTGGGATCGCCTGGGTGTTGGCAGGTCTGGCAGCGGCCGGTCCTGCATTTGAAGAGCGGCTGAACAGGTGGATTGCCTCAGACCGGCTGTCTGAGACCGGCCGCCGGGTCGCGCCGTGCCGGGTCGCGCCGTGCCGGGGCGTGCCGGGTTAGTCGGGCGTGGGGGCAGTCGGGCGGGGTCGGCGGGCGTGCGATTCTCACGCGCGCGTCGCGTCGCGGTTATGTCTCATCCGTGTGACGTCTAGCCCGAATCTGCTCACACCAGATTCTGGTGTGATGAATCCATGACAACAGATGTCGATAACTCATCACGACGTGTGTCACGAACGCTGAAGGAGGAATCTACGTAGGAGGTTTCTTTCATAGGCGGTGCTGTGCCGGAGATGGAGGTCTGTTGGCCCTCTAGCGTCGTCCTTCGGGGGAGGGCGCCAAACGGCCCTGTGCTGCGTTGGCTGAAAGACCGTCGTGGTGAGCGATCAGGGAAAAGGCGTGCTGGATGCGTCAGGGGTGTGTGCCCGATGTCGGTCCGGCCGCCCGAAGCACCGTCCCGATCGCCATGAACAGCGTGAGAGCAGCACGAATGTGCCTAGTCCGAGCGCGACTGCGAGAGTCGTCGATGGGGGAGCGACGCGAGGAGCGGCGCGGCGGCCAAAACCCGCGATCGGGCGGCCTCGCAGCACCGACAAGGCGAGCCCCACGCTGAGCACCACGATCACCCCAATCCGGTGGTGCATCATTGCCACGAGCGTGTCGGTTTTGGCGCCGCCAGCCCGACGTCTGCGACCAACCAAACACACCGAGAGCCGCGTCGTCGAAGTTCGTCCGGCGCCCTGGCCCGGTCAGCCCGTTCCTCAGTTGCGAACTGATCAGGCCGAACATCCCGCCTCGCGACGGCAGGTCACCGCTGCTCGGTGACCTGTGGGCGTGGCCGGCGCGCAGCCCTCAGGCCAGGATGGCGATCCCACGCGGCGTGATGCCGAACCGTGCCTCGTGCGCCTCGCCGATGTAATCGCCGTCGACCTGCAGCGGCAGCGGTCGCTCGTCGAGTGAGCGCACAGTTAGGCCGGAGACGCCCGAGAAGGCGTGCACGCGGCGATGGCGAGCGACGTGGGCGCGCTGGGAGAGGGCGCGTCCGATGATCGTCGGGATGTCGATCGCGCTCGCCCGCATGAGCACAACACCCGACAGGTCGCCGCTGTCGAGCTGGGCGCCCTCGCCGAGGTTGACGGGGCGATCGCCGAAATAGGTGTACGGCGTCCCGTTCTGGACGATCGCCGTTACCCCGGAGACGCGCTCCTCGCCGAGCGTCACCTCGAGCTTGGTAGGGCGGATCACATAGCGGCGGGTGAACGTCCGGATCCCGATCGCTGTGTAGTACCACTCGCCGTAGCGAGCCTTCAGCCGGGGATTTGCGTCGACACGCTCGACGACGCTCGCGTCGAGGCCCACGCCGGAGGAGAAGAGGAAATGGCGATCGTTGATGCGGGCCAGGTCGAGCCGGCGGGGGCGCCAGTCGTCCGCCAGGCGCAGCAGATGCTCGGTCGCGTCGACGACATCGGTCGGGATCCCGAGCATCCGGCAGTAGACGTTGGTGCGGCCGCCGGGCAGGCAGCTCAGCGGCGTGTCCGAGCCGACGAGGCCGTTCGCGGCCTCGTTGACGGTGCCGTCGCCACCAAACGCGACTACGACGTCGTAGCCTTCCCGCGCGGCCTCCTTGCACAGCTCGGTCGCGTGATCGCGCGCCTGCGTGTCGATCGCGTCGACCTCGTAGCGGCCCTGGAGCGCGTAGACGACCAGGTTCTTCAAGCGGTCGGAGACCGTCGTCGCATACGGATTGACGATCATCAGCATTCGCTTGCTCGGCGCGGGCGCGTCGAGGGAGGATTCGAGGCGCTCGACCGGGTCGGATGATGCGGTCGACATGGCCAGCCCAGCTAACACCAGCGTCCGTCGGTCGTTACGCCCTGGCTGGAGATCGATCGAGATGTCGACAACCGTCCAGGACCACTTGCCGACCCGTCGGGCCCACGTCTATACTTCGTCGGACATAGCTGTACGCATCCAGAGGGGTGGAGGGATATGGCCCTACGAGACCCCGGCAACCTCCCGCAAGGGAACGGTGCCAATTCCATCAGGCTCCAACAACAAGGCCTGGGAGATGTGGAATAGGCGGTTTCGTATGACCTCCAACCACAGACCCCGGCGGAGGTTTTCTGTATATGCCGCCCGAGTCTCTTCGCTGCAAGGAATGTAAGACCCCCTATCCGCTCGACGCGAGGTACGTCTGCGAGCAGTGCTTCGGTCCGCTGGAGGTGCTCTACGCCGCCAGCTCAGAGTCCGACCCAGCGGCGCTGCGCCGGCGGATTCAGGCCGGACCGCACTCGATCTGGCGCTACGCGGACTTCCTGCCGCTCGCGTCACCGCCCCGCGGGACCCTGCCCGCGGGCTGGACGCCGCTGCTTCGCGCCGACCGGCTTGCCGAGCGGCTCGGGCTCGGCGAAGTCTGGATCAAGAACGACGCCGCCAACCCGACGCACTCGTTCAAGGACAGGGTCGTAGCCGTCGCGCTGGCAAGAGCGCGCGAGCTCGGCTTTCAGACGCTCGCGTGCGCGTCGACCGGCAATCTCGCCAACGCCGTCGCGGCGCACGCGGCGGCGGCCGGGCTCGAGTCCTACGTCTTCATCCCATCCAACCTCGAGGAGCAGAAGGTGCTCGCCACCGGCGTCTACGGCACGCACCTGGTGTCGGTGCGAGGCAATTACGACGACGTCAACCGGCTGTGCACCGAGCTCTCCGGTGAGCACGAATGGGCGTTCGTGAACATCAATATGCGTCCCTACTACGCCGAAGGCTCGAAGACGCTCGCGTTCGAGACCGTCGAGCAGCTCGGATGGCAGATCCCCGATCGGGTCGTATGTCCGATCGCGTCGGGGTCGCTGTTCACCAAGCTGGCGCGCGGGTTCGAGGAGTGGATCGACGCGGGCCTCGTATCCGGCAAGGTGCCGACGATGAACGGAGCACAGGCCGCCGGCTGCTCCCCGGTAGCGACCGCATTCGAAGCAGGACACGACGTGTGCCGCCCGGTCAAGCCGGACACGATCGCGAAGTCGCTTGCGATCGGAAACCCGGCCGACGGTCCCTACGCACTCGATCTTGCGCGCCGCACGGGCGGCTCGATCGACTCCGTGACCGACGATGAGATCCGCTACGGGATCAAGCTTCTCGCCGAGACGACGGGCATCTTCACCGAGACGGCGGGCGGCGTGACCGTGGCCGTTCTGGCCAAGCTCGCCGAGCGCGGCGACATCGATCGCGGCGAGAGCGTGGTCGCGTACATCACCGGCGAGGGATTGAAGACGCTCGACTGTGTTCGCGGCACGTTCACGACGATGGAGATCGAGCCGAGTGTCGCCGCCTTCGATGAGGCCACCGAGGCCAGTAAAGTGGCCGCGTGATGGGTGTCACGGTGAAGATCCCGACCCAGCTGCGCTCGGCGACAGACGGCAAATCGACGGCCACCGTCGACGGCGAAACGGTGGGGGAGGTGCTCGACGCGCTGTACGACCGCTTCGACGAGCTCCGCAGCCGCATCGCCGAGGATGGCGGGCTGCGACGGTTCGTGAACGTCTACGTCGGCGGCGACGACATTCGCTTCCTCGACGGTCTCAACACTCCGGTCGCCGACGGCGACGAAGTCACGATCCTGCCTGCTGTCGCGGGGGGCTGACCCGAGGACGCGCGGTGGGGCCGGCGGCGCGTGGCCGCGCGTTGGTTGGCACGAGTTGCTAACGCAAGGCCGCGGCCTGTTTAGCGAGCCTGGCCGAGAAACGCAACTCTGGGTTGCGTTTCTCGGCCAGGCTCCGCACGCCATTGGGCGCGGAACACGACGCCGGTTCGCTCGGGTGTGTGCGCAGCGCAGGCCGGCTCGGGGAGACCCGGGCGCGTTGCGCGGCGTGAGAGCGCGCTGGCGGGCGTGCCTCGGCTCGTGGTCGCCCTACCAGTTTCCCGGGTGGCTCCAGGTCGGTTG